>Ga0070706_100006047_pt1 | contig 11438 bp, 10 predicted proteins | sample KBSK5501metaG_FD_65476 | JGI IMG/M metagenome (GOLD analysis project Ga0070706, IMG submission 65476) | Corn, switchgrass and miscanthus rhizosphere microbial communities from Kellogg Biological Station, Michigan, USA - KBS K5-50-1 metaG | ecosystem: Host-associated > Plants > Roots >...
CCGCGCGGACTGCGAGCTTCGCGCCGCTTGCTCTCGTCTCGCGGGGATTATTGAGACGCGCTCTCGCGCTGCGCCGCGAGCCACGCCTCGATATCCTTGCGGTCCGCCGCCGCACCTGGAAAGCGCGCGAGCTCGTCGTGTGCTTCCTCGGCGAGCCCGAGCGCCCGCCGCTTGTCTTTGCCGGCCGCGACGAGCGCGCGCGCGAGCGCGAACTTCGTGAACGGCGGCTGCAACGGCGAAGCCGAGTTCGCCAGTGCGGCGCGCTCGAGCAGGTCGAGCGCCGCTGCCGCACGCCCGGCCGCGAGCTCGCACATGCCGTCGCCGAGCTGCGTTACACCGACGAGCGCTGATTGCTTGCCGTGCAGCTCGATCGCGTTCGCGCGCGCCTTCGCGAACAGCTCGCGCGCGCCATCGCAGCGGCCGGTGCGCGCGTAGAGCAGGCCGAGCTGGAGCTGCGCTCTGCCGAGTTGGGTGCGCTCGTTCTCGAGCTTCTCGAACATCTCGACCGCGCGCTTGAAGTACGGCTCGGCCGCGACAAAGTCGTGGCGTAGCTCCTCGAGCTCGCCGAACCACGCGATCGACGACGCGAGGTTCGGATGCAGCCTCGGCAGCGTCTCCCATGTCGCGACCGAGCGCGCGAGCAGGTCGTGCGCCAAGTCCCATTCGCCGCGAAAGATGTGCGCGACGGCGAGCGAGTTCTCGACGACGGCGATGTCGTACTTGCGCTGCTCGGGATCGCGCTGGAACTCGGCGAGTGCGCGCTCGAGTTTCGCGAGCGCATCGTCGATCTCGCCGCGCAGCAGCTGCGCGGTGCCGATCTTGAACGCGACCTGCGCGTGCCGCGGGTCCGTCTTCTCCATTCGCATCGCGGCGAGCTCGGCGCCGAGGATCCAGCCGTCGAGCTCGGGCAGCATGTCGCGATCGAAGAACACGAGGCCGATGAGCTCGAGCCAAGCGTCGACTACCATGCCGTCCTCGCGTATGGTGGTCGTCGCACGCACCGCCTCGAGCAGCGTCGCCCGGGCACCGACCGAGTCGGCCTTGCGCGACTGCACCTGGCCGAGCAACAGCAACGCGGCCGCGCGCGGTTCGGGGTCGTGATTGTTCTGCGCCCACGCGATGACATCGCGAGCGCGCTGTTCGGCCTCGTCGTAGTTGCCGTTGGCGAGTGCCGTGTGGCCCTCGACGAGCGGCCTCATCATCGGGCTCCAGCGCTCGCGAACATCTTCGGTGACGACCTTCGACGTATCGACAACGTCGCACTCGGCGAGCGGATCGATATCGCGCATGATCAAGTCAGCACGCGCCACGACGCCTTCGGTCGGCGCATGGATGAACACGGTCGTCGTCGCGTCGAGCGTGCTGAGCCGCGACTCGAGGCACTTCAGCTTCGACCCTACGATCTCATCGCGCTTGCGATCGTGATCGCGACCGACCATCTGTTTGCAGACCTGCACGCGACGCACGCGCCAGTCGGCCGCATAGCGATCGGCGGCTTCGATGACGCGCAATGCCGCCGCGTGCGCGTTCGGCAGCTTCGTCGCATCGAGGCTCGCGATCAGCTCGTTGCGTCGCTTGTCGCTCCACACGCGCTCGACCTCCGATGCGGATTCCGCGCACAGCTCGTCGGCCGACGGTGCCCGGTGCGTCGCAACCCAAGCAGCCCAGCCACCGGCCGCGACGCTCGTGAGTGCGAGTACTGCGATCGCGACCTTCGTGCGCCGGCGCGGACCGCCGAGCTCGAGCAGTAGCGCATCCATCGACGCGTAGCGCTCGGCCGGAGCGACGCGCAGCCCTTTGAGTAATGCGCGGCGCACGCGGGTGGACACCCCGCGCACGCTCGGCGTTGGCGTCAGGTGCCCGTCGAGCCGGTTCGCCGCGATCTCGGCGTACGCCTTGCCGGCGAATGCGCGCACGCCGAACAACGCTTCGTAGAGTGCCGCGCAGAAGCTGAACTGATCGCTGCGACCGTCGACGGGATTGCCCAGGTCCTGCTCCGGCGCCATGTACGCCGGGGTGCCCATGATCGTGCCATGGCGCGTGAGCTCGGAATCGACCGCCATCGCATTGGCGAGCGCCGGTAGCGACGGCCGAGTGGTCGCGCGCGTCTCGGCACGCGCCAGGCCGAAATCGAGCACGCGCACACGACCGTCGTCGGCGACCATCACGTTCTCGGGCTTGAAGTCGCGGTGAACGATGCCGAGCCGATGTGCGGCGGCAAGACCGGCGCCGGCGGCGCGGAACACGCCGAGGATCTCGCGCGGCGTGCGCGGCTTGGTCTCGAGCCACTTGCGCAGCGTGGTGCCCGACACGAACTCCATCGCGACGAACACGTCCTTGCCGTGCGCACCGACGTCGTGAACGGCGACGACATTCGGGTGCGAGAGCTGCGCGAGCGTCTTGGCCTCGCGGAGCAGGCGGGCGCGCGACTCGTCGGCATCCGAGCCTTGGCCGTTGACCGCGACGAGCTTGAGCGCGATCGGCCGATCGAGCTCGGGATCGAACGCTTTGTAGACGACGCCCATGCCGCCGCGGCCGAGCGTGCCGAGGATCAGGTAGCGATCGACGAGCGCGCCGCGGATCAGCTCGCTCGGATGCACGAGCTCGTCGAACCGGATCCTCTTCGCCGGCAGCGTCGGATCGGTGCCATCTTGCTGCGGCTTGGCATTGATCGTCGGATCGGTGCCCGGCATCGCGCGCACGGTCGGGTCGGTGCCCTCGAGCGACGGTCGAATCGTCGGATCGGTGCCCTGCGCGAGGTTCGCATAGAGCAGCCTGCACTCGGCGCACACGTCGAGATGCTCGTCGAGCGCGTCACTCGCATCGACCGCGAGCGCGCCACCGACGTAGCGCATCCAGGTGTTCTCGGCGGGGCAGCTCACGACGGCGTCATAACACCGTGCACGTGTGCGCCGCGCTGGCTTTCACTCACTCGTCGGCGCGCATCAAGCGCACACCCGTAGCAACGGTAAGCGACGTGATAGCTTCGTCGTCGGTGGCTACTCGAGTTGCCGACGGACTGGCGCATTTCGTTACGATAGGTGGCGCGAAATACCCGAGCGTCACCGTCGAGCCCGAGCTATTGGCGCGTCATCTAGAGCGACACGCGATCGATCCGGCGAGCGAGCATCCTCACGCCGCGGATCTCTATCTCGCATGCGCGTGTGCCGCCGGCGACGCGCACGCGATCGCGACGTTCGATCGCGAGCTGATTCCCGTCGTCGCCGCTGCGGCGCAACGGATCGATCGGTCGTCGCAATTTGTCGACGAGATCGTGCAGCTCGCGCGCGAACGCCTGCTGATCGCCGACGGGGGCGCGCCGCGCATCGCCGACTACGCGGGCGAAGGGCCGCTGCGCGCGTGGGTGCGGATCGCGGCGATGCGGATCGCGATGAACCAGTTGCGTGCGCGCAAGCGCGACATGCTCGTCGACGACGAAGCGTTCTTCGACGTCGTCGGCGACGCGAGCGACGAGCACGCGCAGCAGGCGCGCGAGCGCTACGGAGCGCTATGCAGCCAGGCGCTACGCGACGCATTCACGAAGCTGACCGCGCGCGAGCGCAACCTGTTGCGCATGCATCACCTGCACGGGCTCACCGTCGACGAGCTCGCGCCGACGTTTCGCGTGCATCGCGCGACGGTCGCCCGCTGGATCCAGACTGCGCGCGAACGGCTGCTGAACGAGACGCGCGCAGGGTTGCGCGAGCGGCTCGCGGTGGGCGATGCGACGGTCGACAGCATCTTGCGCGAGCTCGAAGGTCGTATCGAGATTTCGGTGAGCCGACTTCTCGCTGAATGATTCGCGCGCGTTGACTCGCTGGCTGCTCGAGTAGCCACTCAATCGCGCGAATTTATTTGCGACTTCCGATGCGACGAATCGCGAGTGCCGTGTCTTACCCGGCGAACCAACCGGAGAGACCCATCATGACTCGCTTCACTTCATTGCTCCCTCTCGTTTCCCTGATCGCGGGCTGCGTGATCGACACGACCGGCGATGACACTCAATGCACCGGCGGCAAGTGCGACGCTGGCAAAGACGTCAACCTCCCGATCGCGAGCGACCTACCGGACTACTGCCGCTCCTCCGAGGTGTTCCGGATCGAGCGCCCGATCGCGAGCGATCACCTCGTCGACGGTACGTACTCGTACGGGTTTCGATTCAAGGCTCCCGCGTCGAGCGACCTACCGGTGTTCGTGTATCTGCCGGGCGGTCCGGGCTCAGGCTCGATGGAGATGTTGCCGGAGATGGTGCCAGCCGGCTGGGGCTACCTGCTCACCGATCCGCGCGGCGTCGGATGCAACCGACTCGAGACCACGCCGCAGGGCGCGACCGCAGGCGCGTATTTCCGGACGCAGGAGATCGCGCGCGACATCGTGGCCGCGATCCGAGACCGCAAGCTGACCAACTACGTCGTCTACGGGATCTCGTACGGGACGCTGCTCGGGACGACCGTCGCCCACGACCTGGCGATCGAGAAGGGCATCACCCAGCCTCGCGCCGTCGTGCTCGAGGGTGTGCTCGGCCGCGCGTTCGCTCCCGACTTCGCCGGCACCGAGTTCCTCACCCAGTGGGACCGCGTGCGCGCTGTGCTGCCCGCCGATGTCGTGACCGAGCTCGACACGAAGGCCGCGCCGTACGGCATCGACGCCACCGGTTGGTCGCGTGCGCTGATTGCACTGCTCCCTGCGGGACCAGGGCAGACTGCTGGGATCGTCGGTGGGCTGTCGACGACGCAACCGGAAGCGACGCGGCAACAGATGCTCCCCATCCTGATGTCGGTCGCCGCCGATCATCCCCTCACGTTGTCGGGCGAGGTCGAGCTCTACCGCGAGGTCGCGTGTCGCGAGATCATGGATACCGTCCCGGCGAACGACCTCGACGTCGTGTTCGAGCACGGCAAGCTCGTGCGCAACTCCGCCGAGGAAGGCACCAAGTGCGGCGACCTGCACGTGACCACGCCGTTCGATTCCGCCGCGCAGCAGTTCGCTGCGCAGACCTACTACTTCATCGGCGATAGCGATGTCGCGACGCCGGCGTGGCAGGGCGCGTATCACTTCGATCATCACCAGGGTCCGGCCGTTCGCATCACGACGGTCAACGGTGGCCACAACTCGCTGCAGTTCAATCAGAGCGCCTGCGCCCCTCAGCTCCTGACCAGCATCGCTGGCGGTGGCGGCGATCTTGCGACCGTGCTCGCCAGTTGTCCGATGGCGACGCACGTCGACCGGAAGTGATCACCCTTGCATCGGCAAGCCGCCGATAAAGTCCTGCTTGCCGAGCTGCACGCCCTTGTGGCGCAGGATCGCGTACGCGGTGATGACGTGGAAGTAGTAGTTCGGTAGCGCGAACTGCACGAGATAGTCGTAGGGCGAGAGCCACTGGTCGGGCTTCATCCACGGCAGCCGGATCTTGCGGCGATCGATATCGTCGAAGTCCTCACGCTTGAAGCCCTCGATGAACGTCGACACCGAGGCGATGCGGCCGCGCAGCTGTTCGAACGTCGTCTCGGTGTCGGGGTGCGATGGCCACTCCTTGCCGGTAAGCCGGCCCGGAATGAACTTTGCGTTGTCAGTCGCGACTTGGACCTGACGTACGAGTGCGTACTGATCGGGAGCCAGTTTCGCATTGAGCAACGATTCGACGGGGACCTGAGCGGTTTCGGCGTGCCGCTCGCCCCGCGCCAACCAGCCATCGAGGTTGCGCAAGGTCTTGACGAGCTGCGGAACCGTAAGGTCGTAGATGTGCATGCCCCGAAGCTACCGCAAATGGTAGCGTTGGCCCGTGGCCGACAACCTCGACGCACTCGCGAGCAACACCGTTAGCCGTTCCCAGGTAACCGACGATCAGTTGCGGCAAGAGGTCGCTGCGCTCGGCAACCGCTGGACGATCGACGGCATCAATCTCAAGTGCGAGCTGCGCGGCGCAGTGATGACGAAGTGCGGAGAAGCGGCGGCCTACGCGTCGAAGCTCGCCGACGAGATGGATCATCATCCGCGCATCCTGCTCGAGTACGCCGGGATGACGCTGACGATCAACACGCATGACAAGAATGCGATCACGGTGATGGATCTCGTCTACGCGGCGCGCTTCGAGCGCTGGCTCCGGACCAACGGCTGGGCTTAGCCAGCGAGTGCGGCGCTCGCCACAGTCGCGGCGCCTGCGATGAATACAGTCAGCTCGTCGAGCTGACGGCCATCGACGAGACCGGCGGCGAGCGCGGCGAGACCCTTCGGCTCGTCGACGACCGTCGCGATCGCGCGCAATTCGGCGTCGAGCTCGACCATCGCGAGCGCGTTGACGTGCGTGCCGCGGCGCAGCTGCGAGGCCGCGAGCGCCAGCGGCACGTGGATGCAAACGATGTCGGCGCTCAGCGCTTCGCCGAGCGAGACGACGCGGCCGCCGACCGCCGCAGCAAGCGACGCCGACGTGCAGCGGATGTCACGCGGGTCGAACCACGCGCGGTGCGCGACGAGCGAGTGCCCGGCGTCATCGCCGCCGATGAGGCCGATGCTGCGCGGCGTGCCGACGGCGAGGAAGTGCGATGCGACGGCACCGGCGGCCGCGAGCGCGCGCTGCGTGGTCGGAGCCGGCGCAGCGGCAGCGCCACCGCCCCGTGTCATAGATCCGTCGGGGCCGCGCGTCTGCGCGGCGCCGACGGCGGCGGCGACGTATGCGCGCTCGACCGCGTGGACCCAGTCGGTCACTAGAACTCGGCCTGGCGCGGCGCGCGCGGAAACGGAATCACGTCGCGAATGTTCTCGATGCCGGTCGCATAGATGATCGCGCGCTCGAAGCCGAGGCCGAAGCCCGCGTGCGGCACCGTGCCGTAGCGACGCAGGTCGCGATACCACCAGTAGTCCTTCGCGTGGAGGCCCATCTCGGCGATGCGCGCGTCGAGCACCTCGAGGCGCTCCTCGCGTTGACTGCCGCCGATGATCTCGCCGATGCCGGGGGCGAGCACGTCCATCGCGGCGACGGTCTTGCCGTCGGCGTTTTGCCGCATGTAGAACGCTTTGATGTCCTTCGGGTAGTTCACGACCGCGACCGGACCTTTGATCACCGTCTCGGTCAGGTACTTCTCGTGCTCGCTCTGCAGGTCCATGCCCCACTTCACCGGGAACTCGAACTTCTGCTTGCTGGTCTCGAGCTCTTTGATCGCGTCGGTGTAGTCCATGCGTGCGAACTTCGATTCGATCATCGCCGACAACCGCGCGACCGCGTCCTTGTCGACGAACTTCTCGAAGAACGCCATGTCGTCTTTGCGCTCGGTGAGGAGCGCGCGAAAGATGTACTTGAGGAAGTCTTCGGCGAGCTGGGCATCGTCGCTGAGATCGGCGAATGCGATCTCGGGCTCGATCATCCAGAACTCGGCGAGGTGGCGCCGCGTGTTGGAGTTCTCGGCGCGGAACGTGGGCCCGAACGTATACACGCGGCTCATCGCCATGCAGTACGTCTCGACGTTGAGCTGGCCCGACACGGTCAGCCGCGTTTCGCGGCCGAAGAAGTCTTTGTCGAAGTCGATCTTGCCGTCGGGCGTGCGCGGCAGGTTCGCGAAGTCGAGCGTCGACACCTTGAACATCTGGCCGGCGCCCTCGGCATCCGACGCGGTGATGATCGGCGTGTGGATCCAGAAGAAGCCGTGCTCGTGGAAGAACCGATGCACGGCTTGAGCGAGCGCATGGCGCACCCGCGTGACCGCGCCGATCACGTTCGTGCGCGGCCGCAGATGCGCGACCTCGCGCAGGTACTCCATCGTGTGGCGCTTCGGCTGCATCGGGTAGTGGTCCGGATCGTCGACCCAGCCCACGACCTCGATGCTGTCGGCGCGCACTTCGACCGCTTGGCCTTTGCCCTGCGATGCGATCAGCTCGCCGCTGACTCGTACCGCGCAACCGCTCGTGATGCGCAACACGTCGCTCTGGTAGTTCGCGAGCTCCTGCGGCGCGACGACCTGCAACGGCTCGAAGCTGCTGCCGTCGTGGACGGCCAGAAACGACAGACCTGCCTTGGAGTCGCGGCGCGTGCGGATCCAGCCTTCGATCGTGACGCGGCTGCCCACCGCGACCTGTCCAGCGAGGACGAGCGCGATACGTGTTGATGTCATGACTGCTTCTAGCGTTCGGCGTCTTTGCTGCCGACGACGGTGAGGTTCATACCGATCTGTACCGAGACCGCTTTACCGTCAATCGAAACGACCGTCTTGCCGTTCATGTACCAGCCGAAGCTGCCGGTCGAGAACTGCTTCACCTCTGCGAGCATCTCCTGGCCGTTGATCGAGACCTTGAGCGGCTCGGCTTTTTCCAGAAACTGCGTGAGGGATACGGGGCACGAAGTCTTGGGAGGCATGACGGGGGCCATCACACCAGAAACTCGGGCTCGGCGCTACCCGTTCGGCCTGCGCAGCTCTCCGAGCCGAAACGCGAGGTGACCGAATGCGGCGACCACGAGGGCGTGCTCGATCTCGCCACGGCGCAGCAGCTCGGTGACGTTGCGCAGCGGGGTTGTCTCGACGCTGACGACCTCGCTACCTTCGAGGTTCTGCGAGTGCGTGCGTACGGCATCGAACGCGAGGTAGCTGTGCAACGTGTTGTTCTGGATCGCCGGATTCGGCGCGATCTTGCCGAGCAGCTCCCAGCGCGGCGCCGTGTACCCGGTTTCCTCGACGAGCTCGCGCGCAGCGGCGGTCCGTGCGTCCTCGCCCGGATCGACCATGCCGCCGGGAATCTCGAGACACACCTTCGCGGTGCCGACGCGATATTGGCGGATCAACACGACGTGGTCGTCTGGCGTCAGCGCGATCACGTTGACCCAATCGACCGCTTCGATCAGCGAGAACCGCTTCGTGCCCACGCGCGGGTGCGTGCCGTCGACGAACGACGTGTGGAACACCTTGTAGTCGTGACCGGGGTAGCGCGCGCCGAGGCGCCACTCGAGCTCGTCGTCGCTCATATTCCGCCGCCGCACACGGTGCCGCTCTGCAGCATCTGTGGACCGATCGTCGGCGCGTCGCCGGCGGCACGGCAATAACCCTCGATCGTCCCGTCGACCTCGGGCAGCGGCGCGGCCTTGCCGGCCTCGGGACCGCCACAGTACGGCCCCGATGGGCCCGGATAATAACCGGTGCCGATACCGATCACGGGCATGTCCTCGGTCACGGGCAGACTCGGCTGCGACTGACTCGGTTGGTCCGCGCAGTTCCACAGGTTGTGAGAGAACGTGAACGTCGATGCGCTCGTGCCGAACCCGACCTCGACGTGGCGCAGCAGATTGATGCTCGACCAATTGAAGCTGTTGTTGATCACGCGTCCGTTGCCCGTCGGCTCGAATGTAAAGCTGCCCTGCGTCGTCGCGTTTTGCAGGATGCGCAGCAGCATGTTCGGGTTGCCGTGCACGACGTTGTGGGCGACCAAGCAATCGACACAATCGTCGAACGCGATCGCGGCGGTCATCTGGCCGGTGATCACGTTGTCGAATGCGCGGATGTTGCGCGCCTCGGCATTCGGTGACGTCGTCGACAACGCGGGCCGAAACTGCGCCAGCTGCGTGTAACCGCCGAGGCTGATGCCAGTGGTGCCGCCGTCGACGATCGTGTTCTGGCGGATATCGACATCGTGCGAGCCGCCGCGCACGCGCACGGCGCTCTGAGTCGTACGTCCGAGCTCGTCGCGCGCGATCACGCTGTCGTGCACGCCGATGGCGTCGATGCCGGTGCTGCAGCGAAGCAGCCGCGAGTTGTAGACGTACAGGTTCGCGACGCCCGCCGCTCTGATGCAGGCCCCGGCGCCGTCCTGCACGTCGTGGGCGACGACATTGACGATGGCGACCGGGCCGGCAGTGCCGCTGTAGCTGACGCCGTCGTCGATGTTGATCGCGTTCGCGGCCTGATTGCTGAAGTGGAGGTTCTGGATCACGACCCAGCGCGGGTCGGTGAGATGAAGGCCTTCGCTGCCGCCCACGATCTCCGGCAGCGTGCCCCAGATGCCGCCGATCACGATCGGCGCATCGGGCGTGCCGTGCAGATTCGCAATGAATTGATTCGTGCCGTGCTGTGTCCCGTTGGGGGCGACGGCGACCTGGATGAACGTGCCGGGCGTCGCGGCGGCTGCCGCTGCGGCTATCGAACCGAACGGGAACTCGAGGCTACCATCGCCATAGATCGCGCCGGCCGTCACGTGGATGATGCGCGTCGGCACGAAGCCGTCGGCGAACGTGAGCGGCGCATCGCACGCGCGTGGTGCGTACGCGTCGGGACGCGGCGTGCCGTCGCTGCGCGCGTCGACGAATTGCTTGGCGTCGAGGCCGCTATCGATCCCGTTGCTCGACGTCGTCGAGCTGCAAGCAGCTAGGGCGACGAGCGGCAGCCAACGCATGGGCGGACCATAACGCCTGGCCGGTCAGTCGGGAATGAATTCCAGCCCGTTGAACGGCAGGATCGGTAGCCCGCGGACATCGACTTCTTGGCCCGTCATGTCGTCGATCTGGCGGCCTTCGACGTTGCGGCGGTTCGTCAGGTTTTGGATGTCGAAGTAGAGGTCGATCGTGCCCCAACACCGCTTCCAGATTCGATCGGCGCGGAAGTCGAGCTGGAAGAAATCAGGCAGTCGCGCGGCGTACGGCAGCACGACGACGGGGTCGGCGCTGCTCAAGATCGGCGAGTACGGTGCGCCTGAAACGTATTGAATGCGCCCGCCGATTCGCCAGTTACCCATCACAGTCGAACCCGCGATGTTGAGGTTGTGACGTTGGTCGAGGTCGAACGGCCGGGGCCCATGGACGGTGTTCGGGTTCGTGTCGTCGCCATCCAGCCAGTGCCGTGGATCGTCGACGCGCGTTGCCTTGGCGAGCGTGTACGAGACGAGGCCGAACCAATCCTTCGTGTAGTGCTTGAGCAAGAGCTCGACGCCGTAGTTCTTCGCGCGCCCGATGTTCTCGCGATAGAACGCGAGGCCGAGCTGCTTCTCGAGCAGCTGGGCAAACGTCGGGCCGAGCGTGCCGAGGTTCGAGAAATCGATCGCGTCCATCGTACGCACGCCTTGCAGCACGCCATCGCTATAGAAGCCGGTGACCGAGCCCGACCACGTGCCGTCGGAGAATTCCGCACCCAGCGACGCGGAGTCGTAGTACGAGCTGTCGACCTCGGGATTGCCGCCGTTCGGATCAACGTCGCCGGGCGTCGGCGGTTGGTGATAGCGCCCGACCGATTCTTTGAGCGTGAGCCAGTCGGCGAGCGGCAGGTTGAGGGCGAGCCGCGGATCGAGCACGGTCTCGTCGGAGAGCCCGTAGTGCTCGAGGCGCAGTCCGGGCTTGAGATCGAGACGGCCGAGCACGAAGCGCGTCTCGCCCCACAGCGCGACGTCGATCCAATCGATCGTCGTGTCACCGTTGATCTGATCGAGGATGTCGCCCTTGTGGCCGAGGCCTGCTTGAAAGTGCGTGA
>Ga0070706_100006049_pt1 | contig 11436 bp, 11 predicted proteins | sample KBSK5501metaG_FD_65476 | JGI IMG/M metagenome (GOLD analysis project Ga0070706, IMG submission 65476) | Corn, switchgrass and miscanthus rhizosphere microbial communities from Kellogg Biological Station, Michigan, USA - KBS K5-50-1 metaG | ecosystem: Host-associated > Plants > Roots >...
CGAACCCGGACCAGAACCTGGCCCTGTGCGGCTGTGGGACTTGTGATCTCGGCGACCTCGGCGGCGGCAACACCGCCATAGGCGCGAATCAGGACAGCGCGTTGAGTGGTGGTCATTTCAGTCGTGTAGGAGTTGCGATGACCAGAAGATAGGCTGTTGCGCCGCTAAAACGAAGACGCCAAAATCAAGACGCATCGTTTCAACTTCGGAACACCATGGACCTGAACGCATTGACCGACTTCGCGCTCGTCGCGACGAATGGAGGACTGGGAAAGGCAAGCCGTGCGAGCGGGAGATCCAAGGCGACCCTGTCCCGGCGCATCGCCGACCTGGAAGAGCAACTCGGCGTGCGACTCATCGAGCGCAGCGCCCGCGGGCTCAAGCTCACGGAAGCCGGTCAGATGCTGATGGATCGCACTGAAGGGCCGATGCACGACGTGGCCGACGCCATGACGGCCGCTCGCGAGGGCTTGTCGGCACCGCGCGGACGCTTGCGTGTCGCTTCCCCGGTGCTGTTCTCCCAGCTTGCGATGGGTCGCATCTCCGCCGGGTTCTGCGCGGCTTATCCGGAGGTCTCGTGCGAGGTGGTGGCGGAGGATCGCCTGGTCGACCTCGTCGAGGAGCAGTTCGACGCCGCGATTCGAATCAATCCAGACCCGGACAGCAGCCTCGTGGGCCGGTGCTTCGCCAAGGACCGGCTGGTGGTCGTGGCCGCGCCCTCCGTGCCTATGCCAACCCGCGGCAAGGTCAGACCCGTTCCCGCCATCGTGTCCTCAAGCTTTCAACCCGGGAATTGGACGCTCGACGACAGACGCCTGGTCCTGGAGCCGGTCCCGAGGCTGAGACTTTCGTCGTTCCTGATGATTCGCGACGCTGCAATTGCCGGCGCCGGCGCTGCCCTGATACCGCAGTCCATCGCGTGGAACCAACTGACTCGCGGAGAGTTGGTTCAGTGGGGCACGGTTTCGGGCGTGGAGGTCGCGCTCTGGGTCCTGCATACATCGCGACGACTTCCTGCGCCGAAGGTTCGGGCGTTCGTCGACTTCATGTGCGAGCAATATCCGCAGGGGTCTCTCGTACTGAACGGCTAGAAGACCGGTCGGTCGAATTCGCGAATGGTCGGCAGTTCGTGCTGTCGTAGCAGTTCGGGTGTCGGAAATGTGTCGCTGATCCGCCGCTCGGACTCATTCGGCGGACTTCGCTGGACGGGCCACAAGCTGCCGTCCACCAAGGACCGCTTTGCGGCAAGTCAGATGTCGAGATAACTGTGCGCCAGCTCAATCGCCCGTCTCAGACGCTCCCTGCACCGCGTCATCTGGGGCAAAGGCGGGTAAGGCTGCTCGGCGGCACGACTTCGCCGCGTCATACGTCCGATCATGGGGACGCTGCCGTCTATCCGGCTCTCAGTCGCTGGCTCAAATCCCGCGCCTCGCGCGTCAGGCAGTGCACATAGTCCTCGCGATTGCGCAAACCGTCTTCCTTCGGTGCGACCAGGCAGAGGGTCGCGATGCAGAACTCGCCGCGCTCCAGCACCGGAGCGGCGAAACACTGGGTAAAGCTGTCGACCTGGCTTGCGAACGTGAAATAGCCGGCCGCGCGCGCGTCGTGCACCTGGCGCAGGAACGCCCTGGTCGCGAGTCGGCTGCCGTTCGGCAGCTTGAAGTCCGCGGAGGGGATGAAGTCGAGGATCTCGCGGTCGCTCATGTGCGAGACCAGGAGCCGGCCGGACGCCGTCCACGGAATCGGGATCGCCTCACCGACGTTGGACGAAATGCGAAACGGCCGGATGCCTTCCTTCATCAGCGCCACGGTGTACTTGTTGCCGTCGAGCATGCACAGCTGCGCCGTCTCGCGGGTCTCCTGCGTCAGGCGGGTCAGCACTGCGTCGCACTCGCGCATCAGGTCGAAGCGCTCGGCATAGGCGCTGCCGAGAAAGTACAGCTTGCGCCCGAGAAACACCTGGCCTTCCTCGCCAGCGTACTCGAGCGCTCCATGCTTGAGCAGCAGGTTGACCAGCTCGTACACCGACGATCGCGGCGCGCCGATGTGCGCGGCGATCTCGTTGGGCCGCATCGGCTTGCGCCGGGTGCGGAAGAAGTCGAGGATCTCGAACGCCCGATCCAGCCCGCGCGAGCGGCGGGCCGTGATGTCGTCGTCCATGGCTTCCGTTGCCATGCTGCTCCCTGCGGCTAGTGAAAGGACGAATTCTTCAGGAATTCGGCGAGCCTTTCGCTTTTCGGGCGCAGGAACATCTCTTTCGGGTCGCCTTCTTCGCCGATGCGCCCCTGGTTCATGAAGATCACGCGCGTGGATACCTCGAACGCGAAGCGCATCTCGTGCGTAACCAGCAGCATCGTCATGCCCTCGCGCGCGAGGTCCTGAATGACCACCAGCACCTCGTTGACCAGCTCCGGGTCGAGCGCGGAGGTCACCTCGTCGAAGAGCATCAGGCGCGGGCTCATCGCGATCGCGCGGGCGATCGCGACACGCTGCTGCTGCCCGCCGGAGAGCTGGCCGGGGTAGTGGTCGCGGCGCGAGAGCAGGCCCACGCGGTCCAGCCATTTCTCGGCGACGGCGCGAGCTTGGTCGCGCGTCATCTTCTTCACCTTGACCAGGCCCAGCATCACGTTCTCGGCCGCGCTCATGTGCGGGAACAGATTGAACTGCTGGAAGGCCATGCCGGTCAGCGCGCGCTGGCGGGCGACCTCCTTCTCGCTCTTGCGCTGGCGCCTGCCGTCGCGCAGCTCGTAGCCGATGTCCTCGCCGTCGATGCGGATCGAGCCGTCGCTGAACTCCTCCAGCATGTTGATGCAGCGAAGCATCGTGGTCTTGCCGGAGCCGCTGGAGCCGATCACGCACACCACGTCGCCGCGCTGCATGCTGCAGTCGACGCCCTTCAGCACTTCGACATCGCCGTAGCGCTTGTGCAGGTTGCGGATCTCGAGGATTGGATTCGTCGTCATGGTCAGGACGGAATGTGAGTCTTGCGCTCGACGAAGCGCCCGAAGCGTTCGATGCCGAAGTTGATCGCGAAATAGAGGAACCCGGCGAACAAGTAGAACGGCATGTTCATGAAGGTGCGCGAGATCACCTCCTGCGAGGCGAGCAGCAGGTCGCCGACGCCGATGATGGACAGCAGCGTCGAGGCCTTGACCATCTCGGCCGCCGTGTTCACCCAGGTCGGCAGGATCTGGCGGATCGCCTGCGGCATCAGCACCGAGACGAAGGTCTGCGAGAACGTCAGGCCGATCGCCTTGGCCGCTTCGATCTGGCCCTTGTGGATGGCCTGCAGCGCGCCGCGCACGATCTCGCCGACATGCGAGCTGCAGAACACCGCCAGCGCCAGCACGCCGGCCTGGAGGGGCCCGAGCTGGATGCCCGCGGTGCCGAGGATGTAGTAGCTCGCGAGCACCAGCACCAGCACCGGCGTGCCGCGGATGAAGTCGGTGTAGCCGCGCACCGCGAGGCGCAGCGGCGCCGCGCCGTAGGTCAACGCGAGCCCGACGAAGACGCCCAGCACCGTGCCCGCGACGATCGCCAACGCGGCCGACGCGATCGTGATGCCCACCCCCTGCAGCAGCGGCACGCGCGCGATCCACAGCTCGTGCAGGAACTGGGCGAACGAAAAATCCATCGCGTGATCAGCCTCAGCGCGGAACGGCGAGGCGCCGCTCGACGCGGCGCAACAGCGCGGCGAGCACCGTGCAGGTTCCGACGTACAGCAGGCTCGCGACGATCCAGGTCTCGACCACGCGGAAACTCTCGATGTTGATCTTGCGCGCCTCGAAGGTCAGCTCCGGCACCGCGATGACTGCGGCGAGCGACGTGTCCTTGAACAGCGAGATGATCGTGCTGCCCAGCGAGGGCAGCACGTTGCGCAGCATCAGCGGCCCGACGATGGACGCGTTGATCTGCCAGCGCGTCAGCCCGATCGCCTGGCCGGCCTCGCGTACGCCCTGGGGCACCGACAGCAGACCGGCGCGAAACACCTCGGCGAGGTAGGCGCCCGAATAGACCGCGAGCGTCAGCACGAAGGACTCGACGCCTTCGAGCTGGAGGCCAAGGTCCGGCAGCGCGAAATAGACGAACAGCACCAGCACCAGGATCGGCGTGTTGCGGATCACCGTGACGTAGCACCTCGCGAGCTGCCGTGCGGCGGTATGCCGCGAGACGAGCGCGAAGCCCAGCACCAGCCCGATCGCGACGCCGATCGCGATCGCGCCGACGGCCAGCAACAGGCTCAGCCCCAGCCCCTGCAGCAGCTTGTCGAAACTGCGCCAGACGGCGGCGAAGTTCAGCGCGTAGTCCACCGGCGGCGCTGAGCGGCGGTCACTTGTACTCGATCGGGAAGCCGATCTTCGGCGGCGCGAGATCGACGCCGAACCAGGTCTTGAACGAGGCCGCATAGGTCTGAAACTCGACGCCGGTCATCGCCTCGTGCAGCGCCGTGTTGACGAAATTCACCCAATCCTGGTCGCCGCGCTTGACCGCGCAGGCATAGGTCTGCGGGTTCCAGCCGTAGCCCGAATCCTTGTACTTGCCCGGGTTCTGCTTGACGAACCAATCGATCGACGACTGATCGGTGGCTGCCGCGTCGGCGCGGCCGGAGTTGAGCGCCTGGTAGATCAGGTCCTGCGAGTCGAACTGCGAGACCTTCGCGGCCGGCAGCGCAGCCTGCACCATCGGCTCCGCGTACACGTTCTGCAGCACAGCGATCTTGACCTTCGCGCCGGCAGCCTTCAGTGCTGCATAGTTGGCATACGGGCTGTTCGACTTCAGCAGCAGGCCCACGCCTTCGCGGTAGTACGGAATCGTGAACGCGACCTGCTGGGCGCGCGCACCGGTCACGGTGAGGAACTGACAGGTGATGTCGACCTTGTCGGTCGTGATGTTCGGGATGCGCGCATCGGACGACTGGGTCACGAACTCGATCTTCTCCGGGTCGTCGAACAGCGCCTTCGCGATCATCTTCGCGACGTCGATGTCGAAGCCTTGCAGCTTGCCGTCCGCGCCCTTGAAGTGCCATGGCGCGTTGGTGCTTCCGGTGCCGACCACCAGCTTGCCGCGCGCCAGCACCTGCTCGAGCTTGCCGGCCGCGTGGGCCGAGACCCCAGCCAGCAGCGCCGTCACGGCCAGCGCCACCACCCCCAGTCGACGAATGTTCATGCGGCGTACTCCAATGGTTGTTGCCACGATTTGCGATGTCCACAATAGCGGACATCTGTCCGAAATACAGAACGAACTGTAGCGGTCGATGTAACGCGCTGTCAAACGCGCGTTCGCAGTGAGATCCCCCAAGGCTGAAGGGCGAATGACATGAACCGCAATGACGCCATGTGACGGCCCGACCTTCGACACAGCTTCGCCGTCCGGCGACTGACCTTGTGGCACGAGCAAGGTGTGGACATCGATCAGCGGATGCTGGCGCTGTCCACCTACATGGGCCACGTCAAGATCTCCAACACCTACTGGTACCTCACCGGCGTCCCCGAATTGATGGCCTTGGCTGGCGCACGGTTCGAGCGCTTCGCCGATGCCCAGCACGCAGGGGAATTCGATGATGCTTAACCCGGGCGCCCCACCGAGCTTCGCGGCGCTGGTGCAGTCGTTCTTCGCCGAGTATCTGACCCAGCAGCGCGCGCTGAGCTCACGCACCGTGTCGGCCTACCGCGACGCGTTCATGCTGTTCCTGGAGTTCGCCCAGGTGCGCCTGCACAAGCCGCCCACGGCGATGCACCTCACCGACATCACGCCGGCGCTGATCCTGGCCTTCCTCGATCATCTGGAGGGCGAACGTCACAAGGCGCTGCGCAGCCGCAACGCACGCCTCGCGGCGCTGCGCACGTTCCTGAAGTTCGCCGCCCGCCGGGATGTCGCCGCACTGCATGTGGTCGAGCAGGCATTGGGCGTGCCGATGAAGCGCTTCGAGCGTCCGATGCTCGGCTTCCTCTCTCGTGAGGAGATGTTGGCGGTCATCGGCCAGCCCGGCTTCGGCTGGATCAGTCAACGTGACTGCCTGTTGCTGGCCCTCATGTACAACACCGGCGCCCGAGTCTCGGAGGTCATCGGCGTGAAGGTGAGCGACGTGGTGCTGGACGCCGCCGCCTGCGTCCACTTGCACGGCAAGGGGCGCAGGGAGCGCTCGGTGCCGCGGTGGCGCTCGACGGTCAAGGCCATCCGCGCCTGGCTGCGGCTCAACATCGATCTCGGGCCAACGTCGGCCTTGCTGCCCAATCGGGGTGGCGAGCCGATGACGCGTTCCAACGTCACGCAACGGCTGGCGGTGGCCGTGAAGGCGGCTACGAGCACGATGCCCAGTCTGGCCAAGCGTTCGATCTCCCCTCACACCTTGCGGCACACCACAGCCATGCACTTGCTGCAGTCCGGCGTGGACATCAGTGTGATCGCCTTGTGGCTGGGCCACGAGAGCCCAACGACAACGCATCAATGCGTCGAAGCGGATCTGACGATGAAGGCGAAGGCCTTGGGTCGAATGCAAGACCCCGACACGCTGGTACGCCGCTTCAAGGCGAAGGACTCGCTGTTGGAGTTCCTCAAGACGCTGTGACTATGTGCAGAACCCGGTCGCCGCGCCCGGCCTCATCACGAGTGAGACTCGGCGTCGCACCAGCCGAAACTGTTCATAACTGGGACCTGTGCATAACGGCCAACTCCAGCCATTGGCAAACGCAACCGAGACCGGTCGTCCAATGACTCTTACGCGCCCCCGTATCGACATTTCAAGCCTGGCTCCCATTCACGGCTCTGTCCCGCGCAGTTCGTCGTGCAGCCAATCAACCAGCTTGACCACATCAGGCCTGCGGCTGAGGTGAGGCGCGATCCAGATCGACAAGCGGTTGGGGCCGCGCACGAAGGCAAGCGGGGCCACCAGCGTGCCACTGGTCAAATCGTCACGAACCAGCATGCGCGGCACGTTGGCCAGGCCCAAGCCACAGCGGGCGCCCTGGATGAGCAGATAGAAGTGGTCGAAGAACTCGTCTACCCGCAACTCCATGCCCGTTTGGCCGCTGCAACGGGCCCAGTCGTCCCAGGCGCTCGGCCGAGTGCGTGAGACCATCAGCTTGGCACGAGGGAGGTCGCCCACTGACTCGATGCGCTGGCGGCGGAGGTACTCGGGCGAACACACCGGCCCGATCCACTCGTGTGCGACGTCGGTCCGCACCACGTCCTTGGGTGACTCGATTGACGACAGGCGGATTGCCACGCTGACATTGTCGCGAGCGAAGTCGAGCGGGCCATGGCTCATGTTGAAGCGAAGTTCGACGTCCGGATGGGCTTCCTTGAAGCGGTTCAGTCGCGGCAGGAGCCAGTACATCATGATCGACTCGGAACACGCCAAGGTCAGCGGCCCGGGCTTGAGCTGCTCGACGCTCGACTGAATCAGGCTGAAGGCGGTCGAGAGCCCATCGGCTAGGCGCTGCCCCTCCGCCGTCGGCACGGCGCCTAGCGCACTGCGCGTGAGAAGCGCGAGGCCTACCGAGGCCTCGAGCATGCGGATGTGGCGGCTCACGGCGCCATGCGTGACCGACAGCTCCTCTGCCGCGGCGCTGAAACTACGCAAGCGCGCCGTCGCTTCGAAGGCGCGCAGCGCGTTCAGCGAAAGACGAAGAGGCGTATTCATGCGTGCTGTCCCGGACCTCGGGTGAACCCCGATGCCGTGTGAATTTTTATCACAGCCGTACGAGATCATATCGTTTGCCGCCGTGGGTGTGAGCCATCTAATCTGTCGGCCAGACAGGAGAGAAGCTAACAGCCTTATGGACCGCACCACCCCCCGCGCCGAGTTCACTGCGCGCTACTTCGTCGAAAGCTCGGTCGCCTCGGAGAAGATCGCGCAGGTGATTGCCGGCGAGCAATCCAGCGGCACCTTCCTCTCGCTTCCCGGCGAAACGGATGAACTGAAGCAGCGCTCACGCGCCCGCGTCGTGAGCATCGAGCCGCTCGCACCCGCACTGCAGCCAACGCTGCCCAGCGCGTATGTCGATCGCCATCCCCACGGTGGCGTGTTCCACCGTGCCGAGATCGAAATCGCGTTTCCGGTCGCCAACGTTGGCGTGAACGTGTCCAGTCTGCTCGCGACGGTGGCCGGCAACCTGTACGAGCTCGGGGAAGTCACCGGTCTGCGCCTGCTCGACCTGGACCTTGCGCCGGACTATGCATCCCGCTTCGCAGGCCCGGCGTTCGGCATCCCCGGCACCCGGCGGCTGTCCGGCGTCCACGGCAGGCCCTTGATCGGGACCATCATCAAGCCGAGCATCGGTCTCACCCCCGTGCAGACCGCGGAGCTGGTCGAAGACCTCTGCGCGGCCGACATCGACTTCATCAAGGACGACGAGCTGATTGCCGATCCGTCGTACGCGCCATTCGATGAGCGCTTGCATGCCGTCATGCCGGTGCTGCAACGCCATGCCGACCGCCTGGGCCGCATGCCCATGTACGCGATCAACATCTCGGGCTCTGTCGACGAGATGCTGCGCCGCCACGACGCCGTCCTTGCCGCGGGCGGCAGCTGCGTGATGGTGAGCGTCAACTGGGTCGGCTTTGCGGCCGTGGAGCACCTGCGCCGCCACGCTCAGCTGCCGATTCACGGTCACCGCAACGGCTGGGGTGCACTCACCCGCCACTCGGCGCTCGGCTTTTCGTTTCAGGCGTACCAGAAGCTGTGGCGCCTGGCGGGCGTGGACCATCTGCATGTCAACGGCATCCGCAGCAAGTTCTGGGAGCCGGACGAGTCGGTCATCGCCTCGGCGCGTGCCTGCCTGTCGTCCTGGGCCGGGCTGCAGCCGCTGATGCCGGTGTTCTCGTCCGGCCAGTGGGCTGGCCTAGCGCCCGACCTGTATGGCGCGCTCGGTGCGGTCGACCTGATGCACCTTGCGGGCGGCGGGATCATCGGCCATCCCGACGGCATCGCCGCCGGCATGGCCAGCATGCGCGAAGGCTGGGAGGCGGCGGTGGCCGACGTCAGTCTGGACAGCTACGCCGAATCGCACCCTGCGCTGCGGCGCGCGCTGGTTCACTTCGGCAACCTGTAGAGGTCGGCATGAAGCTCGCCTTCTACGGTGACGATTTCACCGGCTCCACCGATGCGCTGGAGGTGCTGGCCTTCGCCGGCCTCGACTGCGCGTTGTTCCTCGAGGTGCCTGACGAGCAGACGTTGCACGAACTCGGGCCGTTCGATGCGATCGGCGTGGCGGGCGCGAGCCGCGCGATGTCGCCGGCCGAGATGGACGCGCAGCTCGCACCCGTGCTGGCAGCGATGTCCCGCCTGCCGGTGCCGCTGGTGCACTATAAGGTCTGCTCCACCTTCGACAGCTCGCCGGCCATCGGCAGCATCGGGCGCGTGATGGACCTGTCGCGCGCGGCCTTCGGTGACACCGCGATCCCCATCGTCGCGGCCACCCCGGCGCTCGGCCGCTATTGCGCCTTCGGCAACCTGTTCGCCCGCTCGGGCACCGACGGGCGCGTGCATCGCATCGATCGCCATCCGATCATGAGCGTGCATCCGGTGACGCCCATGCACGAGGCAGATTTGACGCGGCACCTCGCGACGCAGACCTCGATGCCCATTGCCAGCTTCACGCTGCCGCTCTTTGCGCTGGACCGCGAGGCGATGGCACTGCAGCTTCACCGCCTGATGGACGCCACGCCGGGTGGCGCAGTGCTGGTCGACGGCACGACCGCCGAGCATCTCACGGAGACCGGCTGGCTGTTTGACGACCTTGCACGCGGCCGCCAGACGCCGCTGTTCTGCGTCGGTGGTTCGGGACTCGAGTACGCGCTGACGCAGTGGTGGCGGGAGGCTGGCGTGCTGCCGGCGACCCCGACTGCACGGGATCGCTTTGACGGTGTGCCCCAGGTTCTGGCCGTCTCGGGCAGCGCATCACCGCTGAGCGCGCTGCAGATCGATGCGGCGCTTGACGCCGGCTTTGTCGAGCTGCCTGTGGACGCCTCCGCTCTGGTCGCTGGAAGCGACCCAAGTGGGGAACTCTCCCGACTGGCTGAACGCGCCTTGCTCGCGTTGCGCGCCGGCCGCAGCGTGATGCTGCACAGCGCACGCGGTCCGCAGGATCCGCGCATCGAGTTGATGCTGACCGCGCTGGCCGACCAGGGCATGAGCCGCGAGCAGGCCCGGCACGAAGGTGGCCGCCTGCTGGGACAGCGTTTCGGCCAGCTGGTCGATGCGCTGCTGCGCGCCCATCCCTTGCGACGCCTGCTGCTGTCGGGCGGCGACACCTCCAGCCACGTCACACAGCGACTCGCACCGAAAGCGCTGCGCGTGGTCGCACGGCTGGCCCCCGGCGCACCTCTATGCCGCGCCATCTCGCACGAGCCGCACCTGGCGCAACTCGAGATCGCGCTCAAGGGCGGCCAGATGGGCCAGCCCGACTATTTCGTCAAGGCGCTGCGCGGCACGGCCGACGCTCGTCAATCGCTTCACTGAACAACAGGAGACTCGAAGATGACATCCATGAGCCGCCGCCGCGCCCTGCTGAACGGCGCCGCACTGATCAGCGCTCCGGCGCTGGTGCTGCCGCGCTTCGCGCACGCCGCTGAATTCACCTACAAGTTCGGCACCAACGTGCCCGCCACGCATCCGCTCAACGTGCGCGCGATGGAGGCAGCCGAGCGCATCCTCAAGGACACGGGCGGGCAGGTCCAGATCAACGTCTTCCCCAACAACCAGCTCGGCAACGACGCCGACATGCTCTCGCAGCTGCGTGCCGGCGGGCTCGAGTTCTTCACCGTCTCGGGCGTCAACGTGCTGTCTCAGCTCGTGCCGATCTCATCGATGTGGGGTGTGGGTTTCGCTTGGGCGAACGACGACGCCGTCAACAAGGCGCTGGACGGCGAGCTCGGCAAGTTCCTGCGCGCGCAGTTTTCGAAAGTGGGCCTGATGGCGATGGACACCGTATGGAGCTCAGGCTTCAGGCAGATCACCAACAGCGTCCGGCCGATCAACACGCCCGACGACCTGAAGGGCCTGAAGATCCGCGTGCCGGTGAGCCCGCTATGGACCTCGCTGTTCAAGCACCTCGGCGCAGCCCCCGCGTCCATCAACTTCGCGGAGACCTATTCGTCGCTGCAGACGAAGGTGGTCGACGGCCAGGAGAACCCCTTGACGATCATCTCGATCGCCAAGCTCTACGAGGTGCAGAAGTACTGTTCCATGACCAACCACATGTGGGACGGCTGGTGGTGCATGACGAACCAGAAGGTCTGGGACCGCATGCCGGAAAAGGCCCGGCCCATCGTTGCCAAGCACCTGAACCAGGCGGCGCTCGACATGCGCGCCGATGGCGCGAAGCTCAATGCCTCGCTGCGGCCCGAACTGAGCGCCAAGGGGTTGACCTTCAACGATCCGAAGCTCGGTCCCTTCCGTGAGCGCCTGATCGCCTCCGGCTTCTACAACGAGTG
>Ga0070706_100006054_pt1 | contig 11434 bp, 12 predicted proteins | sample KBSK5501metaG_FD_65476 | JGI IMG/M metagenome (GOLD analysis project Ga0070706, IMG submission 65476) | Corn, switchgrass and miscanthus rhizosphere microbial communities from Kellogg Biological Station, Michigan, USA - KBS K5-50-1 metaG | ecosystem: Host-associated > Plants > Roots >...
CTGCGCAACCCTCAGTTCCGCGGGTACGCGGATCACATGGCGACGCCGGAGTTCCAGACGGCGCTCGACCGGCTGCTCGAGCGGGGGAAGACAGACGTGGTGGCCGTGATGTGCGCCGAGGCGGTGCCGTGGCGGTGTCACCGGTCCTTGCTGGCGGATGCGATCACGGCCCGCGGGGTCCCGGTCGAGCACATCATCGGCGCGCGCAACCGCCTGCCCCACCGGCCCACGAAGGGGATGCGGGCGCAGGGGCCCGACGTCACCTATCCAGCTCGGGACGACCAGCCTCGGTTGCCCCTTCCCTGAGCCCTCCCCATGAGCCGGGATTCCAGATAGCCTCTTCATCGTGAAGAACCGGGCCAAGGCCAGAGTGCTCGGGCTGGCCGTCTCCTTAGTGGGTGTCGTGAACGTCGTATCGGCGCTTACACCTGCCCTTCATGACCGCTTCGCCACACTTCGTGAGCTCGTCACCCCACTGTCGGCCGAGATCGCAGCAGGCGCAACGGCAGTGCTAGGTGTCGGGCTGCTCCTCGTGGGACGCGCGATCTCCCAGCGGAAGCACATCGCATACCAAGTAGGGCTTGCGATCCTGTTGCTGTCGACGGCCACGCACCTGATCAAAGGTCTCGACATCGAGGAAGCTGCGCTGACGGCCGGGATCGCGCTTGCCCTGTTCCTGAATCGGCGGATCTTCGTCGCCGGGCCGGATCCGCTGCGGTGGCACACGCTTGCGCGCGTCGTGCCCTACGTGCTCGTCGTCGACTTCGGATACGGGATGGGCGGGCTGTTCCTCCGGCGAGGTTTGGTGCATCCGCACCTGACGTTCACGCGCGCGCTGGAGGAAACCGCTTCGCGGCTGATCGGCATGACGGGGCCGCTCACATTCGACGGACGCTTCTTCGCGAAGTGGTTCCCGTTGTCGCTGACGGTGCTCGGCGCGCTCAGCATGGCCTACGTCGTGTCGCTCGTTCTCGCCCCCGTCGCCGAGCGTGCTGGTGGACGCCGAGACGAGCGCGACGACGTGCGCGCGATCATCGACCGGGGCGACGGGGACACGCTCGATCCCTTCGCGCTGCGCCGCGACAAACGCTATGCGTTCTCTCCAGACGGTCGAGCAGCCGTCGCCTACCGTTATCTGAACGGTGTCGGCCTCGCGTCCGGTGATCCGGTCGGTGATCCGGCAGCGTTCGAGGAGGCGATCCGAGCGTTCGTCGACCTGTGCGAGCGATCGGGCTGGCGCCCGGCGGTGTACGGCGCGCGCGTCGATCGTCTCCCGCTCTACGAGCGGATCGGTTTGAAGAGCATCTACATCGGAGACGAAGCGGTGATCGACGTAGCGTCGTTCTCGCTGGAGGGACGGAAGATCCGCAACGTCCGTCAGTCGGTCGCACACAGCATCCGGGCAGGCGTCACGACGGAGGTGTATCGGGAAGGCGAGCTCGACCCGACCCTGCGTCGCGCGCTGATCGGGATCTCGGATCGTCACAAGGCCGGCGCTCCCGAACGCGGTTTCTCCATGGCGCTCGACGGATTGCTGACCGGACGTGACCCCGAGACCGTGTTGATCGTGTGCCGCGACGCTGAAGGAGCTCCGATCGCGTTCCAGCGGTACGTCCCGTGCAAGGCCGGCGGCGGTTTGTCGCTCGACGCGATGCGCCGCGACACCGGTGTTCCCGGCGGCGTGAACGAGCGGATGATCGTCGAGATCGTCGAGTGGGGTCGTACGCACGACGTGGGAGAGGTCTCATTGAACTTCGCCGCGTTCCGCAACATGCTCGAGAAGGATACAGACCTCGGCAAGCTCGAAGCTTTGGCCGGCTGGATCATCAAGCGGTTGCCGTCCTATATCCAGATCGACACCCTGCGGCGCTTCAACAAGAAGTTCCGGCCACGCTGGGTGCCTCGTTACGCGATCTATCGCTCCGCCATCGACATCGCCTCTATCGGGATCGCAGCGCTCAACGCCGAAGCGATGCTTCCGTTCCAGAAACGCGACGAGATCCCCGTGGACGCGCAGCCGGCCGAGATCGGCTGACCGGCCTGCTCAGCCGGCTTTCCTGATCCGCTCAAGTGCGCGGATATAGCGGGCGAGCCGTTCTGCCGCTTCGACGGCCGCCTCATCGGTGTCCAGACCGGGTCCGTCCCAGACCTCGGAGAGGCGGCGCCAGCCTCGTTGGCGACCGAGGAACGGACCCGCTTCCGCCTTCTTGCCGAGCGCGCGCCGCCAGGCGCGCTCCCGCGCGCGCAGGGTGGCCATCACCTCGTCGTTCCGCGTCTCTACCGGATGCTCGGAATGGAATCCGATCTCGAGTCTCCTGCTCGAAAGGCTCTGCACTTCGTAGTGCTCATGGGATTCCTCGCCGAACCAAACCTTGACGTTGCGAGACCCGATGGTCGAACCGTACGCGCGAAGGTCGGGGGGAAGGAAGCTCGCAAGGGCGTCCGAAAGCTGCTCGAAGAAGATGCGCGCCATGGTGGCGGACGGTAGCGCATCGCACGCGCGGAGGTCGCCTCGAGACGTGTCGAGACGAAGGGTTCAATACACCTTTCGTTCGGGTTTGGACTTTTGGCTGTGCGGCTATTTAGGGTTTGGACGTACCTGTTTTTTCCTGCACGCCCATGCGCCCGACGGGGGAGGTCGGCTTCGTGGAGTGGGAGCGCGCGCGCCGCCGACTGTGGCGGGCTTGCGCTCTCGTCGTGCTCGCATCCTCGACCGGCTGTGCGGCGAGCAGCCCGTCGGTTCTCCACGCGAAGGGACCTGCCGAGCGGCAGGTGACCGGCCTCTGGTGGTCCATGCTCGCGGTCTCGGTCGTGGTCATCGTCTTCGTGGTCGTCATGGGTGGCTGGGGCGTCGTGAAGACCCGCCGGCGGCGTGAGGAAGACATCCATCGCGACGTCCCGTGGGGCGACCGTTTCATCCTCATCTCAGGGATAGGTATCACCGGCGCGATCCTCGTAGCTTTCTTCTTGGTGTCGCTGCGCTCGATGGCCACGCTTGCGCGCGCGCGCCCGTCCAGCGTCGAGATCACGATCACGGGACACGATTGGTGGTGGGAGGCGCGGTATCCGAACGGAGCCGTCACCGCGAACGAGATCCACATCCCCGCCGGCGAGCGCGTGCAGATCAACCTGCGCTCGGCCGACGTGATCCATAGCTTGTGGGTCCCCGAGCTCGCGCCAAAGATCGATCTCATCCCCGGCAGAGAGAACGAGATGTGGATCCAGGCGAACCAGCCGGGACAGTATCGCGGCCAGTGTGCGGAGTTCTGCGGCTTGCAGCACGCGCACATGATCTTCTTCGTCATCGCCGACACGCCGGCCGACTTCAACACGTGGATGCAGGACATGGCTGCACCGGCGCTTGCACCGGCGACGCCCATCGCCGTCCAAGGGCAACAGGTCTTCCTTTCGAACACGTGCATCGGTTGCCACTCGATCCGAGGCACATCTGCGAACGGACAGCTCGGTCCCGACCTTACGCACATGGCGACCCGGGCGACGATCGGCGCGGGGACCTTGCCGCTTACTCCTCAGACCCTTACGCAATGGATCCTGGCTCCCGAACAGATAAAGCCGGGGGTCACGATGCCCCCGACGTCGCTCACGCCCGATGAGGTGCGCGCGCTCGTGACCTATCTCTTGAGCCTGGGATTCAAGTCGTGACGACGCCATGACGACGCTGGCCGAACCTCTCGAGGAGCTGTGGAGCGAGGAGCCCGGTCTCGGCACCTGGCTCAGCACGGTCGACCACAAGCGGCTGGCGAAGAAGTATCTCTACACGGCGCTTGCGTTCCTCATCCTCGGCGGGATCGAAGCGTCCGTCATGCGTCTGCAGCTCGCGCACGCGAACCTCAAGCTGCTCGATCCTGAGACGTTCAACCAACTGTTCACGATGCACGGCGTCACGATGATCTTCCTGTTCTCCGTGCCTGTGTTCTCCGGGTTCGGCGTCTACATGATCCCGCTCATGATCGGGACGCGGGAGATGGCGTTCCCGCGGCTGAACTCGTTCACGTACTGGGTCTTCCTTGCCGCAGGGCTCTTCATGTACTCGGCGTTTCTCATCGGCAGAGTCCCCGACGCCGGGTGGTTCAACTACACGCCGCTCGCCGATAAGCCGTTCAGCGGCGGCGTGAACATCGACTTCTATGCGCTCGGTCTCATCTTCCTCGGTATCTCGACGACGGGAACGGCGATCAACTTCCTGACGACGATATTCAAGATGCGCGCGCCCGGCATGACACTGAACCGGATGCCGATCTTCGTGTGGGGCGAGCTGGCCATGCAGGTGTCGCTGCTTTTCGCGCAGCCGGCGCTCACGCTGGCCACTGTGATGCTCATGCTTCAACGTCACTGGCACTATCACTTCTTCGACGCTGCCGCGGGCGGTGACAACTTGCTATGGCAGCACCTGTTCTGGATCTTCGGTCATCCGCTCGTCTACATCATCGTGTTGCCGGGACTTGGGATCCTCGCAACCATCTTGCCGACCTTCGCGCGGCGGCCGATGGTCGGCTACACGTGGGTCGTTCTCGCCGAGATGGCAACGGCCTTTATCGGGTTCGGCGTGTGGGTGCACCACATGTTCGCCACCGATCTCCCGGCGATGTCGATCAGCTTCATATCGCTGACGAGCTTCCTTGTGGCGATCCCTTCGGGGATCCAGGTGTTCGCATGGCTGGCGACGCTTGTGACGGGGAAGATCGTACTGAAAACACCGATGCTCTTCGTCCTTGGGTTCATCTTGATCTTCGTGATCGGCGGTGTCAGCGGCGTGATGGCTGCATCGGTGCCGTTCGACCAAGCGACCACCGATACGTACTTCGTCGTTGCTCACTTCCACTACATCATGGCCGGCGTCGCCATCTTCCCGGTGTTGGCCGCGATCTATTACTGGGGTCCGAAGATCTGGGGGAGGCTGCTGCACGAGGGGTGGGGCAAGGTCTCGTTCTGGCTCGTCTTCGTCGGATTCAATCTGGCGTTCTTCCCGATGCACCTCCTCGGTCTGCTCGGCATGCCGCGGCGGATCTACACGTACCAGGCCGGGCTTGGATGGGACAGCTACAACCTGGTGGAAACCATCGGTACGTTCATCATGGGGATCGGGATCCTCATCTCGTTCATCAACTGGTTCTGGAGCATCCGACACGGCGAGCGCGCGGGCAACGATCCGTGGAGCAGCGAGACGCTCGAGTGGGCGACGTCTTCCCCACCGGCCGACTACGACTTCGAGACGATCCCCGAAGTACGCAGCCTGCACCCGACGTGGGATCAGCCCGAACTGAAGGACGGCAGTCAGCCACCAGAGCTCGGCGGACGTCCGCTGGCGGAGGGGCATCGGGTCCTCGCGACGTCGTTGCTTGACGCCACGCCGGAGGCCATCGTCGACATGCCACACGATTCCATTTGGCCGTTCATCCTCACGGTGTCGCTGACCCTCTTCTTCTACGGCGCCCTCACTCGTATCGCGGTCTTCGCAGCGGTGGGCGGTGCGGCAACAGCGATCTCGGTGCTCGGTTGGATCTGGCCGCGCGGACAGACACAGGAGATGTGATGGACCTCGAGCTCACGCCGACGGGCAAACCGGGAGAGCTCCTCCCGAACGTCGCGTCCGGTCCGCGCTCGGTCAGCTGGTGGGGGATGGCGTTGTTGATCGCCACCGAAGCGACGTTGTTCGCTTTGCTCATCGCGAGCTACTGGTATTTGCGGTTCCGCAACGGTCCGGTCTGGCCGCCGAAGGGGATCGAGGCTCCCTCTCTGACGCTGCCGCTGATCATGTCCGCGATCCTTTGGGCGTCGAGCGCGCCCGTCCACTTCGCGGATCGCGGGATCCGCAACGGGAACCAGAAGCGGCTGCGCTACGGGCTGCTCGCCGGATTCTTGCTTGGACTGACGTTCTTGATCCTGCAAGTCGCCGTCGAGTATCCGCCGGCGTTGAAGATCCACCCGCCGTCGTCGGGCGTCTACGGCACGTTGTTCTTCAGCCTGACCGGCCTGCACGGGATCCACGTTCTCGTGGGGCTGCTTATCAGCGTGTGGGTGCAAGCGCGCGCGTGGCGAGGTGCGTTCGACCGGCACCGCCACGTCACCGTCCAGAACTTCGCCATGTACTGGCACTTCGTCGACACCGTCTGGCTTTTCGTTTTGGCCACCGTGTATCTGGCGCCGCGTATCTAGGGGGAGACCGTGGAGCAGAAGGCGATCACGCGCGCAGAGACGAGCGGATCGTTCCTGCTGTGGTACGGCGTGCTCGCGCCGCCGATCGTGTGGGCGATCCAGCTGCTGATCGACTTCGGTCTCGACGAGTCGGTCGCATGCACGCCCGGCGCGCGGTTCAGCGGCATGCTCTTCAACGTGAGCGTCGGCACTGCCGTCCAGATCGTCAACGGTGTGGCCGCGTTTCTTACGTTGCTGGCGATCTTCATTTCCTACCGTTGCTACCGCAATCTGCAGGTGTCGGATCACACCGTCGCGAACCGCGCGCGCTGGATGGCGATGGCCGGCCTGTTCAACGGCGCCCTGTTCTTGTTGATCACCGTCATGAAGTTCGCCGTCCCCGCGTTCCTCAGCCCCTGCGTCCATTCACTGTGATGTTTGCCGAGCTGCCCTTCCAGCCGAATGCGATCTGGTCGCAGTGGAACTTCCAGCCGTTCCAAACCGCGCCCGCACTGGTTGCGCTGGCGCTCTACGGCGTCGGTCTGTGGGCGACGGGGATCCGCGCTGTGAGCCGCGCGCGCGCGGCGTGCTTCGTGGCCGGTGTGTTCGTCGCGCTGGGGGCGGTCGTTTCTCCTCTCCACAGCGCTGCCGGAGCGAAGTTCTCGATGCACATGGTGCAGCACCAGGTTCTCATGCTGGTTGCGGCGCCGTTGCTCATCGCCGGACGGCCGGGGCTGGTGATGGCTCTTGCGTTGCCGATCCGGCTCAGGAAAGCCGGCTGGACGATCGGCCGGACGAAGCCGATGGCTGCGCTGCTGCGTCTGTTGAAGAACCCACTCTTGATCCTGCTCGTGTACGCCGCCGTCCTGTGGATCTGGCATCTGCCCGGCCCGTACGACGCAGCCGTCCAAAGCAGCGCGGTGCATGCGGCCGAGCACATCTCGTTCTTCGGCATCGCGCTCGCGTTCTGGGCCGGCGTCATGCGCACCGGTCCGCGCCGGCGGATGCGTTACGTGCCCGCGATGCTGCTCGTGCTTGGGACGATGCTCTTGAGCAACTGGCTGGCCGCCATCTTGTCTTTCGGGCGTGTCGCATACCCCACGTACGTGCAACGAGCGGCGCAGTTGCGCATCGATCCGCTGATGGACCAGCAACTCGCCGGGTCGATCATGTGGTTGCCATCCACCATCGTGTCCTTCGGCGTGTTAGGCGTCTTGTTCGCCCGCTGGTTCCGCGAGCTCGACGCGCGCCATCCACGTCGGACGCCGGTGATGAGCGAGCCATGAAGCGCCTCGTGATCGTCTTGCCTGTTCTCGCGTTGACGGCCGTCGCGTGCGGCTTCTTCGGAAACCACACGAAGCGTTACAACCCTCCGGGCATCCAAGCGATCGGTCCGCCGGCAACGGGCCAGGAATGGTTCCAGCGTGATTGCGCGTGGTGCCACGGAAACGCCGGCCAAGGCACACCGCGCGCGCCCGACTTGATCAGCGGCAGAAACGGTGGTGCGTTGACCGACTTCATGCTGCGCACCGGCCGCATGCCGATCCAAGACGCCACCGACATCGTTAAGGAGGGGCCGCCTGCGTATCCGCCGGTCGTGATCGACAAGATCGTTCAGTACGTTGTCTCGCTGGGCGGGAAGGGGCCGGACGTCCCCGCCGTCGATCCCGCCGCCGGGGATCTCGCGCAGGGAGGGGAACTGTTCCAAGCGAACTGCGCGGCGTGTCACTCGGCAACGGGGATCGGCGGAACGTTGACGACCGGGATCGGTGCCTCTTCGAGCGAGAGTCGTTCGGGAAACCAAGTTCCCGGGCTCGACCATGCGACGCCGACCGAGATCGCCGAGGCGATGCGAGCGGGCCCGGGAACGATGCCCGTGTTCGGCACGCGAACATTCACGGACCAGCAGGTGGATTCGATCATCCGATACCTGCTCTACATACGGAGCGGCCAGAACCGCGGGGGCGCCGATCTCGGCCGCGTCGGGCCCGTGGCAGAGGGCGCAGTTGCATGGATCGTCGGGCTCGGCGCGCTCATGCTGCTCGCCAGGTGGATAGGGAAGTCGGTGCGACAACATGGCTGAACGCAAGCCCAGAAGTATGGCAACGCGCGCGATCGGCTGGGCATTCATCCTGAGCTTCAGCGCCTCGGTCGCGTTGACCGTCGTCTACGCCCTCGGAGGGCAGCCGCAGATCGAAGGCGCGATGCTCTTCGTCGCACTCGGTGGTTTGGGCGCGGGTCTCGTGCTTTGGGCCAGTCGTCTGATGCCACAAGGACCTCACGTCGAGGAGCGCCGGCTCACGTTCGAAGAGCCGGAGGAGCTCGAGGAAACCGAAGATGCCTTCGTGGTCGGTGCGGAACAGATCGGTCGCCGGCGCTTCCTCGGGAGGCTCCTGGGCGCCGCCGCCGCGGCGTTCGGCGTGGCATTGATCTTTCCGATCCGTTCCCTCGGCACACGCCCAGGGCGTTCGCTGTTCGAGACGTCGTGGCGCACCGGAACAAGGGCGGTAACGGAGGACGGCGCGCCGGTGAAAGCCGCGGAGCTCGCGGTCGACACGATCCTTACCGTGTTCCCAGAAGGGCATACGGACGCCGCCGACTCGCAGACCCTGTTGATCAAGACGGAGCCGGGCACATTCCATCCGCGACCCGGCCGCGAGGACTGGAGCCCGGAGGACATCGTCGCTTTCTCGAAGATCTGCACCCATGCCGGGTGCCCGGTAGGACTGTTCCAGGCGTCGAGCAACCAGCTGTTCTGTCCATGCCATCAGTCGGTGTTCTTCGTGTCGGACGGCGCGGTTCCGACGAAGGGCCCTGCAACGAGGCCGCTCCCACAGCTTCCGTTGTCCATCGACGCCGACGGTTACGTCGTCGCTCAAGGCGATTTCCCGGAACCCGTTGGTCCCGAGTTCTGGAACTTCGGACGCCGCCCATGATCAAGCGAACGGTGGAGTGGGTCGACGAACGCGTCGGCGGTTCGCATTTCCTCCACAAAACCCTGAACAAGGTCTTCCCCGACCACTGGTCGTTCCTGTTCGGTGAGATCGCCTTGTACGCGTTCGTGGTGCTCGTTGCCACCGGGATCTTCCTCGCGTACTTCTTCAATCCGAGCCTCGCCCACACGGTTTACAACGGTGTGTACCGGCCCTTGAAAGGAGTCACGGTCTCCGCCGCGTACTCATCGGCGGTCGACCTCAGCTTCTCCGTTCGAGCAGGCCTCGTCATGCGGCAAACGCATCACTGGGCAGCGCTCGTCTTCATCGGAGCGATCGTCGTACACCTCTGCCGGATCTTCTTTACCGGCGCGTTTCGCAAGCCCCGAGAGATCAACTGGTGGATCGGACTGACGCTGCTGGTGCTCGCCCTCTTCAACGGGTTCACCGGTTACTCGATGCTCGACGACCTCCTGTCTGGGACGGGGTTGCGCATCGCGTACTCGATCGCGCTGTCGATCCCGCTCGTCGGAACATGGATCGCCTTCCTCGTCTTCGGCGGGGAATTCCCGTCAGATCGGATCATCAGCCGGCTGTTCACCACTCATGTTCTGATCGTGCCCGTCCTTATCGCGACGCTTATCGGCGTGCACCTCGCGTTCGTCTGGCGTCAGAAGCACACCCAATTCCCGGGTCCCGGCCGCACCGAGCGGAACGTCGAAGGGACGATGTTCTGGCCTACCTACGCGGCGAAATCGATCGGTCTTTTCTTCGGCGTCTCAGCGGTGCTCACCGCTCTCGGCGGGCTCGCTCAGATCAATCCGATCTGGCTGTACGGGCCGTTCCGGCCTGAGAACGTGACCATCCCCGCCCAGCCGGACTGGTATCTCGGATGGACCGAGGGGGCTTTACGGATCTTCCCGGCCTGGGAGTTCCGCTTCCACGGCTTCGTGATCCCGAACCCGTTCTTCCCGGGCGTCCTGCTTCCGGGGATCATGTTCACGATCTTGTACGCGTGGCCCTTCATCGACGCGCGCATCACGGGGGACCACAGCGCGCATCATCTGCTCGAGAGGCCCCGCGACCGGCCCGGACGGACGGCTTTGGGCGTCGCCGCGCTCACGTTCTTCGTCGTGCTATTCCTCGCCGGCTCGAACGATCTGATCGCGAAGTGGTTCCTGGTGCCCGTCGACACGATCACATGGGTCTTCCGGATCGGGGCGATGGTTGCCCCGTTCGTGACGGGCTTCATCACGTTCAGGCTGATGGACGGCTACGCGCGCAGTGGAGCCGATCGGTTCACGAAGGTGCCGCTCGCGTACTTCTTGCACCGCAGTCTCACGAACACGCCCCATGCGTAGTTACAGCTTGTGGTAGCCGGTCATCAGCGCGCGCATGACGAGCAAGCCGGCGATGAACGCAGACCACGTGAGGACGACCCAGCGGTCGCGCTCGAGTGCGCGCGCAAGCAGCACGCCGCCCACCATTACGACGAGGGCCGCGATCCCGTACACGTAATGCAGCGCGCTGCGGTGGTGTGCGTTTGCAAGAAGGACGACGCCGAAGATCGCCTGCAGCCCGAGCAGCCCTGCGGCGCCGCGCGCGGCATGCTCGAACGACGGACCGGGACTGCGGTGGGCGACCTTCGCAGCAAGGGCCCACAGCACCACGACCGCCATCAACGCTGCGGTCGCGATGCCGGCAACGGCGTGCACCGATGTCATGAGCGCGCGAAGTATACGGCGAGCTGCGGAGCACTCTCATGTCGATCTAACCTCATATGCGGGGCTGATCGACATGAGAACGAGCGCGGAGATTTCTTGGTGGTCGCGACGGAAGGTAGTCTTCGGCGGATGAGCTTTTGGGAGAAGTTCCTCGATGACATCGTCGAGGGAACGGGAACGCCGCCACCGATGGTCGTGGCGATGCGACTTCCGCGCATCAGCGGGTGGGAGCCCGGACGTGTCTGGGGGGACTGGTCGCTCGACAAGGACATGTTCCACGCCGGGGGATCAGTCTTCGGCGGCTATCTCGCTGCCCTGGCGGACAGTTTCACCGGCCTTGCGATGTCCACGATGTTGACCGACAAAGAGTTCTTCACGACGTCGGACCTGCGCGTTGCGTACTTCCGGCCGGTCACGACCGACCTCCACATCGTCGCCGAGGTCTTGAATAGGGGCCGGCGTCAGGCGCACGTTGAAGCCACGTTCGTCGACGAGCGCGACAAGGTCGCGTGCAAGGCAACGGCAACGCAAGTGATTATGCCGATGGGCGACGAAGCGTAAGGAGAGGGCTACCGGGCAGAACGCGCGATGCGCGCGCCCAGCACGTCGCGAAGGCTGACG
>Ga0070706_100006056_pt1 | contig 11432 bp, 8 predicted proteins | sample KBSK5501metaG_FD_65476 | JGI IMG/M metagenome (GOLD analysis project Ga0070706, IMG submission 65476) | Corn, switchgrass and miscanthus rhizosphere microbial communities from Kellogg Biological Station, Michigan, USA - KBS K5-50-1 metaG | ecosystem: Host-associated > Plants > Roots >...
CAGGACGGAAGGCACGAAGAGATCATGTACCACGTCGGCCGGCCGGGCCACGACGGTCTGATGGAGTGGATCCTTCCGGCCTGGGGAATCGACGGGCACAACTCGCACACGAACATCTGCTCCTCCGGCGCGCGCGCGGGTTATGCCTTCTGGATGGGCTTCGACCGTCCGAGCCCGGATCACGCCAAAGCCAACGTCATTCTGCTCATCAGCAGCCACCTCGAGACAGGCCATTACTTCAACCCTCACGCGCAGCGGATCATGGAAGGCAAGATGGCGGGCGCGAAGCTCATCGTCTTCGACACGCGGCTCTCCAACACGGCGTCGATGGCCGACGCCTGGATTGCGCCGTGGCCCGGCTCGGAGGCGGCAATTCTGCTTGCGATCGCGCGGCATCTCGTGGCGACCCGGCGCTACGACCGCGACTTCGTCCGCCGCTGGGTGAACTGGGAACAGTACCTCTCCGCCGAGCACCCGAACTCGCCTCTCTCCTTCGGGACATTCGAAGAGAAGCTCCTGGAGCTCTATGCGCGGTACACCTTCGAATTCGCGGAAAAGGAATCGGGAGTGTCCGCCCGCGTGCTGGAGGGAATCGCCGAAGACGTCGCGGGCTGTGGCGGCCGCCTCGCCGCGCACAACTGGAGGAGCGCCGGGTCGGGAAATCTCGGAGGCTGGCAGGTGGCGCGCTGTCTCTGGTTCTTGAATGTCCTGACCGGATCGGTGGGAGTCGAAGGCGGCACCTCGGCCAACGGTTGGGACAAGTGGGTGCCGCGCCCGCACGCGCTCGCTCCGCACGTGCCGCGCTGGAATGATCTCTCCTGGCCGCGCGAGTACCCGCTCTCCTACTTCGAGATGAGCTTCCTGCTGCCCCATTTCCTGAAGGAAGGGCGCGGGAAGCTCGACGTCTACTTCACACGCGTCTACAACCCAATGTGGACGAACCCGGACGGGTTCACGTGGCTCGAGGTCCTGCGCGACGAGTCGAAGATCGGGCTTCACGTCGCGCTGACGCCGACCTGGAGCGAGACGGCCTGGTGGGCCGACTACGTGCTGCCGATGGGACTCGGCTCCGAGAGGCACGATTTGATGAGCCAGGAGACGCACGCCGGGCAGTGGATCGCCTTCCGCCAGCCCATCCGCCGAGTCGCGCTCGAACAGATGGGCAAACCCGTGCGGCGCACCTACGAGGCCAATCCCGGAGAAGTCTGGGAGGAGACGGAGTTCTGGATCGACCTCTCTTGGGAGATCGACCCCGACGGCTCGCTCGGCGTGCGGCGCTACTTCGAGTCTCCCGGACGGCCGGGAGAGCGCATCACGGTCGATGAGTACTACGGGTGGATGTTCGAAAACTCCGTCCCGGGACTGCCCGAGGCCGCCGCTCGCGAGGGGCTCACGCCGCTTGCGTACATGCGCAAGTACGGGGCCTTCGAGATCCGCGCGGGCGCGGAGCCGGAGTTCGAGCGGCGCTTGAACGAAAGAGAAATGCAGGGTGCGTCCGTAGACGAGAAGAGCGGCATCGTGACCACGCGAGAGCCGGCGCCGCCTCCGAAGAACATCGTGCCCGCGCCGGTCCTCGCCGCCGGAGATCGTGGCCGCACGATCGGAGTGTGTGTCGACGGAGAGGCGCGATTTGGCTTTCGCACGCCGTCGCGCAGGCTCGAGTTCTATTCGCCGACGCTCAAAGACTTCGGCTGGCCGGATTACGCCGTGCCCACGTACATCGAGAGCCACGTCCATCCCTCCAAGATCGACCGCGAGTCCAACGAGTTCGTGCTGCTCTCGACCTACCGCCTGCCCACGCTCATCCATACGCGAAGCGCCAGCGCGAAATGGCTCGTCGAAATCTCGCACTCGAATCCAACCTGGCTGCACACCTCCGACGCGGCGAAAGTGGGAGTCTCGACCGGCGATCTCGTGCGCGTGGAAACGGAGATCGGCTTCTTCGTCGACAAGGTATGGGTCACGGAGGGAATCCGTCCGGGGGTGATCGCCTGTTCCCATCACCTCGGCCGCTGGCGCCTCGCGGAGGGAGAGGGCACCAGCCGCATGTCCTCCGCCCTCGTGCGTCTCGAGGAGGATCGCGGCGAGTGGAAGCTGACGGCGCTCAAGGGGGTCGAGCCCTACGAGTCCTCGGATCCCGACACGAAGCGGATCTGGTGGACCGACGCCGGCGTGCACCAGAACCTGACCTTTCCCGTCCAGCCCGATCCGGTCTCCGGTTGCCACTGCTGGCACCAGAAGGTTCGCGTCACGCGCGCGCGGCCGGAGGACCGCTACGGCGACGTGCGCGTGGACACGACCCGGTCCCATGCGGTCTACCGGCGATGGCTCGAGACGACGCGCCCGCCGAAGGGAGAGTGGCGACGCCCCTACTGGATGCTGCGCCCCTTCCGTCCCGCCGAGAGCGCGTATCGGTTGCCGGGGAAATGACTGGTTTGGAGTTAGGAGTTATCAGTTTTCAGTTGTCAGTTATCAGTTAGGAAATGAAGGTTGATCCGTAAACTGAGAACTGAGAACTGAGAACTGTGAACTGAAAACTCAGAAATGAAGCCACCGCTCTTCCTTCTGTCTCGCCTCTGGCTCTCCGAGCCGGATGCGGCGCTCCTGCGCGACGCCATCGACGCAGGCTTCCCACAGGCGTCCGTCGAGGACCTCGCGCTCGCATATGCCGATCTCTTTCTTCTGAACGTCTATCCCTACGGCAGCGTTTACCTCGATTCTTCCGGCGAGTTGAACGGCGCTCCCGCGACCTGGGCCGAGCGGCTCTACGCGTCGGTCGCCTATTCCCCACCGGACCTCCTGCGCGCCGCTGGAGCCGATCATGCCGGTCTCTGCCTTGGCTTCCTCGCTCATGCCTCCGAGAAGGGGGTCGACGACTCGGAGATGCGCCGCATGTTGCGAGCGTGGATTCCGGTCTGCACTCTCGCCGTCGAGCGGGAGCCGGGAGCCCACGAGTTCTATCGGTTTCTCGCTCGGGCCACCCGCGAGCAACTTCTTTCCGAAGCGGTGCCGCAAGAAGCGCAGGAAGATTTCCTGGCCGAGCCCGGGCTCTCGCCCGGCGCAGAGGGAGAGATACGCCTCACCGATGTGTTGCACCTTCTTCTGACTCCGGCGCGGTGCGGATTCTTTCTCTCGCGCGGCCGCATCGGGCAACTGGCGCGTGGAGCCGGCTTGCGCATCCCCTTCGGCTCCCGCTTCGACGTGGCCCGCAGCCTCTTCGAGCAGTCCGGCGAGGAGACGGCCGTCGACGGCCTGATCGCTCTGCTCGGCCGGGAGAGAGACGAGTGGGAGCGCTCGTTCGAGGAGCTGTCGACGCGTCATCCCGGGTGGGCGCCGCAAGGACTCTTCTGGAAAGCACGCCTCGAAGGGACCCGCGAGGCGCTCGCCACGATGCGGGGGATTGTGCAGAGGCCCCCCGAGTGGGAGTATCGAGAGAAAGAAGGAGAAACTGCCGGACCCTGACCGGCGGCACTCGTATGTTTCTCAAACAGTTCTATCTCGGCTGCCTCGCGCAGGCCTCCTACATGATCGGCTCGGAAGGCGAAGCCGCCGTGATCGATCCCCGGCGCGACGTCGACGAATACCTGTCGGAAGCGGAGAAGGAGGGTCTTGCGATTCGCCACATCATCGAGACCCATCTGCACGCCGATTTCGTCTCGGGCCACCGCGAGCTCGCGAGAAGCACCGGCGCGAAGATCTACTTCGGCGCCCAGGCGCGGGCGCGCTTCGACCACGTGGCGGTTCGCGACGGAGACGAAGTCGCCTTCGGCAACGTCATGCTGCGTTTCCTCGAGACCCCGGGGCATACCCTCGAGTCGATCTGCGTCGTCGTCTTCGATCGTGCTTCCGGGAAGGAGCCGCAGGCGGTTCTGACCGGTGACACGCTCTTCATCGGCGACGTCGGCAGGCCCGATCTCGCGGCCGGCGGATCCGTGACGTCGGCGGAGCTGGCCGGAATGCTCCACGACTCTCTCCAGAAGCTCCTGGCGCTGCCCGATTCCGTGGCCGTGTACCCGGCGCACGGGGCAGGCTCTCTCTGCGGCAAGAACATCTCGAGCGACACCTCCTCCACGATCGGCCAGCAGCGCCGCTTCAACTACGCCCTGCAGCCGATGGGGCGCGAGGAGTTCATCCGCCTCGTCACGGCGGACCTGCCCGAGGCGCCGGCCTACTTCGCGCGCGACGCGGCCCTGAATCGGGAAGGTCCCGGAAACCTGTCCGAGCTTCCAGCTCCCCGGGAACTTTCCCCCGGGGAGCTCGAGAAGATCCAGAAGGCCGGCGGCGTGGTGCTCGACACGCGGCCGGCCGCGCAATATGGCGCCGGGCACGTGCCTGGATCGATCAACATCGGCCTTTCCGGTCAGTTCGCTTCCTGGGCGGGAACGCTTCTCTCAGCCGAGACCCCGATCGTCCTTGTTGCGGAAGATCCCGAACGCGTCTCCGAGGCGCACGTGCGCCTGGCACGCGTCGGCCTCGAGAACATCACGGGCTTCCTGTCGGGCGGAGTTCTCGCCTGGCACGAATCCGGGCGGCCTCTCGCGCGCACCGACCAGATCAGCGTCGACGAGCTCGCCCGTCGCCTCGAAGCGGGGGAGGTCGAGCAGTTAGTCGATGTGCGACGCCCGGGGGAGTGGAACTCGGGGCACATCGGTCAGGCCAGACACGTCCCTCTCCATGAGCTGTCGGCCCGCCTCAAGGAACTCGACTCGACTCGGCCCGTGACGGCAATTTGCGCGGGCGGCTACCGCTCCTCCATGGCCACGAGTCTCCTCGAGCGGTCGGGGTTCGAGAAGGTCACCAACGTCGTCGGCGGAATGACCGCCTGGGACACCGGGCCGGGGCAAGCCCGACTCTCGGCAGAGGCGATCGAGCCGCGATCGTCGGCGGCGAAGCCTTAGAAACCGTTCAGCAGCCCTGCTCCGGGTCGGCATTGTCGACCGTCGTGCAAAGCTGATGTGACGAAGATCAACGATTCGTCGGCAAATCGGAACAACCAGTTCGATCTCTTTTCGAAGTCGGTCGGCGGCGGCGGCCAGGAACAACTTCTGCTTCGCACCGATGAGATGAAGTTCGCACACAGTTGGTCCCAGGACGGGCGATACATCGCTTTTTCAGAGTCGGGGGAAAAAAACCGGCTGGGATATCTGGATCCTGCCCACGTTCGGCGACTGCAAGCCGACTCTTTTTCTACAGACGTCGTTCAACGAGCTGCGGCCCGCCTTTTCGCCCGACGGGCGGTGGCTCGCTTACCAGTCCAACGAGTCGGGCCGCGGGGAGATCTACGTTCAGCCCTTTCCCGGCCCGGGAGGCAAATGGCAGATCTCGAGCGCGGGAGGAGTCGAGCCGGCCTGGCGCGCCGACGGCAAGGAGATCTACTCCGGCGCCCCCGAACAGAAGCTCATGGCGGTCGACATCAAAGCGGGAGAAAGCTTCCAGGCGGGCGTTCCTCATCCGCTCTTTCAAGCCAGAGTCCAGCCGATCACCGCCGTCCGCAGCCACTATCTGCCGACAGCCGACGGCCAGCGCTTTCTCTTGCTCGCCCCCCTCGGGCGCGAGTCTCTCGTCCCGACCACAGTGGTTCTGAACTGGAACGCCGAGCTCGGGCCCTAACCGTCGCGGCTTTCAGCGCGGCGGTCGCTGCGCGACCGGCGCTGAGAGAATTAACAACGGGAGCTGGGCCCGGATCTAGGCTCACAGTGACGCATGGCCGCGGGCCTTGTCTTCTCGGCGCAACTGTTACTGAGGGAGGTGACAAGCCCCTTCCCTACGAAACCCTAGGCCGCTCGTCTCTACCTCGCCAAAATGCCCCACTCTGTCCGCAACGCGACCAGTTTCGCGAAGTTCACCGAGCGAAACGACTCGCGTTGCGGGAGCGAACGCGGCGCCGCTGGACCAGGCTTGCGGCGAGGCCAGTGGCCGAGCCACGAGCCGGTGGCGCAGCCAGGTCCAGTGCGCAGCGAGCGCGACGGTTTACCGCGGCTGGGGAACGATACGGATGTACGGCTTTGGCGCTTTCCACCCCGCCGGATATTGCTTTTTGGCGTCCTCGTCGGAGACCGAGCCCGCGATGATGACGTCGTCGCCTTGCTTCCAGTTGACCGGTGTCGCGACCTTGTGCTTCGAGGTCAATTGCAGCGAGTCGATCACCCGCAACACCTCGTCGAAGTTGCGCCCGGTGGTCATCGGATAGATCAGGATCATTTTGATCTTCTTATCCGGGCCGATGACGTAAACGTTTCGCACCGTCTGATTGTCGGCCGCTGTACGACCTTGTGACGTGCCCGGTAACTCTGCCGGCAGCATTCCCCAGGCCTTCGCGACTTTCAGCTCCGGGTCACCGATCATCGGAAAGTTCGGCGCGTGGCCCTGAGTTTCCTTGATGTCGGCCGCCCACTTCGAATGGGCATCCACCGGGTCGACGCTCAACCCGATGACCTTGACGCCGCGCTTCTCGAACTCCGGCTTGATCTTGGCCATGTAGCCGAGCTCCGTCGTACAGACCGGCGTGAAGTCCTTGGGATGCGAAAAGAGCACGCCCCAGCCGCCGCCGAGCCACTCGTGGAAGCGGATCGGGCCTTCCGTAGTCTGGGCCTCGAAATCCGGAGCCTCGTCTCCTAACCGAACTGCCATGCTGCCACCTCCTTCAACTTTGGGAGGCGTAGCTTACTGCGATTGCGGCTGCGGCGCGAGAGAGGTCAAACCCAGCGCGGACAGCACGTTTGAGTACTCTTCCGGCAGCGGAGCGCGGACGTCGATCTGCATCTGGGGTATCTCGATCCGCTCGGCGTGAAGAAGTGGATGCGTGGCTTCCGCGAGCGCTCGCCGATGCGATCGGCTCCGCACGCCCCGCCAGCGGGAAGCGCCGCCGTAAAAATCGTCGCCGACGATCGGATGGCCGCGAGCCGAGAGGTGGACACGGATCTGGTGCGTGCGGCCGGTCTCCGGAAAGAGCTGAAGATCCGTGACACCGGGCAGCCGCGCGAGGGTTTCGTATCGGGTGACCGCCCGTTTTCCTTCCGACCGGACCTTCATCTTTCTTCCGTCGCGAGGATCGCGGCCCAAAGGCTCGTCGATCCTGCCCGCAGCCGGTCGCGGTCGGCCCCACACCAGAGCGCGATATGTCTTCCGCGTGCCGCCGGCCTGAAAGGCGCTCGAAAGCGCGCGATGCGCGGCGGCGGTTCTCGCGAGCAACACCACTCCCGAAGTTCCCACGTCGAGCCGGTGAACGAGCCGCAACTTCTCGTCCGGCGCCTCGCCACAGGCCTCGAGCAGCCGCGCGACCGCTTCCTCCGCCGACTTTCCTTCGCGAGACGACGTCGCCATCGAGACGCCCGGCGGTTTGTTTAACGCGAGGACGTTCTCGGTCTCGAGCAGGATCATACGGCCTATGTGCGGCGCCGGGCTGCCGGAGGAAAGTCCGACGGCGCAGCCCGATAAGGCCAGCCTCTTCGATCGGCAGAGTGGACTACAATTGAGTGATCGATCATGAAAACGTAGGATATCGCGGGAGGCCCCGATGGCTCAGGCGGTCGTTTCGACGAAATATCAAATCGTGATTCCAAAAGAAGTTCGACGGGAGATCGGGCTCAAGTCCGGCCAGACCGTTCAGATCATCTCCAAGGGAGGGGTCATCGCGATGGTTCCGGATCAGCCGATCGGCCGGATGCGAGGTTACCTGAAGGGGATGAAAACAAGAGCGATACGAGAGAAGAAGGACCGGGAATGATCCTGGTCGATTCCTCTGGATGGATCGAGTTCTTCACCGGAGGCGCCAACGCGGGCAGGTACGGAGCCTACCTGGAGAAGGCGTCGCGCCTGGTCACCCCGACAATCGTCCTTTTCGAGGTCTACAAGCTCGTCAAACGCGAACGCACGGAGGAGGAGGCGCTGCTCGCCGTCGCCCAGATCCAGAAGACGCGTGTGGTTCCGCTCTCCGAGTCCCTGGCGCTGGCGGCAGCGGATATCAGCCTGGAATTGCGTCTCGCCATGGCCGATTCGATTGTCTATGCCACAGCGCGAGCCGAAAGCGCCGAGCTGGTGACAAGCGACAAAGATCTCGGGGGGCTGCCGGGCGTGACCTATATTCGCAAGACAGGGAAAAACTGAGATGACGATTGCAGCCAGCAGTCGGCTGGGTCCCTACGAAGTGCTCTCTCGTCTTGGAGCCGGCGGGATGGGGGAGGTCTGGAAGGCTCGGGACACGCGCCTGGAGCGCACCGTCGCGATCAAGGTGCTTCCGGATCATCTCGCCTCTTCCCCGGACGTCCGCCAGCGTTTCGAACGGGAGGCAAAAACAATATCCGCATTGTCCCACCCCCACATCTGCGCGCTCTACGACGTGGGCAACCAGGACGGGGTCGAGTACCTGGTCATGGAGTATCTCGAGGGCGAGACGCTTTCCGACCGGCTCGCGAAAGGGCCGCTGCCGCTCGATCAGCTTCTGCGCTACGGGATCGAGATTGCCGACGCGCTCGATCGCGCGCATCGCCAGGGGATCGTGCACCGGGACCTGAAGCCCGGCAACGTGATGCTGACCAAGTCGGGCGTGAAGCTCCTGGATTTCGGGCTCGCCAAGGCGATGGAGGCGCCGTCGGCCAAGTCCGGCCTGACCGCCCTGCCGACTGCCGCTCACAACCTGACGCAGGAAGGAACGGTCCTGGGGACGTTTCAGTACATGGCGCCCGAGCAGTTGGAGGGCCAGGAGGCCGACGCGCGGACCGACATCTTCGCGTTCGGCGCCGTCCTCTACGAGATGGCGACGGGGAGGAAGGCCTTCGAGGGCAAGAGTCAGGCTTCGTTGATCGCGTCGATTCTGACCACGGAGCCCGCCCCCGTTTCAACGATCCAGCCGATGACGCCGCCGGCCCTGGACCGCGTGGTCAAGACCTGTCTTGCCAAGGATCCCGAGGACCGCTGGCAGAGCGCGCACGACATCGCCAGCGAGCTCAAGTGGATCTCGCAGGGCTCGCAGGCCGGTGTCGCGGTTCCCGTGGCTGCCCGCCGCCGCAGCCGCGAGCGGCTCGCATGGTCCCTGGCCGCCGTTTTTCTGCTCGCGGCCCTCGCGACTCTCGGCGTCCTTTTGCGCCGGCCGGCCGCGGTCGAGCGTCCGGTCCGGCTTTCGCTCGAGATGCCGGCCAAGGCGCCGTTCGAGTCGTTCGACCACGCGGCGGTTTCTCCCGACGGACGCCGCATCGCGTTCGTCGCGCATCTGCCAGGCGGGAAGCGCTCGATCTGGATCCGGCCGCTGGGCTCCCTCCAGGCGGCCGCTTTGCCCGGAACCGACGACGCCACGCAGCTCTTCTGGTCGCCCAACAGCTCGTCGATCGGATTCTTCGCGGAAGGAAAGTTGAAGCGCATCGAGGCCTCCGGCGGCCCGCCCCAGGTCCTGGCCGACGCGCCCACTCCCAGCGGCGGGAGCTGGAGCCGAGACGGAGTCATCCTCTTTTCTCGAAATCCGTACGAGCCGCTCCAGCGCGTGGCGGCGACGGGCGGGCCCGTAACGGCGGCCACGAAGCTCGCGCCACATGAGGATGGCCACATTTGGCCGTGCTATCTGCCCGATGGCCGGCGTTTCGTTTTTCTGGGGGATGCCTCGGCGACGGTGAACCATTCGATCCGGCTCGGTTCCCACGATTCGCCCGAGAGCGTGGCGCTGTTGACCCCCGCGGTCACGAACCTCGGTTTTGCTCCGCCCGATTGGCTTCTCTTCATTCGGGCGGGAACGCTCGTGGCGCAGCGCTTGAACGCCAAAGACAAGAAGCTCATCGGCGATCCGGTCGCGCTCGCCGAGAGGATCGCACCAAACGATCTGATGCACGGCTTCGAATTTTCGGTCTCCCAAACCGGAGTTCTTCTCTATCGAAGCGCCAACCCGGAAGCGCAGATCGCCTGGTTCGACAGGGGGGGCAAGCGGCTCAAAGACGTCGGGGAGCCGGTCCGTTATGGGCGCTTCGAGCTCTCGCCGGACGAAAAGCGAATCGTTTACGAAAGACTCGATGTCGATGGCAGGCACGCGAACCTCTGGCTCCTGGACCTCGCCCGCGGCTCAACCTCCCGCCTGACGGCCACTGCCGGCTCGGACTACGCGCCGGTTTGGTCGCCGGATGGCGGAAGAATCCTCTTCGGGTCGGCGCGGCCCGGCCTTTCGGATCTCTTCGAGATCTCGGCAGGAGGGGGGTCCGCGGAGCGGCAGATCTTGCACGACACGCTGGACAAGAATCCCCTCGACTGGTCCCGCGACGGCCGTTTCGCTCTCTTCGTATCCGTCTCGCCCACAAGCCGCGAGGACATCTGGATTCTGCTGCTCTCCGGAGAAGGGAAGGCCGCGCCGCTCGTGCAGACCCGCTTTTCCGAGCTGGACGCCCAGATCTCGCCCGACGGCCGCTGGTTCGCCTATTCTTCCGACGAATCGGGGCGCGTGGAGATTTACGTGCAGTCTTTCGCCGACCCTTCGAAGCGTTACCAGGTTTCGACCTCCGGCGGCGGCCGGCCTCGGTGGCGGGGAGACGGCAAAGAGATCTTCTTTCTCGCGGGAAACGCCCTCCAGTCGGTCTCCATCAACGCGGAAGCGACTTTGGAGGCCGGCCAGCCGAAGGACCTATTCCGGCTCCCGCTGTGGGAGGACTACGCGGTCGCGCGGGACGGCCAGCGCATTCTCGCCGCGACCTCCGTCGAAGAGAATCCTGTCTTTCCGCCGACGGTCGTCCTGAATTGGACCTCGGAGTTGCCGAAACAATGACGTCATTGATCTGGCACCTGTGATCGCGGCCGGGACGCGGCTTGGCCCCTACGAGATCCTCGCGCCGATCGGGGCGGGCGGGATGGGCGAGGTCTACAAGGCGAAGGACACGCGGCTGGACCGCACGGTCGCGGTCAAGGTTCTTCCAGATCATCTCGCCTCGTCGCCCGAGGTCCGGCAGCGCTTCGAGCGGGAGGCGAAAACAATATCTGCATTGTCCCATCCGCACATCTGCGCGCTCTACGACGTGGGCAACCAGGACGGAGTCGAGTACCTGGTCATGGAGTATCTCGAGGGGGAAACGCTTTCCGAGCGGCTGGCGAGGGGGCCGATGCCGCTCGAGCAGCTTCTGAGGTACGGAATCGAGATGGCCGAGGCGCTCGATCGCGCGCACCGCCAGGGGATCGTGCACAGGGACTTGAAGCCTGGCAACGTGATGCTCACCAAGTCGGGCGTGAAGCTCCTGGACTTCGGGTTGGCCAAGGCGATGGAGGCGCCGTCGGCGCGTTCGAGCCTGACCGCGCTTCCGACCGCCGCTCACAACCTGACGGCCGAAGGGACGATCCTCGGAACCTTCCAGTACATGGCGCCGGAGCAGCTGGAGGGGAAGGAAGCCGACGCCCGTACCGACATCTTCGCCTTCGGCGCCGTCCTTTACGAGATGGCGACAGGGAGAAAGGCGTTCGAGGGATCG
>Ga0070706_100006057_pt1 | contig 11430 bp, 7 predicted proteins | sample KBSK5501metaG_FD_65476 | JGI IMG/M metagenome (GOLD analysis project Ga0070706, IMG submission 65476) | Corn, switchgrass and miscanthus rhizosphere microbial communities from Kellogg Biological Station, Michigan, USA - KBS K5-50-1 metaG | ecosystem: Host-associated > Plants > Roots >...
CTCTTCGCGCTCACCGGCTGCGCGTACGGCGCGGTGCCGCGCGCGATGCGCGGCGGCGATGTCGACGCGGCACGCGAGGCGCTCTCACGGCTGGCCGCGATCTTCGGCGAGCGCTGCTTCGTCGAGCTCTCCGACCACCTCGATCCCGACGACCCCGCGCTCTGCGACGCGCTCGCGCAGCTCGCGTCGGAGCAGGGCCTCGGCGCGGTCGTCACGAACAACGTTCACTACGCGCGGCCGGAGGGCCGGCGGCTGCACGACGTGCTGCGCTGCATCGACCTCGGTCTGACGCTCGACGACGCTGGCAATCGGCTCAAGCCGAACGGCGAGTACTGGCTGAAGGACGAGACGATCCTTCGCGAGCGACTGGGCCGGCACGGTGAAGCATTCGCGAACGCGCGCGCCATTGCGGACGCGTGCACGCTCGATCTCGAGACGATCGGTCCCGGTGGTGGCCGTGCCCTCGGTTCCATGGTCGGCCAGGACCGCCTCCCGGGCTTCCCGGTGCCACAGGGTCACACGGCGTTCTCCTTCCTCTACGCGCTCTGCCAGGAGGGCGCGCGCGACAAGTACGGGCTCATGACGCCGGGCGTCGGGATGCAGCTCGCACACGAGCTCAGCGTCATCGACCGCTGCGGCCTCGCGGAGTTCTTCCTCATCAACTGGGACATCGTCCGTTTCTGCAAGGAGCGGCGGATCCCGGCGCAGGGTCGCGGATCCGCGGCCGACTCGATCGTCGCGTACGTGCTCGACATCACCAAGGTCGATCCGATCCAGCACGAGCTCCTCTTCGAGCGGTTCCTCACCGAGGACAGCCGCACGATGCCGGACATCGACCTCGACATCGCGTCGAACGACCGCGAAGAGGTCATCCAGTACGTGTACAAGAAGTACGGCGAGCGCTACGCGGCGATGGTCTGCAACGTCGTGACCTACCAGGCGCGCTCCGCGAGCCGCGAGATCGCGAAGGCGCTGGGCTTCCGCGACGACACGGTCGACCGCATGTCGAAGTCGATCGACCAGTACCACGTCGACCCGAGCTCGCGCCCCAGCGCGGCCCAGCACCCGGCGTACAAGCACCCGAACCGCGAGTCGGAGCATGGCTGGGAGGAAGGGCGACCGGTCGCGGAGAACCTCGAGGACCTCGCGAGCTTCATGAACGAGAAGGAGCGCACGCGCTTCCCGCTGTTCCGCGAGCTCACCCTCGCGATCGCGAACTTCCCGCGCCACCTCTCGATCCACAACGGCGGCATGCTCATCACCGCGCAGCCGCTCGTGGACACCGTGCCGATCGAGCGCGCGACGATGCCTGACCGCAACGTCGTGCAGCTCGACAAGCGCGACGTCGAGGACCTCGGCCTCGTGAAGATGGACCTCCTCGGCCTGCGCACGCTCTCGCTCATCAAGGACGCCGTTGCCGACATCGAGGCGCGGCATGGCGAGCGTCTCGAGCTCGGGACCATCGCTCTCGACGACGAGGCGGTCTATGACCTCATCTGCGAGGTAGATACCGTCGGCCTGTTCCAGGTCGAGAGCCGCGCGCAGGCGTCCGCGCTCCCGCGAGTGCGGCCGCGATGCTTCGCGGACATCGTCGTACAGGTCGCGATCATCCGACCCGGCCCGCTGCAGGGGAACATGGTGAATCCGTACATCAACCGACGGCAGGGTCGCGAGCCGGTGACGTATGCGCATCCGCTGCTCGAGCCGAGCCTCAAGGAGACGCTCGGCGTGATCCTCTTCCAGGAGCAGATCCTTCGCGTCGCGATGGCGGTCGCCGGTTTCTCACCGGCCGCGGCGGACAAGCTTCGCCGCGCGATGAGCCGCGCGCGCTCATCGGCCGATATGGAGAAGCTGCGCGCGCCATTCGTCGATGGCGCGCGCGCGAAGGGCGTGGGCGACGACGTCGCGAACGAGATCTTCCGGCAGATCGCGGCGTTCGCCGAGTTCGGGTTCTGCAAGAGTCACGCGGCCGCGTTCGCGCTCACGGCGTATCACACCGCGCATCTCAAGCTCTACTACCCGTCGGAGTTCTACGTCGGGTTGTTGAACAACCAGCCGATGGGCTTCTATTCACCCGCGGTCATCGCGGGCGACGCGAAGCGGCACGGTGTCGCGATCCTGCCGGTCGACGTGAATCTCTCGAAAGAGAAGGCGATCGTCGAAGAGTGCTCCGATGGCGGCGCGATGCATCCCGTCGACAGCTCGAACACGATCGCGCGCCGTCGTACCTGTCGCACGCACGACGTGCGGCTTGGATTCGAAAGCGTGAAAGCGCTCGGAGCGGCCGAGGCCAAGGCGATCGTGCAAGAACGAGAGCAGCACGGGCCCTACGTTGCCTTTGACGAATTCGCGCGGCGCGTCGGTCTCAAGGAGGAGGCGCTACGCAATCTCGCGCTGCTCGGCGCGTTCGATGCGTTCGGCGAGGCGCGCCGCGAGCTGCTGTGGCGCGCGCGCGACGCGCATCGCAACTCGCCCGCGTTCACACGTCCCGCGCTCGCGCTTCCCACGTCCGATGCGCCCGCGTTGCCCGTGCTTACCGAGCAGGAGCGCGTCGCGCTCGATTACCGCATCACGGGCATCCCCACCGGGCCGCAGATCATGCGCTTCTACCGCGCGGATCTGGATCGCCGCGGCGTGCTCACCGCAGCGGGGCTGGCGGGGCACAGCCACGGCGACACGGTGCGCATCGCGGGAGCGGTCGTGGTGAAGCAGCATCCCGAGACCGCGAAGGGTCACGTATTCCTATCCCTCGAGGACGAGACTGGTATGTCGAACGTGATCATCCGGCCCGCCACCTACCGCCAACACAAGCGCGTGCTCGATGCGAATGCCGCTGTCGTGGTCACCGGGACGCTTCAAGCGGTCGACGGGGTCATTTCCGTTCTAGCGGCGCGGCTCGACGGCCTCGCGCTCTTCGTGAAGATCGCCGCCCGCGAGTGGCAGTGATCGGTTTTCGCGCTCCGACAGGCGGTATCGGTCGGCGGTCAATGCGGTAACACCATCTTGTGACCCCCTCTAGTTCGACCGCAGACTGCCCGAAGTAACAGCAGGGAAGCAGGCAGGGACGGTAAGGCCTGCACCAGACGCGCCGCGACGCAGGAGTGGGGAACAAGGTGGAAGACCTCAGCGCAGGTCGTGCAGAGGATCTGCTCGACTCGATCTTCCGTGTGGCCACGGAGCTGGTCCGAGGCGAACGCGCCTCGCTCATGCTTCGCATGGACGCGACGAATGACTTTGTGATCGCTCACGCGCTGGGCCTCGCCGAATCGGTCAAGCGCGAGGTCCGCGTGCGGCCCGGTGAGGGCGTCGCTGGCCATGTGCTCGCGTCGAAGCGCTCCCTCCTGGTGCGCGGTGGCGAGGCACCATTCACGGTGAGCGGCGGTCAGTACCGCTCCGACTCATTCGTGTCGGTCCCGATCATGATCGACGACGACGCGCGCGGCGTGCTCAACGTCACCGACCGCTTCGACGGGCGTCCCTTCGGGGAGACGGACCTCGCGACCCTCGAGATCCTCGCGGGCCACATCGGGGCGTGCCTGGTCCAGCAGGAGCAGGGTGAGGCGCTGCAGCGGCTCGCCGAGACCGATCCGCTCACGTGGCTCTTCAACCGGCGCCATTTCGACAAGCGGCTCGAGGCCGAGACGAACCGCGCGCTGCGCGCCGAGCATCTGCTCGCGCTGCTCATGATCGACGTCGACAAGTTCAAGCTCATCAATGACCGCTTCGGTCATCGTGTTGGCGATCAGGTCCTGAAGGCCGTCGCGTCCGCGGTGAAGCAAGCGGTGCGTCTGTATGACGTCCCGACGCGCTACGGCGGCGACGAGTTCGCGATCATCCTGCCCGAGGCCGACACCGAGGTCGCGACGCGCGTCGCGCGGCGCGTTCTCGAAAAGGCGGAGACCGTGGCTTTGCCCGGCGAGCTGCGCGACGCAGGTATCCCGCTCAGCCTTTCGATCGGCGTCGCGACCTTTCCGCGCCCCGCGGGCGATGCGAACGCGCTGGTCGAGGCGGCGGACAGCGCGATGTATCGCGCGAAGTCCGCTGGCGGCGGCATCCGCGTGTGGGAGCACGCGTTCGCGGATGGTCCGCGCGGCGCGCTGCGACCTGCGCGCGCGGCGCTCCCGCCGGCGCCGTATCTGTCCGACCCCGCACGTCTCGCGACGCGCGAGCTCCAGGAGCTCATCCCCGTCGCGCTCGCGCAGGAGTTCAACGTCGCGGTCGTGGGGCACGAGGGCCAAGTCCTCACCGTCGCGTTCCCGTCGCCGAATCCCGCGGCGGTCGACACGATCTCGAAGGCGACTGGGTTCGCGGTCTACCCGGTCTTCAGCAACCCCGCGGATCTCGAAGCGACGCGCCGGAGGCTCGCGGCCGCTTAGCTCGTCCCCGTCATCTTCGGTCGCGTGTCTTCGCGCTGGACTCCGCCGTCTGCGCCGCGGAACAGATAGCCCACACCCGGCACGGTCTGGATCACATCGCGCGGCTTCCCGTCCTGCGTGAGCTTGCGGCGCAGACGACTCACGTTCAGCTTCACGAGATCGCCGCCGACGTCGGCGTCGTAGCCCCACACGCCTTCGAGGATCTCCTCCTGCGTGAGCACGCGGCCAGGATTCGCCATGAAGTGACGGAGCAGCTTGAACTCGGTCGGCGAGAGATGCACCGGCACATCAGCGGTCGTCACTTCATGCGTCGCCTCATCGAGGACGAGGTCGCCGGTGCGGTACACGACCGGCGCCGGACGTCCGCGCGTGCGCACCGAACGCCGAAGGATCGCCTTCACGCGCGCGACGAGCTCCTTGGGCCGGAACGGCTTCGTGATGTAGTCGTCCGCTCCGAGCTGGAGGCCACGGAGGATGTCGCTCTCGTCCTGGCGCGCGGACAGAAGCAGGACCGAGACGTGCTCGTCGACGTGACGGATCCGTTCGAGGACGACGAAGCCGGTCAGCTTCGGCAGATTGATGTCGAGGACGACGAGGTCGGGATGTTCGCGGCCGACGGCCTCGACCGCGGACTCACCGTCGTAAGCCCGTACGACGTCGTATCCCTCGCGACGTAGTGCATAGTCAAGCAACTCAACGAGATCGCGGTCGTCATCGACGACCAAGAGCTTCACTAGGCGCCTGCCTCCTCCGCGAGCTGTCGAGCCTTAGGAAGCGTGAAGTGTACCGAAGTACCACGTCCGACTTCACTCTCGACGCGGATGTCGCCTCCGTGCGCGACGACGATCGCGCGGCAGATCGTGAGCCCAAGCCCCAGGCCGCCTGCCTGGTCACGGACCTCGCGGGACCGGAAGAAGCGCTGGAAGAGGCGCGGTTGCTCGTCGAGCGGGATGCCTGGGCCCTGGTCGATGACGCTGACCTGCACGAACCCATCGCGGCCCTCGGTCGCGACGGTGACGGTCGTCGCCTCGGGCGCGTAGCGGCTGGCGTTCGCGATGAGGTTGGCGAGGACCTGCGCGGTCCGACGCGGATCTGCGAGGACGCGGTCGAAGGCCGGGCGCAGGCTTGTCTCGAGCTTCTGCTGCTTCGCATCGAGCAGCGTCTGGGTGAACTCCATCGCCTCCTGCAGGCAGCCGCGGACGCTCGCCGGCACAGCGCGGACCTGGAACGTGCCGGCCTCGATGCTGCCGGCGTCGAGCAGGTTCTCGACGAGATACTCGAGACGCAGGGCGCTGCGCCGGAGCGTCGACACCATCGTGACGAGCTGCGCGGGCGGCATCGAGAGCGCGTCGTCTACGAGGAGATCGAGCGTCGCCGAGAGCGCGGCGATGGGAGTGCGCAGCTCGTGCGCGACCTGCAGCAGGAAGTCCTCCTTGAGCCGCAGGAGCTCGGCCTGTGCCGTGACGTCGCGGATGGTGTGGAGGACGCCGCGGTCGCCGATCGCGGTGCTCACGATCTCAAGGACGCCCATGCGTTCCTCGCGTGGGAACCACGTGCGCCGCACGAGGTGGCCGTCAGCGTCCTGGACTCTGGTCGCACCGGTGACGAGGAGGAGCTCCTCGAAGCGACGTCCCTTCAGCGACTCCTCACCGAGCACGCGGAACGCCGCCGGGTTCGCGCTCGCGATGATGCCGTCCGGCGCGGTCAGGATGATGCCGTCAGTGAGCGCGACGAACGCGTCCTGGATCGCAAGGGCCTCGAAAGCGCGGTCTTCGTTCCGTCGACCGGGGGAGCGCCGGCGCTCGGGAGGTCGCTGGCTCACTGCGCCGGGATCCGCAGGCGCACGCGCGTGCCCTGCCCGGGGCTCGAGTCCAGCGACAGCTGCGCCCCGATGAGACGCGCCGACTCGCGCATCTGCAAGAGGCCCAGGCTCCCGCGCTTCGCGTAGTTCTGGAGCACCGCCGCGACGTCGAAACCCTGACCGTCGTCTTCGACGACAGCGACGACCGCGTTGCCGTCGTCGTACACGTCGATGGAGACGTTCTTCGCGCGGCCGGTCTTGATCGCGTTGTTCGCGGCTTCGCGGATCACCGTGAACGCGCCGGCCTCGATCTCCGGAGCCATGCGCCGCTCCGACTCCATGCGCCGCGTCGCGACGTGCGAGCCGTTCATCCCGTCGACGCGCTTTGCGAGCGCGGCGATCGCGGCCGGAAGTCCACCGTCCTCGAGCGCGAGCGGTCGCAGCGCGAAGAGGATGTCGCGCAGACCCGCCTGCTGCTCGACGAGTCGCGCGCGCAGTGGCACGAGGTCCGCGAGCGCGCCCTCGACGTCGGTGACCGCTCGTCGCGTCACGAGCTCGATGCTTATCGCGGCGTTCGCCAGCGTCTGCGCGACTCCGTCGTGAAGCTCCCGCGCCAGGCGGTGGCGCTCCTCCTCGACGACCTTCACGACGCGAAGGCGCTCTGCGGCCAGCTCCTCGGACAGCTCGACGAACTCGAGCGCGACACCGGCGGCCCCCGCGAGTGCCTGGATGAACCGCTCGTCGTCTTCCTGGAAGATGCCCTCGCGGTCGTTCACGGCCTGAAGCACACCGAGGCGGCGATGGTCCCGAGCGTCGATCGGCGCGACGAGCATCGAGCGGGTCCGGAATCCGGTCCGGGCGTCGACGCTCGGGTCGAACCGCGGGTCCTCGTATGGCGCGTCGATGCGCAGGAGACGACCCGTGCGTGCCACCTCGGCCGCGAGGCTGCGCCCGTCGAGCGGAAGGCGGATCTCTTTGAGCTCGCTCTCCGTGAGCACGCGCGACCAGAGCTCGTTCTTGCCTGGATCGAGCACGTACAGGGTCGCGCGCTCGCAATCGAGCATGCGCAATGCGGTCGCGACGATGCGGCCGAGGACGCGGTCGATGTTGGCCTCCAGCGCAAGGTCCTGCTGGAGCTTCAGCAGCGCCTCGAGCTGCGCGGAGTCATTCAGGTTGGCCATGCGCGCTGATGCTATGACGGCGCCTCCGCTTTGCCTTCAGCGATCGCGCGAACCGTGTCCAGCGTGTCGATCTCATGGACCGGCTTGTCCGGACGCAGGCGCACGATCCGTGGGAAACGCATCGCGTAGCCGGAGTCGTGCCGGTCGCTCCGCTGGATCTGGTCGAACGCGACCTCGATGACGGTGTCCGGCCGGACGATGCGCGCGCGACCGAGGTCCTTCACCGTCGTCGCGAGGAAGTGCTCGGTCATCTCGGCGATCTCTTTGTCCGTGAGACCCGAGTACGCCTTGCCGACGACGCGCAGGCGGTCGCCGTCTTTCACCGAGAACGTGTAATCGGACAGGACCCCGTGGCGCTTGCCATGACCCCACTCGACCGCGGTCACGACGACGTCGAGGGTGCGCAGCGCCCGCTTCACCTTGAGCCACTCCATGCCGCGCCGGCCCGGTCGGTAGGGCGACCGCGGGTCTTTCACCATCAGCCCCTCGTTCCCGCGCTCGCGCGCCGCCAGGAACTCGCGGTCGAGCTCCGCGACGAGCTCGTCGCCGGTCGCCCCGACCACGGTCTGGCGTGCCAGGCGCAGCGGCCCGGAAAGGGGAAGCTCGCGCAGCAGCTCGTGTCGCTCGGTGAGCGGCAGGTCGAGGAGCGATCGGCCGTCGCGCTCGAGGAGGTCGAACACCACGAGCGACGCCGGAAGCCGCGTGCGCACCTCGCCGGACACGTCCTTGCGGCCCAGGCGCGTCTGGAACGTGGTGAACGGCACCGCGCGGTCACCCTCGAACGCAAGGACCTCAGCGTCGAGGACGAACGTGCCCGGGATCGCTTGCAGCGCGTCGAGCAGTTCGGGATAGCGGGTCGTGACGCGATCGAACGTGCGCGAGTACAGCTCGACGCGCCCGTCCGCCTTGTGCACTTGCGCGCGCACGCCGTCGTATTTGTCCTCGACGATGTATGGCGCCGGGAACCGCTGCGCGACCTCTGCAAGGTCGAGCACCGGCGTCGCCAGCATCATCCCGATCGGACGGAAGTGCGCGAGCGTCGGCTCGTCGAGCGTGCCGTGCTTCGCGCGCAGCGCGGCCTCGCCGATGTCGCCCGTGAGCATGTTCGCGCGAGCGACGGCGTCGCGGTCGCGGTCGAACGCTTTGGCGATGGCATCCACGAGCAGGCCTTCGCGCAGACCGATGCGCGTCTCGCCGGACACGATCTTCACGATGTAGCGCGCCTCGCCGCCGTCCGCGCGGCGCAGGAGCGCGCGCACGAGCTCGCGCTTGTTGTTCGTGCCGCGCACCGCCGCGATGCCGTCGAAGGCCGCGGCGACGTCGGCGAGCGTGAGCGGCTCGCCGTCACGGGGCGAGTCGGCGATGAGGTCGTGCGCGACGTCACCGAGGTCCGCGTGGCGCTGATAGCTGGCGCTCATGTCCGCGCCGCTCTTTCCGGAGCGCTCGAGCAGCACGTCGGACAGCGCGCTCCAGCCGACGGACAGAACGCGCTCGTCCTTGCGTGGGAACGGCGCGCCCGCGAAGAGCCTGGCCGCGGTGGCCACGTCGGCGTCGTCCAGGTCCGCCAGGTACGCGCCGAGCAACCGGTTCTTCTCCAGCTTCTTCGTCGTCGCGCGCACGGCGTCCGCCGCGCTGACCCAATCGGCGAAGCGGCCGGTCACTTAGGATGCCGCCGCATAGGAGGTGCGCATGGGCATCATCGAGCTGATCATCGTGGTGCTTCTGCTGCTCTGGCTCTTCGGCTACTTCGGCCGCGGTCGTCTGTTCTCGGGCACACCAGCGCTGGCCAGTGGCAACCTGATCCACACACTTCTCGTCATTGTCGTCATCCTCGTGATCCTGCGGTTGCTCAACATCATCTGACCCAGCCTCGGATGCCCGCGCGCACCGCTCGTTAGAGTCGGGCGGTGCAGCGGGCCTCCGGCGCAGACCGCGTCTTTCGCGTTCCCTATGGCGACGACGAGCTGGAGTTCATGCTCCAGCCGTGGTTCGACGTCGACATCGTGGAATCCACCCCGGCGGAGCCGATCGCCGATGTGGCCGCGGCGGTTCGCTACGCCCTCGATCATCCCGTTCCGTCGCCGCAGCGCCTCCAGCGCATCCTGAAGCGCAACGCTGCGCTCTCGGAACTAGCGGACGATGCAGCCGCTCTCGCGAAACCGCGGGGCAGCGCGCGCGCGGTCATCGCCGTCACAGACCTCACCCGCGTCTCGCCTGACCACATCTTGGTGCCACCGATGCTCGACCAGCTGAACGTCGGAGGCATCCCGGACGAGCGGATCACCGTCGTCGTGGCGGTGGGCCTACATCGACCGACGACGGACGCGGAGAAGCGCGAAAAGCTGGGCTCCGTCGTCGATCGAGTACGCGTGGTCGACTCGAACGGGCGAGATCCCGCGCAGTGGGCGGACCTCGGTCCGATCCCGCCATATGGCGTCCCGGGCTTCACGCAAAAGCTCGTGAAGGAGGCGCACGTCGTCGCCGCCACCGGTATCGTCGAGCCACACCAGTACGCTGGTTGGTCGGGTGGCCGCAAGACAGTGGCGATCGGCTGCGCTGGCGAGCCGGCCATCACCGCGACCCATGGCATGCGCTTCATCGAGGACCCAGGCGTGCGCCTGGCGAAGCTGGACGGCAATCCGTTCGACCAGACCATCCGGGAGATCGCGCGGCGGGCCGGACTCGACTTCTGCTTGAACGTCGTGGTCGACGACCGCGACCGCGTCGTCGCAGTTGCGGCGGGCAACCCGGATGGCGTGCTGGAAGATCTCGCGGCGAAAGCGGCGGCGTTGTACACGCGTCCGATTGCGAAGCAGTACGACATCGTGATCGCGGGAGTCGGCAAGCCGAAGGACGTGAACCTGTATCAAGCGTCGCGCGCCGCGACGTATCTGCGCTTCGCCCCGACACCGGTCGTGCGCGAGGGCGGCGCGATCATCATCGCGGCGCAGCTCGATGAGGGCGCGGGCGAGGGAGCGGGGGAGCAGCGGTTCTTCGCGGCGCTCGAACGCGCAGAGTCACCCGCGGCGGTCGTTGAGGCGGCGCGGAAACACTTCGAAGGCGGCGAGCAGCGCGCGGTGATGGTCGCGCTCACGCTGCAGCACTGCCTCGTGATCGTCGCGGCCTCCGAGGCGCCCGAGATCGTCCGACTCGCGAAGCTGCGCGCCGCTGTCGATGTCGAGGAGGCGCTCGACATCGCGTACGAGCACATCGGCCGCCCAACGCGTGCGAGCGTGCTGCTCGTACCGCACGCGCTCCACACGCTGCCTGTCGTGCAGCCACCCGTAGTCGCGTGAGCGCGGAGGTCTCGACCGCCGAGCGCCGCCGCCGCCCGCTGTCGGCCGAGCAGCTCGAGCGGCTTCGCGAGGCGATCGAACCCGGCGCTACGGATGTGAGCGCGCGGCCGCTCCTTGGTGGCGTCGACACCGCGACCTACGCGCTGCGCCTCGAACGCGGTGGCGAAGCACGCGACGTGGTCGTGCGCGTCTATCGGAACTGGGACGGCGAGCAGGACGCCGCGACGGCCGTGCGACGGCAACACGCCGTGCTCGGCGCGGTCGCTGCGGTGACCGCGGCCGCGCCGCGGCCGATCCTGGCCGATGCCGCCGGCGATCTCATCGGCGAGCCGCTCATCGTCATGTCATGGATCCCCGGAGCGCCCCAGGCGCCGACGGGACAGGACGACGCGTGGACCGAGCAGCTGGCGAGCGCGATGGCCGAGTTGCATTCGACGCCGCTGAGCGGGTTGCCGAGCGACTTTCCACGCCACGGCACGGCGGCGGAGCGGCTCGCGCGATTTCTCGCACGCGGCGCCGACGTGCGCGACCCGCTGTGGGACAGGATCGCGTCGGCGCTCACGCCTCTCGCCACGAACGTGCGCGCGAATCCTTCGACGCTCATCCACGGAGACTTCTGGTTCGGCAACACGATCTGGGAGAACGGCCGTCTCACCGGCATCATCGATTGGGACGGCGCGGCCATCGCCGACCCGGCGCGGGACGTCGCCGGCGCGCGCAACGACCTCGCGATGCTCAGCGGTGCGCGCGCCGCAAATGTCTTCCTCGCGCGCTAC
>Ga0070706_100006058_pt1 | contig 11429 bp, 7 predicted proteins | sample KBSK5501metaG_FD_65476 | JGI IMG/M metagenome (GOLD analysis project Ga0070706, IMG submission 65476) | Corn, switchgrass and miscanthus rhizosphere microbial communities from Kellogg Biological Station, Michigan, USA - KBS K5-50-1 metaG | ecosystem: Host-associated > Plants > Roots >...
CTGAGCGAGTCCGACATCGGCATCGCGGCGGCCGCGCAGGCGGCCTCGAAACCGCTCACGACCTACTTGGAGGCGATCCGCGAGGGAATCCTCGAGGAGATGGAGCGCGACGACCGCGTCTTCCTCCTGGGCGAGGACATCGGCGTTTACGGCGGCGCGTTCAAAGTCACCGACGGTCTGCTCGGCAAGTTCGGCGAGGATCGGGTCATCGACACACCGATCTCGGAGACCGCGATCGTCGGAGCGGCGGTGGGAGCGGCCATGATGGGCCTGCGCCCCGTCGCCGAGATGCAGTTCGCCGACTTCATCTCCTGCGCCTTCGACATGATCACCAACTTCGCCGCCAAGTCGCGCTACCGCACGGGTGTGGGCGTGCCTCTGGTCATTCGTGGCCCCTCGGGCGGCGGCGTGCACGGGGGCCCCTTTCACTCCCAGAACCCCGAGGCGTACTTCGCGCACACCCCCGGGCTGAAGGTCGTCCAGCCCTCGACCGCCTACGACGCCAAGGGACTGATCAAGGCAGCCGTCCGCGACGACGACCCGGTCCTCTATTTCGAGCACAAGTACCTCTACAGGAGGATCAAGGAGGAGCTGCCCCGGGAGGACTACATCGTTCCGATCGGCAAGGCCGCCGTGCGACGCGAGGGGCGCGACCTCTCGATCCTGACGTACGGCGCCATGGTCTGGACCGCTCTGGACGCGGCCGCCACGCTGGAACGGGAAGGGATCGACGCCGAAGTGGTGGACCTGCGGACGCTCTTCCCCCTCGACGAAGAGGCCATCCTCTCTTCAGTGGCCAAAACCAACAAAGCGATCGTCCTTCACGAGGCCACCCGGACCGGGGGCATCGGCGCCGAGATCTCAGCCGTCCTCGCGGAGCGCTGTTTCGAATACCTGGATGCCCCGCTCGTCCGCGTCACCGCACCCGACACTCCTGTCCCCTACTCCCCGCCGCTGGAAGACTTCTTCCTCCCCAACGCCGAAAAAGTCTGTCGCGCCGCCCGATCCCTCGCCGGCTACTGAGTCAGCCGCTACTGGAAGTAGCCGTTGACGTCGAGGATGAAGTCCACGGTTCCGGAGCCGGCGCAGGAGACAACGAAGTCCCCGGATGCTCCTAGGACCAGGATCGCGTTGTTGGCTCTTGTCAGTCCGGCTCGGAAATTGATCGTCGAGACCAGAGGGAGAGGCAGCCCGGCGGGATTGAACGTCAGATGTCCCTGCGCGGTCGGATTCGTGATCGTGACGTTGGCGGACACCGAGATCGCATCGGCGGGGATCCCGCACTGATTCGCGATCGTGAAGGTTCGACCGGCACCGCCCACGAGCGCCGGCCCGCCCAGAGGCCCGTTCGGATTCCGGGTGTCGATGACCCGGCAGGGGGTCAGCGTGTAGAAAACGTTACTACAGGCGGGTCCCAGCGTAATCGGGACGCTCTTGGAATTGCTCGCGCTGCAGCCGTTGGCGTCGGTCACCGTGACGTCCAGGGTCACCGAGCCGGACGGGCCGGCCGCAAACGTGATGGACGCGGTTCCCGATCCGGAGACGATCGTCCCGTTTGTGATCGACCAGTTGTAAGTCGCCCCCGCTCCTGCCGATGGCACGGAGGCGCCGTTGCGCAAGGAATTCGGGCAAACCGACGAGGCCGCCGCAATCGCCGCGGAGGGCAGCGCCCGAACGAGGGGATTGGTGGTCGCTGGCGCGGAGGTGCAGCCGTTGACGGTCACGGTCACGCTGTAAGTCCCCGACGCCGAGGTCGGAGCCGACAGGATCTGCGGATTCTGCTGGTTCGAGGTGAATCCGCCCGGGCCGGTCCAGCTGTAGCTCGCACCGGACACCGTCGAGGCCGTCAGCTGCAGGGTCTGACCCGCACAGATCGGTCCATTGTTGCCGGCCACGGGCGGCGATGGGACTGCCTTGACGGTGAGAGCCGCCGCGGAAGACGTCACGGTTTGCAAGAAAGAGTCGGTCACGACGACGTCATAGCTGCCGGAGTCAGCGGTTACAGTCGGATCGATCGTGAGGGTCGCCGTCGCAGAACCCGAGATTGCTCCGCCGTCCGAAAGGTTCGTTCCATTCTTGCGCCACCGGTAGGTCAGAGGCCCCTGACCCGACGCGGTGACGGAGAAGCTCACAGCCGGACCGGCGCAAATCGTCTGAGAGACCGGCGCCGAAACCGAAAGCGGAATCCGTTCGTACGCGCCCATGTCCACGATCGGCGGGGTTCCTGATCCGGTGTTCGCCACGGCGGGATCATCGAAGAAGCGCGGAAGTCCCGCGAGATCTGTCGTGATGCCGGCCGGGACCGCGGCATTGTTTCCCGAGTCCACGGCGGGCGAACCAGACCCCAGCTTCCAGTTACCGGCACCCGGATTGACGAAGTGGGGATCGGCGTTGATGTTTCCGGACCCCCCGAATCCGCCCTGAACGTCGCTGTAACTGACGTTGAGAGACCCGCTGATTCCGAGAAATATCTCTCCGGTGGCGTCTGACCAGAGGATCGAATTCGTGATCGTACTCGTGCCCGAGAGAGCGCTCACCCCGTAACCGCCGTGGCCCGTCACCGTCGTGTCCGCGAGGCCGTTGCCCCCCTGAAAGAAGACGACTCCGTTGTTCGAGTTCTGGGCGATGAGGCAGTCCGTAACTGCCACATTGTTGGTGACATCGATGCCCCCGCCACGCGTCCCGTCGCCGGCGGTGTTGCCGCGGATCAGACAGCGGGTCAGCGTCAAACCGGCTACGGTCCCGGCAGAGACGGCGCCGCCGGCCACCCCGGCGGAGTTGCCGGTGAAGTTGCAGTCCAGGAAGGCGGCATTCCCGCCATCCACGCGGACGGCGCCCCCACGGTCCGAGGCGGAGTTGCCTGTAAAGGCGCAGCGCGCGACCGTGGGACTGGCGTTCGAGCCGAGCAGGCCGCCTCCGAGATTGTCCGGAGCGGCCCCGCTGGCGTTTCCACCGGTGGTCGTGAAGCCGTCCAGGACGGCCGATGCCGACACGGTCGAGTCCGCGGTCACCACGTGATAGCTGTTATCCGTGGAGATTCCCGGAGTCCCGATGTCGCCCGACAGGATCGTCACGTTGGTCGCCGGATCGCGCTGCGACCGAGAGGTCTCCGTTCCGACAAAGCCGCCATAAATACCGACTCCGTTCTTGAGCGCGAAGCTGAAGCCTCTGTTCGTCGTAGTCGTCGGCCTGTAGGTTCCGGAGGCGACCCAGATCTCGCCCCCGGAGATGGCCGCCGTCAGTGCCGACTGTAGGCTCGTGTAAGCATTCGCCCAGCTCGATCCGTCATTCGCTCCGGTCGCGGCCCCATTCACATAGAGGACCGCGGCCCCCGCGCGGGAGTACGTCGCGAGCGCGCAGAGCGCGGCCAGCCAGAATACGAATCGCCTGCTGCCGGCTCCCGCTGGTTTCGTGAGCCTTACCGGCCTTTGGAGCGGCGGTGTCCGTAAGATCCCGACCGTTGCCCAGAGCGTTCTAGCCGGGAGCGGACACAGAAACCATTCTGGTGACGTCGCCGGAACGCAGAAAGGGTTGGCATGAGGGACCGTGGCAGATGGCGAGTGGGCATCTTGGAACGATTCGACGAGGAAGTCTGACCCCCTCGGCAACCGGAGTCAACAGCGACTTCAACCGGTCAGGGGTCAGGGTGTGCTTCCCGCATTGGCAGCCCTTACTGGAAGTAGCCGTTCACGTCGAGGATGAAGTGGACGGATCCCGAGGCCTGGATGCACAGGACGACGAAATCGCCGCCGGCGCCCAGGGGTATAACGGCGTTGTTGGCGCGGGTCTGTCCCACGCGGTAGTTGATCGTCGAGACCAGAGGTGGAGGTGTCCCGGCCGGGTAGAACGTCAGGTTTCCCTGCGCGGTCGGGCCCGTGATCGTGACGTTGACGGAGACCGACAGCGCGTCGGCGGGGATCCCGCACTGGTTCGCGATCGCGAACGTGCGTGTCGCGCCGTCCACGAGAGCCGGCCCTCCCAGAGACCCGTTCGAATTGCGGGTGTCCAGCACTCGGCAAGGCGTCAGTGTGAAGTACTTCGCCGGAGGCGGGTTGATGCGATAGATCTTTCCCGAGCCGATGGCGGCGTAATAGATGGCTGCGTCCGGGCCCATCGCGAAGTGCACGGGATTCTCGGCGGACGTCGCCAAGTCCTGGAGCGTGCCGGCGAGGGTGTCGCCGGCGGAGAAGTCGAGATACTTGATCCAGCTCGAGACCTCGTCCCCGAAGACCTACTTGCCCCGCAGAAAGGCCGGATAGGTTCCCGGAGTGACGAAGACTCCCCCAATGATGGCCTGTCCAACGGTGTGGTCGTACTCGAAGACCGGCGGAATGCAGCCGCTACAGCTGCCGAGGGTGCCCTCGGCCATGGGCCAACCGTAATTGCCGCCCGCCGTGACGACGTCGATCTCCTCGTAGGTGCTCTGGCCGACGTCGGCGACGTAGAGGGAGCCGTTCGTCGGCCGGAACGTGAACCGCCAGGGATTGCGGAACCCGTAGGCCCAGATGCGCCCCTCCTTCGTTGGATCGCCGAGGAAGGGATTCCCGGCCGCAGCCGAACCGTTCAGCTCCATGCGCAGAACCTTTCCGTTCAGGCTGCCAACGATCAGAGTCTGCGATTTGGCGCCTCCCGTACCAGAGTCCCCCGGCGCCGCCCAGAGCTTCCCGTCCGGCCCGATCAGGATATTGCCGCCGTTGTGGTTGCCGTTGGTCGCGTCGATGGCGTCGAGAATGACCGCCTCGCTCGCGGAATTGAGCGAGTTGCCGGACATCGTAAACCGCGAGATACGGTTCTGCGGGACTCGATTCGTGTAATACAGGTACACGAATCCGTTGATCGCAAACCCCGGATCGAGGCAGATCCCGAGGAGCCCCTTCTCCGACCCCGAATCGACCGAAGATGAAATGTCGAGTGCCGCCGCGCCCTGAAGCACCCCGTTGACGACGACCCGCACGCGGCCGGCTTTCTCCAGGATGAGCATCCGTCCGTCCGGCGTCCACGTAAACGCCGTGGGCTGGGAGAGCCCGCTGACGACCGGAGTGTCCGAAAACCCGGCAAGCGAATACGTGGCCGCCCGGCCGGCCACCGCCAGCAAGACCCCGATCAGCATGGCGAGGAGAAGAGGGCGCCGCGCCCCCGCGCCGCCCATCCCTTCCCGCTTCCGGTCAGCGGGAAACTTCATCGGACAAGGACAGCTTACTGGAAGTAGCCGTTGACGTCGAGAATGAAATCCACCGTCCCGGAGCCGGCTCACGATACGACGAAGTCCCGGCCGCTCCGAGTACCAGAATCGCGTTGTTGGCCCGCGTCTGCCCGACTCGGAAGTTGATCGTCGAAACGAGCGGCGGCGACGTTCCGTTGGGCCAGAAGGTTAGACGCGCCTCCGCCGTCGGCCCTGTAATCGTGATGTTGACGGAGACCGTAGTGAGCCCTTCCATTGGCGGCTCTGTCGGCATCGATGTAAGGGAGGCGACCATGCGATCGCACTGGCCGGCCGGGGTGAGCCTCCGCGCTCTTACTGGAAGTATCCAGCGATGTCGAGGATGACGTGGGCAGTTCCGGGGGCCGCGGTGCCGAAGGTGACCGAGAGGTTGAAGCTCGGGTCGGCCGTCAAGGGCACGATCGCGCCGTTGGCGATGGCGGGCTCCCCGGCGGCGGCGTTGATCGTCGAAACTCCCGGCGCGGCCGTGTTGTATGGCCAGATCACGAGAAAGCCGTCCGTCGTCGGACCGACGAACGTCACGTTGAGAACGGCCGCCTTCGCCGTGCTCGGGACACCGCAGTACCCCGTGATCGGGAAGCTTCGGGTCGCGCCCGAGGTGAGAGCCGGACCTCCCGTCGGCCCGTTCGGATTGCGCGTGTCCACGATCCGGCACGGCGTCAACGAATAGAACTGATACGGACCGGCCGCGGCGCCCCGGGAGACGCAGAGAAACATCTCCGCGACACAGAGGATCGGTAAACGTCTGACCCAGAAACGCTTCATGAGAGCCTCCTATTGAAGGTAGCCACTGACGTCGAGGATGAAATGCACGGTGCCCGAGGCCTGGCCGCAATAGACGTTGAAGTCCCCGACAGAGCCGAGGGTGAGGATCGCGTTGTTGGCCCGGGTCTGTCCCGGCCTGTAGTTGATCGTGCTGGCGTTCGGCAGAGGGATTCCGGCCGGGTAGAGAGATAGGGAACCGGCTGCCGAGGGCGCCGTGATGGTGGCGTTCACTGACACCGACCTCGCCGTGGCCGGAACGCCGCACTGGTTGACAACCGTGAACGCCCGCGTCGTGTTCGCCCCCAGGGCGGGCCCCCCGAGTGGCCCGTTGGGATTGCGAGTGTCCAAGACCCGGCAGGGGCTCACGGTATAGAAACGCGCTGCCGCGGGCGTGGGTGGCGTCGGCGTCCTCGTGGGGGTTGGCGTGGCGGTCGGCGTCGGGGTCGGAGTGGCCGTGACCGGTGGCGCCGAAACGCTGAAGACACGCTTCATCGAGTTGTTGGACATGATGGGATCCGCCTCGTTCCCCATCACGCCTGCCACGACGTTCAGAGCTGCGGGCTGCAGAGGAGTGACATTGATCGAGGCGGACGACAGGCCCGCGGTAGGACAGGTCACCGTCGTCGAGACGTCGCCGGAGGCGGCATTGACCGCGCAGCCTGCCGTGGAGTTCGAGGCGTTGAAAGTCACGGCGGGCTGAAAGATCGCCGTCACCGTCACGCCGGACACGCCGGCGGGAGCGGAGATCCCGACGACGACCGTCAGCGGAACACCGACGGTGCCGCTTCCAGGCCCGGTGAGGCTGGACACCGACAGGTCGTACGACTGCGCGAGCGCGATCCAGGCCGCGAGGAAGGCCGTGCCGGCGACCGAAAACGCCCTCCGGGTAGACAGAGCTCCCGCCATGCGCCCTCCTTTTGGACGCCTCGTCCGTCACCGCGTTGTCGATTTCAGAATCGCAGCGCCGTCGGCCGCGAGGTTCGGCCTTTCTAACGCTGCACCGGATCTCCCGCGTGAATCGTGTGAACGACTCCGAGAAGAGCGCCCCAACCGCGCCACCAGGTCAAGTCGAATGGAGTCGTGGACTTCGCGCCTCGAGGCGAAATCGAGACGAAGCCGCAGGAAACGCCTTCGCCGCGGGCGAGCTTTCCAAGATCGTCGCCTGCGGTGCGCGGGGTCGCGATCATGTACTCGCAGACATTCCCCTGGTACCACAGCGGCTTCGCCAGGCGGACGAGGAGGCCACGGCCGCCTCTCGAACCCTGATCCGTCGTCACATCCACGATCGCCGCCGGGAAAGGCCCGTTCCCATGAACCGTCCCGAAATCCCACGGCTCGCTGATCGTCAGCGTGACCGACTTCCCGATCAGAGACCGCATCTCGCCCCCGGCGGGGCAGTCATCGCCTGAAAGAGTCATATGCCCCTCACCTACCGTGTTTGACCATTTTCGGATCCGAACATTTCTAGGTTCCTTCGTCGCTCATTCTCTGCAGACCGGAGTCGCAACTTCGAAAAGACTTCGAAGTCACCTCTTAGGATGTCCGAGCCAAATTCCCTCAAGGCGGCGGCCTTGAGTCTCAAACACGCCCTGAATGCTTCCTCCCCCGGCTGACTGACATCGCATTGGATTGTGCCGGACGAGGCGCGTTCCTCGAGTAGCAACTCCAGCGAGGATGCCTCGATCTTCAGCGGCCTCCCGTCAGACATCTCGCGACGCGCGATTTCGACCCACGGAACTGCTCCGACTTCATAGATGACGCTCACCTCGGTTGTCGGACTGGCAAAACTCATCCAGAGCTCAGGGGCATGCGCGCGCGGCTCCTGGGGCTGAAGCCCAAACTCTGTGGCGAGAAACTCGAAGCTCTCCAGTACCTCTTGTCTGAAGCGAGAGAGAAGGTCTGTCAATTCGCCCCCTCCTGAGAAACGGACCTCACCCACTCGTAGACTTTGTAAACCTGATCGTTGATCGTTACGAGATGGGAAAAGACCCTGTGGTAGCCGTTCCGTACCAGTAAGCTGACCTCCGACCCGAAGAAGGGACTTCTGCCTCCGACCCTGGCAGGATTGATCCCGATGTCAAATACTCGTGCGCCGCCTTCAATTCTGCCCTGCAGCCATTTCAAGTTCTCGGCCAGCATTTGGGACACGTGCTGAAAGGAAGTGGCAAAGCTTCCTGCTTGCATCTCGGAACCCACTGTTTCGACGCGACCCATGGTTTCACCCAATAAGACGGGCCGATTCTCGAAGAAGTCGGTGATGCGGCCCGCTAAGGGAGAGAGAACCGGGATACCCCGAATAGCGACCGAGGCGGCGATCTCCGGGGCAAAGAGGGCGGCCACCCCTACTGCGACGCCGGCAGCGAGAGGAGCCCTGTCCTCCATCTGTCGCACCAACTGGTCCCGGGTGATCTGGCCTCTCAGGTATGCGACATTTGGGTCCCTGCTGTAGAGATCCGCACTCTGAAAGCCGTTCGTGTCAACGTGACGAAGGGGATTGTTACTTGCGTAGATGTACCGATTCCAATACTCGGGACCTTTTGTTTCTCGAGGTGTCACGTCTGGGCTGAGGAAGCGGGCGAGGCCTCCGACGTGGCTTCGGGCGTGGTCGTAGTAGCGATCGCTGGCGAGGCCCTGACTCGTGCCGCCCTCGGCGTCGAATTCCATGGTGGCGAAGCGCAACGCCTCGAAGGTGCCCTGCGGCGCAACGGCATCACCGTAGGGCCAATAGCGCCGGGCCTCGACGGTGTTGCCGCCGATGTCGTTGATCAGCCGCGGAGTTCCCAAGTGATCGGCGGCGTAGAAAGTCCAGACGGGGCCACTGCCGCCGATGGCCGCGTTGGCGTAGGACAGGGCGAGCTGGTTCCCAAGGAATACGTTATCCCGCGAGGCACTCGTCCCCGAATACTCCGTGGTTACTTGTTTGCTCACGTTCCGAATGGTGAAGGTCCAGCCACCAGTCGGGGGAATCTTGGCGATCCGTTCGCCGCTCGCGTCGTAAAGATAGGACCAGGTGAGATAGGAGGACTGATTCGAAATCATCCGGTCGAGCCCGTCCCACGTGAAGCTTTGCCCGGCATAACTCATCAGATTCCCTCGAAGGTAGCCGGCCCCCGAAATCTGATTGTTCGCGCAGCTGCCTGAGCAGAATACGTTGGCGGCCTTGGTGAGCAGATTGCCGTACCGGTCGTAGGAATAGGCCTGGCTCCCGGCGCCCGCCAGGTTCGCCGTCAGGAGCCTCGATCGAGAGTCGTAAGAAAAGCTGTCGGGGCCCATCGCAGTGATGTTGCCTGCGCCGTCGTAGGTGTAGCCGAGCGTGTCGAAGGCGGGCGACGAGGCGCCCTGGGCTGTCGCCCAGATACGGGAGGGGCGCGGAAGCAGGGACGCGGAGTCCTGCGAGATCGTCGTTGTGACATCGTGCCCGATGCCAATCCCGGTTGTGTAGGAGGCGAGCCCCCCGGACGCCTGGTAGGCAACGCCGCTGACCATCGGGATGCCGTTGACGTACTCGGTCACGGGTAGACCCGCGTCATAGTCCGTGGACACGGAGAAGCGCGGCGCGCCTCCCGGGCGCGGGTGGTTGTGATGCGCCAGGAGGCCCAGGCCGTTGTAGCGCCACTGCTGGGTCGCGGAAAGACTTGTCCCGCCGGTGATGGCCGTCGTCTGGCTGGAGAGCCGTCCGGCTGCGTCGGAGTAGTCCAGGTCGTCGGTGGCGGCCGGCGTCGAGGGGGACTGGGGATTGAATCCGATTCGGCGCGTCAGTCTTCCCAGCGGGCGCGCGCCTCCGGAATATCCAGGCCTTCCATCCACGCACGTCTGGCCGTCATAGCAGTTGGTCACGTAGCGCTGGCCGCCGGACACGATTCCGGTCAGGCGGCCGGCGAAATCGTAGGTCTTGCTCACGACGAGGCTGCCGGGCTCGGTCTGGGAGAGGACGTTGCCGAGACTGCCGTAGCTGTCGTAGGTGACGACCCCCTTCTCCGGGGTGCTTTCGGAACGCAAGAAGCCCGCGGGGTCATAGGAGAAGGAACGAGTCTGAACGCCTTGCGATACCTGTGTCAGTTTGCCGGCGACGTCGTAGGAGTAGCTCGTCGCCTCGCCGCCTGGCTCGGTGACCGAGAGAAGCCGGCCGAAGGCATCGTACCGGTACGCCGTGGTGGCGGAAGACCCCCCAGTGCAGCCGCTCGAGCAGCTCCCGTTGATGTTGGCGACGGTGACGCTCTTCTGCGTGTTGGAAAAAGCCGAGGGTCCGTCGGCGAAGGAAATCGTCGTCATCGCCCCGTCGGCCTTTCGGATCGCCTGAGGCCGCCCGTCGGGATCGAAGCCCGACGCGCTGGTGCCCGCGGACGGCGAAGAGATCCCGCAGGCGTCCAGGCTGGAGCACCCCGTCCACTCCGAGACGAACGGGGCGTTCCGGGCTCCGTCGTAGCGGGTCAGACGCAGGGCGTACGGAGACCCAGAGCTCGACGGCATCAGCCGGATCTCGCGACCGAGGCGCCCGAGCCCGTCGTAGAGGTATTGCTGCAGCGTCGAGAGACCCGGCCCCGCGTCCCGGGTCGCAGTCGTCTGCGTCGCGGAATCGTAGCGAACGATGGTCGGAGCTTCCCCCGGAGTGCTGATGTTCGTCACCCGCCCCAGGCTGTCGTAGGAATAGCCCGTCGTGAGCCCCGCGCTGTCGCTTGAGGCGAGGATCCAGCCGGTCGTGAAATCGCGGAAAAGATTCTTCACGAACCAGCCGGCCGGCGTGGCCGAGTCCGCCATCCAGCGAGCGGAGAGCAGAAGGCCGTTGCGGTGAGTGTAAAGCTTGCCGAAGGCGTCGCCGTTGACGCCCACGGCCCCGGTCGGAAAGGCGGGGTAGTAGAGCGAACAGGCGTTGGAGGGCGGAGCGCTCGACTGGCCGGGATAGGTCGCCGAGAACTCCTGCCCGACGTTGCCCGAGCCGTCGTCGTAGCGACACCTCAGGAACACGGTCTGCCGGCCGGCGTCGTATAGAAAGTCGCCCCGGGAGAACCCGTTCGACGGCGAGTACTCGACGTAATGGTCCAGAGTGCTCGAGCCGAGCGCGTCCGTCCGGCGGTTGAAAAGATTCGGGAGCCACGGCGAGACCGACGGCGTCCAGTAGGTGATTACGGTGCGGTTGTCGTTTCCGAGGCTGCCGGAGTGCCGTTCCGTGCTGTAGTGCCGGCCGTTGCCGGCGTCCCAGCTCGTTCCGGGGACGTTCGAGAACGCGACCGCGTGCGAGAGTCCCGAGAGGCAGGCGCCGCCGGACCCCGTTGGGCCATAGCATGTCGTTTCGCTCCTGAGCCTCCGGTTTCCGATCTCGTTGCAGGCGGTTCCGCCGGGCAGGCCGTCGGCGTTGCAATCGTCGTATTCGTATGTCCGGTCCACCACGCGGATCGCGCGGGAAGGACAGAACAGCTGATCGCCCGCTCCGCCGCCGCACGGC
>Ga0070706_100006060_pt1 | contig 11427 bp, 9 predicted proteins | sample KBSK5501metaG_FD_65476 | JGI IMG/M metagenome (GOLD analysis project Ga0070706, IMG submission 65476) | Corn, switchgrass and miscanthus rhizosphere microbial communities from Kellogg Biological Station, Michigan, USA - KBS K5-50-1 metaG | ecosystem: Host-associated > Plants > Roots >...
CTGCAGATCATGGAGCCGCTGCTCATACACAAGGGGATGAACGAGGCCCACGCCAAGGGCCGCGCCATCGAGTTGCTGCGGATGGTCGGCATCTCCGACGCCGAGCGCCGGCTCGGCCAATATCCGCACCAGTTCTCCGGCGGCATGCGGCAGCGGGTGATGATCGCGATCGGGCTGGCCTGCAATCCAAAACTGATCATCGCCGATGAGCCGACCACGGCGCTCGACGTCACCATACAGGCGCAGATCCTGCACCTGATGAAGGAACTGTCGCGCGAGCTCGACATCGCCATGGTGGTGATCACCCACAACCTGGGGATCGTGGCGCGCTACGCGGACCGTGTGAACGTGATGTACGCGGCGCGCCTGGCCGAGCAGGGAACCGCAAGAAGCGTATTCGCCAAGCCTCTGCATCCCTATACCGTCGGCCTGCTCCGCTCGGTACCGAGACTCGACCGGCCGCGCGGCGCGAAGCTCGAGACCATCGAGGGTCTTCCGCCCAGCCTTCTTGCGCCGCCGAAAGGCTGCCGCTTCGCGCCGCGTTGCCCCGCGAAACAGGAAGCCTGCGAACTGACGCTGCCGGAGCTCGAGGAAATCGAGCCGGGGCATTACTCCGCTTGCCTGCGTGCGCGGGAGCTCGCGCAGCGCGGGCCCCAGGGCATAGGACTGATCTCGGCCGATGCAACGCGACCGGCCCCGGCGAAGACGTTCGATACCAAGCCGCTCCTCGAAGTGCACGGGCTGAAGACCTGGTTCGAGGTAAGCCGCGGCGTGCTTGGCGGCGGCCGCGCGGTACTGCGCGCGGTGGACGACGTGTCTTTCGAGATCCGCGCCGGAGAGACATTGGGGCTCGTGGGGGAGTCCGGATGCGGCAAGACGACCGTGGGGCGAACGCTGTTGCGCCTGGAGCGCGAAACCGCCGGCCGCATCGTATACGACGGGCTCGACGTGACGCGTGCCAGCGCCGAGGAGATCAAACGCTACCGGCGCTCGATCCAGGTGATCTTCCAGGACCCGTATTCCTCACTCAACCCGCGCATGACCGTGGGCCAGATCATCGCCGAACCGACGCTGGTTCACGGCTTGGTGCCCAACCGGGCAGCGGCCGCCAAACGCGTTTCCGAACTGCTCGCCCAGGTCGGGCTGTTCGAGTATATGGCCGAACGCTATCCGCACGAGCTCTCCGGCGGTCAGCGCCAGCGCGTCGGCATCGCACGCGCGCTCGCCTTGGAGCCAAAGTTCATCGTTTGCGATGAGCCGGTGTCGGCACTGGACGTGTCGATTCAGGCGCAGATCATCAATCTGCTCGAGGATCTGCAGAATGCGTTGGGGCTCACGTACCTTTTCATCGCCCACGACCTCGCGGTGGTGCGCCACATTTCGGATCGGGTCGTGGTGATGTATCTGGGCCGGGTGATGGAAATCGCCGACCGCGATCGCCTTTACAGCCAACCGCTGCATCCCTACACCAAGGCGCTGCTGAACGCGGTGCCGATTCCCGACCCCGAGCTCGAGCGCGAACGCGCCCGCTCGGTGCTCGGCGGCGAGGTCCCGAGCCCGCTCAATCCGCCGAAGGGCTGCGTGTTTCACACACGCTGTCCGATGGCCACGCAGGAGTGCCAGGAAAGCGTGCCTGCGCTGCGGGAGATCAAGCCGATGCACTTCGCCGCCTGCATCAAGGTATAGGAAACCAGCAATGTGATGTACGCTAAGCCTCGAGGGTCGCAGCGATCAAAAAGAATCTGCAGCAACTTTCGAGCTTGACCCGATTTGCCATAGGAGGCTTACATGAAAGTTTCATCCGCGGTTGTGGCGGCCGTGCTCGCGTTCGGGGTGCCCCATGCGCTGGCGCAATCGCCCAAGACGGGCGGCACGCTCACCTTCGCGGTCAGCGCCGAACCGCCCAACTACGACTGCCATGCGCAGAGCTCATTCGCCTTCATCCATCCCGTGCGGCCGCATTACTCGACGCTGCTCAAGTTCGATACCGCCAACTACCCCAAGGTCGTCGGTGACCTGGCCGAATCCTGGACCGTCGCGCCGGACGGCCTGACCTACACCTTCAAGCTACGGCACAACGTCAAGTTCCATGATGGCTCGGCGTTCACTTCGGAGGACATCAAAGCCACTTACGACAGGCTCAGGAAACCGCCGGAGGGTGTGCGATCGCTGCGCGAGGAGACCTTCAAGGACATCGCCGCCATCGACACGCCCGACGCGCACACGGTGGTGTTCAGGCTGTCGAGGACCAACGCCTCCATGCTCACCAGCTTCGCTTCGCCCTGGGACTGCGTCTACAGCGCCGCCAAGCTCAAGGCGGATCCCAAGTTTCCCGAGCGCAACATCCTTGGCACCGGCGCGTTCACTTTCGTCGAACACCAAGCCGGCTCGCATTGGGTGGGCCGCAAGTTTGACGGCTACTTCGAGCGAGGCAAGCCCTACCTCGATGGCTATCGGGCGGTATTCATGAGCGGCGCGCCGATGGTGAATGCGCTCGCCGCGGGACAGGTGCTGGCGGAGTTCCGCGGTCATTCCCCCGCCGATAGGGATCGTTTGATGAAGGAGCTGGGCGACCGGGCGGTGGTGGTCGAGTCTCCCTGGGTCTGCAGCCTCGTGGTGAGCTTCAACGCCAAGAAGAAGCCCTTTGACGATCCGCGCGTGCGCCGGGCTCTGTCGCTCTCGATCGACCGCTGGGCGGGCGCACAGGCGCTGCAGAAGATCGCGCTGGTGCGACACGTTGGCGGGCTGCTGCGCCCGGGCTACGATCTCGCGATCAGCGAGCAGGATCTGGTCAAGCTGCCGGGATTTTCGCGTGACATCAATGCATCCCGGGCCGAGGCGCGTCGGCTGCTCAAGGAGGCTGGGGCCGAGAATCTGACCTTCAAGCTGACCAATCGCAATGTGGCCATGCCGTACACGCCGGTGGGCGTGTTCCTGATCGACCAATGGCGCCAGATCGGGTTGACCGTGGAGCATGAGCAACTCGAGACGCGGCTGTACTTGGCCGCGCAGCAGCGGGGTAACCCGACTTATGACGCAGCGCTCGATTTCAATTGCGACTTCATGGACGAGCCCAACCTGCAGCTGCAGAAGTATCTCTCCGCGGACCGTTCGGCGCTCAATTATTCAGGGCACGTCGACCGCAAGCTGGACGATCTCTACGACAAGCAGGCGGGAGAACTCGACCGGGGCAAGCGTATTGCGCTGCTGCGCGAGTTCGAGCGCCAGGTGCTGGATCAGGCCTACGTCATCCCCACCATCTGGTGGCATCGCATCATCGTCTATCACAAACAGATGAAGGGCTGGCACATCACGCCCAGTCATTACGTCGGGCAGGACCTGACTGACGTCTGGCTGGATCGGTAGGAACTGGCCGCATGAGGGGAAGCGGCTGCGCTTCCCCTCCCAGCGCTCCCGACCCTTGCTTCGCTACATCGCCCAGCGGCTGCTGCTTATGATCCCGACCCTGCTCGGGGTCGCGATCCTGGTCTTCCTGATGCTGCGCGTCATGGGCGGCGATCCGGTTGAAGTGATGCTGCGGGGCGAGGGCGCCAACGTCTCACAGGCGGTGATCGAGATGGAGCGGACGCGCCTCGGGCTAGACCGGCCGATCTATGTCCAGTTTGCCAAATGGCTGGGCGGCATGGCGACCGGCGATTTCGGCGTGTCGATGTGGACCGGCCATCCGGTGTCCCAGGAGATCGCCTCCAGGCTTCAGCTATCCCTCCAGGTCGCCATCATGGCGACCATCCTCGCGGTACTGATCTCGATTCCGCTGGGAACACTTTCGGCGCTGTACAAGGACACCTGGATAGACAATGTCATACGGTTGATTTCGATCGCCGGCCTGGCGGTGCCGTCGTTTTGGCTGGGCATGATCATCATCCTGCTGCTGCTGTCGTATTTTCACTGGCACCCACCCATTACCTTTACGCCGTTCTTCGAGAATCCGCGCGAGAACCTGTCCCAGCTTATCTGGCCGGCACTGGCGGTGGGCTACCGCTATTCCGCGGTGGCGACCCGCATGATGCGCTCCACTTTGCTCGAAGTGCTGCAGGAGGACTACATCCGTACCGCGCGCGCCAAGGGCGTGTTCGAGCGCGTGGTCGTGGTACGGCACGCGCTTTCCAACGCGATGCTGCCGGTAGTGACGGTGATCGGCCTGGAGTTCGCCTTTCTGATTGGCGGTCTGGTGGTCACCGAACAGGTGTTCAATCTGAACGGTCTAGGCAAGTTATTCGTGCAAGCGGTGACGCGCAGCGACTTCACGATGGTCCAGGCGCTGGTACTGCTGGTCGCCACTTTTTTCATCATCGTCAATTTCGTGATCGATCTGCTGTACGCCTGGCTCGATCCGCGCATCCGTTATCGATGATGAGCGCCATCCCCGGAATCGTCGAGATCACCTACAAGGTGCCGCAGCGCCGCCACCCGGTGCTTGCCTTCGCCTTGCAGCAGCCGCTCGGCACCGCCGGGTTGGCCGTCATCGTGCTGATGATCCTGGCCGCCGTGTTTGCCAAATGGGTGGCGCCCCACGACCCGCTGACGGTGGATTACAGCGGCATACTGGCGCCGCCGTCCTGGAACCATCTGCTGGGCACCGATAATTTCGGGCGCGACGTATTCTCACGCATCATCTACGGCTCGCGGACCGCGTTGGCGGTGGGCTTTCTCTCTTCGCTCATAGGCTCGACCCTTGGCGCAATCATCGGCGTGGCGTCGGCCTACTTCGGCGGCCGCACCGACATGATCATCCAGCGCTTCATGGACATCATCCTCGCCTTCCCCATCATCGTGCTGGCACTGGCGGTGGTGGCGGTGCTGGGCAAGAACGTCGTGTTCGGGATCGATTGGAACCTGATCATCGCCATCGGCCTGCCCATGGTTCCCAAAGTGGCGCGCGTGGTGCGCTCATCCGCGCTCGCCGTGCGCGAGATGCCCTATATCGATGCGGCGCGCACAGCCGGTTTCTCGCACACCCGCATCATCTTCCGGCACATCGTGCCCAACGTGGTGGCCCCCTACCTCATCATGCTCACCGCCTTTGTCGGCCAGGCCATTCTGCTGGAGGCCTCGCTGTCCTTCCTGGGATTGGGCGTGACCGAGCCCACGCCGGCCTGGGGCTTGATGCTGTCGGGATCGGCGATCGACTTCTATCAGCAGGCGCCGTGGATGATCGTGTTTCCCGGGCTCGCGATCAGCCTGGCGGTGTTCGCCTTCAATCTGTTCGGCGATTCGCTGCGCGACTGGCTCGATCCGAGAATCAAGATCTGACCGGCTGCGTAACGCACCGTCCGCGCGCCCTGCCGGTAGCCCCCCCTCCCGCGCCATTAGCACTCCCCCCTACCCTGATGCCCGAGTCGCCTTCTGGGCGGCGGTGCGCGAATCCATCGGCGTGCCCTCGATGGTGCTCGCCGCGGGCTATCTCGGATTCGGAGCCCTCGCCAACGGCAGTGACTTTCCCTTGTGGGCGGCGCTGCTGTCCACGGTCACCATCTTCGCGCTGCCGGGGCAGCTCGCGATGCTGGAAATGTCGATCGCCGGGTCGGTGCCGATCATGATCGTGATTACGGTGGCGCTCACCGCGGCGCGCTTTCTGCCCATGACCGTGGCGCTGCTGCCAATGCTGCGCTCACCCGGCCGTCCCACCTGGCAGATCTATGTCGCGGTGCACCTGCTGGCGATGACCGGGTGGGCAGCCAGCATGCGACGCTGCCCGGAGCTGCCGCTCGAGCAGCGCCTGCCTTGGTTTGTCGGCTTCGCGCTCACCAATTGGGTGGCCTGCGTAGTGTTCACCGCGGTCGGTTACGGGCTGGCCGAGTCCCTGCCACCGCTGGTGCGGCAGGGACTGGTGTTCGTCGGACCGCTGTATTTCGTGCTCATTCTCACGGGTGAGACGCGCACCCGCCATGGCGTGGTGGCGCTCGCCTGCGGCGCGGTCGCCGGCCCGCTGATCCACCTGGCGGCGCCGCAATGGAGCGTGATGCTGGGAGGGCTTATCGGCGGCACCCTTGCCTGGGGATTGGTCAGGGCGAAAAAGCGTGCTTGAACTGGCGCTGCTCGTCGTCGGATGCGCCCTCGCGACCTACCTGTGGCGCGGCCTGGGTATGCTGGTCTCGGGCAGGGTGAGCATGGACAGCAAGTTCTTCATCTGGGCGGGCTGCGTGGCCTATGCCATGATCGCCGGGCTGGCGGTGCGCATCCTGCTCCTGCCCACCGGCACGCTCGCGGCTACGCCGCTACCCGAGCGCTTGGCCGCCTGCGTGATCGCGCTCGTGGTCTATTTTGTCTTTCGCCGGAATCTCTTCGTGGGCATCGCGGCGGGCTTTGTTGCGCTTGTCACCCTGGACGCGATACGCAGCGGGTTTTGAACCTTCGTCGCATTTCGGTCTCACGATTCGTCTGTCGCAAGTATGCGCGTTGACTGCGCATGCCGACGCGCGAAAGACCGCCACGTGGCATCCCGACGCATGATGGGTAGCATGCACTAAGGAACCCAATGAAACTCGCTTCCTGGAACGTCAACTCGCTCAACATCCGGCTCCCACGGCTTCTCGACTGGCTCGCCGCGAACCAGCCCGACATCGTCGGGCTGCAGGAGACCAAGCTCGAGGACGCGCGTTTTCCGGCCATGGAAATCGCGGCCGCCGGGTACGAGGCGATCTTCTATGGGCAGCGCACGTACAACGGCGTCGCAATCCTGTCGCGATTGCGCGCGACCGAAGTGCGCCCCGATATGCCGGAGTTTCCCGACGATCACAAGCGCGTGCTCGCGGCCACGGTCGGCGACATCCGCTTCGTATGTTTTTACGTGCCCAACGGCCAGTCGGTGGGATCCGACAAGTATCAGTACAAGCTGCGCTGGCTCGAGGCAGCAACGGCGTTCGTTCGCAATGAGCTGGCGCAGTATCCGCGCTTGGCGATCGTGGGCGACATGAATATCGCGCCGGAAGATCGCGACGTGCACGATCCGGAGCTCTGGCGCGGCCAGGTCCTGTTCAGCGACGCCGAGCGGGCGGCGTTTCGCGATTGGCTGGCGCTGGGGCTGAAGGATGCGTTCCGGCTTTTCGACCAGCCGGAGAAGACGTTCAGCTGGTGGGACTACCGCCAGCTCGCGTTCCCGAAGAACCACGGCCTGCGCATCGACCACATTCTGCTGTCGCCCGCACTGGCCGCGGCCTGCATCTCGTGCCGCGTCGACCGCCAGGCCCGCAAGGGCGAGAAGCCTTCGGATCACGCGCCCGTCGTGGCCGAGCTGGCCGCGTAGCTTCAGGAAATCTCAGCGCTTGTCGGGATCGAGCTTGAGCTCCTGAATCTTCCGCGTCAGCGTGTTGCGCCCCCACCCCAGCCACTGCGCGGCTTCCATGCGATGCCCGCCGGTGTGCTGGAGCGCGCGCAGGATCAGCGTCTTCTCGAATTCCCTTTCGAGGCGCTCGCCGACGGCGCGCTCGCCGCGGGCAAGCGCCTGCGCGAGCTCGCGATCGAGCGCCTGCTGCCAATCGCCGTCGCTCTCGGCGCGCGTGCCCGTGTCGGCGCGAAGTTCGGGCGGCAGATCGGCCACGTCGATGCGCAGTCCCGGCGCCATTACCGTCAGCCAGTGGCAGATGTTCTCGAGCTGACGGACATTGCCAGGAAACGCAAACGTCGACAGCAGGCGCAGCGCCGCCTCGGACAGAACCTTCGGCTCGACGGCGAGATCGCGCGCGCTTTTCTGCAGGAAATGACGCGCCAGCGGAGCGATGTCGTCACCGCGCTCGCGCAGCGGCGGCAACCGCAGGCGGACGACATTCAGACGATGCAGCAGGTCCTCGCGAAACAGTCCCTGCCGCACCCGCTCGTCGAGATTCTGGTGTGTTGCGGCGATGATGCGCACGTTCGATTTGAGCGGCGCGTGGCCGCCAACGCGGTAGTACTCGCCATCCGACAGTACCCGTAGTAGCCGTACCTGAAGGTCCGGCGGCATGTCGCCGATCTCATCCAAGAACAGCGTGCCGCCCTCGGCCTGCTCGAAACGGCCGCGGCGCGCGTTCTGCGCACCGGTGAACGCGCCGCGCTCGTGGCCGAACAGCTCGGACTCGAGCAGGTCTTTCGGGATCGCGGCGGTGTTGATGGCGACGAACGGCCCTCCGATACGGGGACTGTGCCGGTGCAGAGCGCGCGCAACCAGCTCCTTTCCTGTACCCGACTCGCCGGTGATCAATACCGTCACGTTCGACTGCGAAAGCCGACCGATGGCACGAAAGACTTCCTGCATTGCCGGAGCCTGGCCGAGCATCTCGGGCGTCTCACCGATGGCTGAAACAGCCGCCGCCGCCGCCGGCGTCTCCGCGCTGGCGCGGCGGATCAGCGCGATCGCATGATCGACGTCGAAGGGCTTGGGTAGATATTCGAATGCCCCGCCCTGAAACGCCGCGACCGCGCTGTCGAGGTCCGAGTACGCGGTCATGATGATCACCGGGACCTGTGGGAAGCGCTCCCGAATGTTGTTGAGCAACGTCAAGCCGGATTCGCCGGGCATGCGGATGTCGGAAACCAGGACCTGCGGCTGGCTCTGCTGCAGTGCCTGCAGCACCTCGTACGCCGACGCGAACGTCTTGTACGCGATTCCTTCGCGTGTCAGCGCTTTTTCGAGGACCCACCGGATCGACCGGTCGTCGTCGACAATCCAGACCGGTTTCAAGAGCTCACCTCGGGAGGATTGATGGTCGTCATACGCGCGCATGCTTTGATTGCTCCCACTCTACGCGCCGGGGCGGTTGAATTCCAGCGGCAGGAGGATCGTGAACACGGTGCATCCCGGAACACTTTCACACTCGATCGTGCCGTTGTGCTGCGCCACGAACGTCTGCGCGATCGTAAGGCCCAGGCCGCTGCCGCCTTCGCGGCCGGAAACCAACGGATAGAAGATCCGGTCGCGGAGCTCTTCCGGTACGCCGGGTCCGTTATCCTCGACCGAAACCGCGAGCGCGAGTCGGAAGCGGCGCTTGACCAGCGTGACGCTGCGCGCGACGCGGGTCTTCAGGCGGATTTCGCGCGTTCCCGCAATGCTTTGCAGCGCCTGCGCTGCATTCCTGACGATGTTGAGCAAGGCTTGCATCAATTGCTCCGGGTCCGCCTCGAATTCCGGCAGGCTGATGTCGTAGTCGGAATGGACGACGATGTCGGGAAACTCCGCCTGCACGACGCTGGCAACCCGCGCCAGCAGCTCGTGGATATTGGTGCGCCGGTAGGTCGGCAGCCGATGCGGCGTCAAGAGCCGGTTGACCAGCGTCTGCAGCCGGTCCGCCTCGCCGATGATCACCTGCGTGTATTCGATCAGGGGCGGCCGATCCAGCTCGCGCTCGAGGAGCTGCGCGGCGCCGCGGATGCCGCCGAGCGGATTCTTGATCTCGTGCGCGAGACTGCGAATGAGCTCACGGTTTGCCTGTTGCTGTTCGAGCAGTCGTTCTTCGCGCGCAATCTTGAGCTGCTGGTCGATGTGGCGAAATTCGAGCAGCAGCGTGACCCCGGCCGCGTCGATCACCGAAACGGTACACGAGAGATGCAACCGTGGTTTGCCGTTGACGCCGAGCTCGAGCTCCTGCTCGGTGTACGTGGCGCCGTTGGCGAGTGCCTTGTCGATCGCCTGGAACAGTGCCGGCGCGTCGCCGAACAACGCACGTGCAGAGTTGCCGCGCAATTGTCGCCGTGAAAGCTCGAACAAGTTCTCCGCGGCGGGATTGGCGTAACAAACCTCGAGGTCTTCGTCGAGCAGCAGCACCGCGGTCGCGAGCAGTTCCAGCCCGGGGAAGGGTCCCGGCGGGTCGTCAGCGGTCACGGAAAACGAGTGGACGGGCATGCGGTGTCGCTGGATTGCAGCAGCAATCTTACCAAGCTGCTTAGCAAGTTCCGCGCCCGCAGGAGGTGACGTACCTGGCTATCGCGTCGCCGTCAGCTCCTTCTTCAGCGCCTCGATGTTCTTTTCGTGCAGAACGACCCCCTGCCTCAGCTTGGCGAGACGCTCGGCGTATTTCTGCGGGATCTCCTTTTCCTCGGGCAGCGCCGGCGGCGCACCGTTGGCGTACGCGGCGCGCGCTTCGGCCAGAAGCTTCTCCTCGGTCGCGAGCTCTTCAGTCAACACCTTGCGCCGCAGGTCGTCGCGACCTCTCTGCGTGCCGGTGTCGACCTTGGGAAAGCCGGCCGGCCCCGCCCCGGATTTCGCTCCCTTTTCGCCGGGCGCCGCGGATCCGCCGACTCCGCATGAGAGTTTCTTCCAACCCTTCTCCGGCGCAACATTGGTGTAATGCATGTTCCCATCGCGGTCCACATACTTGCAGATCTCCGCCGCTGCCGGCGCGGCAAGCGCGAGCGGCACGCACCAAGCGATGGCGCGCACGCACCACGCGAAGGCGAAGGTTCCGAGGGGTCGACGCATAGCGGCGCAGTGTATCAAATGACGGAGGCGGACCGTCGCCGGCCCGCCCCCACCTCTAACGCTCCAACCCCGATGCAGATGACTTACAGGCTGTAATACATCTCGAACTCGATTGGATGGGTCGTCATCCTTAAGCGAGTAACTTCCTCCTCCTTGAGTGCGATATAGGCATCGAGCATGTCGTTCGAGAACACTCCGCCTCGGGTCAGGAATTCGCGGTCGTGGTCAAGACTCTCGAGAGCCTCTTCGAGCGATGCGCAAGGGTGTGGAACCTTGGCCGCCTCCTCGGGCTCGAGGTCGTACAGGTTCTTGTCCAACGGATCGCCGGGATGAATCTTGTTCTGCACGCCATCCAGGCCTGCCATGAGCATCGAAGCGAAGGCGAGATACGGATTGGTCGTCGGATCGGGGAAGCGCACTTCGACGCGGCGTCCCTTCGGGTTGCTGACGTAAGGAATTCGGCAGGCGGCAGAACGGTTACGCGCCGAATAGGCAAGATTGATCGGCGCCTCGAAGCCCGGCACCAGGCGCTTGTACGAGTTGGTGCCCGGGTTGGTGATCGCGTTGAGCGCCTTGGTGTGCTTGATGATCCCGCCGATGTAGTAGAGCGCGAGTTCCGAAAGTCCGGCGTAGCCGTTGCCCGCGAACAGGTTTTGCCCGCCCTTCCATACCGACTGATGCACGTGCATGCCCGAGCCATTGTCTCCTACGATCGGCTTGGGCATGAACGTCGCCGTCTTGCCGTAGGTGTGCGCCACCATGTGCACGGTGTATTTGAGAATCTGCATCCAGTCCGCGCGCTTCACGAGTGTATTGAACTTGGTGCCGATCTCGTTCTGGCCCGCCGCCCCAACCTCATGGTGGAACACCTCGACCTCGACGCCCTGTTCCTCGAGCGCGAGCGCGATCGCGTTGCGGATGTCCTGCAACGTATCGATCGGCGGCACCGGGAAGTAGCCGCCTTTGACGGCAGCGCGATGCGCCATGTTGCCGCCTTCGTATTCCTCGCCCGA
>Ga0070706_100006063_pt1 | contig 11427 bp, 8 predicted proteins | sample KBSK5501metaG_FD_65476 | JGI IMG/M metagenome (GOLD analysis project Ga0070706, IMG submission 65476) | Corn, switchgrass and miscanthus rhizosphere microbial communities from Kellogg Biological Station, Michigan, USA - KBS K5-50-1 metaG | ecosystem: Host-associated > Plants > Roots >...
GAGCCGACCTCCGCTGGGTCGCGCTCGGCGCCGTGTTCCTGTCGGCCGATCTCGCGTTCCGGGCGCTCCGCTGGCAGCGGCTCCTCCGCCCGATCGCCACGGTCCGGTACCCGCCGATGCTGGCCTACCTGCTCGTGGGCTACCTGGCCAACAACATCCTCCCGGCGCGGCTCGGGGAGCTCATCCGGAGCCACTACCTCGGCGATCGAGAGGGAATCAGCCGGGCGTCGGCCCTGGGGACCGTCGTCGTGGAACGCGTGGTGGATCTCGTTGCGGTCGTCGGGATCGCATCGGTCTCGATCCTCGTTCTCAGCGTCCGAGGGGTCGTCGCGAGCGCGGTCCTCGTCGGAGGCGCGGTCGCCGGGCTGTTCCTTCTCGCGCTTGCGCTCGGGATCGTGGCCCATCGGCTGCCCGGTGCCGACCGTGCTCGTGCCGCCGTCGCACGCTGGCCGCAGGTCCGCGAGCTGGGGTCGCGACTCCAGGGCGGACTCGCCGTCGCCAGTCGTCCGCGGACGCTTGCCGAAGCGCTCGCAGTGAGTGCCCTGTCGTGGACCGTCTCGATTCTGGCCTGGGCGGCCGTCGGGCAGTCGATCGGGGTCGAGCTGTCAATGGGCCAGGCGGCGCTGCTCGCGTCAGGCGTCGCCCTGGCGAGCGCCGTGCCAGCCGGCCCGGCGAACCTCGGGACCTTCGAGTTCGCCGCGGTCCAGATCGGCAAGGCGATCGGTGTCCCGGCCGACCCGGCATTCGCGATTGCGCTGCTCGTCCATGCCGCGATCCTCGTGACGACGTCGGTCGCTGGCGGGATCGCGGTCGCTCGGTTGGGGTGGCGTCGACGTAGCGCGGAGGCGGCGCCGGAGCCTGGCTCCTGAGCGCATTCTGTGCGGCCGGACTCGACCGTCAGTCGATCCTTGCGCTCAGGCCTCAGGTTCCTGCTGACGCGACCTCTCGTCACTCACCCCAGGGGACTCGTGCTCAAAGGGGCAGGTCGGTCGGGTCGTCTGAGGCCCCAGGATCCTGAGTGCAACGGATTCGCGCCCGACGGCGGGCTAGAACGCCTGAGGGTCCTGGGCGCAACGGACTCGCGCTCGACCGACCGATACGAGGCCTGCCGATCCTGAGCGCAACAGCCTGGCCCGGTGCGCGAGCCACGGCGACGCCACGGGGCGCGATCAGGGGCGAAGGCCGTTGGCCAGGCCGAACGTCACGATCGCCAGGATCGTCACCGTCCCGATCGCCAGGGCGGCCCCGAGCCCGATGAGCAGCGGTTTCGGCCCGACCGCCCGAAGCTCCTCGACGCGGACGCTCAGGCCGACCGCCGACAGGGCGACGAGGATCAGCGCCCGCGACACGACCTCGAGGCTGGCCGCCAGTGCGGCGTCGACGACCCCGGCGCTGCGCAGCCCCGACAGGGCGAGGAAGCCGAGCACGAACAGCGGGACGGCGCGGCGGAGACCAGCTCGCGTGTCGCCGCTGAGCCCCGTTCGCCGATGCCAGATCCAGGCGATCCCGAGGAGCAGCGGCGCCATCAGCGCGTTCCGGATCAGCTTGACGACCGTCGCCACCTCGAACGCGCCCGGCGAATAGGACGCGCTCGCCGCGACGACCTGGCTCGTGTCGTTGATCGCGATCCCCGCCCAGAGACCGAAGACCGCGTCGCCGAGACGCGCCCCGTGTCCGATCAACGGGTAGGCGAAGACCGCGAGCGTCCCGAACAGGGTCACGGTCGCGACGGCATACGCGACGTCCCGCGAACGGGCCGAGATGACCGGGGCCGTGGCCACGACCGCGGAGTTCCCGCACACGGCCGCCCCGACGGCGAGGAGCACGGCCAGCTTCGAATCGACCGCCGCGAGCCGCGACAGGCCGAGCACGATCGTCAGCGCCGCCGCCATTGTCACGGCGATGATCACGGCCGCCGGCACCCCGATCCCGGCGATCTGCTGGACGCTGAGCTTCGCCCCGAGCAGGACGATGCCGAGGCGAAGGAGCTTCTCGGCCGCGAGCTTGAGCCCCGGGCCGAGCGCCGCCGTACGGACCGCCGGGAGCCGCCCGACGAGGAGGCCGAGGAGGATCGCGATCGTGACCTCGGACACGACGCTCGGCAGGACCGTCGTCGAGAGCCGGGCGACGACGGCGATCGCAATCGCGGCCAGGAGGCCGGGCACGACCCGTCGGACCCTGTGAAGGACCGGGACACGCGGATCGCGACCGGCGATCAGCGTTCCTGGCGGCTCGCTCTCCGCTCCGGGCGGCTCGCTCAGAACGCGGGTGACGGCTGGACCGAAAGCCCCGGCCTCACGGTGTCCAAGGGCGGATCAGCCGATGCGGCGGGCGCGCTCGGTGGCCCGTCGTACAGCTCGAATGTGAGCGGACCGCCGGCGTCGCGCCGGACGCGGTGGAACTCGAGCTTGTAGGTGCTGTACATCTCGTTGAGCAGGGTAACCGCCTCGCGGTGGGCCGGTCGACCCGCTGCGCTCCGAGCCTCGGCCCGGCTCCGCCACAGGCAGAACGACAGGCACGACCCGTCGGCCGCGGATGGTCCCTTGAAGTAATGCAAGAAGCCGGGCGCGGAGGCCGCTTCCAGGTGGGCCATCTCGTCGTAGGCGTTCAGGCGATCCTCGTCGGCGCCGGGTCGGCGGGTCGAGCGGAAGGCCACGAGGTACCACTCCCCGTCGCCCAAGCTTCGACTCGCCTCTTGCCACGTGAACGCATCGGCGATCGGCAGGCCTGCATACGTCTCGGACACCGGGACGAGATCGGGGAGGGCGTCCATTGACCCGGACAGTACGCGTCTGCCTAGAATTGTCAAATACTGAGATCAGGCTATTCCGTATTCCGGGAGTCCTGAGACGATAGTCCTGGGCTGAGCGCGCCGACGACTGAGCTTGCCGCCCCCGGCAGGAGTCGGGCGACTCGCGTCCTCCACGCGAGGCCGCACCGGCCTTCAGGCCCGGTTACGCCGATCGCTGCGACGATGCCGTCTTCCCGGAATATGGGAGCGGCAATGGCCACAGAGCCAGAAATGACCTCGCCGACCGACCGAGCGACGCCGGTGGTGACGATCTCCGCGAGGTCGGCCCGAAGTCGGTCGGGGTCGGGCGCGGCGGGGCCCGGCAGGGGCTCCAGTCCGAGCACCTCGTCGAGGATGTCCGGCGGGGCGAACGCGAGGAGCGCCTTGCCGAAGGCGCCGCTCTGGAGCGGCAGCGCCGTTGACGGGGCGATCGTCACCCGGAGCGGCTGGTGCGAGGGGACCTCGTGCAGGCAGACCGCAGCCAACCCGAGACGCCGGACGATGATCGACGTCTCGCCTGTCTCCTCGACGAGCAGGCGGAGGACCGGATCCGCGGTCCGGATGAGCTCCTCCGCCGTGACGTTCGCGCCGCTGCCGATGATCAACCGCGGGCCGAGACGGTAGCCGGCGCCCTGGCGATCGACGAATCCGAAGCCGGCCAGCGTCCGCAGGTATCGGTAGATCGTGGAGACCGGCGTATCGAGGAGCGAGCTGAGCTCGTCCGCTCGGACTTCGCCGCGGTCGGCGATCGTCAGCAGGACCCGCAGGCCGCGGGCGAACGACGTGTCTTCAGCCGCCTCCTCGGGCGGCCGGTCACGAGCCGTCGCCACGGGCCGTCTCCCCCGCCTGCAGGGCGCGATTGAACCGGCCGCTCCGCACCTCGTCGACGAGCGCCGAAACATCGGGCACGTGATCCCCTGACGCGAGGAACGGCACGTGACGGCGAACGAGGCCGTGGGCGACCGCGGTGCCACGTCCCTGACGGAGGCCGCGGAGCTGCACCGCCTGGGCGGCCACCGCCAGCTCGATCGCCGCGATGCTCCTGCCGAGCGCCGCCATTTCCGCCGTTCGGCGCGCCGCGAGCGGCGCCGAGGTGGTCCGGTCCTCGATCCCCTCGGCATGAGCCGTCGAGGTCAGCTCGAAGGACACGGGCTGAGCAAGGAGACGGGCTTCCACCGCCAGACTCTGGGCGGCGAGGCTGAGGTACGTCAACCCTGCTTCGGCGGTGTTCGCGACCGGGACGAGGCCGGTCGGCAGGCCCGACCATGGCTGACCGAGGAGCTTCACGATCCGCTCGGCCGAGCTGGTCAGCGCGGTGGCCAGGACGATCCGGAGATAGTCGAGGGCCGCGGCGAGCGGCAGGATCTCGAAGTTCGCGACCGACACGACCCTCTCCTCCCGGACGACGACGATCGGGTTGCCTTGCGATGCGTTGAGCTCGATCGTGAGCTGGGCATCCACGTGTTCGAGAACGTCGCGACACGCGCCCTGGATCTGGGGCAGGTTCCGGAAGGTGAGCGGATCCTGGAGGTGGCGTGCGGCATCCGGCTCCCAAATCGCGCTGCCGTCGAGGAGGGCACGAAGGCGCTCGAGGGATCGGCGAAGACCGGCGTACGGCCGAACCTCGCCGATCACGGGGTGGAGCATCGTCGGATTGGCTGCCAGGCCCTCGAGACTGAGCGCCCCCGCGGCGTCCATGGTGTCGAGCAGGGTCGCCACGTCGGCGACCGCCAGCGCCGCCCAGCCCGTGGCGAAGGCGTTGTTGTCGAGCAGGGCCGTGCCCTCGCCGGCTTCGAGCGGGACGTCGGCGAAGAGCGCCGTCGCGAGATCCGCCAACGGCGCGAGGTCGGCCTGGCCGACCGACCCGATCGTCCGGACGCGCGGCGTCTCGCCGTCGTTGAGCGCCTTGACCAACCGATCGACGAGCTGCGGCCGGACGCCTGCCGATCCCTCCGCGAGGTGGTTGGCGAGACGCAACATCGTGGCCCGGACGACGTCGGCGGTCGCGTCGGGACCCTGGCCGACGAGGTGGTGGCCGATCATCCAGGACGCATATGCGGCGGCCTCATCCGAGGGGACGCCGATACGCTTCAGCACGCCGACCGCGGTGCTCGAGCCGTAGACGATATCGCCACGCTCGAGGGCTTGTCGCGCGACGTCGCGCGTCGCGGTCATCCGGGACCGCGCGGCCGGCTCGAGCTCGACCCGCTCGCCGCTCCGGGCGACCCGGAGGAGCTGGTCGCGATCGAGGTCGCGTCCGGAGAGTCGGATCGTCATCCGGGGCACGCTACTGGAAACGAGGCCTGGCCATCCGATCCGGCGCGGAGCGATCGTGCGATGCTGTCGCCGACACATCACCATCTGACGGAGACCGATGGTGGCTCATCCGACGTCGACCCGATGACGCTGAGGCAGGGCCGGGCGGCCCGACAGACCGCGAGGCTCGCCCGGTCGCTCGAGTCGTTGCCGTACCTCACACGATCCATGACGCCCGTGGACGTGATCTCGACCGAGGGCCTCGAGCTGATCGAGCACAACGCCGACACCCTGCTCGAGCAGGTCGGCATCGAGATCGGCAACTTCCCGGAGGCCCTCGAGATCTTCGCAGGCGCCGGCGCCGACGTGACCGGGACCCGCGTCCGCTTCCCGCGAGGAATGTGCCGCCAGATCGTCCAGGCCAGCGCGCCCGCCGTGTTCACCCAGCGCGCCCGCAATCCGGCTCGGGATGTCCAGATCGGGGACCCGTACATGGTCCTCGCGCCGGCCTACGGATCGCCGTTCATCCACAACCTCGACGAGGGGCGTCGCTACGCGACCATCGAGGATTTCCGCAACTTCGTGAAGCTCACCTACCTCAGCCAGACGCTGCACCACGGCGGCGGGACGCTCTGCGAGCCGGTGGACCTCCCGGTCAACAAGCGCCACTTCGAGATGGTCTACAGCCATCTCCGCTTCACCGACAAGGCGTTCATGGGGTCGGTCACGCATCCGAGCCGCGCCCAGGACTCCGTCGACATGGCCCGGATCGTGTTCGGCGCCGAGGCCATGGAGCGGGACCACGTGATCATGGGCCTGGCCAACGCGAACTCGCCGATGTCGTGGGACTTCAACATGCTCGGCTCGGCGAAGGTCTATGCCGAGAACAACCAGATCGTCCTCGTGACGCCGTTCATCCTGGGCGGCGCGATGGCCCCGGTGACGATCGCCGCCTCGGCGACCCAGACGCTTGCCGAGGCGCTCGCCGGCATGGCGTTCTGCCAGATCGTTCGGCCCGGAGCGCCGGTCATCTTCGGCTCGTTCGCTTCGTCGATGTCGATGCAGTCGGGCGCCCCCACGTTCGGGACGCCGGAGCCGCAGCTCGTCCTGTTCATCATGGCGGCCCTCGCCCGCAGGCTCGGGGTCCCGTTCCGGAGCGGCGGCAACTTCACGGCCTCGAAGGTCCCCGACTACCAGGCCGCCTACGAGAGCGCCGTCAGCTTCATGGCAACGATGTTGGCCGGGGTCAACTTCAACCTCCACACGGCCGGCTGGCTGGAGGGCGGTCTCGCGATCGGCTATGAGAAGTTCATGCTCGACGACGACCAGGCCTCGATGGCCGGAGCCTTCGTCAGCGGCGTCGACCTGACGGACAACGGCCTCGCCCTGCAGGCGATGCTCGACAACGGTCCGGGTCAGCATTTCCTCGGGTCGCCCCACACGCTGGCCAACTTCGAGACGGCCTTCTGGCGCTCGCGGATCTCGGACAACAACAGCTTCGAGCAATGGCAGCTCGACGGAGGCCACGACGCAGCGGCCCGCGCGAACGCCCGCTGGAAGCAGCAGCTGGCCGACTACGAGCCACCGCCGTTCGACGAGGGCGTCCATGAGGAGCTGCGGGCATGGATCGATGCCCGCCGGACGAGCTTCCCCGATTCGGACGTCTAGCCCGCGGGATCGAGTTCAGGCGGGCGCGTCGGAGCCCGCCGCCGCAGCTGCTTCGATCGCCTCGGGAGGCGTTGTCAGGACGACATCTTCCTGGCGCGCCTTCGCCTGGAGCCGGCGAAGCTCCTCGACGGGAATGTGGCACTTCATCAGGTGGCCGGGCTCGACCTCGATCAGCGGCGGCTCGACCACCTCGCACAGGCCCTTGATGAAGCGATGGCAGCGGGTGTGGAAGACGCAGCCACTGGGCGGATTGGCCGGGCTCGGGATCTCGCCCTCGAGCCGGATCCGCGCCTCAGGCTCGCCATCGACGTTCGGGATCGCCGAGAGCAGCGCCTCGGTGTAGGGGTGGTTCGGGCCTCGAAAGACATTCTCCGATTCGCCGACTTCCATGATCCGGCCGAGGTACATGACCGCGATCCGGTCGGCAAGGTAGCGGACGACGCCAAGGTCGTGCGAGATGAGCAGGTAGCTCGTCTTGTTCTCGACCTGGAGCTCCGACAGGAGGTTCAGGATCGCGGCCTGGACCGAGACGTCCAACGCGCTGGTCGGCTCGTCGGCGACGACGATCCGCGGATCACCGGCGAACGCCCGGGCGATCGCCACCCGCTGCTTGAGGCCGCCCGACAGTTGGCGCGGCTTCAAGTCGAGGTGCCGCTGCGTCAGGCGAAGGTCGGCGGCCAGCTTGTCGACGCGGGCGTTGACGGCCTTGCCCTTCAGGCCCGTCAGCTTGCTGACCGAGCGGGCGAGGATGTGCCGCGCTGTCCAGCCGCGGTTCAGCGCCGACTCCGGGTTCTGGAACACCATCTGGATCGATCGCTTGTCGGCGGTCGGCCGCTGCATCGATCGCGCCCCGAGCCGATGGTCGTCGAGCTCGAGCTCGCCGCCAGCATCCGGGCTCTCGATCCCGAGGATCGTCTTGGCGAGCGTCGACTTGCCAGACCCCGACTCGCCAACGAGGCCCAGCGTCTCTCCGTCGAACAGGGTCAGGTCGACCCCGACGAGGGCGGGCACGTCGTGGCCGCTCTGGTGGAACGTCTTGGAGACGTTGGAAAGGCTCAGAGCGAGCTCGCCGTGTGCGGTCTCCTGGCCAACGGCGGCGGGCGGCTCTCGCAACTCCCCCATCCGATCGATGTGGTGACACCGAGACGTCCGCCCGCCGCCGAGGAGATCGATCGGGGGTGGATCGACGGTGTGACAGATCTCGGTCGCAAGTGGGCAACGATCAACGAACACGCACGCCGGCAGGTCCGCCCCGATCTGGGGCAGGGAACCAGGGATCGTCGCGAGCGGCCGCTGTGACTTGCGGATGCCGCGGCGTGGCAGCGATCGCAACAGGCCGAGCGTGTAGGGATGCTGCGGCCGCTCGAACACAGCGGCGGCGTCCCCTTCTTCGACGATCTTGCCCGCATACATCACCCCGACCCGATCGCAGATCGTCCGGATCACTCCCAGGTTGTGGGCGATCAGCAGGACGGCCGCGTTCGTCTCCGCCTGCAGGGACCGGACCAGGTCGAGGACGCTTGCCTCGACCGTGGCGTCGAGCCCGGTCGTGGGCTCATCGAGAACCAGCAGCTTGGGATCCGAGGCCAGTGCCATGGCGATGACGGCACGCTGCTGCATCCCGCCCGAGAGCTGATACGGGTAGCGCTGGTAGACGCGCTCCGGGTCGGCGATCTGGACCCGCTGCAGCGCCTTGATCGCGCTCGCCTCCGCATCCCTCTTGGTCTGGCCGAGGATCGTGAACGCCTCCGCGACCTGCGGCCCGACTTTCGTCGTCGGATTGAGGGCCGCCCCGGGATCCTGGTAGACCATCGACACGTGGCGCATCCGGAACTGGCGCACCTGCTCGTCGTTCATCTTCGTGACGTCGTCTCCAGAGACGAGGATCCGCCCCGCGGTGATCACCGCATTGCGCGGGAGGTAGCGGACGGCCGCATAGGCCGTCGTCGATTTACCGCAGCCGGATTCACCGACGAGGCCATACGACTCGCCGGGACGGATCTCGAACGAGACGCCGCGGAGGACGGGTCGCGGGATGCCCCGGACCACGTACGACAGCGAAAGGTCCTCGACGCGGAGGGCGGCTTTGAGCTCGGTCTCGGGCTGCGGTGCGAGGGTGGAAGTCATTCGTTCAAGACCGACTGGAGCGAATCCGCGTTGAGATTGACGGCGATGACCGTGCTGGCGATCGCCAAGGCAGGGAACAGGGTCGGCCACCAGACGCCGGCGATCATGTTCGCGTATTCCTGGCTCACCGACAGGCCCCAGTCCGGCGACGGCGGCTGGAGTCCGACTCCCAGGAACGAGAGCGTCGCCACGGTGAAGATCGCGTAGCCGAAGCGGACCGTCAGCTCGACGACCGTCGGGCCCAGGACGTTCGGGAAGATCTCCTGCGAGAGGATGAACAGGCCCGTCTCGCCACGCAGCTTTGCCGCGGTGACGTAATCGAGCTGCCGCTCCGAGAGGACCGCTGAGCGGACGGTTCGGGCCACGATCGGGGCGAAGAGGAGCCCGACGACGAACACGACGACGATCGACGATGACCCGAGGACGACGAGCGTCAGCAAAGCGACGAGGATCACCGGCAGAGCGAGGAACGCTTCCACCACCCGGCTGAGGATGTCGTCGACGATTCCCCGGTAGTACCCCATCACGAGGCCGAGCAGCGTGCCGACGCCGACTCCGAGGAGCGCCGCCAGGGGCGCCACGACGAGGACGTCTCGGGACCCGACCATGACCCGGGAGAGGACATCTCGTCCGAGCCGGTCGGTCCCGAACAGGTGCTGAGCGCTCGGCGGCTGGTGTCCGGGCAGGAAGAACGCGTTGAACGGATCGTACGGAGTGATCTTGTCCCCGAGGACGGCGCACACGATCCAGCCCAGGATCACGATGAGCCCGATGATGAACGCCGGGCGCTTGACGAGGACCAGCAGCATCTCGCGACGCGCCCGCGATCGCTCCGACATCGTGGCGGTCCCGGTCGTCGGCGCCGGCGTCGGCAGCGGCGCCGGGGCGATCGAGTCGACCATCAGCGCTCGGTGTCCATGCGGATCAGGGGGTTCATCCACGCCATGATGAGGTCGGCGGTCAGCGTCGCGAGCATGTAGACGAGTCCGATGACGATCACGCCCGCCGTCAGCATCGGCAGGTCCTTGTGCTGGGCCGCGAACAGCATCGTGGATCCCATCCCGTTGTAATTGAAGATCTTCTCCACCGCGATGATCCCGCCGAAGAGATAGCCGATCTGGACGGCGATGACCGCGACGGTCGGAACGAGGGCGTTGCGCAGGACGTGGCGCCGCATCGTCTGCCCCGTCGTCAGCCCCTTCATCAGGGCGGTCCGCGTGTAGTCGGACTGGAGGACTTCGATCGTGCCAGCGCGGGTCATCCGCGCGATGTAGCCGAAGTAGACGATCGCCATGGCGATCGCCGGCATCAGCAGGAAGCGGATCTGGGTCGGGATGTCGGCGGTCTCGGGCGCGGTCGCGAGCACGGGGAGCCAGCCGAGCTGGACCCCGACCACGACGACGAGGATCGTTCCGGTGACGAATTCCGGGATCGACGAGAGCGTCACTCCCAGGAGCACGATCGCTCGGTCCGCCGTTCGATCGCGGCGTCTGGCCGCGTACAAACCGGCTGCGATGCTGATCGGGATCGTGATCAGGAGGGCGAGACCGGCCAGCTTGGCTGACCGTCCGACCGCCCCGACCACCTGGGGAAGGACGGCCTTCCCCGAGACGAAGGAATTGCCGAAATCGAGGGTGACCAGGCCGCGCAAGGAGTCGACGTAGCGGATCAGAATCGGCCGGTTCGTGCCGAGCCGCTCATTGAGTGCGTCGACCGTCTCCTGCGGCGCGAACGGCCCCAGGATGGTCCGTCCCACGTTGTCGGGCAGGACGTTCGTGATGATGAACACGATCGTGGCCAGGAGCCACAGCGTGATCAGGGCCAGGACGAGCCGGCGGGCGATGAAGCGGGCCATCGGCTATCTCACCCTACGCATCGCGGGGTGTGACGTGGGAGCGCGCCGATCCGTGCGCTCCCACGCATCGGCGCTAAACGGCGGAGGCGGACGAGAGGAACATCTGGCCGAGGGCGCAGGTGTAGACACCGGTGAACTTCTTCGAGTTGCCGGAGAGGTAGTTGAAGAAGAAGGCGATGCCGGCCGGGACGTCGTCGTTCATGATCTTCTCGATCTTGGCGCAGGCGGCCTTCTGGGCATCGACGCCAACCGCCGCCTGGAACTCCCCGAATGCCGCATCGAAGTCGGGACTCGAGTACTGCGACGAATTCCAGACGCCGTGGGTCTTGAACGCCGAGTTCAGGAACACATCCGGGGTGGCACGGTGTCCGTAATCCACGATCCCCAGCTCGGCCGCGCCGGAGCAGGGCGGATCCGCCGGCTTGTCGGGGCACCACTCGAGCCCGTAGAAGTTGTTGTTGTCCCCACCATGCGGCGTGATCGTGATGCCGGCCTGGGCCGCCTGGCTCTTGATCAGGACGGCCAGGTCGGGGATCTCGTTCAACTGTCCGTACTCGAGCGTCGCCGCCAGGTTCGGGACCCCGGCTTGCGATAGCAGCTGCTTTGCCATATCGATGTTCTGGACCCGTTGCGGAACCGTGTCGCTGAAGTAGGGGTAGAACGGCGCGATGACGTGGTCGTTCGCGACGATCGCCTTGCCCTTGAAGAGCTGCTCGATCATCTTCGGCCG
>Ga0070706_100006064_pt1 | contig 11426 bp, 8 predicted proteins | sample KBSK5501metaG_FD_65476 | JGI IMG/M metagenome (GOLD analysis project Ga0070706, IMG submission 65476) | Corn, switchgrass and miscanthus rhizosphere microbial communities from Kellogg Biological Station, Michigan, USA - KBS K5-50-1 metaG | ecosystem: Host-associated > Plants > Roots >...
GGCGCGTGGAACCCGTAGTCGATCAGGCGCTTGGCCACGTCGTCCACGGTGACCCCGGCCTCCTTGGTGAGCGGCCGCAGGTCGAGGATGCATTCGTGCGCGACCAGGCCGCCCCGGCCGGTGTAGAGCACCGGGAAGTGGGCGTCCAGCCGCCGGGCGATGTAGTTGGCCGCCAGGATGGCCACCTGGCTGGCCCGGCGCAGCCCGTCCCCGCCCATCATGGCGATGAAGGCCCAGGAGATCGGCAGGATCCCGGCCGACCCGAAGGGCGCCGCAGCGACCGGCCCCACACCGTCAGGCGCGGCCGTCTCCCCGCTGGCCTGCTCGCCGGGGGCGGGGCTGCCGGGCAGGAACGGCGCCAGGTGCGCGCCCACCGCGACCGGCCCGACCCCCGGGCCGCCGCCGCCGTGCGGGATGCAGAACGTCTTGTGCAGGTTCAGGTGCGAGACGTCGGCGCCGAACCGGCCGGGCTTGGCCAGCCCCATCAGGGCGTTCAGGTTCGCGCCGTCCACGTAGACCTGGCCGCCAGCGTCGTGCACCGCGGCGCAGACCTCGGTCACCGTCTCCTCGTACACCCCGTTCGTGGACGGGTAGGTCAGCATGATCGCCGCGACCTGGCCCGGGTGGGCGGCAAGTTTCGCGTGCAAGTCCGCAAGGTCGATGGCCCCGTCGTGGCCGCACTTCACCACCACGACCCGGAGCCCGGCCAGGACCGCGCTGGCCGCGTTGGTGCCGTGCGCGGACTCCGGGATCAGGCAGATGTCCCGCTCCTGCTGATCCCGGGCGGCGTGGTAGCCGCGGATGGCCAGCAGCCCGGCCAGTTCGCCCTGGGAGCCGGCGTTCGGCTGCAGCGACACCGCGGCGTAGCCGGTGATCTCGGCCAGCCACGCGCTCAGTTCGGCGATCAGCTCGGCGTAGCCCCGCGCCTGGCCGGCCGGGGCGAAGGGGTGCAGGTCGGCGAACTCCGGCCAGGTGATGGGCTCCATCTCGGCCGCCGCGTTGAGCTTCATCGTGCAGGACCCCAGCGGGATCATCGACCGGTCCAGCGCCAGGTCGAAGTCCGCCAGCCGGCGCAGGTACCGCAGCAGCGCCGTCTCGCTGCGGTGCTCGTGGAAGACCGGGTGGGCGAGGAACTCCGAGGTGCGCCGCAGCCCGGCCGGGAGGGCCAGGTCCGCCTCCGCCAGCACCACCTCGGCGGGGTCGGTGCCGGACAGCGCGGCCACCACGTCGCGCAGGTGCTCCTCGGTGGTGGTCTCGTCGCACGCGGCCTGCACGGTGTCCGGGCCGGCCAGGTAGAGGTTGTAGCCCAGGCGGCGGGCCCGCTCCACGGCCGCCGCGGCGCCGCCGGGGATGCCGTTCACCGCGACCGTGTCGAAGAACTGGTCATGGGCGACGGCGCAGCCCGCCGCGCGCAGCGAGGCGGCGAGCACGGCCGCCTTGCGGTGCACCTCGCCAGCGATGGCGGCCAGCCCGTCCGGCCCGTGGTAGACGCCGTACGTCCCGGCGATGACCGCGAGCAGCACCTGCGCGGTGCAGATGTTGCTCGTCGCCTTCTCGCGCCGGATGTGCTGTTCCCTGGCCTGCAGCGCGAGCCGGTAGGCGGGCTGCCCGCCGGCGTCCACCGACACCCCGACCAGCCGCCCCGGCAGCTGGCGGGCCAGGCCGTCGCGGACCGCGATGTAGGCGGCGTGCGGGCCGCCGTAGCCCATCGGCACGCCGAACCGCTGGGTGCTGCCCACCGCGATGTCCGCGCCAAGCTCGCCCGGGGGCACCAGCAGCGTGAGCGCCAGCAGGTCGGCGGTGACCGCGGTCAGCACGCCGCGTTCGCCGGCCGCGGCAATGACCGGCCGCAGGTCGCGGATCTCCCCGGTCGCGTCCGGGTAGGGCAGCAGGACGCCGAACAGTTCCCCGGCGGGCTGGGCCGCCACCTCCTGCTCGGTCACCTCGGCGACCACCAGGTCGATGCCCAGCGGCTTCGCCCTGGTGGCCAGCACGGCGAGGGTCTGCGGCAGGCACCGGGCATCGGCCAGGAAGATGCTGCCCCGCCGCGCGGCCCGGCGGGCCAGGGTCATCGCCTCCACCGCCGCGGTGGCCTCGTCGAGCAGGGACGCCCCGGCCGCGGCCAGCCCGGTCAGGTCTTCGACCATGGTCTGGAAGTTCAGCAGCGCCTCCAGCCGGCCCTGGGAGATCTCCGGCTGGTAGGGCGTGTAGGACGTGTACCAGCCGGGGTTCTCCAGCACGTTGCGGCGGATGACGGCGGGCGTGACGGTCCCGTAGTAGCCAAGGCCGATCATCGAGGTCAGCACCTGGTTCTCGGCCGCCAGGCCGCGCAGCCGCTGCAGCGCCTGCGCTTCCGACAGCGCCGGGGGCAGGCCGGCCAGGCCGCTGCCGTCGCCGAGCCCGGGCGGCAGGGCGGCCGCGGTCAGCTCGTCGAGCGAGGAGTAGCCGAGCGTACCGAGCATGTGATCCTGCTCGGCGGGAGAGGGCCCGATATGCCGTGACGCGAAGTCCATTGCGCCTCCAGGGGTGAGAGCCACTTGCCGCGGTCTCCCCCTCTGTCGCCATGCTCAGCGCGAAGACTCCAGAGACGCCTGTTCCGCCCGGTCCTTGATGCCTGAGAGGTTCCGGGGAGGTTGCCCCTTCGGCGCCGCGGGCGCGTGCCCGCGGTCTCTCCCGGACGGTGTCGTCAGCTTCTGCGAGCTTACCCGAGCCGGTGCGCCAGGTCCGGCAGCGCGCCGCGACATGGGGGGGTCAGATCTCGTCCCAGCGGAAGACCCGGACCGAGATGAGCGTCAGGACCAGCGTCAGGGCGAGCAGGATGCCGATGGCCGGCAGCGCGGCCGCGGCTCCCTCGCCGCGCGCCATGACGTCCTGCATGCCGGTGACCAGGTAGCGCAGCGGCATCGCGTAGGAGACGGTCACCAGCCAGGGCGGGGCGAAGTCGAGCGGGATGAAGGCCCCGCCCAGAAACGCCATCGGCAGGATGATCAGGTTCGTGATCGCGGTCGCCGCCTGCTGGGTCTTGGCGAACGACCCGACGAGCAGGCCGATGGACATGAAGGCCAGCGTGCCGCAGAGCACCACGGGGATGGCCGCCCACCAGCCGGGGGTGAGTTTCAGGCCGAAGAACGGGGTGGTGGCGATGATCAGGAACAGCGCGGTCTGGATCAGCGCCACGAACAGGGCCACCCCGACCCTGGCCAGCACGACCGAGCCGGTGTTCACCGGGGCGAGCCGCAGCCGGCGCAACAGCTTGTGCTCCCGCCAGTTCACCAGCGTGATGGCGGCGCCGAAGGCGGCGCCCGAGGCGATGGCCCAGCCCAGCAGGCCGGGCGCGAGGAACTGGATCGGCTTGAGCGTCGTGCTCTCGACCTGCTTGGTGACCAGCTGGTAGCTGGCCGGGCCGGCCTGCGCCTGGTCCGCCTGACCCACGATCGAGGAGAAAACCGCCTGCACGATGCCGGCCGTGGTCGGGTTGGCGATCGAGTAGTGCACGATCAGCTGCCGGCCCATCTGCTCGACCGCGGCGTCGGCGTTGCCCCGGCGGATCTCACGGACCGCCGCCTTCTTGTTGCCGTAATGGGTCACGGTCAGGACGCCGGACAGGCCCGGCTGGCTCGTGGCGCGGCTGACCAGGCTGACGTTCCCGATTTCGATGACGGTCAGCTTGGGCGCGCCGCTGCTGCGGTACAGCGCCCCGAACAGCACCAGGAACAGCACGGGCAGCAGGATCGAGAAGGCCAGCGCGGCCCGGTCCCTGAGGTAACCGCGCAGCAGGGCTTGCGACAGGCTGCGCAACGCCCGGAAGTTCGTACCGGAGGAGAAGGCCACGCCGCGAGAGCTTAGCCCGCCGTGACCGCGGGCAATCCGGAGGGTTGACCGGGCCTGCTAGCCGCCAGTGCGCAATGAGCGGCGGAGGGACAGTTCGTCCCGGCTGTTCGGACTGGTGCCAGGGCCGTCGGCGCGGCCGGCTTTCTCCGCGCGCTCGGCCGGAAGCTCGGCGAGCGTGCCGTCGACTTCCTTCCAGATGCGGCCGAGCGCGATGCCGAAGACGCCCTGGCCACCGGCCAGCAGGTCCACCACCTCATCGGTGGAGGTGCACTCGTACACGGTGACCCCGTCGCTCATCAGGGTGAGCCGGGCGAGATCCTCGGTGCCGCGGTCGCGCAGGCAGGTCACGGCGGCGCGGATTTGCTGCAACGAGATGCCGGTTTCCAGCAGGCGCTTGACCACCTTCAGCACGCAGATGTCGCGGAAGCTGTAGAGGCGCTGGGACCCGGATCCGTGCGCCGCCCGCACGGTCGGCTCCACCAGGCCCGTCCTGGCCCAGTAGTCGAGCTGGCGGTAGGTGATCCCGGCGGCGGCGCAGGCCGTGGGGCCGCGATAGCCGACATCGTCGGAATGGATGGTGAGGCTTTCGTCACCGAACAGCAGGCCTTGCTCTCCAGCGTGCTGCATCGCGGCGCCGCGAGCGTGCGATTCGCCGTCGTTACTCCTGGTTACCGCCACACTTTCCTCCGACCCGGGAAGTCACCACCCCTGGGCACCCGATTTGCACGCTAGGCGTTGCTGAGTGTGCTCGTCAACGACCCCGGGCGGCGCGTCGCGGGCCGGTCAGGCGCACCCGTGAATCAGGTGGCCCGCCCGAAGTCTTCCGGGCTGATGGTGTCCAGGAACTCGCGGAACTTCTCAACCTCGTCTTCCTGCTCATCCGGGATCGCCACCCCGGCCTCATCCAGGATTTCCTCGGCGGCGAAGATCGAGGCACCGGTCCGCAGCGCGAGGGCGATCGAGTCCGAGGGCCGGGCGCTGACTTCCTTGCCGTTGGAGAAGATGAGGTCCGCGAAGAAGATCCCGTCCCGCAGGGCCGTGATGTTCACGGTGGTCAGCTGAACGCCCAAGGCCTCGAGTACATCCCGGAACAGGTCATGGGTGAGCGGCCGCGCCGGGACCATGCCCTGCTGCGCGAAGGCGATGGCGGTAGCCTCCACCGGGCCGATCCAGATCGGCAGGTACCTGTCCCCCTCGGTTTCCTTGAGCAGGACGATGGGCTGGTTCGTGGGCATCTCGACCCGGACGCCGACGACCTCCATCTTCCTCACGGCGGCTCCGTCCTGGCCTCTGTCAGGCACTGGTCTTTCCTGAACCTTGCTGAAGGGATTCCCCTGTCAAAGTACACCCGCCCGGGCAGCGGGCACGCCCGCGCCCTGTGGTCAGCGGCCGGTACCCCCGCCCTCCGGCCCGGCGAAACCGGCGTCCGCCAGGGTCATCTCGATCAGCGCCGCGTGCACGGCAAGCACCAGCGAGGCGATCTCCCGGGCGGACGTGGCCGCTCTGTCCCGTGCCCCCGGGCTGCGCTGCCGCAGGACAGGGGCCACGACCTGCTCGATCAGGGCGGTCTCCCGCTCCACCGAAGCCCGCAATACCCGCAGGTGCCGTGGCTGGACCCCGTACCGGCCCAGCGCCCTGATCGCCTCGACGGCCTCGACGGCCTCCGGCGGGTACGTCCGGCCCGATCGGCGCACCAGGCCGAATTCCTCCAGTTCCGCCAGCTCCCGCTCGTCGATGCCGGTCGCGTCGAGCACTTCCCGCCGGGATATCGGCCCGGCGGTTGGCTGGTCGGACTCCAGCTGATCCTTGATCACCCGCAGGGGCAGGTACAGGTCGCGCTGGGCGGTGAGGATGTACCTGAGCCGGTCCACGTCCGCCGGGCCGAACTTGCGGTAGCCGGAGGGAGAACGGGCAGGCTGGATCAGCCCTTCCGCCTCCAGGAAACGGATCTTGGAGACGCTGACATCCGGGAACTCGGCGCGGAGCTGGGCAATCACCTCGCCGATGCCACAGTATGCCCGGACTGGCTCAGCACTCATGCCCCGACCTGTGCGCCCCCGCCACGGTCGGCCTGGGATCGCCTGGCCGCGAGGAAGGTCAGCCGGAACTTGCCCACCTGAACCTCGTCCCCGTCGTTCAGGCCGGTCTCCTCGATCCGCTCGCGGTTCACGTAGGTGCCGTTCAGGCTGCCCACGTCGCGCACCACGAACCCGGCCCCGTGCCGGTAGAACTCGGCGTGGCGCCGGGACACCGTCACATCGTCGAGGAAAATGTCGCTGCCCGGGTGCCGGCCCACCGTGGTCAGCTCGCTATCAAGCAGGAACCGGCTGCCCGCGTTCGGCCCGCGCTTGACCAGGAGCAAGGCGGTGCCGCTAGGCAGCGTCTCGGTCGTGGCCGACTCGGCCAGCGGCTCCTCGTAGTCACCATCGGCCAGGTCGGCACCGCCCAGCGAGATCGTGGAGGTGCTCTCGCCTGGCCGCTCGGCCCCGGCCCGCACGAGCGGCGCACCGCAGTGCGAGCAGAAGCGGGCGCCTTCGGGGCTGGCCCGCCCGCAGCGGGCACAGTAGACGCTCGGCATCGCTTGGTCCAGCCTCTCCTCCGCGGGCCAAGGGCTCGGCGCGGGTACCACATCCGCGGGCGCGGCTCGTGGCGTCAACTCCGGTACGTGCGCCCACGCTACCTGCGACACCGGCACTTGGTCCATGCGCCACGCATTTCTGCCCCGGCGGGTGAACCGCCGTCGCCAGCCGCGTCCTCGCCTCATGGGCAACCTCCGACGTCGAACTCCCGGCGCCCCCCGAGGATCTCCGGGGGTGAACAGGCAAGGTGCGATTGTCTCACGACCGCGCAGATCCGTCCTCGCCACTCAAACTCCGCCGGATGCCGGCATGTTCCCGCCGTTAGGCGTGTCCCGCAGGTCCATGCCGTCGCGCAGCAGGTTGAATGACCTATGGGGCATGCCCTAGGCACCGGCCTGTTCGGCGATGACCGCCCAGTGATCGAGCAGTTCCTGCGCGGCGTCGGCGTCGGCGCCCTCGGCCCACAGGTGGGTGACCGCCTCGGCGGGATCGGGCAGCACGAGCACCCAGCCGCCGTCCGGCTCTACGATCCTGACCCCGTCGGTGGTGTCCACGGTGCGGTCGCCCGCGGCCTCCATGACCGTGCGCATGACGCTGCCCTTGGCCACCCAGGGCGTGGGCATGGACCGTTTGAGCAGGTGCGCTCGGGGGATGCGGGCGTCGATCTGGCTGAGGGTCAGCCGGGTGCGGGCGACCAGGCCGAGCAGCAGGGCGAACGCCGCCATGCCGTCGAGGTTTCGGCTGAACTCCGGGACCACGAACCCGCCGTGCCCGTCCGCACCGAAGGTCACATCGTCGGCCGCGGTGGCCTCGGTGAGCCCGCGCAGCGAGGTGGGGGTCCAGCTCACCTGGAGACCGTGGAACTTGGACACCTGCTCGGCCACCCGCGTGGTGGTGACCGGCAGCGCGACCCGCCCCGTCTTCCGCTCGGCGGCGATGAGATCCAGCACCACGAGCAGCGCCCGGTCCTCGCTGATCATCGCCCCCTTGTCGTCGACGAGCTGGATGCGCTCCCCGACCTGGTCGAACCGGACGCCGAACGCGGCACGGGACGAGGCGACCTGCTCGGCGAGGCGCTGCATGCCCGCCCGCAGCTCGGCCAGGGTCTGGGTCGGCGCCGCCTCGTTGAGCCGGTTGTTGAGCGTGAGCACCTCGACGTCGATCGGTCCCAGCAGCGAGGGCAGCACCAACGCGGCGGTCCCGTCCGCGCAATCCAGCACGACCTTGAGCCCGGCGCCTTGCACGCCGGACATGTCCACGCAGCGCAGCAGTTCGGCCGCATAGGACTCGACCACCCGTGGCGGGTAGACCAGCCCGGCGATCTCGCCGGGAAAGGCCCGCCGGTATTCCTGTCGTGAGAACACCCGCTCCAGCTTGCGGCAGGCCGCCTGGGACAGGTCGGCGCCCCGTTCGTCAAAGAAGATGATGTCGATCGACTGCGGGTCGCCGGGGGTGGTGCGCAGCGCGATCCCGCCGCTGGCGTCGCTGCGCGCGGTGTGGAAGCGGGCCACCGGCAGCGGCATGGCCTCCAGGTCCACCACGTTGATCGCGCTGGCGTTCAGCGCGCCGTGGATGGCCCGCTTCAGCGCCCGGGCCGCCCGGGACACGTCACGCGAGGTGGTGACGGTCGCGCCCTTGCGCAGCGTGCTGGCGTAGGCACTGGCCAGGCGCACGCACAGCTCGGGGGTGATCTCGACGTTGACCAGGCCGGACACCCCGCGCGGGCCGAACAGGGTCCGCTGGGCCGACGATTCCCAGATGACACTGGTGTTGACCACGGCGCCGGCTTCGATGGTCTTGAACGGGTACACCTTCACCCCGGCGGACAGGTACGCCTCCGGCTCGATCAGGCACTCGTCCCCGACGATGGCCCCCTCCTCGATCCGGGCGGACGCCATGACGTCGGTCTTCTTACAGATCACGCAGCCCCGGAGGGTCGTGCCCTGGCCGATGTACACGTTGTTGTGCACTACCGCCCGGTGCAGGAAGGCGCCCTCCTTGATGACGACGTTGCTGCCCACGACGGTGAACTCGCGCAGTTCCGCGCCCGCCTCAACCTTGGTGAACTCGCCGATGCACAGCGGCCCCTTGAGCACCGCTTCCGGGTCTACCTCGGCGCCCTCGGCCACCCACACTCCCGGGGAGACCTCGAACCCGTCGATCTCCGCCTCCACCTGGCCGGACAGCACGTCCGCCTGTGCCTTGAGGTAGCTCTCGTGCGTCCCGACGTCCTCCCAGTACCCCTCGCCGACCCACCCGTGCAACGGCGCCCCGGCCTCGACCAGCCGGGGGAACACGTCGCCTGCCCAGTCCACCACCTCCCCGGCGGGCACCTCGGCCAGCACCTCGGGCTCCATCACGTAGATGCCGGTGTTGACGGTGTCCGAGAACACCTGGCCCCAGGTGGGCTTCTCCAGGAAGCGCTGGATGCGGCCGTCGTCGTCGACGATGATGATGCCGAACTCGAGCGGGTTCGGGACGCGGGCCAGGCCCACGGTCACCAGGGCGCCCTGCTTCTTGTGGTAGGCGACCAGGGCCGACAGGTCGAAGTCGGTCAGTGCGTCCCCGGAGACCACCAGAAAGGGCCCGGACCGCAGGGCATCCTCGGCGTTCTTCACGCTCCCGGCCGTGCCCAGCGGCACCTCCTCGGTGGCGTACTGCAGGCTCATCCCGACGTCTTCGCCGTCACCGAAGTAGTTACGAACCAGCGGCGCGAAGAACTGGACGGTGACCACGGTCTCGGCGAATCCGTGCCGCTTCAGCAGGCCCAGCACGTGCTCCATGATCGGTTTGTTGGCCACGGGGAGCAGTGGCTTGGGCTGGCTTGCGGTCATCGGCCGCAGTCTGGTCCCCTCCCCGCCCGCCATCACCACTGCCTTCACGGCGTGCCCGTCTCCCTTCGTTGTTCCCCGTGCTCTATCATCGCCTGGTTGCCGCGCTCGGCCACGATGATCTGCCGCGTCTGGGTGAGGTAGAGCACGGCCGCCCACCAGTAGAGGGCAGTTCCCCAGATCGCGAAGGCCCAGCCGATGACCCGGGCGGCCTGCGCGGCGTCACCGTCGTGGGAGCCGAGGAACAGCAGCGGGAACGCGTAGAACAGGCACAGGGTGGCCGCCTTCCCCAGGAAGCTGACCTGGAGCGGGCTGATGGAGTAGTGGCGCAGGACGAGCAGGGCCACGCCGAGCACCAGCTCCCGCAGCGCCAGCACGGCCACCAGCCACCACGGGATGATCCCTCGTATCGCCAGCCCGGCCAGCGTCGCCGCGATGTACAGGCGGTCCGCCGCCGGGTCGAGCACCTGGCCCAGGCGGCTCTGCTGGTTCCACGCCCTGGCCAGCTTGCCGTCGAGCCAGTCGGACACCGCGGCGGCGATGAGCAAGGCTACCGCCCACCAGTCCGCGTGCGGGCCGAGCACCAGCCACAAGAACACCGGGACACCCGCTAGCCGCGCAACACTGATCGCGTTGGGCACGGTCAGCACGCGGTCACCGGGATCGGCCACAGCCGCGCTGCCCGCGCCTGGGCCGTGCCCGGCTGGCTCCACCGGGTGCCTCAGCTGGTTTCCCATAGGGTGGCGATGCCCTGGCCGACACCGATGCACATGCTGGCCGCGGCCCGGCTCGCACCGCGGCGGCGCAGCTCGTGCAGCAGCGTGGTGGTGATCCGGGCGCCCGAGCAGCCGAGCGGGTGGCCGATGGCGATCGCACCGCCGTTGACGTTCAGCCGGTCGGGGTCCAGTTTCAGCTCATCGGCCACGGCCACCGCCTGGGCCGCAAACGCCTCGTTGACCTCGATCAGGTCCAGCTCTTCGGCCTGCCAGCCGGTCCGGGCCAGCACCTTGCCCATCGCGGGCACCGGGCCGATACCCATGTAGTCCGGGTGCACGCCCGCTGCCGCCGTGCTGACATACCGCGCCATGGGGGCCGGGGCGTCCCCGGCCAGCGCCCGCTCCGACATCAGCAGCAACACCGCCGCCCCGTCGTTGAGCGGGGAGGAGTTACCGCCGGTCACCGTGCCGTCGCGGCGGAACGCAGGCCGTTTGGAAGCCAGTTCGGCCAGGGTCAGGTCGGTCCGGATGCCCTCGTCGGCGGTCGCCTCCCCGGCCGGGGTGGTCACCGGGACGACCTCGCCGGCGAACCGGCCCGCGTCCCTGGCCGCGGCGGCCCGCTGGTGGCTGCGCAGCGCGAACTCGTCCTGGCGCTGCCTGGTCACGTGGTAGCGCTCGGCCACGTTCTCCGCGGTCTCGCCGAGGCTGACCGGCGGGTACATCTCGGCCATCCGCGGGCTGACCAGCCGCCAGCCCAGCCTGGTGTCGGCGAGGCCCGCCTCGCGCGGGAACGGGCCCTCGGCCCGCGGCAGCACGAACGGCGCGCGGGTCATCGACTCCGCGCCGCCCGCCAGGCACACATCGGCCTCTCCCGCAGCGATAGCCCGGGCGGCGCAGGCGATCGCCTCCATCCCCGACCCGCACAGCCGGTTCACCGTGGCGCCGGGGATCTCCACCGGCAGGCCGGCCAGCAGGGCGGCCATCCTGGCCACGTTCCTGTTGTCCTCGCCTGCCTGGTTGGCGGCGCCCCAGTACACGTCGTCGATCCGCGCCTGATCCAGCCAGGGGTTACGGGCCAGCAGCGCCGCGATCACGTCAGCGGACAGGTGATCGGGGCGGATCGTGGCGAGCATCCCCTTGATCTTTCCCACCGGCGTCCGGCAGGCGTCCACCGCATAGACCGCCGTCATCGCCCACCTCCGATCCTGCTGCGAGACTACCGGCCGCAGGCGCCGGCCCGGGGGCCCGGGGGCCAGCCGGTCATTGGCGGTCAGATCCCCAGCGGGGGCGGATCACGCTGAGCCCGGGAAGCGCGAGCGCCGCCTGGTAGCCCGGTGGCGCGGACGGGGCCGCGAAGGAGCAGCCGGCCACGCCCGCCCAGCTGGGCGCGCCGGGCTCCCGGGGCAGCCGCGCCCCGGGCGGGACCCGGCTGCGCGCCGGGGCGCCCAGCACCGGGAAGGCGTCCATGC
>Ga0070706_100006065_pt1 | contig 11424 bp, 11 predicted proteins | sample KBSK5501metaG_FD_65476 | JGI IMG/M metagenome (GOLD analysis project Ga0070706, IMG submission 65476) | Corn, switchgrass and miscanthus rhizosphere microbial communities from Kellogg Biological Station, Michigan, USA - KBS K5-50-1 metaG | ecosystem: Host-associated > Plants > Roots >...
ATGTGGGCGGCGAACACCGTGGGCGGCGGCTTGCCCTGCGCGGCGAGTTCCCGCGACAGGCAGCGCAGCCCGGTGTCGAGCAGCAGGACCGACGGCTCGTCCGCGCCGAGCCGGAGCGCCTCCTCGGCGATGGCCGCATCGCCGTCAGGGGTGACAATCCTTCTCCCGAACGTACGCCGCCACAGCTGTTCGCGCCGGCGCCGGCCGAGCGCGGCGAGGAGGCCCGCGGCCAGCAGCGACGCGGCCGACAGCTCGTGCGGGAAGGCGAGCAGCCCGCCGCCGGGCTGGCCGGCGGCCGCCGGGGCGCGGGTGGTCCCGGACGGGGCCGCTGGCGGCGGCGCGCCGGCCGCGGCCTGGCTGGCGCGGATCGCCTGACGGGCGGCGGCCGCCTCGGCGGCCCCCGCCGGGCCGCCCGGCGTGCCGCGGCTGACGATCTCGACCCCGGGGCCGTACGCGTCCCGCGGCATCCGCAGCACCCAGCCGGGCCGGATGAGGCTGGCCATGGTCAGCATCGTCCCGTCGGGCTGCGGGTGGTCCTTGTTCATCTCGAAGATCTCGCGGTAGCGCAGGCCGTTGCCGAGGTGGTTCTGGGCGATCTCCCACAGGCTCTCGTGGTAGCGGCCGACCGGCGGCTTCACGATGTAGATCTTCTCGGCGTGCGGCGCGTGCGGGTGCGCGGGCGCGGACGCCGCGGCCCGCGCCGCGCGGGCCGCCACCGCCTCCGGCCCGGCCGCGGCCGCCGGGACCTGGCTGCCCGGCTTGACGATCGCCGAGATCGTGTGCGCGGTCCGCGGGGCCGCGGCGGCGCGGGCGTACGCGGGCGACAGCGCCGAGGTGGCGCTGAACAGCAGCAGCGCGGCCGTGACCAGCCGGTGCGCGATCGCCTGGGTGCCGCCGGCCAGCGGGATCCTGGCCGGCACGCCGGCGGTGCGCACCGCCGCCCTGATCTCGGCGAACACGCAGATGACCAGCTGCAGCCAGGCCAGCCACACGATGACCGACAGGATCCGGATGATGCTCAGCGTGCTGAGCTGGTGGGTGAGCAGGCCCACCGTCGGCTTGCTGTGCGGGATCGGCAGGCCGAGCACGGTGATCAGCGCCACCGGCACGCCCGCGATCAGCACGGTGAGGGCGAGGATCGCCAGGAGGCCGGCGACGACGTCGCCGCCGGAGCGGCGGGCCGCGGGGACCGGCCGCCTGTGCCCTGGAATCGGCGGTGCCATCAGCACTGACCTCCCTGGGTGATCCCGCACACCGGCGTCGCGGAGGCGGTGGACGTCATGGTGAAGCTACCGAAGAAGAACGGGAAGACGGGAGCGGTGGTCACCGACACCGCCACCGTGGCCACGGTCGCGCCGGCGGGCGCGTTGCAGCCGGTCAGGCTGGCGGTCGTGTGGCTGCCCACCGGGTACCGGCCGACCAGGCCGGCGGCGGCCTGGCAGGCTCCGGGCCCGAGCACCACGACCGGGTTCGCGGCGCGCAGCCCGGCGACCGATATCTGGTTCGCCGCGGCGCGCGCGGCCTGCTCGGCGATGTCGGCGGCGCGCTCCTTCGCGTTGAGCGCGGTGCCGCCGTCCACCAGCAGGGCCAGCAGCGCGAACGCCGCGATGCCGAAGATCGCCAGGTACAGGGAGATGGAGCCGCGGTCGTCTCGCACGGTCCTCACCAGTTCCGCTGCGAGTAGACGTCCAGCGGCGCGGCGGCGTGCCCGCTCAGCGTCAGCGCGCCGAGGCCGGGGAAGAAGCTGAGGTTGATCGTGCACCGCACGGTCACGGTGACCGCCCCGGCCGCGGTGCCGCCCGTCCACGACGGGGTCATCCCGCCCGGGCACATGCTGTGGCCGCCGGGCGTGAGGTCGGAACGAGCCGCGCCCTGCACCGCGCCCTGCACCAGGTTGCCGTACACCTGCACCGAAGCCGCCCGCGCCGCGTCCCGTGCCGCCCCGTCGACCTGGCCCTGGGCCTCCACGATGCGGCCCCCGACGACGAGCAGGAGCACGAGCACGACGAACGCGGGGGCCAGGATCGCGAACTCGACCGCCATCGAACCGCGGTCCCGCCGCCTCAGGGCGCGTCTCGCCCGCCCTAGCACTGCTGCCCCGCGGTCTGCGCCGGGCGGAAGCACTCCACGTCGCCCCCGGCCGTCTCGGTCACGGTCAGCCGGGGGATGAGCGGGATGAGCGTCGGCACGGTCCCGGTCACCGTGACGAATACCTGGTTGGGCTGCCCGCCGGACGGGTTCACCGAGGCCGACGGCCCGCCCAGCAGCTTCGTTCCCACCTGCCGGTAGAAGCTCAGCGCGCCGCTGACCGACTGGGCCGGCCAGCCGGGCTGCTGGGCCCGGGCGATCCGCGCGCCCGCCTGCGCGGCGTCCAGCGCCACCTGCCGGGCCTGGAACCACAGCACCCACTGCACCGCGAGCATGCTGAGGATCAGCAGCACCGGTGCCAGGATCGCGAGCTCGATCGCGCTCGATCCGCGATCTCCCGCCATTACCGAACGGCTGCGCCGCACGGCCAGCCGCGCGAGCCTGCGCACGGTCAACGGGAACTCCCTCGCGGGTCCTTACAGGCCGCCGATCGTGGCCTTCTTGGTGGCCACGACGTGCTGGATGAGCAGCGCCAGGCCCAGCGCGACGAGCCCGATGATCGCGGTGATGATCGCCAGCTCGATCGCGGACGCGCCGAGGTCGCGCTGGCTGACCTTGTCGCGCAGTGCCGCCAGCCTGGCCGTCAGCACGCTGCGGGCGTACACCCCCAGCGGCCCCTCCATGAGCCCTCTCATCATGTTCACGTCACTCCTCCGCCTCGTCGGTTCGCGGGGCTGCGATGTCACCAGCGTGCATTCATATCGAGCTGCCGAGCAATGCGATCACGGCTGGAAAGATGAGAAACACCATGAATCCGGCGCACATGAGCATCTGCGCGACGAGCATGGACTGCGAGCGCTCGCCCGCCTGGCCCTCCAGCTCGGCGATCTCCCGGCGGCGCAGGCTGGCGGCCCGCGCGGTGAGGGACTCGCGGACCTTGGCGCCGTCCTCGGAGACCAGGCTCAGCGCGGCGGACAGATCCCGCAGCTCGTCCACGCGCACCTCCTCGCCGAGCGAGCCGAGCGCCTGCCACGGCGTATGGCCGGAGATCCGGGCGTTGGCGAGCGCGTCCCTGATCCGCCACAGCGCCCAGCCGCCGCCGATCTCGCTGGCGGCCATCAGCGCCTCCGGGACCCCGCGGCCGCCGGCCAGGTTCATGGCCACCAGGTCCAGGAACGCGCCCACCGCGTGCCGGAAGTCCCGGCGGTACGCCTCTGCCTTCTGCTTGAGCTCCAGGTCCGGCAGGAAGAAGAAGATCACGGCGAGCGCTAGCGCCAGCCACACCGGGATGACGACCGGGACGCGCAGCCCGGCGACACCCAGCAGCCCGAAGAACAGCGGCACGATCAGCAGCCCGAAGAACCCGAGCAGCACTTTGGTGGCCAGGTAGTTCTCGAAGGACTTGCCGACCAGCGCGAGGTTGGCGCGCAGCGACGGGAACTCCCAGCCCTGCTCGGCGCACAGCCGGGCGAGCCCGGAGCCGAGCCGCCGGCTGAGCCGGCCCTCCCTCCCGTCGGCGGCTCCCGGGGCCGGCCGGGCGGACAGCCGCGGCGCGTCGAGCGCGGCCAGCTGGCGGGCCAGGGTCAGCCGCCGGGGGATCATGGCGGCCACGAGCAGGAACACCCCGGCGCCGACGATCGCGCCCGCGACGACCACGGCGATCATTCCGGGCCTCCCCGCCACGCCGCCACGGCCTCCGGGGCCTGCTCCGGTACGCCCGGCTGCGGCACGATCAGGATGCGCTCGGGCGCGTCGAACCTCGCGAGCCGGCGCAGCCAGAGGAAGGCCACGCCGTACAGCGCGGCCACCACGACGAGGACGACCTGGCCGAGCGGGCTGTTGTAGGGGTGCACGTAGCCGCGGTTGAAGACCGCCATGACGAGCGCGAGGCCGACCGAGACGGCGACCACGATCTGCACGCTGCGCCGGGTGGCCCTGCGCTCGGCGTTGACCTTCCGGCGCATGTCGAGCTCCTCGCGGACCGAGGAAGCCAGCGCGGACAGCAGCTCGCGCAGGCCGGGGCCGCGCAGCCGGGCGTTGATGATGAGCGCCGCGATGATCATGTCAGCGCTGCTGTCGTCGAGGTCGTCGGCGAACTTGTGCAGCGCCTCCGGCAGCGCCACCCGGGTGTGCAGGCGGTCCACCAGCCGCCCCAGCGGGCCCGCGATGGACGGGGCCGCCGCGCGCAGCGACGCGGGGATCGCCTGCTCGAGGCCGACCGCGCCGGCGATCGTGTCGCGCAGCGACTCGGTCCACATCGCCAGGCCTTCCAGCCGCGCCATGGCCTTGCGCTCGCCGGCCGCCCCGCCGATGCCGCGCCAGCCGAGTACGAGCAGGGCGGTGCCGACGCCGGCCACCACCCACCCGGTGGCGACCAGCACGAGGGCGCCCGCGGCGGCCGCGACGGCGCCGCGGACGCCGGCCAGCTCCTTCAGCTGCCGCTCCAGGCGGCCGGAGCCGCGGCCGGGTCGCCTCGGCGGCAGCCCACGGATGGCCACGACGAGCAGGAACAGCCCGCCGCCGGCGATGGCGCCGACCAGCACGGCGAGCAGCGGGCCCGGGGACGTGCTCATCGCCAGCCCCCGAGCGCGGTGTCGTAGCCGTGCGCGGCGAGTTCGGCCAGGCACGAGACCGGGGCGTGCGGCGTGGCGAACCGGTCCAGCCCCGGGGTGAACACCTCGCTGGACAGCACCCGGCTGTCGATGCCGGTCACCTCGCGGATGCTGCTGATGTAGCGGCGCAGCCGGCCGCCGCGCGAGTAGTCGTTCCGCTTCTCGATGAACACGACGAAGTCGATCGCCCCGGCGATGAGCATGTGCGTCGCCTCGACCGGGAGCCGCTCGGCCGACTGGATCGCGTACGTGGAGATCCGGTTGAACACCTCGAGTGAGGAGTTGGAGTGGATGGTCGACAGCGAGCCGTCGTTGCCCTGGGACATCGCGTTCAGCATCGTGACGATCTCGTCGCCGAGCACCTCGCCGACGATGACCCGGCTCGGGTTCATCCGCAGCGAGCGGCGCACCAGCTCGGCCATCGTGATCCCGCCGAGGCCCTCCATGTTGGGCAGCCGCTCCTCGAGCGCGACGACGTTCGGGTGCAGCTCGGGGAAGTGATCGAGGCCGAGCTCGAGCGCGCGCTCGATGGTGACGAGCCGTTCCTCGGGCGGGATCTGGTTGGCCAGCGCGCGCAGCAGCGTCGTCTTGCCGGCGTTCGTCGCCCCGGCGATCATGATGTTCTTGCGCGCCGCGACGGCGGCGGCCAGGAACGAGCCGACCTCCGGGGACATCGTGCCGTTCCCCACCAGGTCGGCCAAGAACACCTTGCCCATCCGGGCGCGGCGGATGGACACCGCCGGGCGCAGCGTCACGTCCATCACCGCCGAGAGCCGGGACCCGTCCGGCAGCCGCAGGTCCAGCTGCGGGTTGGCGGTGTCGAACGGGCGGCTGGACAGGCCCGAGTACGCGGCCAGCACCTGGATGAGCTCGACCAGCTCGGCGTCGTTGTCCGCGACCGGCTCGCCCATGATCTCCCGGCCGTCCGCGTAGCCGAGGAACACCCGGTCGCAGCCGTTGATGTCGATGTTCTCGATGTGCTGGTCCTCGAGCAGTGGCTGCAGCCTGCCCACGCCGAACAGGGCTGCGTGGATCGCCGCGGCGAGCTCCTCCTCTTCGGCCGCGTTGGGCGGCGGCCGGCCGAAGGTGATCTCGCTGCGCGCGTACTCCTCGAGCGCCTGGGCGATGAGCGCGCGGGCGAACTGGCGCTCGTCCTCGCCGGACATGGGCTGCAGGCCGGCCGCGGCGTCGCGGCGGCGCTGCTCGGCGAGCCGGTCACCGACGTCACCGCGCAGCCGCTTGACGACGCTGTGGTCCATCGCTCACCGCCCCGCGGGCCGGCCGGGCGCGCTGTCCGGCGCGGGCTCGGGCAGCGGGGTCTCGCCCGGGGGGTGCGGCTGCGGCTGCGGCTGCGCGGCCGGCGGCTGGCCGGGCGCGGGGTGGCGGGCACGCTGCGCGGGCTGGGCCGGCTGGTGCGCTGGCCGGGCGGGCTGAGGTGCTGGCCGGGCGGCGGGCAGCGGCACGGCGGGCGGGCTCACCGGCTCGTCGCCGGCGGCGAGGGGGGGCAGGGTGCTCACCAGGCTGGCCGCGATGGCGCGCGCGGTGCGGATGAACATGGACTTGTCCAGGCGGCCGCTCCACTCGCCGCGAAGCTGCTCGGCGCTCCTGGGCTCGTAGGCGATCCCGCCGATGACCCGGGCCGGCGCCCCGCTCTGCCGCAGAGCGCGCGCCACGTCCGCGACCACCGCCCCGAAGTCCTTGTAGTCCGCGACGATCATGGCGTCGATCACGACCCCCGCCCGGCCGCGCCGGTGCAGCGCCGCCGCCACGGCGGCGGCCCGCTCGCGCAGCCGGACCACCTCGGCGAGGGTGGCGCCGGACAGCAGCACGATCGACGACGCCTGGGCGAGCAGGTCGTAGACCGGGCCGTCCACCCCCAGCCGCCCGCAGTCGGCGATGACGTCCGCCTCCGGGACGGCGGCCAGCACCCGGCCGACGGGGCCCCAGAGCAGTTCGAGGCCCGCGCCCTGCTCGGCGGCGGCGACGCCGACCAGCACGTCCAGCCCGCCGTGCAGCTTCTGCGCGTGCTCCCACACCTGGCCCGGCCGCAGTCCCCGTCGCGCCGCCACGGCCAGGCTGAGCAGCCCGCGGCGTGGGTCCAGGCGGCCGCCACCGGCGGCCGGGAGACGGTAGAGCAGGTCGCCGCCGGACGGGTCGCACTCGGCGAGCAGGACCGGGCGCGGCCAGACGGCGCCGAGCGCCACCGACGCGGTCGTGACGCCCGGCGCCCCCTTGTCCGCGGCCACGGCGATCAGCGCCATGTGTCAGCCTGTCCCGGCCGACGACGACGCCGGCGGCGAAACCGGGGGTGAGGTGGCCGGCGGGCCCCCCGCGCCCTGGCCGGTACCGGGCAGGATCGCGACGCCCACCACGCCGTTCGCGGCGCTGCACGCCACCGAGCCCGCGTCGATCGGGTTGACGGCGACCTGCACGTCGCTGACGGCCGTGCCCGTGGTGCTCGCCGGGCGGCCGATGCTGAGCACGACCGCGTCCGTGGTGAGCGTGCTGCCCGGCCTGCCTGGGCAGGTTCCCCCGGCGGAGCTGACCTCGAACACGTCGATGTGGTCGCCGGCCTGCAGCCCGCTCGGCAGCTCGCCGTCCTTCAGCGCGAGCCCGAGCACGTCGCGGCCCGCAGCCAGGTTGGTGCCCGAGGTCGTCATCTGCGGGGTCAGCAGGGTGCCGGGCGCGATCGGGAACGCGGCGTAGACGCGCGCGACCTGGCTCGCCTGGTTCCACGGAACGTAGGTGAGGCCGCTGCCGGTGGTCACCTGGACATCCTGCATGGCGCTCAGCGGGATCCGCTGCCCCTGCCCGACCGGCTGGGTGATCTCGATCGCGCCGGTCTTGTTGCCCGCCTTGATCACCAGCAGCGCCGCCACCAGGCCGCCGCCCACGATGAGCACCACCGCGAGCGCCGCCAGCGCGGGCCTCCGCTCGCGGGGCGCGCTGGGCAGCCGCCGGCCACGGGGAGCGGTCGGCGCCGGCCAGGCGCCCGGATCCGGACCTGTGCCCCGTGGAATCGTGCCCCGGTCGCGTGACATCGCTGCCTGTCTCCCTGCCCGTCTCCTTGCCTGCGGCATCTCCTCGCAGTCGCTCCCGACGCTTCCTGCGACGCGGCTGTAACGTCTGCGGTCCCGTGGGCGCTATGCGAATCTATCGTGCCGAACGTCCGGTGCGCGGGGCGGTGAAACAACCCGCGACCGGCCTGCTCACGCTCCTGTCCGGACCGCTACGCTTTGACCACGTTCCGTGGTCATTATGCCGGGTGGCACCCGTGACCGCCACAGCCCCGCGGCCAGGGTTCCCTCGCCGCGCCCGCCCTGGCAGGCTCGCTGGTGCCGCCGACGTAGACATACTAGAATATTCATTCGACACGGCGCTATCCTGGGCCAATGCCTGCACACGTTCCGCCCGGCTGGCCGGCCGGGGTGCATCCGCCGGGCAGCGACGGGTTCGAGCCGACCGCGGTGGCCTGGCTGCTCGACGTGGTGCCGCCCGATTACCGGCTGTACGGGGTGCTGCGCAAGCACCCGGTGGCGCTGGCCGCCATGGCCCGCCATCACGTGGCCGCGGCGGTGGAGGGGGCGCGGCGGGGATACCGGACGGCGCGGACCGAGCTGGCGCCGGCGCTGCCGCCGCACGCGGTGGAGGCGGTGCTGACCGCCTACCGGCGGGAAGGCCGCAGGCTGGTCGCCGCGTCCCGGTCGGTGGAGGTGCTGGAGCAGGCGCTGCGCGACCAGGCCGTCCCGGCGGGTACCGACGGACAGTTAGCTGGCCGCTGAGGGCCGCCTACATCGCGCGCAGCACGAGCAGCGCCATGTCGTCGGCGGCCGGGCCGTCACCGAACTCGCCGACGGACCGCTGGATCCGGGCCGCGACCGCGCCAGCGCTCAGCCCGGCGCAGTCGCCGAGCAGCTTCGCCAGCCCATCTCCGTCGTCGAGTAGGCGGCCGCCCTCGCGGCGTTCGGTCACCCCGTCGGTCACGCAGAGCACCAGGTCGCCGGCCGACAGGAAGAGATCCTGCGCGGTGAACGTGAGCTGGTCGATGACCCCGAGCAGCGGCTGGGGCTCGGCGGCGGGCCGGGGCATCGAGCCGGGCGCCGCGCCGCCGCCGCCCCGCAGCAACAGCGGCAGCGGGTGCCCGGCGCACACCAGCGACAGCCGCACTCCGGGTGCGCCCGGGACCGGCGCCTCGCCGGGGCGTTGCTCGCCGCCCGGGCCGGGCGAGCCGCCGGCCACGGTGTATATCTCGCCGTGGATGAGCGTGACGAACGGCGCGCCGCCGTCCTGGTCCAGCAGCAGCCGGTTGAGCCGGCCGAGCACCGCGGCGATCCCGTAGCCCTCCCCCGCCAGGATGCGCAGCGTGTGCCGCGCGAGCCCGGTGACCGCGGCGGCCGCCGGGCCGGTGCCGCACACGTCGCCGATGGCGAACCGCCAGCGGCCCTCGCCCACGGCGAAAACGTCGTAGAAGTCGCCGCCGACCTCGTTGCCCTCGCCCGCCACCTCGTGCGCGACGGCCAGGTCGAGACCCGGGATCCGCGGCACCTCGGGCGGCAGCAGGCTCCGCTGCAGCGCCCGGCTCGTTTCCTGCTGCCGCTCGTAGAGCTGGGCGTTGTCGACCGCCAGCGCCGTCCGGCGCGCCAGGTCCTCGGCGAGCTCGGTCACCTCCCGCGGCAGCGTGCCGCCGCGGGTCCGGCCGATCATCAGGATGCCGAGGCTCCGGCCGCGGGCGGCCAGCGGGAAGCACCAGGCGGCGTCGGAGGCCAGCTCCACCACGTCGGGCGGCAGCACGTCCGGGTCATCGACGGCCAGCGACCAGCTGCGGGCCCCGCCCCGGCCGGGCGCGTCCGGCACCGGCACGATCTCGAGCAGCCCGGCCAGCGCGTCCAGCCGGGACTCGTCGGCGTGCCAGACGTAGGCGGGCCGGGGGACCCCTGCGTCGTCGTTGAGCAGCACGGCGCACCAGGCCGCCAGCCGGGGGACGACGAGCTGGGCGGTGAGGGCGATGATCTTCTCCTGGTCCAGCGTGCCCGCCAGCAGGTCGCTCGCCTCGGCGAGGAAGCTGACCCGGCCGCGCCTGGACCGCTCCAGCTCGACCAGCCTGGACCGCTCCAGCGACAGCGCCATCCGGTCGGCGACCTGCTGCAGTCGGGAGGAGTCCGCTTCGGTGAACCGGTCCGGCTCGCCCGACGCGACCGCGAGTATCCCGGTGACCCTGCCCTCCACCAGGAACGGGACCGTCATGACCGAGCGCGACGCGATGTCACGCGCCTGGCTGCCGGTCGCGGCGAGCGCGTCGAGCACGGCCGGCGGCCCGAGCCCGGCGGCCGCGCGCATCCGCAGTTCGCCGTCCTCGTCGGCGACGAGCGCGTAGGCCGCGTCGGCGTCCACGGCATCCCGCGCCGTCTCGACCGTGTGCCGCACCAGCTCGTCGTAGCCGAGCCTGCCCAGGTCCAGCCGGGCGGGCGGCTCGCCGCCGAACGCCGCAAGCGCGCCGTGGATCAGCTCGCCGGGCTCGGCGGGCGGCGCCTCGGGCAGGGCCAGCAGGCCGGCGGTGCCGCCCAGGACGCCGCCCTGGCCAGCCGGCAGCGCATCCCCCGCCGCGGCGTCCGCGGCCCCGCCCGCGCCGGGCGGGTGGTCGGCGAACGCGATCCTGAACCACACCGCCTTGGCGGCGCGGGTGTAGCTCACCCCCCACGCGGTGGCGAGCGCCGACGGCAGCAGCAGCCCGCGTCCGCTGGTCCGGGCGGCCGGATCGTCGCCCTGCCGCCCGGGCGGGCCGAGCGACCGGGCCGGATGCCGGTCGCGCACCGCCACCTCGATCGCGGTGCCGCTCATCCGGCAGGTGACCTGGACCTCGGTACCCGCGTGCACGACCGCGTTGGTAACGAGCTCGCTGGTCAGCAGCACGACATCGTCGACCAGGTCAGCCGCCCGTGCGGCTGGCCCCGGCACGCCCCACGACCCCAGCGTCTCGCGCACGAAGCGCCGCGCCTGCCCGGCGGCCGAGGGCTGCGGGCTGTATGCCGCGGTCGTCACCAGTTCGTCGGGTTCGGCCGCGTGCTCCCTCGTGGGACTGTGTGTCACGGCTCATCCGGCAGGCGCACGCGAAAACGCGCAGCCCAGGCTCTGCTGGCGACTAGGGGCCCCCGGGAATGGTTGCTTTCGGTCATGGCTGGCGCTTCCATCGTGACAGACTTGTGACATCCATAGCCTAGAGAGCGAACCACTGCCCGCGGAGCCGATCGCGCCGGAAGGTTGCGATCAGGTCACGAGGACGGAGATTCCCATGGTCAGCCCCGCACCTCAGGCGCATCCGGTAGCAAGGTACACCGACGCCGACCTCGAACCGGTACGCGCGGCGCTCGCTGCGCTCAGTGACGGCAACTACCGTCCGCGGGCACGGCGGGCCGAGGACTTGCGGCACGGCGACAGCGCCATGCTCAGCCAGATCGGCACGCTCGTCGATGAGGTCGCGGCCGAGCTCGCGTCCCTCAACTCCGAGGTCACGCAAAAGGCGACTCAGGTCCGCGACATCGCGGTGGTGACGACCGCGGTGGCCCGCGGCGACCTCACCCGCAAGGTCACGGTGGACGCGCAGGGCGAGATGCTCGAGCTGAAGCAGACCGTGAACACGATGGTGGACCAGCTGTCCGCGTTCGCCGACGAGGTGACCCGGGTCGCCCGCGAGGTCGGCACCGAGGGCAGGCTCGGCGGCCAGGCG
>Ga0070706_100006066_pt1 | contig 11423 bp, 10 predicted proteins | sample KBSK5501metaG_FD_65476 | JGI IMG/M metagenome (GOLD analysis project Ga0070706, IMG submission 65476) | Corn, switchgrass and miscanthus rhizosphere microbial communities from Kellogg Biological Station, Michigan, USA - KBS K5-50-1 metaG | ecosystem: Host-associated > Plants > Roots >...
CGTGTCCTCTGGGAGTACGAGCCGCTGCGCGCGTCGCACGCCGAGATCGACATCGCCGTCGCCGGCGGGGCAGTGGTCTTGCGCGGACGCGTGCGCACTCTGCCCCAGAAGCTCATCGCCAAGGTGCTGGTCGAGCGCATGACCGACGTCGGCCAGGTGACCAACGAGCTGGTCGCCGATCCCGAAGTCGTGCGCGCCGTGGCCGACGCGCTGGCCCAGGATGAGCGGACCGCCGCCTACGTGATTCGCGTTGACTCACGACACGGCGTGGTAGTCCTGCGCGGCGAGGTGCCCAGCGATGCCGTCGTGCAGGCGGCGATCGAAATTGCCGCGACCGTCCCGTTGGTCAGCAGTGTGCGCAACGCGCTGGCAATCAGCGGGAACCCGCGACCGGCGGTCGCCCTGACCCGCCCGAGTGTAACTGCCGACGAACCCAATCCCGTAACCGCGACGGCACGCGCGTGACCCAGACCTCATCAGAACGACTGTCGTCACGCCAACGGCGTATCGAGGAACAGCGCCGCAAAATCGAGGCGGCGCGCGGTCAACAGCGCCGCAAACGGATGATCTGGGGTGCGGGGATCGTGGTGGTCGTCGCCGCGGCGCTGGCCGTGGTGCTGCTGCTTCTGCCGCGTGGCTCGACAGCTTCGGCGCAGATGCGCCAGGTGGTGACCGAGTCGGCTTCACACGTCGACGAAGGCGCGCCGCTGTCGTATCGCAATCGGCCGCCATCGTCGGGGATGCACTACGGCACCCTGCCGCAAGCGCAGGAATACCGCATGTGGGACACGCCGCTGAGCCCGGGCCGCTGGGTACACATGCTCGAGCATGGCGCTGTCGCGGTGCTCTACCGACCGGACCTGTGCGACGCCGCGTGTGTGCAACAGCTTGGCGAGTTCTACGACTCCGCCCCGCGCTCCACGGTGGTGGGCGGAGTGCGCCATCTGGTGATCACGCCGTACCAGGACATGGACCACGCCGTGGCGGTGGTCGCGTGGGGCTACGTCGACGAGCTGGACCAGATGGACAAGGACCGCGTCATGGCCGACTTCAAGTCGAAAGTCGACGCGTCGACCGCCCCCGAACGCGGCGCGCTGTAGCCGGCGCGGCACATCGCCGATGGGTTTGAGCTTGCGCGCCAGCGTCGACATCCGCGCGCCAGCCGAGCGGATCTTCGACCTGGTGTGCACGCCCGAGCGTCTACCCGAGTGGAACGTGTCGATCGAACGTGCCCGCCGCGCGGAGCCTGGCGGACCAGTGTGCCTTGGCTCGCGGGCGATCTTCAGTGGCCGACTGCTCGGCCAGGTGCTGGAGAGTGAGACCGAAGTCGTCACCTTCGAGCCGCCGCGGCGGTTCACCACCCGCGCTATTCGTGGCCCACGGCTGGTCACGTGCTTTGTGCTCGAGAGTTTGCCGCAGGGAACCCGCGTCGAAGTTGATGTGAACGGCGAAGTGCCCGGTGGCGCATTGGGCGCCATGCTGGCGGAAGGATTCCTGCGCAAGGAGCTGACGACCTCGCTCGATCGTCTCCGCGCACTTGGCGAGTTGCCCATCGGCTAAAAGACGTCCAGGAGCGGCGTGCCTTACCCTTTGATGATGGTTCTTGGCCGGGAGGTGGTCGATTCAGTGGTCGCGGGGGATGCAACGGCGCCGCGAGTGCTGGTCGTCGACGACGATGAGCCGGTCATCGTGACGATCCAGGGCATTCTGGAGCTCGACGGGTACGTGGTCACCGCGACAAGCTCCGCCGAGCAAGCCCTCGAGCTGCTCGGCTCGCAGCACTTCGACGTCCTGCTGACCGACCTGCGCCTCGATGGCATGGACGGCACTGCGCTCCTGCGTGAAGCGCGACGTCAGTCGCCCGACATTGTGTCGATCATGCTCACTGGCTACGCCTCGCTCGAGACCGCCGTTGCCGCGCTGCGCGAGGGCGCCTACGACTATCTGTTCAAGCCGTGCGACGTTGGCGAGCTGCGCCGCGCGGTCGAGCACGCCATCGAAAAGGGTCGTTTGGAGTCAGAGCTGCGCAATCGCATTCGCGACCTCGAGCAGGCCAACGAAACCATCCGTCATCTCAACCTCGAGCTGGAAACGCGCGTCGAGCAAGCGACGGCCGAGCTGCGCGATCAGATCACGTCGCGCGACGAGTTCATGGCTGCCGTCTCGCACGATCTCAAGTCGCCGCTGACGTTCATCAAGGGCATGGCCAATCTCCGCCGCCGACGGGCGCCGGTGACCCCGGAGACCGAGCCGCTGCTGGACGCGTTGCGGCAAATTGAGGCTGGGGCCGGGCGCATGGCGCTGCAGCTCGACGAGCTGGTGGATGCGAGTCGCCTGCAGGCGGGCCGGCCGCTCGAGCTGCGGCGCGCACCGACCGATCTGATTGCGCTGGCGAAGAATGCGGTTGCTGAGCACCAGCACATGACCGACCGACACGTCCTGCGGATTTCGACCGAGCGCGACGAGCTAGTTGGAAATTGGGATGGGATACGGCTGGGCCGCGTCTTCGACAACTTGCTCGACAACGCCCTGAAATTCAGTCCGCGGGGCGGGGCGGTCGATGTTTCCATCGAGCTCGAGGCTGATTGGGCGGTCGTGGCTGTGACGGATGTTGGGGAAGGCATTCCCGATGCTGACCTCCCGCACGTGTTCGAACGCTTTCGCCGCGGAGGGAACGTCGAAGGCCGCATTCCTGGCAGCGGCATTGGCCTGGCGGGCGTCCAGACGATCGTCGAGCTGCACCGCGGCAGCATCTCGGTGCAGAGCGAAGTCGGCCAGGGGACGGTGTTCACAGTGCGACTGCCGATCAACGCGGACGGCGCGTAACACCCCTATTGAGGATGGCCAGGTGGCCGATCCTTAAGGCGGATGGCGAGCAGGCGCGTGCTGCTGATCGACGACGAGGACGACGTCCGCGAGGTTGCTCAGCTCAGTCTAGAGATGGTGGCGAACTGGGACGTCGTGACGGCGTCGTCGGGCGCAGCGGGCGTAGCCCTGGCCGCCAGCGACCAACCCGACGCGATCGTTCTCGACGTGATGATGCCCGGCATGGACGGCTCGGCCACGTTCAGCCACCTGCAAGCTAACCCGGCCACGCGCCACATTCCCGTGGTCCTGTTGACCGCCAAGGTTCTGGATCCCGTAGCAGACCGCTTCGCCCTCGATGTAGCAACGGTCATCTCCAAGCCGTTCGATCCGATGCGCTTGCCCGGTCAGATCGCCAATGCGCTTGGCTGGACACTGGCGGAGGTAGCCAGATGATCTCGCAGACCGAGATCGAGACCCTGCTCAAGAGTCTGTGCCGCGACCAACTGGTCAATCTCGGCGTCGGCACCGCGGTCAACCGCGGCTGGTTCCGCGCTCAAGTCGTCTCGCACGAAGCCAGCGCCGGTCGGCTGGTGCTCACCTATGACATGGATCGACCGACCGATCGCGTCCTGGAGCCTGGCGAACGGGTGATCGTGTCGGCGATGCGTATGTACGACGAGGCGCAATCCGCGCCGATGAGCGTCGCCCACAGCACGGGCGGGCCACACCCGACGATCGAGCTGGACATGGCCGGCGTGTGGCAGCCCGAGGATGACCGGCGCCATCAAGCCCGTGTCGCGCTGCAGATTCGCGCCAATCGCGCCCGGCGCTGGTTCGGCGGAGCGTGGCACGACCTGGACGCGACGGTGGTCGACCTCAGCTCACGTGGCGTAGGTCTGTGCCTGAGCCAGGAAGCTCATGTGGGCGAGCGCTTGTCGCTGACCATCCCGCTCGACGCAGGCAGTCCCGACCTGCGGATCACTCTCGAGGTCCGTCATGTGCGGCCGGATAACCGCACGGAATCAACATGGCGCGCTGGCGGTCTGTTCCGCAATCTGTTGCCCGCCGATCACGAGCGAGTCATTCGGTTCATCTTCGCCGAGCTTCGTTCGCGCCAACACTAGGTTTCCCCAGAGGGGACCCAGTTCGTTTCCCCAGAGGGGACCCGTCGGCGTCTGACAGGGTGAGATACGATTTCTTCACGACAAGCCGGCTCCGTAAGGGGCTTGGATAGGTGGAGTAGATGCAGAGTCGACGCGAATTCCTGGTGAGTGCGCTCGGAGCCAGCACGGTATTGCTCAGCGCGGCGTGCGGAGGCGCCGCTCAGCCAGCGGCGCCAGCCACGACGGCGCCCACCAAGCCCACCACTGCGCCGGCCGCGGCACCGACCACAGCCGCCGCTGCACAACCAACGGCTGCTGGCGCCGCCGCGGCCAAGCCGACTGCCGCTAGCGCTGCCGCGGCCCAACCGACGGCTGCGGCTGCCGCGGCCAAGCCGACCGCGCCGGCCAACATCTCGGGCGCCACGGTGTCGCTGCTGCAGTGGAATCACTTCATTCCCACTGCCGATCCGTTCTTCAAGCAACAAGCTGACGATTGGGGCAAGCAAACCGGGGTCAACATCACCGTTGAGACCATCAATGCCAACGACCTCACCCCGCGTTTTACGGCCGCGATTCAGGGCCAGTCGGGCCCGACGATCTTCCAGATGCAGTATCTGGCGCCACATGCCTTTGCCGAAGGTCTGTACGACCTGACCGACCTGGCCAAGGAAATCGAGCCGAAGTACGGCAAGTACTTCGCGCAGGTCAATACTAGCGCGATGGTCGACGGGAAATACCGCGGTATTCCGTACAACATCGTCGGCAACGCATTCGTCTATCGCAAGGACTATTTCGCACAGGCCGGCGTGACGGTGCCCACCACCTGGGACGAGCTGCGCGCCATCGTCCCCAAGCTCGCGGCGATCGGCAAGCCAGCCGGCCAAACGTTCGCTCAGACCTTCGGCGACGCGCCGACGTTCTTCTATCCGTTGCTCTGGGCGCACGGCGGCAAAGAAGTCGAGCAGGACGGCAAGACGGTGGCCATCAACTCGCCGGAGACGATCGCCGCCGTCAAGTTCGCCAAGGGCATGTGGGATGAGGGCCTCGACAAGCGCGCCGCGAGTTGGGACGACAGCGGCAACAACACCGCGTTTCTAGCGGACGAGATTTCGGTCACGCTCAATGGCGCCAGCATCTACTTCGTCGGCGCCGGCCTGGACGGCAAGACGGCGCCCAAGCCGTGGGCCGAAAACATGGACCATTTCCTGCCGCCCAAGGGGCCAAGCGGCCAGTTCGCCTGGTTTCTCGACTTCAACCACTGCGTTCCGACGTATGTCAAGGGCAAGGACCTGGACGCCAGCAAGGAGTATCTACGCTACGTCTACGATCCCAAGCAGTACGACGCCTGGTTCGAGCTGCAGAAGGGCTACAGCATTGGGCCGGGTGACCGTCTCGAGCAGAGCCCATTGTGGAACACCTGGCCCAAACCGCTGTTGCCCTTCAAGACGGCGGGCAAGATCGCGCGCGCGCTCGGCTATGCTGGCCAGCCGACTTCGCAGACGAACGAAGTGTTCGCCAAGTACGTGATCGTCAACATGTTTGCCCGCGCAGCCGTTCAGGGCATGGCCGCCGAGGACTCGGTCAAGCAAGCCGAAGCCGAGATGAAGCAGATTTACGGCGGGTAGCTGACCGAATGGGACCGCACGGAGTTCAGCGCTGATGACCGTGCGGGCCAGTGTTTCCGCGACGGCGACCGCTGCCCAGGCCGTCGAGCGGGGCGGGGGAATCCAGGCTGTCGAGCGCTTTCTGGATCGCGAGGGCGTCCTCGGCTACCTGTTGATGACGCCCGCGCTGCTCTTGCTGATCATCTTCATCGCGTACCCGTTTGTCCTGGGCGTCTGGTACAGCATGAGCGACGTCCAGATCTTTGGCCTGGGCAAATTCATCGGGCTGAAGAATTACACCGACCTCCTGAACAGCCCGGTGTTCCTCCAGACGGTGAAGAACTCGTTTGTCTACACGGGCTTCGCTACCGTCTTCAAGCTGGGCCTCGGCCTGGCGATGGCGCTGGTGCTGAATCAGCACTTCCCGCTCAAGAACCTGGTCCGCTCCAGCGTGCTCCTGCCGTACATCGTGCCGACCGCCCTGAGCACCCTGGCGTTTCTGCTGGCGTTCAATCCGACGCTGTCGCCGCTGCCGTGGATCTTCGGCCCGCTGCATATCCCGTATCCCGCCGCGGGCTTTCTCGGCGACCCGCTGCTGGCGATGGGCGCGGTGATCTTCGTCAACGTCTGGCGCGGTACGCCGTTCTTCGCTATCTCGCTCCTGGCCGGCCTGCAGACGATCCCGCAGGACCTGTACGAGGCAGCCGCCATCGATGGCGCGAATGCGCCCAACCGCTTCCGCCACATCACCGTGCCGCTACTGACTCCGGTGCTGACGATCGTCATGTTGTTTTCGATCATTCAGACATTCGCCGATTTCCAGATCGTCCAGGTGCTGACCCGCGGCGGGCCGGCCGATTCGACTCACCTGTTTGCCACCCTGGCCTATCAGACTGGCATGCAGGGCGGGCGACTCGGCCAGGGCGCGGCCGTATCGCTGTACATGCTGCCGTTCCTGGGCCTGCTCGTGATCGCTCAGCTCTGGTACACGCGGCGCAACGCTAGCCGGTAATCGCAATCATGGTGGCCGTCGCCCCTGTCTTCCGACCCAACCGCCGACCGCGGAGCTATTACCTGTCGCGGATCGTATCGCTGTGGCTGCCGCTAGCTTTGTTCCTCGTGTTCACCCTGGCGCCGTTCTGGTACATGCTGGTGATCTCGCTCAAGAACCAACAGCTCGAAGTCAACGACCCAGCGGTCTTTCCGTTCTGGCCGTTCCATCCCAACTTCGACCAGTACATCGACCTGTTCGCGCGCACCCAATTCCCGCGCTGGGCGCTCAACACGACCATCATCGCGTCGTTGAGCACAATCGTCTCGCTCACCTTTGGGACCCTGGCCGGGTATGCGCTCGCGCGGCTGCGTTTCCGCGGCGCGAGCCTGCTCGGAATCATCTCGTTCGTCACCTACCTCGTCCCGCAGACGCTGCTGTTCATCCCGCTGAACATCGTGATCACCCGACTGCCCGTGCCGTTCTTCCTGGTGACGGTGGTGTTCTCGACGGTGGCGGTCGGGTTGCCCCTGCTCATGTTGTTCATCCCGCCCGAGAAGCGCGTTGGCTGGGGACCGCTGGCGTCGTGGCTGCCGGGCATCTTGCTGTTCGGGATCGGGGTCTCACTTGGCCTATGGGGGCTGACGGCCAAAGGCGCGGCGCTGAACGAGATCGATCTGGGCGGTGCGACCAACCTCTCGAACACGATGTGGGCGCTCATCCTGACCTACCCGACGTTTCTGGTCCCGTTCTGCACCTGGCTGTTGACGGGCTACTTCCAGTCAATCCCGCGTGAGTTGGAAGAAAGCGCGCTCATCGACGGCGCCAGTCGGATGCAGGCGATGCTGCGCATCGTCGTGCCGCTGGCGCTGCCCGGAATCCTGTCCGCATTCATCTTCGCCTTCACCCTGAGCTGGAACGAATACATCTACGCGCTCGTGTTCCTCACCTCTACAGCCAATCGGACCATCCCGGTGGGCGTGGTCAACGAGCTGATCCGCGGCGACGTGTATTTCTGGGGCACACTGATGGCGGGTGCATTGCTCGGCTCAGTGCCCGTCGCGATCGTCTACTCGTTCTTCGTCGACCACTACGTCTCGGGTCTGACGGCTGGGGCAGTCAAAGGCTGACCGACTCGAAATCGCCGAATGCCAGTGTCGTGTCGGGCTCGGCCCCGCACGACCGCCGCACGAGCAAGCGCGGCTGCAGGAGCTCGGTGACCGGGTCGGTTGCGAGTGATCCGTCGAGGCGACCGAGCAGCAACGCGGCCGCCGTGCGTCCGAGCTCGCGCGCCGGCTGCTGGACAACGGTCAGGGGCGGCTGACACAGCAGTGTCCAGGGCATCTCGTCGTACCCGACGAGCGCAACGTCCTCTGGCACGCGCAGCCGGTTCGCATGCAAGGCGGCCAGCGCCCCGGTCGTGAGCCGCAAGTTGCAAGCGACCAGGGCGTCTGGACGGGGCTGGCGGGCCAGCACGCGTCGCGCGGCCGCGAAGCCTTCCTGCTCGGAGAAGTTGCCCACCTCGAGCATGTCGTCCGCCAGTGAAAGGCCCGCTTCGCCCAACGCCTGCCGGATTCCCTCGACTCGCCGATTAGACGCCGATACGCCCAGCGGCATCGCAATGACGCCGATCGTTCGGTGTCCCAGGCCAATCAGGTGGTGCGCCGCGAGGTAACCGCCGTGCACATCGTCCACGAGGACGCTGTCGGCTTCGACGTCGTCGAGCACGCGCTCGATGAAGACCAGGGGTCGGCCACTGCTGACGTACGCTTCGTAGGGCCGCCGCCGCACCCCCGCCGGTGGCGCCGCAATGGCGCCGTCGACACGGGTTTCCAGGAACATCTCCATCGCACTATCCGCCGCCGCACTGACCTCGTCGGTGTTGGCGATGTAGAGCCGATAGTCGTGCTGGCGTAGCTCTTGCTCGGCCGCGCGCGCGACGGGTGGCCAGAACGGGCTTTCGATGCTCGGCATGATCAGGCCGATCATGTTGGTCCGACTGATTCTCAGACTGCGCGCGATGGCGTCGGGGCGATAATCGAGCGAGGCGATCGCGCGCAGCACGCGGTCGCGGGTACTCGCGGTGACGAACTTATTGCCGTTGACGACCGCGGACACCGTTGCCCGGGAGACGCCGGCCAGGCGCGCCACATCGGCGCTACTAACTGACGGAGGACGCTTCACACAGACATTTCGATGTGGTTGCTCGAGGAGCTAAGGATTTTCTAAGGACGGATCCTGGGGCGCCCCGGCGGTGGTCAACTCGATGCTGTTGCTCGAATAGCTACACGATTTTCTGGCTCGCATCCTACGGGCATGCGTAGCGGCCGGTCAACTCCCCGTTGACAGTTGAAAATCGCCGGACTAGGATGGCGGAGGCCTTCATGCGACTCGTGTAGCTACACGTGTCACTGGTTGAGCCGGTCGCAGCCTGGGTACCACCTGTGGGAGGTTCTTGGATGACTCTAGCGACGTTCAGCACCCGCCTCGCATCGCGACGCACCTTGATCAAAGCCGTCGCTGCGCTCTCTGGTGCGGTGGCCATGGCGCCTACCGGCGTCTTCGCCCAGGGTGTCGGGAACCCGCCTGGCGGGGCCGGCCCGGCCACTCCAGCGACCACGACGACCAGTCCGCCGCGTGATTTCAGCCCCAACGGCGCGCCGAGCACGTACTTCAGCGACCCGGACGTCATCACCATCGACCCGGCGTTCGGTGACATCACTCAGGGCAACACGACCATTCAGCGTGTGTGGCACGGCGATGTCAACGGCAAGCCGATCCTGTGGTCCGAGGGGCCGGCCTGGAGCAGCGAGGGACGCTACCTGCTCTGGAGCGACATCCCCAATAATCGCCAGCTGCGCTGGCTGGAAGACGACGGGCATGTGAGCGTCTTCCGCGATCCTTCGAACAACAGCAATGGCAACACGTTCGACTATCAGGGTCGTCAGATCTCGTGCGAGCACCTGACGCGCCGCGTCGTTCGCTACGAGCTTGATGGCTCGATCACGGTCATCGCCGACAGCTTCCAGGGCAAGCACCTCAACTCGCCCAACGACGTAGTGCCGCACACCGATGGCAGCATCTGGTTCACCGATCCGCCGTATGGCGCCCAGGCGTACGAAGGTGCGCCGGATGCGCCGGGTGGCCCGGCCAACGCTGCCGGCAAACAGCTCTCACGAGTTGGTCAACCCGAGCCAGAGGCGGGCACGCTCAAGCGCGAGTTGCCCACCCAGTGCTACCGCTGGGACCCCAGTGGTCGTCTGGACGTGGTCGTCACCGAGGACCAGATACACGATCCAAACGGCATTTTGCTCTCGCCAGACCAGAAGACGCTGTACGTCATCAGCACGGGCAAAGGCCCGGGCGATACCGTCGGTGGCGACGGCAAGGTGTACGCCTTCGACGTCACCTCGGATAACAAGACCGCCAACAAACGCCTGTTCACCGACTGCATAGTCGATGGCATCAGCTGCGGACCAGACGGCATGCGCTGCGACGTGAATGGCAATGTCTGGATCTCCAGCAATGCCGGGCGCAACCTGGGCTACAGCGGTGTGACGGTCTGGGACCCATCAGGCAAGCTGCTCGGGCGCGTGCGCATCCCCGAGGTCGTCGGCAACATCGCCTTCGGCGGGATCAAGCGCAACCGTCTCTTCATGGCTGGCAGCACCTCACTCTACGCGCTGTACGTCGGCACCCAAGGGGCTGCGCCAGGCTGATCTTCCCCTATACTCTCGGACCATGACAGACGAGGCGCGAAAACTTATGGCTATGCGTTGCGCTCGTCTGTCCGTCCGGGCAGCATACGGGTTCTAAGCCTGTAGCGTCCTTCGGCTAGACGAGCGAGCCCCGCCGTGCGCGGGGCTTTTTGTTGCCCATTCGTCCGCCCTTCTAGCCGTGGAGACTGCCGCCATGACCGCCTACTACTTGACTACCCCGATTTATTACGCGAATGACGTTCCGCATATTGGCCACGCCTACGCTACTGTCGCTGCCGACGCCATCGCCCGTTACCAACGTTTGCACGGACTCGACGTCTTTCTGCTCACGGGCACTGACGAGCATGGCGTCAACATCGAACGAATTGCCGCCCAGCGAGCGCTGACGCCGCAGCAGCACGTGGATGGCATCGCCACGCGCTTCCGAGAACTCTGGTCTCAGCTGGACATCACCTACGACGGTTTTGTGCGTACCACCGATCAGGCGCATCGGCGGGCGGTCCTCGAGCTCTGGGACAGGCTGCAAGCTAGCGGCGACCTGTACCGCGGGGTCTACGAGGGACAGTACTGTCCGCGCTGCGAGGCCTACTACCAGGCCGACGAGCTGGTGGGCCAGGACTGCCCGGTGCACCGTCTTCGATGCGAGCAGGTCAGAGAGGAAAACTGGTTCTTCCGCCTGTCGCGCTACCAGGAGCAGCTCGAGCGACTCGTGCGCGACACCGACTTCGTGCAACCCGAAGCGCGGCGCAACGAAGTGCTCGGCGCGCTGGCCGAGGGCTTGCGCGACTTCTCGGCCAGTCGCCGACTCGTGCGTTGGGGCATCCCCGTGCCCGACTCGACCGACGAAGTGATCTACGTCTGGGTCGACGCGCTGGCCAACTACCTGACCGGCGTCGGCTTCCCGGACGATCTGGGCACATTCGAGCGGTACTGGCCCGCGGACCTGCACCTGGTGGGCAAGGAGATCATCCGCTTTCACTGTCTGTACTGGCCCGCGCTGCTGCTGAGCGCCGGTCTGCCTGTCCCGCGGCAGGTCTTCGCGCACGGCTGGCTGACGAAAGACCGGCACAAGATCTCGAAGACGACCGGCAATACGGTCGATCCGGCGGAATTGGCGGCCGAGTTTGGTTCAGACGCGGTGCGCTACTACTTTCTGCGGGCGATTGCGTTCGGCCAGGATGGCGACTACACGCGGTCA
>Ga0070706_100006068_pt1 | contig 11421 bp, 10 predicted proteins | sample KBSK5501metaG_FD_65476 | JGI IMG/M metagenome (GOLD analysis project Ga0070706, IMG submission 65476) | Corn, switchgrass and miscanthus rhizosphere microbial communities from Kellogg Biological Station, Michigan, USA - KBS K5-50-1 metaG | ecosystem: Host-associated > Plants > Roots >...
ATGCCGCCTGCCTCTTGGAATCCTTGAAAGCACCGCCAATTTATGCACGTCCCCGTAACGCCGCCAGCATGGCAAGATCGCCGGATTCTTGGGCCGTCTTCCCAAGGTGACAAATCAGGGATCAAATGGCTCTCGCACCTTTAGACGTTGCTACGGCGCGCGCCAGTGCCAGCTCCGGCAGCTCGTGTGCTGCCTCCGCGCCGTGGGCCGTGGGCTGTGTCCTTGCGCGATTGGTTCGACATGCGGCCCCGCTAGGTGTCCTTCTGCGGGCACAGGGGCGCGCTGGGCAGATGAGGCCGACAGGTGGGGCCAACGAATATGCCGCCCTCAATTAAGCGACTCACGAGACAATCCAGAAGTGGAATCAGGCAGTGTCGCGACCATGGTGAGAGGCGTTGTTCAGAGCCTCATATGGATCGTGCCGAATGTCGTGCTCCCACAGGATCGCGGCTCGGTAGCCGTGGCCAGCGATAGCCGCAAGGCGCTGGTCGTCTGACTCACGGTTATCGCCGCTGCCGATTCCGCACGTAGGGCATGAGTGCCAGTAGCACCCGTACGCCTCAATAATGAGGTTCTCACGAGGGATGTAGAGGTCCACATAGTAGTGGAGCACTCGATATTGCGCTACGTACGGAACGCGCCACTCGCCCAAGACGTCGGCCAACACGCGCTCCTGCGTGGAGATCTGCTCCATGCGCGCATGGATGAGTTCGGCCTGCTCGGCACGCTCCTCAGGCGACAACGCCTCCCAGCGCAGCCTCTTCCACTGATTGACGCAGACCGGGCTACAGAAACGACGCCGCGCCTTCTTAGTCGTGAATGGTGTCCCGCACACAGAGCAAGTCTTCGAAAGGACGGGCAGATAGGTAAGCGCTTGAGTCGTGCATTCGCGCGAGCAGTAGCGCGTTCTCCAGTGGTATGCGCTGATCTCGAAGGTCTTACCACAAACCTCACACTGCTTGAGGCGCTCCTCGAGCTCGTGGCGCCGCCCCTCTGCGCTGCATTCAACTGAGCAATATCGGTATTTGCCGATCGACAGTGGCTTACCGCAGGTTCGGCAGTCCGCCTCTCGGACCAGCACGGGATTGCCTGGTTTGCGCTTGGTGGCACCATAGCACGCCTTGCTGCAATAGCGCTGGGCCCGCTCCATCCGTCGAAAGGGTTTGCCACAGACCTGGCAGGGAATGATGCCAGTGCCCGAATGGTACCGACTCGAGCACCTGAGGGAACAGAAACGCGCGTCTTTATGACTCAAATTGACGCAGAACTGCGCACCGCACTGCAGACACGTACGCAGCCTTGCCTCATCAGAGACGCGCCTAGCCACTCCGCAGCATTGCGGACTGCAATACTTCTTGCCACTGTGCAGGGGCTTCCCACACGTTTCACATACATGCTCACTAGGCTTACCCTCATCAGGCCAAATTGATAGCATCTCCATGTCGAGCCGCCTCCAACGATTTGACCACAGTCCGGCTGTTACGAGCAGCGTGGGACCATCCCATCAGTGGGGTGCAATCTGTGTATTCCCTGTGCGGGCGAAAAGACGGCAGGACTTTCGACTAGGATCGCTGGCGCTCGCGGGCCTGCTCGCGCTCGATGGTCACGGTGCGTGCAATGTCGGCTGATCTCTCGCCAGTTGGCGGATGCGATAGCGGCGATACTCGCGCCAGAGCGCCGTCACTTCAGGCGTGGTGCCTCTACAGTCGGGCCGTAGACGGTGGCCACTCGAACTTTCCATTCCTCGCACTTTAGTTTGTCGTACTTGCTGCCGCGCGACCGCACGCAGCACCTCCCTTTCGCCCTCCCGGCTCCTGGGCTAGTGCAGCACCAGCGAGGTGTGAGCGCTTCGTGGTCATGAGGTCGGCGACGGCATCGGCTCACGCGTCCGCGAGCGGTCAAGCGTCTGCTCCTGCCCCGCCATGCTGCGCACCTGGCGCCGCCACGTCACATTACTGGCGCCGATGCTGGCCCCGCGCAGGGTGCCGTCCAGCACCTTCTCCCAGGTGTCCTGTGCCCCGCGCGAGACGCGAATGCGCACGAAGATCTTGCGCTCGGCGTCGTCGCAGCGTGCGCCGACCCGGCGGCCGACGGCGCGCCGCTCGCGCATCTCGCGTACGTTGCCCAGCCAGCGCGTGAAGGCATCTTTGCTGGCGGCGTAGTCGAAGATCGTGCCAAAGGAATCCACCGCCTCCGACGTCGCGCACAGCTCGATCTCACGCTGCGGCGCATCCACGCGCACGATCGGCGCGAAGCCGACGCGCACCACGTCCGCGCTCTGCGTCACGGCAGCCATGCCGTTCTGCGCGGCAGGCGCCGCCGCCACTGCCGCCACCGCGCGCGCGGTCTGCGCCACTCGCCTGCTCATGCCCGTCCTCCTTCCCCGCCCAAACACAAAGACGCCGCCCTCCACCCGTGATCTTCCACGGGAGAGGGCGGCGCCCTACTCGGACTCACCGCCAGCGTGAGATGCCCCACGACGGGGGCCACTTCGCGTTTCGCGCTTCACAGCCAGCACTACAGGAGCAACGTCCGCTGCGAAGAATATAGAACATATATTCTAGTTTGTCAAGGCCAGGGGAGTCCTGGCTGCTCAGCTGATCTGCGCCGAGATACCTTCGGGCGGGCGCTCCCCAGCCTGAAGGCCGTGGCTAACCCGTCCCAAAGCAATCCGTGCAGGGCAGATGGCGCGTGGCAGTCGCATGGCCTGCCCGCCAGGGCGCTGCTGCGATCAACAGAGCGCACACGTGATGCGAAGCTCCTGCCCTGAAGCGGCAGGGCTCATCCTACGCGCGGCGTTAGCGTTGTGGGCGAGCGCTGCGGATACCGCGACACCAGCCCACTGCCGCGATGGCACGCGAGGGATTAGCCCTGGGCCTTCAGCCCAGGGACCTCGTGAAGTGCTTCATTGGCAAGCCCAGGAACCTCTTCACGTGCTCTGCCGGTCTGCCCCACCCGTCTTGCCTCACTTGCCAAAGAAGCGCTGGGCCAGCATCGCGATGAAGATGCTCTCGACGATCAAGCCGGTGATCGCCTCGCCGGCCGCGACCCAGGCCTGCGCGCTGCCGGGCGCGAACTGCTCGGAAAAGACGCGCCCGTGGAACGCGGTGATGCTCGAGAGCAGCGCCACCTGCCACGTCAGATGCGGCGCCGCATGCAGCCCCAGCAGGTAATAGGCCAGTGTGGCGGCTGAGACGACTACCCCATATGCTGCCAGGATGCGCCACATCCGGTAGCCGTAGCCGCCCAGCAGGTTCAGCAGCCATGAAAACAGCCACGGTCCGAGCGTGTGCGTGTCGCCGCGCCGTAGCTGGCGCCACAACACGCTGCGCTGTAGCACCTGCGCCCGATAGGCGTAGCGCGCCGCCTCCTCATTCATGCCCTGTTCCTGCAGCGCCACGGCCAGCTGGCGGTTGGCGCGCACCGCGATGCGCAGCTCGTGCACGGCCGCTTCGTCCTTCGCCCCTTCCTCGCCCGCCAGTCGCCGCGCCGCTCGCTCGTCGCCCAGCTCCGGCACCAGCTCCCAGCGCACGACGGCCAGGTTCACGCCGCCCAGTCGCGCGTCCGCCAGTGAGACGGCGCCGTAGACGGCGTCGCCCAGGATCGCGTCGTCCAGGGTCGTCGCGGCGTCGAAGAACGCGCCGACGAGATCGGCTCCCGCCAGCTCCGCGCTAAAGTCCGGCCGCCAGCGCCGGATGCGCGCCAGCTCGCCCGCCGCGAGCCGGCAACCCGCCAGCCGCGCCTCGCCGAGCCGCGCCCCCTCCAGATGCGCGCCGGAGAGTTCAGCGCCCGCCAGCATGGCATTGCGCAGGCTCGCCCCTTCGAGCCGCGCGTCCGTCAGCAGCGCCCCACAGAGCTGCGCACCCAGCAGCATGGCCCCCGGCAGCTCCGCCTCCGAGAGGTACGCCCCTTCCAGGTACGCGAAGCTCAGATTCGCCTGCGCCAGCTGTGCGTGGCCCAGCCGCGCCTCCTCCAGATGCGCGCCCTCCAGCCGTGCGCCTTCCAGGTGCGCGTGGCTGAGGTCCGCCTGTTCCAGGTGTATCGCCGCCGCTTCGAGCAGCGCCTTCGTCGCCGTTCGCCACTCATGCTCCATCAGCCCGCCGCGCAGCCGCGCCAACGGCAGCCCGCTGAGATCGACGCCGTGCAGATCGGCGCCGCGCAGATCGAGACCCTCGCGCGTGCGCTGGCCCTCCTCGTCCCACACGACTGGGCCGCATCCCTGCTCGTGAGTCGCCAGCAGCCATTCCACGTCTGCCCGCGTGAGCGCCATGCCCGAGAAGGGAAACACCCCCCGCGCCAGGTTGGGAACGACGGCGCGCCGCTCAGCGAGAGAACGCTGGCGCTCGGCCGCGATCTCCGGCTCGGTGCGCCAGGGCTGGCCGTGCGCGCTCCAGCGCTCGCGCCACTCCCCCGCCTCGCGCAGCGCCGTCGCCGGCGGTGGACCAGCTCTGCCGGGCCTTTCCTGGCTCATGCCTGCTCCTTCTCATACTGGCTAGCTGCCGCTGGCACCAGTATAGCGGAGCGCTCAAGCGCGGGCGGGGCATAGCCGCCGCAATGGTCGCGTGGTGCTGGCGGCGCGCCGTCTGCCCGCCTCCAAAGTACCGCGCGGGTTGGGGAGTGGCGCCCACGGCACTACAATGGAGCGGGACAGCGTGAGCGCGCGGGAGTGTGAAGGGTAGCGCGATGAACGGGGCAGCGGGCCTGCGGTGGGATGGAGAAGGAGCGCTCCCCGGCCTGCGGTGGGATGGGGATGAGGCGGCGCTCCCCGGCCTAAAGGCCAGGGCTAATCCTTCCCGTTGCCATCTATGCAGGGCAGTTAGTGCGAGGCGCGCGCATCCGCTGCCCTTGCCCTCCACGGCGCTGCTGCGAGCAGGATTAGCCCTGCCGCTTCAGGGCAGGGAGCCGCCCACTACTAGACGATGCAGCCCGTGCAGGGCAGTCAGTGCGAGGCGCGCGCATCACATGCCGCCCACCGCCGCGCACTCGTCGCTGCTGGCGCGCTGCCGCTACCGCGCCATCCTGGCCCTGTGCGCGCTCGCCGTGTGCATTGCCGCCAGCCTGGCCGGCTGCAGTGAGGCCGTCATCGCCCCCCGCACATCAGCCGCCCTGCCCGTCCTGCAGCTGCCAGCGCCGCTTGCCGCCTACACCATCTTCGTGACGGACCTCTCGACCGGCGACGTCGCCGAGCTCGGCAAGCACACCTATCACATTGGCCGCAGCGTGCATGGGCTTGGGCTTTCGAGTGACGGTCGCACCCTCTATGTCACGGATATCAGCGCCAATCGCCTCGCCGGCTACGCGCTGCACGGCGCTGCGTTGGATTTTACCAATGGCGCGCCGGTCGGCAGCCAACCCGTCCATATGGTCAATACACGCGACGGCAAAACCATCTTCGTGACGGATTTCTCCGGCGCCGCGATCACCGTCCTGGATGCCGCCACCTGGGCCACGCGCGCCACCGTCGGCGTGCCGGCGGGCCCGCACGGCATCGTGCTCTCGCCCGACGGTCGCTGGGCCTACGTCGCCTGTTCCGGCGGCGCGGCCATCGCCGTGCTCGACACCGCCAGCGCCACGCTGGCCGCCACCATCGCGCTGCCCACCGGCGCGCAGCCGTATGGCATCGCGACGAGCCGCGACGGGCGCTACATCTACGCCAGCGATAACTTCACCGGCCGCCTCTTCGTCATAGATGCCGCCACACGTGCCGTCCTGCCCCCCATCCAGGTCGAACTGCGCCCCGCGCTCATCGCGCGCTCGCCCGACGGCGCGACATTGTACGTCGCCAACGGTGGCGCGCATTCGGTGAGCGTGCTCGATCTCGCACGCGACCCCGCCCAGCCCACGCTGCGCACGAACGTGCCGGTGGACGGCTATCCGCATGGCCTCGCCGTCACACCCGACGGGCACTACGTCGTCGTCGCCAACACCATCGGGCGGAGCCTCTCCGTGCTCGATGCCACGAGTGATCGCGTCGTCGCCACCATCCCCGCCGAAAAGTATCCCAACGACGTGCTCATCGTCCCCTGAACCGCTCCAGGGTCACCCGCCACTCTGCGCTCCCCTCTCCCTATGGGGGAGTGGCTGGGGGTGGGGCCGCTTCACACTTCGCTCCCGATCCCTTCCCCCGCTGTCTCCCTATCCTCCACCCCTGGCGCCGCCGGGATCCCCGCCGTCGGGGTCACCACGGTCGGTGGGATGTAGCGGTCGGCGTGGCCGAGCGGGGTGAAGGAGAACGCGAGCGGGATCAGGTAGGTCAGCACGCCGATGCCGGCGTAGACCAGCGCGACGTTGTGCGTGCGCTCGATGACATAGCCGCCCAGCAGCGCCCCCAGCGGGATCGCCGACCACGCCAGCACGCTCGCGATGCTCAGCACGCGCCCCAGCATCTGGCTGGGCACGATCGCCTGGCGCAGGCTGGACGTGTTGATGTTGAAGAGGATGCCGAGGCCGCTGGAAATACCCCAGACCGGCAGCGCCACCCAGTACCAGTGCAGCTGCGAGAAGATGACGGTCAGCGCGCCCTCGGTCATCAGCGCGCCCAGCGCCACCTGGCTGAACGTCCAGCGCTTGCGCAGTGGCCCCGCCAGCAGCGCCAGCACCACCACGCCCAGACTCCCGGCCGTGTAGAGCCAGGCGACCTGCGTGTAACTGGCATCCAGCTGCCGCTGCGCAAAGAGCACGAGCTGCGTGCCGGTGGTCGTGGCGACGAAATTGACCGTTGCCATCATCAGCGAGATGTTGCGCAACACTGGATGCCCCAGCACGTAGCGCAGCCCCTCGATCACGTCGTGGCCGATGCTCTTGCGCTCGCGCGTCGCATCAATCGGCGCGTTGAAGCTTCGGCGCACCAGCGCCAGGGAGAAGGCCGAGACCAGGAACGACGCCGCGTCGATCAACACCAGGTCCGGCAGCGCCAGCGTCGCTACCAACAGGCCTGCCAGAAACGGCCCCAGCACCATCGCCCCCGAATAGCTCGCCTGGATGCGCCCGTTCGCCGTCACGATATTGTCGCGGCTCACCAGACTGGGAATCGCCGCGAACTGGCACGCCTCGAAGCAGATCGTCAGCGTCGTGTGCACGAAGCCAACCGCGTAGATCCAGACCGGCGAGAGGATGCCCAGCGCATACGCCAGCGGGATCGAGCCGACCACCAGCGCGCGGCCGATATCCACCACGATCATCATGCGCTTGCGATTCACGCGGTCGGTCCAGGCACCCAAGAGCAGCCCGAAGAACAGGTACGGCGAGATCTCCGCCGCCGTCGTGATGCCCAGGTTGAGGGCGGAGCCGGTGAGCCGGAAAACCAGCAGCGGCAGCGCGAAGAGCGTGATCGAGCTGCCCAGATTCGAGATGGTCTGCCCAGTCCAGAACTTCCAGAAGTCCGCGCTGAGTCGTTGCTGGGGAGCTTGTGCCATGTCGACTGCCATCGGTTGCCCTCCTGGCGCACTGTCCACGCTGCTGCGGGCAGCGTACTCTCCGCCACCTGCCAACTGCTGTCAGAAATCTGCGTGGGAACGGCATGCCGTGCCCGCACGAGCGTGTCGCCCTGCACGCACCGTGTCGTGAAGGATTAGCCCCGGCCTTCAGGCCGGGAAACCTCCCAGTGCCTTCAGGCCGGGAACCTCCCAGTGCCTTCACGTCTGTCCCTTGCCCCGTGCTCTGCGCGGCCTTCCCGCCTTGCCGACGGGCGGCGTGGCCACCCGCTGCATGTACTCCGGCGCGCGGTACATCGCGACAATCATGCCGAAGACCTCACCATCCGGATCGGGCTTTTCCAGGATCAGGTCGTCCACCAGCGCGCGCAGTCGCCTTTCATACTCAAGCGCCCGCTCAGGCGAGAGGCGCACATGCGGCAGAGCGGAGGTCACCACCACCTCGTCACGCTCGGAGTACGCCTTATCGATCTCGTCACGCGCCAGCTCCAGAAAGTCGACGGCCCGCGGCTTGCCACCCATCACCTCGGGTAGATCGAAGTCGAAGATGCGGGCCGTGCGCGTGTAATACTTGGCGGTGATGCCGCGCACCAGCCGCCGCGCGACCACCTGCGCCAGCCCCGCCTCCTCGAGCACCTGCAAGTGATGCCCGATCGTCCCCGGCGTCGCGCCGAGATTGTCGGCGATCTGTTTGGCGGTCGCCGGCTGATTCTGGATGATGCTCAGGATGCGCGTGCGCGTGGCGTCGCCGAGCGCCTTGAGCTGCTGCTCCGTGGTGATCGTGAACGTCGGCGGCAGGTCCGGCATCGTCACCGGCACGCTCTCAGGCAGCACTTCCACGGCCGTATGCCCCGCCGGCTTGGGTTGTGACGCCACCATCGTGCGCCTCACTCTCTCATGTACGGGAAATAATGCATGTGCGGCATCCGGCTCACGATGGATGCTCATAGTACGTTCGCCAGATATCGCACGTAAGAGAGTTGTAGCATGTCATCCTGCGACTGCCAAGACCTCCGCCCATATATGTGCCCCGCGCGAGGAGACGTCCGTAGGGGCGCACTGCGTGCGCCCTGTCCCTGCCCTCAAGCGGCAGGGCTAATCCTACGCGATAGGTCCCGCGCCGGGCCGACGATGTGTGGCGTCCGCAGCCCTTGCCCTCCACGGCGCTGCTACGAGCAGGATTAGCCCTGGCCTTTAGGCCGGGGAGCGCCCCATCCCCATCCACCCGCTCGCCGGGAAGCTGCTCCATCCCCATCCACCCGCTTGCCGTGGACATGTCTCCCCCATCCAACCACCCGCCGAAGCGCGTTCTGGCTCCCCTTTCTCGCGCCAGCGGGGGCCTGGGGGGGGCGCTTGACCGCCAGCCCTGTCGTGTGGTCCAGTACAACCGGCGCCGCGGCGTGGCGCGATACGGGAGAGAGGCTGGCCGGCGGCGATGCACGAGCGACCCCGCACGGTGACGGCGGCCTCGCTGGGGGCCGCCTGGCTGAGCGTCGCGGGACGCATCCTGGCCGAGGGCGTGCCTGCCCGCTATGACGGGCTGCCCATGCTCGAGCTTGCCCACGTCGTGCTCGACGTCGCCGCTCCCGACCCCGACGACGCCATCATCGCCGCGTATGGAGATCCCGAGCGGCTGGCGTGGATGCGGGCGAACTTCGGCGACCATGCGCGTGTGGCTGCGCTGGGCAACGCCGAGAGCTACGCCACGCGGCTCTACGACTATGGACACAGCGGGCGCGACCAGATCGCCTGGGTCATCGAGCGTCTGCGTCACGATCCGGCGTCGCGCTCGGCCACCATCACTACCCTCCAGCCGCTGACCGACACCACCTACATTCCCTGCGTCAGCCTGCTGGACTTCTGGCTCCCCGACGGCGTGCTGGAGCTCGTCGTCTACGCGCACAGCATCGACTTCGGCACGAAGGGCTATGGCAATCTCGTAGAGCTGGCGGCCGTGCAGCGTCGCGTCGCGTCCGCGCTAGAGGCGCCGGTTGGGCGGCTCGTGATGACCGTCAAGTCCGCGCATGTCTACGACACCGAGCGCGACGAGATGGCCGCGATCCTGGCGGCGCAGGGGACGCGCTAGGGCTTTCGCGCGCCTCGCTGGCGCGGCGGATTTGAGGAGGGGAGCGCCGTCAGCAGCACCATCCCCACGCAGTAGCCGACGAAGGCGGCGACGAGGGACAGCGTGACCACCAGCCAGTTGATGCTTGCGCCGCTGTTCAGCGAGCGTCCGACGAGCAGGGCGGTGATGACGGCGAACGTCACCATCACACTGGCGAGCAAGATCAGGCAGCCCAGCGTTCTGCGCATGTCGCCTCGCCTACCCTTTCGCTGCCGCGCGGTCCCGCGCCCACACGCCATAGCGCCGGTACAGCCGCAGCATCCAGATGCCGACGCCCATCTCGATCACCGCCACCAGCGCGCGTAGAACGCTGTACCACACTGGCACCCCCACCGTGAGGATGCCCGCCAGCTCGAGCACCGTCGCCGGGATCTGCAACGCGGAGAAGGTGAAGGCCACCACGATCAGCCAGAAGACCCAGCGCCAGCGCCGCACGATCCCAACCCCCAGCAAGACGATCCAGAGCACGACGGCGACCAGGAACACCGTCACGATGAGCGGTCGGCGGTCCGCCGCGGAGGGCTGCAGCATCAGCGTCTGCAGGTAGATCTCCGGCGCGAAGAGGTAGACCGCGCCGAGGAACACGAGGGCCACTGCGCCGAACGCGAAGAGCACCCGCGTGAGTGCTCGTGCCGCAGGTGCGGCCGCGCCGTTGCCAGCCATCGCGCCCACCTCTCGTTCGCGCCGTCGCGCCTTCCACGCACCTACCTACCCGTGCCCTCAGTGTCCGACGTGCGGCGAGCGCTGTCAACGGCCGTCTGCATGCGCACTTGACGGCGCGCGGCCCACGCCGGTACCCTGAAGGAGCGGCATGTATGGCGCACAACACCGGCACGAAAGGGAGACGGCACGATGGCGGCACTCGTCGGCATCGTCATGGGCAGCGACTCAGACCTGCCCACCATGCGCGGCGCGGCGGAGATCTGCGCGCGCTTCGGCGTGGAGCACGAGCTGCGCATCGTCTCGGCGCATCGCACGCCCGACGACATGGCGGCCTATGGCAAGACCGCGCACGAGCGCGGCCTGCGCGTCATAATCGCGGGGGCCGGCGGCGCGGCGCACCTGCCGGGCATGCTCGCCGCCCACACGCCGCTGCCGGTGATCGGCGTGCCCGTGCCCACCGAGTGGCTGCGTGGGCTGGACTCGCTGCTCTCGATCGTACAGATGCCCGCCGGCATCCCCGTCGCCACCGTCGCCATCGGCAACGCGCGCAACGCCGGCCTGCTGGCCGTGCGCATCCTCGCCGCCGCCGACCCGGACCTCCAGCGCGAGCTGCTGGCGTACCAGGCCGAGCTTGCCGCCGCCTCGCGCGCCAAGAACGCCGACCTCCCCAGCCACTTATCCACAGACTAGCCCACCAGAATGTGGATAACCTGCCCTTTCCCTGTGGATAACTCGTACTTCCCCCGGCTTTGCCTCAAATGTCCCCGCTTGGCATGACTTTTGAGGCAGATGCCCCACTTGCCTCAAAAGTCGGTTCTATTGGGAGTGAAGCACAGGATGAACCGCTTTCAACGACGGCGCGCGCAACGCCGGGCAAGGCAACGCGCGGCGGTTCAGCACACGCGCCAGCACGTGCACTCCCGTGCCGCGCTGTGGCTCCGCTTCCTCGCGCGTCTTCTGCGCGCCTTTCGCTAAACAGGCGTCACCGCAGGGGAGTGGACAGCGGGTGTAGAGTGATGGCAAGCAAACGAGGGCGTCTGGAGGAAAGACGGACCCAGTAGCGCGAGGAGTAAGAAGATAGGGTGTGTGAATACATATGCCTATGTGGTAAGTTGTGTGCATGGATACCACATATTCGCCCAAGCAGTTTGGGCAGATGATCGGGCGCTCGGTCAACACGCTCCAGAAGTGGGACCGCAA
>Ga0070706_100006070_pt1 | contig 11418 bp, 10 predicted proteins | sample KBSK5501metaG_FD_65476 | JGI IMG/M metagenome (GOLD analysis project Ga0070706, IMG submission 65476) | Corn, switchgrass and miscanthus rhizosphere microbial communities from Kellogg Biological Station, Michigan, USA - KBS K5-50-1 metaG | ecosystem: Host-associated > Plants > Roots >...
CCTCGTGCACGTCCACACCGGGTACCCGCAACGCCACCAGCACCTTCATGACCAACTCGTCCCGGGGCGGGGAGGACAGGTCCGGCGGCGTGCGCAGCCACGCGGTCAGTTCCTGCGCGCCGCCTGAGGTAATACGGAACCCCTTCTGCGGGCCCTCGTCCGCGCTGCCGTCGGACTCGACCAGCCCGTCCCGCTCCAGGCGCTGCAGCGTCGTGTACACCTGGCCGACGTTCAGCGGCCAGACCTCGCCGGTTCTCGCCTCGAACTCCTCACGAAGCTGCAGGCCGTACTTCGGGCCCTCGCTCAGCAGCGCGAGCAGTGCGTGCCGGACGCTCATGCGGGCCTCCAAACGAGCATCATGCGCAGTATTATACCGAGTATACAGGTCCTGACAAGTCAGTGCCCTCCCGCATGCCAGCCTGGTCCTAGAGCGCGCTAACCAGTCTCGTCCCGGCGGTCGATGCCCGCCCGGGCGGCCAGGGCGCGCTGCACGAGCGCGCGCTCGGCCAGCGTCCAGGCGGTGGTCGTCAGCAGGTAAACCCCGGCCGCCAGCGGCACGAACGCGGCCACCACCACGGTGAAATACGGCAGCACGCGGGCCAGCGCGGCAGGCAGGGACGCGGCGGCACCGCCCCCGGCTACTTCGGCCGGGACAGTGGCCAGGGTGGGTGCCGGCTGGGCGGATCTGGTGCTCGGGCCAGCGGCCGGGCTGCCCGGCCCGGCGGCGGGCTGGCCGGGCCCAGCGGCGGGCGTGCCCAGCCCGGCGCCCGACGCGCTCAGTCCAGCGCCCGGCGTGCCTGGCCCGGCGCCCGATGCGCCGATGCGGCGTGCCAGCCTGGCCGACAACCAGCCGATACCGGCCAGCAGCAGGAACAGGCCAGCGAACACCGCGCCCTGCGCGCTGAGCGGCCCCGTCCCGCCCAGCCAGTGGCTGCCCAGCGGCGCGCCAAACAGACCGTGGCTGAGCAGCGTGTTCGGGGCACCGGCGATGCGCGGCGACCGGAACAGTAGGTACAGGACGCTGAGCACCGGCCACTGCGCCAGGGCGGGCAGGCACCCGCCGAACATGCTGGTGCCCTCGGACCGGTACAGGGCGGCCAGTTCACGCTGCAACCGGTCCGGCTGCCCGGCGTGCTTTTTCTGCAGCGCCTGTACCAGGGGCGCGATCCGGGCCTGCGCGGCCATCCCGCGCATGGCGCGGTAGCTCAGCGGGAGGAGCAGCAGCCGGATGGCCACAGTGAAACCGGCGATCGCGGCGGCGGTGGCCAGCCCTCCTGCCAGTGGCGCGAGCAGGCCGGCCAGCCCGGAGACAACGTGGTAGGCGGCGTCAACCGGGACGCCGGGAAAAACGGACATGGTGAGCAACCCTCCAGCGGGCCAGAAGTGACGATGACGGCTGGAGGCGGCCGCGGTCAGCCCGCGATGGCGCAAGATTCAGTGGTAGTCGGCCCCAAGGCCGGTGCGCCCGTGGTCAGGAAACGGCGGCCGCCGGGGCCGCCGAGGGTGCTCGGGGGCGGGGCCGCCCGGCCGCGTCCGGGTCGCGCTGGGGCAGGAACGCGGCCCGCCGGGACCTTTCGCGCAGCGCGGCGGCCCGGCGGATCAGCGGTACCGCGGTGGACAGCCGGCCGAGCCTGGCCCCGCTGGCCAGGCACGCGGCCAGCGCTCCGGCGAGCATGGCCCCGGCCAGCACGGTCACGGCAACGGCGGACAGGCTGGCGGGGGCGAGCAGCAGGTGGCTCGTCTCCCGCGCCAGGTCAGCGAGCGGCGCGAGGACGCTCAGCAACCCCGTCAGCACCACCGCAACCTCCGCCGGGAGCCCCGTGGCGCCACCACGGAACGGCACCCAGGCCTTCAGCGTACGTCGCGTTGCAGGCGTGCCGCGTTGCCGGGCCGAAATGTACGCCCCGGCCGCCGCATGCGCTTCAGGCGCCGTTGGGCCAGCTGTGCACGGGCTCGTTGCTGTGCATGTGCTCGATATAGCGCTGGGTCATCTGCCGCAGCGCCTCCGCGCGGTCGGCTCCGCTGTTCTCGCCGATCGCCGTGACCGTGGCCGTCTGCCAGGCCGCACCGGTCTGGCCGGTGATACACCGCTGCTCGATGATCTGCAGCAGGTGGCCGGCCAGGGCTGGGTCGACGCCCCAGCGGCTCAGCCCCTCCAGCGCCATCGGCAGCAGGCGGCGCAACACGAGTTCGGCCGCGGGCATCTCGCCAAAACCCGGCCAGTACAGATGGGCGTCCAGGCCGTTGCGCGCGGCCTCGTAGAAATTCTCGCCCGCGGTGGCGAACGACATCTGGGTCCAGACCGGCCGCTGCGCCTCGGCCAGCACCCGCACCAGCCCGTAGTAGAACGCCGCGTTCGCCATGATGTCCGACACTGACGGGCCAGCCGGCAGGACCCGGTTCTCCACCCGCAGGTGCGGCGTGCCGTTCACGACGGCGTAGACCGGCCGGTTCCAGCGGTAGATCGTCCCGTTGTGCAGGCTCATCTCGGCCAGTTGCGGGCAGGAGCCGCGCTCAAGCTCGGCGAGCGGGTCCTCGTCCTCGCAGATCGGCAGCAGGGCGGGGAAGTACCGGATGTTCTCCTCGAACAGGTCGAACACCGAGGTGATCCAGCGCTCGCCGAACCACACCCGGGGCCGCACCCCCTGCTGCTGCAACTCCACCGGCCGGGTGTCGGTGGCCTGCTCGAACAGCGTGATCCTGGTCTCCTGCCACAGTTGCTTGCCGAACAGGTACGGGGAGTTGGCCGCCAGCGCGACCTGAACGCCCGAGATGGCCTGAGCGGCGTTCCAGTACTGCGCGAAGGACTCGGGCGTGACCTGGACGTGTAGCTGCACGCTGGTGCAGGCGGCTTCGGGGGTGATGCTGTCGGCGTGGGCGACCAGCCGCTCGGGGCCTTCGATCGCAATGTGCATGTCTTCCCCCCGCGCCGCGAAGATCTGCTCGTTGAGCACCCGGTACCGCGCGTTGGCCGACAGGATGTCCTCCTGCATGTCCCGCTCCTGCAGCGTGGGCAGGATACCGATCATGACAAGGCGGCTGCCGGTGCTGCGGGCCTTGGCGTCCGCGGCGTTGAGGCTGCCCCGGACCTCCTGCTCCAGGCCCGCCAAGGCATCACCGTCGAGCCGCCGGGGCGGGATGTTGATCTCCAGGTTGAACTGCCCAAGCTCGGTCGCCCAGGCCGGATCGGCGATCGCATCCAGCACGTCGGCGTTCTGCATGGACGGCGCACCGCGATCGTCCACGAGGTTGAGCTCGATCTCCAGGCCCACCTGTGACGTATCGGCATCGAACAGGTGCTCGCGCAGCATCCGGGCGAACACCTCCAGCGAGCGCTGGAGCTTGTCCCGGTACCTCCCCCGGTCCTCGCCGCTGATCTTGATCGGCTGAATGTCCCGGCCCATTAAGGCCTCCGCCTAAGTCAAGGAGACGTTTGCGGCGCTCGGCCGCACTATTTGACTTTACGCGGGCTCGGGGCGCATCCCCTTCCGTTCTGTCACGGGTACACGACGTTGGCCGCGGTGGCGGTGTAGCTGACCGAGTACGGCGGGTCGCGGCGACCGCGATCACTGCGAGCCTGGAGCGCGCCGTGAGCCGGTACGTCATGATCTCGGTATGGCCTCTCCGCGCCCCCGTGCCGAGCCGTTCCGTGCCGCGCTGGACATCGAGACCCTCGGGGACCTGGCCCTGCGGCTGGGCACCGCCCGGCTAGTCCCGGGCACCGGCGGCACCTGGGAATTCGGCGTGCCCGGGGACTGGCTCGCCGAACTCATCGCCGACTGGCGGGCCTTCGACCCGCTGATCCTCCAGGCCCGCCTGGACCGTCTCACCCACCTGCGCGCCGACGTCGACGGCGTCGCCGTGCACCTGGTGCACGCCCCGGGCAACGGGCCCGACCCGCTCCCGCTAGTGCTGACGCACGGCTGGCCAAGCTCCTTCCTGGAATATCTGGCGCTGCTGCCGCTGCTCACCGACCCGGCCGCACACGGCGGCGACCCAAGGGACGCGTTCAGCGTCGTGCTGCCCTCCCTGCCGGGCTTCGGCTTCTCCGGCCCGCCGCCGCCGGGCGGCCTGGTGCACGAGCAGGTCGCGGAGCTGTGGCACACGGTCATGACGGACGTGCTCGGCTACGGGCGGTTCGCCGCGCACGGCAGCGACCTCGGCGCTGGGGTCACCGCCCGACTCGCCCGGGCCCATCCCGCCGAGGTCGCGGCGATCCACCTCGCCACGCCAGGGCTGGCCGCGCCGCCCCGGCCCTGGAGTGACGCGGTGAGCGCGCATTTCGCCGAGGTCGACGCCTGGACGGCAGAGGAGGGCGGGTACGCGCACATGCACGCCACCAAGCCCGCGACGATCGGCGCCGGGCTCGACGACTCACCGGTCGCGCTGGCCGCGTGGTTCGGGGAGAAGCTGATCCGGTGGAGCAGCACCACCGCCGACGGCCAGCCGGCCTGCGACCGGGGCCACCTGCTGTCCACGCTCACCCTCTACTGGGTGACCAGGACGGCCGCCTCGTCGTTGCTGCCCTACTGGGCGCAGCGGCATGCCCCGGGCAGCGCGCTGCCGGCCGACGACCCCGCGCCGGTCCCGACCGCGATCGACATCTTCGGCGGCGAGATCGTGCCGTTCCCGAAACCGCCACGGGAACTGGCCGAGCGGTATTTCCGCGTCACCGGCTGGGCCGAGCACGACCGTGGCGGCCACTTCCCGGCCGTGGCGGAGCCAAGGCTCCTGGCGGACCGGCTCCGCGAAGTGTTCCGCCCGTGCCGGGAGTCGTGACGCCGGCCGGTGCCGAGCCCGCCCGCACCGGGCTGGCCAGCTCCGGATCGGCCCGCTCCCGATCGGCGGCTGCCGGGCCGGCCGGTGCCGGGGTGCAGCCGTCGCGGATGACCGCGATCCAGGTGCCCGCCGGGAAACCGCTGGCCCTCATCGCGCTGCATGGCGCGCTTGCGGCGAGCACCATCCTGCTGGTGGTGCTCGCCGCGATCGGGGCCGGGTGACCGTCCCGCGGGCTCAGCATTTCGGCTATCGGGGCCGGCTATGGAGGCAACGAAACCAGGGCCATTAGCGTCCAAGGGAATAAAGAGGTACCGGTTGGAACTCGGCCGGGGCGCCCGGCGTTGCCAGGGTGGCATGCTTGCATGGCCAGGCGGCACCCGCGGGATGCCGGCCAACCAACCGGGGAGCTGACAGCAGCACAACGGCGGCGGGAGCGTGGTGGCGTGGGCGTCACTACCGGCGAGATGCCAAGTCGAGGACGCCTGCGCCGACGACGCAACATCCTGATCGGGGTCGTCATCCTCGCGCTGATGGCCGCCATCGGCGGGCTGCTGGTCTCGACGACCGTCAAGTCACCGGCCCAGCTTGCCGCGCAGACCAACTCCCCCGGGCTCACCCGGCTGACCACCACGGTGCAGCGCCACGTAATCTCCGACACGGTGCTCGCCCAGGGCGTGGTCAGCAAGCCCCCGGAGATCTCGGGACCGCCAGGTGGCGGCGGCGGAGGCGGGGGCGCCGGCGGGGCACAGCCGATCGTCACCAGGATCTTCCTCCGGCCGGGCAGCGCGGTGCGCCCCGGCGAACCGATCCTTGAGGTCGCCGGGCGCCCGGTGTTCGTGTTCCACGGCACCTATCCCGCCTACCGTGACCTCGCTCCCGGTGAGTCCGGCCCGGACGTCGCGCAGCTACAGGCGAACCTCCAGGCGCTCGGCTACCCGACCGGCTCGGACTCCAGCGGTGTGTTCGGCGCGGGCACGTCGGCCGCGGTCGCCGCCTTCTACCAGAACATCGGGTACTCCGCGCCACCGGCCGGCGGCAGCCCGAAGGGTCACCGGGCGATGGTCCCGCTGTCGGAGTTCATGTTCGTGCCCAGCTTCCCCGCCTCCGTGGCCAGCCTCGGAGCGAAGGTCGGGGGGACGGCCAGCGGCTCGCTCGTCACCCTGTCGATGGGCAGGCCCGGCATCAAGGGCCAGCTCAACCCGGCCGACGCCAGGCTGGTCAGGCCGGGTATCGCCGTCACGATCACCGACCCGGTGACCGGTAGGGCCCGCAAGGGCCGGGTCGTCTCGATCAGCACCCGGACCAAGACCAAGGGCAGCATCTCCGGCGGCATCTACCTGTCGATGAAGGTCCACCCCGACCACCCGCTGCCCGCGTCGATGGTCGGCCAGAACCTGTCGCTGACCATCAGCGCCGCGCACAGCAGCGGGCCGGTGCTCACCGTGCCGGAGGCCGCGGTCTTCGCCAGCGCCGACGGCGGCACCTACGTCAGCAAGGTCACCGGCGCCCACTCACAAGAGAAGATCGCGGTGCGGGTCGGGATCACCGGCGGCGGCTTGGTGCAGGTCACGCCGCTGCACGCGGGTGCCCTCACGGCCGGCACGGTCGTGGTCACCGGGCAGGGCTACGCCTCTTCCGGGCAATACGCCCGGCGTCCCCGGGGCCCCGGCGGACGCCCGGTGATCCTCCCCGGCGGGTGAAATGACGACGTTGCCCAGGGAACCCCCGCCCCCGGTCATCCGGCTGTCCGCGGTCGCCTACACCTACCGCGGCCCGCCACCCGTGCGCGCGCTCAAACCGCTCGACCTGGTCATCAACCGGGGTGAGCACGTCGCGGTCACCGGCCCGTCCGGATCCGGCAAGTCCACCCTGCTGAACCTGGTGGGGCTGCTCGACCGGCCGACCGAGGGCGTCATCGAGATCGACGGCCTGGACGTCGGCGCCGCCCCGGAACGCGACCGCGCTGCCGTGCGGGCGCACCGCATCGGCTTCGTGTTCCAGGCGTTCCACCTGCTGCCGCACCGCACCGCCGCGGAGAACGTCATGCTCGCCCAGGTCTACGCAGACCTGCCGCGGCGGCGCCGGTTCGGCGCGGCCATGGCCGCGCTCGGGCAGGTGGGCCTGGCGCACCGGGCCAACGCGCTGCCCACCGCGCTGTCCGGCGGCGAGCGGCAGCGGGTCGCGATCGCCAGGGCGCTGGTCAACAACCCCTCGCTGCTGCTGTGTGACGAGCCGACCGGCAACCTGGACACGGCCACCACCGCAGAGCTGTCCGACCTGCTCGAAAGCCTGTGCCGGGCCGGCACCACGCTGCTCGTCATTACCCATAACCCGGCCGTCGCCGCCCGCGCTCAGCGCCAGATCACCATCAGCGACGGCCAGCTCGAGGAAGTCACCGGGCGCCCCGTGCCAGCGGGGCAGAACGGCGATCGCGATGCGCACGGCGCGGGCTAGGCGCCGGAACCGCGGCGCGCCGGCCGAGCCGTCCCGGCTGCGCGCGCGCGACCTGGGCAGCGAGGCACTGGCCGGGCTCCTGCAGCGGCCCGGCCGGTCGGTGCTGACCATGCTCGGCACGGTCCTCGGCATCGGCGCGTTCGTCGCCATCGTCGGCCTTACCGAGACGGCCACCGGGCAGATCGGCAAGGAGTTCAATGTCCTCGACGCCACCCAGGTCACGGTGACCGACACGGCGGCGTACCGGACCAGCAAGCCGACACTCGACTTTCCGCCCAACTCCGATGGCCAGGTCGACAGGATCCGCGGCGTCATAGCCGCAGGCGTCTGGTGGACCGTGCCGATGAGCCAGGCGTCGGTGAGCGCACTGCCGCAGGCCAGCGGCGGCAACGCGATAGGGCTGCCGGTGATAGCCGCCACGCCGGGGGCGCTGCAAGCCAGCGGGGCGCGGCTGGCGGCGGGCGTGCTGTTCAACGAGTTCCACCAGGCACGTGCGCAGCAGGTGGCGGTCATCAGCCAGACCGCCGCGGCCCAGCTGGGCATCTCCAACCTGGAGAACCAGCCCGCCGTCTTCATCGAGGGCCAGGCGTTCACCGTCGTCGGCATCATCGCCAACGACCCCCGGCTGCCCGCGATGAACCTCGGCGTGATCGTTCCGGAGAGCACGGCCATTCACCTGTGGGGACTGCCGCGCAACGGAAGAGCGGCGCAGATGCTGATCCACACCAGGCTGGGTGCCGCGCAGGTCGTGGCCGCGCAGGCCCCCATCGCGCTGCGGCCCGACAACCCCAAGCTGCTGTCCGCGGCGGCACCGGTCAGCCCCGCGAAGCTACGGCGCTCGGTGACCACCAGCCTCAACACCGTGTTTCTCGCGCTGGCCGGCATTGCCCTGGTCGTGGGCGCGGTCGGCATCGCGAACACCACCTTGGTCGCGGTGCTGGAACGGGCGGCGGAGATCGGGCTGCGCCGCGCGCTTGGTGCCCGGCCCCGGCACATCGGGGCGCAGTTCCTCGCCGAGTCAACGGCCCTTGGCCTGTTCGGCGGGCTGATCGGGGCCAGCCTTGGCGTGCTGACCACGCTCGTGGTCACCGTGTACCACAGCTGGACCGCGCTGCTCGATCCGCGCGTCGTTCTCGCGGCACCCTTCGTGGGCGGCATCATCGGCCTGCTCGCGGGGCTGTATCCGGCACTGCGCGCCAGCACGCTCGAGCCCGCCGATGTGCTGCGCCGCTGACCGGCGCCCGCGCCGCCGGGCCCGCCGCAGACTCGCGGTGGCGGTGCGGCGCGGCGCGGCGGTGCTCGCCCTGACCTCGGTGGCCGTCGGCTGTTCCGGATCCGGCTCCGGGCCCGCGCACCACCGGCCCGGGTTCCGGCGAGGCTTCTTCGGCGGCGGCGCGGTCATCGTGGGTGGCGCCGGCGGCGGGTTCATCGCGGTGGGCGGACTGCCCGGCCGAGGTGGCCGGCGGCCGCAGATCGCGGTGCCGCCGGTGCCGGCGGCCGACTCCACGCGGCCGATCGTGATGCCGCTCGACGTGTACGAGCAAGTGGCAAGCCAGGAGCAGGACGCGCTCAGCGAGAGCCAGACACTGCTGGTGGAGCGCTGCATGACGGCCCGCGGGTTCAGTTACCCGGCTCCGGCCAGCCCGAGCAATGGGTTCGTGGCGCTGCAGCAGATCGAGAACGACCCGTTCGGGCTCACCGACATGGCCCGGGCGCAGACCTACGGCTACGCCCAGCCGAAGGGCAGCGGTGGCCAGGGCGGACCGCAGATCATCGGCTTCGTCGGCGGAGGGCTGTTCGCCGGTGCGCTCAAAAACCACGGGCAGGCTTACACCATGGCGCTGTTCGGCTTCGGCCCGGGGGGCGGCGGCAGGGCCCGCCAGCCGGGCTGCTACCAGCAGGCGATCTCCGAGGTATACGGGCCGCTGGGCGGCAACCCCAACCCGGACCCGGTGCCGATGATCGCCGCGCAGGCCAGCCAGTGGGCGCAAACCGACCCCCGGGTGCTGGCCGTTGAGCGCGCCTGGTCGAGGTGCATGGCCCAGCGCGGCTACAGCTTCCGCACCCCGCAGCAGGCCCAGCAGCACAACTGGCCCAAGACGCCGACCACCGGCGAGGTGGCCACCGCGGTCGCCGATGTGTCCTGCAAGGCGAAGACGAACCTGCCGAACACATGGCTGACCGTGGAGGCCGCCTACCAGCAGGTCCTCGTCGCGCAAAACCTGGCTGCGCTGTCGCAGTTGCAGGCCAACTTCAGCAGATTGATCCAGCGGTCGGAGGCTCTGCTGGGCGGCGTCCAGTAAAGGTCCGTTGCGGCGCAGGCCGTCCCGATCGGCCCCCTGCCGTCCTGACCGGCCGCTACCGCCCGCGCACGGTCTCCGGCGTCCGTAGCGGTGCCTCTACCAGGGACGCCGGAGCCGCGGGGCGAGAGCGGACATCGGATGTCGGCCAGGGCGGCTACCGTAGGGCCGTGCGGGTAGCGACCTGGAACGTGAACTCGGTCAAGCAACGGGTGCCACGGCTGCTGCCGTGGCTGGATCAGCGGCAGCCCGATGTGGTCTGCCTCCAGGAGACCAAGCTCGCCGACAGCGCGTTCACCGACCTGCTCGGCGGGGAGCTTGACCGCCGTGGCTACGCGGTCGCCCTGCACGGCCAGCCCCAGTGGAACGGGGTGGCGATCCTGTCCCGGGCCGGCCTCGACGACGTGATCACCGGCATTCCCGGCGGCCCGGGCTTCCCGGACCCGGAGGCGCGCGCGGTCTCCGCCACCTGCGGCGGCATCCGGGTGCACTCGGTCTACGTGCCCAACGGCCGGGTGCCGGACTCCGACCACTATCACTACAAGCTCGCCTGGCTGGCGGCACTGCGGGAGATGGTCGGCGCCGGGCCGGAAGCCGTCATGGTGTGCGGGGACATGAACATCGCGCCCGCCGACGCCGACGTGTTCGACCCGGAGGCCTACGTCGGGCAGACCCACGTCACGCCGCCGGAGCGCGCAGCGCTGGCCAGCCTCCAGGCGCTCGGCCTGCACGACGTGGTCCGGGACCGCTGGCCGGGCCGGCGGGTGTTCACCTACTGGGACTACCGGGCCGGGATGTTCCACCAGGACCTGGGCATGCGGATCGACCTGGTGCTGGCCAGCACCCCGGTGGCTGGCCGGGTGCGGGCGGCGTGGGTGGACCGCCAGGCCCGCAAGGGGACCGGGCCGAGCGACCACGCCCCGGTGATCGTCGACCTGGACGAGGCGCCGGATGGTGACATCGGGCCGGTCGTGCCGCCGCCGTCGGCGCCCGCGGCCAAGCGCGGCTCGGTCAAGCTCCCTCAGGCGCCCCCGGCCTGAAGCATCCGCATCAGCGCACGAGCGTCGTGGCCAGCGGCTGTGGCGGCGTCGGCCGTGTCACAGCCCGGGCCGGGCCTACAGCACGACCGGCGGCCAGAGGTCGTGGTGCGCCGCGATCGGGTCGCCCGCCCACTCCTGCGTGGCGGCCAGGTTGTCGTGCGCCGGGTACTTCTCCGCCGCCGGGCCGTCGGCGAAGGCGTGTAGCAGGTTCGCCGTGACGCCCCGGGTGAAGTCACTGGTGTGCCGGTCCAGCCCGAACCGGTAGGGGGCGCCGAACGAGGCCACCCAGCGCATCGTCCCGGAGTTGAACACCCCCGCGCCGCCGTGGTGGGTGTAGTAGGCCGAGTCCGAGTAGCTGTTCACGCCCCGGCAGGTCAGCGGCGAGTGGGACAGGACCTCGATCGGCCGCTCGACCGGGGAGTCGGGGTTGACCCGGTCGTATTCGATGCCCACCAGGCCGCGGAACCTGGTTCCCTTCCGCACCCCGGTCCCGGCGAACATCCAGGCGTGCGGGGAGGCGACCACGTAGGGGGCGGACACCGGGTTCGACTCGTACAGCGTGCCGGTCAGCGAGGACTCGGGATCGGGGTGCGGCGGCTCCCGCCAGTCGCTGGTGACCAGCGCGTTGTCCTTCCCGTACATCGGGTCCTGCAGGTAGCTGGTCTTATAGCAGATGACCAGCCGCCGCGGGCCGAGCCGCGTGCTGGCCAGCCGGGTCCGCCGGAACATGCAGTTCGCGCCGAGGAACGCGATGTTCACACCCGCGTCCCTGGCCGCGGTGACGTGCGCCCGCTCCGGCGGCGTCCAGTACTCGTCGTGGCCCAGCGAGAACAGCGCGCTCGCCC
>Ga0070706_100006072_pt1 | contig 11416 bp, 12 predicted proteins | sample KBSK5501metaG_FD_65476 | JGI IMG/M metagenome (GOLD analysis project Ga0070706, IMG submission 65476) | Corn, switchgrass and miscanthus rhizosphere microbial communities from Kellogg Biological Station, Michigan, USA - KBS K5-50-1 metaG | ecosystem: Host-associated > Plants > Roots >...
GCGGCGAGCACAGCGGGTTGGGTACTACGCCGCTCGTGCGCTGGCAACGCGACATCGAGCACATCCGCCAACTTCCGCCGGCCACCGATCTGCGCCCTCTGTTCTTCTATCGCTGCGACGCGTCACGGCCACGATGGCGCCCGTGTCCAGATCCACCGCGTGCTCGGCCTTGTGCGCCAAGTGGGTGCGCCCGTCTTTCATCTTCGCGATCCGCGCGTCCTCGTCTGCCGGACTCTTCCACTCTTGGTTCGACGTGCGCTTCTTGCGCTTCCGATCGAGCCGCGCCAGATCCTCCCGCGTGGGCGTCTCGATCCCAGACACCTTGGCCAATCCTCGCAAAAACTCCTCATAGCTCTCGCCGGTGTCCCGTCGCACGATCGACCGCATCGCCGCATTCGCTTCCAACGTCGTCGCGTCGATGCCCATCCGCTGCCCTTTCAGCAGTCCGCGTTCTGCCAACAACGCCAGCACCCAAGCGAACACCTCACGATGCGTGTCGATGTCGATCAAGCGCCGGGTCCGCGAGATCGTCGAGTGGTCCGGGGTTCGCTCGTCCAGTCCAATCAGCAGAAACCGTCGCAGCGCCAGCGAATCTGCCACCCGCCAGGCGATCCCACGCTCACCATCGATCCCCTCGAAATACCCCACCAGCAGCGCCCGAAAGTAAACCCCAGGCCGTAGCGAGGGCCGTCCTAGTCGCACATGATAGAAGCGAGCACATAATCCTTCCACAAACTCGTCGAACCTGGCACCCTCCAGTAACTCGTTCAACCGCTGATAGAAAGGATGTACCCGGCGCCACCGCCAACTCCGTGTGCGCGATCCAGATGTCTTCTTGCTTCTCCCCGCCACTCCGCTTGCTCATCGCCATGTGCGCATTCTACGAACTATCCCTGTGCATCACACCATCTAGACTTTCACCACGGGCTGTTAGGTCTAAATGAGATCGCGACAAACGCCTATCATCGAAAGGACTATAACTCAGTTGTGGGCATCATGAGTTGGGTCTTGCAATTCGAAAAGGATAATGACTCCTTTTTCCGACTCCGTGCACTGGGGGGGAACAACCTGGAAAGCCTACAGAATTACTTACAAAAATTCCCAAGCGGCAGGCATGCAGTACAAGCACGCAATGAAGTGGACGAACTTTCGCATCCTGCTATGGCCGCCCGGGCGCCGGACATACCGGCCAGTGGAAGTCGGGCCTCAGTTCCCACCGACGACAAGAACACTGTCCTCAATGTGGTCAAGCAATATCAGAAAGGCTATCAAGACAAGCAGCTCGATGAGTTGAAAGAGATTTGGCCAGGCATGACCCAACAACAGATAAAAACTCTTGGCGTGTTCTTCGACAGTGCTAGCACTGTGACTCTGAGTTACAACATCATCGGCGATCCTGAAATCAATGGCGACAGGGCGACTGTCACGTTCATGCAGTCGATTGGCTATACCATTAAAGGTCAGTCGGAGAAGCTCAAACCGGCCAAGATTCTTATGAAACTAAAAAAGGGGGACCAGGAGAATTGGCACATAGACTCGATCAAATGAACTGAAAGACGGTGAAGGAGATGGAAATGTTAAGGCCAGCCACCTTCGTTCCAACTTCAGGTCTTTTCATCTTGCTCTCATCTGTCTATGCGCTATCGCGGCCCGACCGCGAACTCTACGAATGTCAATTTATCCTTGTCGAGGGATTTGATTTGCATCCTCCCACAGGTTTACGGCGCTGATGGCCTGGTCGGCAATCACGGCGGCCCCAGTTTAGCGTCGGAGTAAGTCCCCGCGATCTGCCCATCCGAATTAATGGCAAAGGCGGACGTCACAAGTGAACCCGTCGGATCGAACAAAGGGGATTCGTTGCGGAACCGCCGTGTCAAGCATGTCCCGCAAGAGCTGTTTTGCGGGCCCCAACCGGAAGGATAAAAGCTTGCTAATCGTGTACGGGCGACTGAGAACTCACGGCTGCGCAAGGCTACTTCAACCCGCCCGCTTCGCTAACTCACGAACGGGTGGCCGCCGACAGAGGTGATCCGTGCGCGGTTTCTTCGCGGACGACGTACTTTAGCGATTTCGCCTCGGCGAAGCAGTCACGCAAGGGTTTGGCGAGGTCGCGATGTTCCTGTGTCTTCTCCCATTCAAGGAAGTGGTCTAGCGTCTCCCACTCGCTGGTGATCAGCCAATCCAGGGGGTCATTGGGCGATTGACACACCTGGTCAAGGAGATGTCCTTTGACCCCCCTGGCGACCTCATGACGAACTTTGTCGTAAGCCTGAAGAAAGGTCTCTTGTGACCCGGGCTTGAGGCGGAGCACGAAGACCACACGGCCTTTCATGGTTGGTTCCTTCTACGCCGCAGGCATCGAATATTGGGCCGATTGCATAGGATACTTCGCAAACCACTTTGCCAGCGCCGCCGCAATACCCGGCGGATCCATCAGCGGCAGAGCGTGTTCGGCGCCGGGGAGCACCAGCTTCTCGGTGTGGGGGATCCACGAAACCAGGAACTCCTCAACTTTCTGGGCCCGAACTGGGCTGTGCGCCCCCAGGATCGAGAGTACAGGGATCTTAATCTGTGATCCTTTCTGCGGTGAGAACTCCCATCGGTACGAGGCCGGCATCTCGACTTGCAGGAAGGTATCGGCATCCTTCACGGCGCTCTCAAACTCACCCGTTTTCATAAGGAAGTCGAGGACGTCGCGGAACGCTTCTCCCGCGCGCGTCTGGAGGAATGCCTGCAACGCCCCCCGCTTATCTCCTGTCGCGTAGATTTCGTTGACTTTGGCCATTCCCTCCTGAAATTTCTGCTGCGAGGCTTGGGCATCGGCGCTTTGCTGGGCCTTGGCAATCGCACCCATCAGCGCCGGCTCCATAAGAGCGAGTGTGTGCACAGACTCGGGACGTGAGTAGGCGAGCTGAATTGCAATCACCCCGCCTAGCGAATGGCCCACGACATGCGCTCTCGCAACGCCGAGGTGTTGTAGCAACGCGTGACAGTCCGCCGCCTGGTCCTCGATGGCTGCCTTGCCTGGCGGACGTTCGCTCCCGGCAAAGCCGCGACGGTGGTAGTTGATGACGCGATAGCGATCAGTGAGGGCACGCTCCCTCATCAGCGGTGTGTTCTCGTCCGCCAAGAGGCCCCCGTGTAAGAAGATCACAGGCTCACCGGAACCCCGGACATCGTATTCCAACTCTACATCATTGACTCTTGCGCGCTGCATGGAGCCTCCTTTTTCCGCCTTTCCAGAGCTAGTTCTTTAGCAGAGACTTGTGTACGTGTCAAGGAAAACGATGTACTCATCCGGCCTACTGGCGCGCATCGCTTCGTGTGCCTACACAGCCACTTTGAGAGACCAACCACCAGCGGCTACCTCCGGACGATAATTGGGGCAAGGACAGGCTGATGAAGCGCTCCTAACGCGAATGGCATTCTGCAACGCTCCCCTCGCCTGTTCCATTCCCGGCGCGAAACCCGTAACGTCCGAGTCCGCTCCAGCAGATCGGGCTCGCGGTAAGCCGGCGACTTGGGAGTATCGCGACATGGGGCTTGGGCGCGCACAATTCAGTCAATAGATTTATGGAATCTGAAGACACTTATTGTGAACATGATCGGAGCAAAGACTGCCATCGCCAGCATCTGCGGCCAAAGCACATTCAAGCCGACGCCCTTCAAGTAGACGCTCCGCAACACCACCTCAAAATAGAGCAGTGGATCCAAGTAGCTTATCCACCGCAAAATGGGCGGTATGCTGGTCATGGGAAAAGCGAAGCCGGAAAAGATAATTGCTGGATCATTGAAGAAAAAGGCAGATATCAGCGCCTGTCCTTGCGTTTTGGAAACCGTGGAGATGAACAACCCCACGCTCAGCACGCACAGCAGGAACAGCACCAATCCCAGGCTCAAGACCCCGAGACTGCCACGAAAGGGGATGCGAAACCAAGCCGTCCCCACAATCGCGATTAGGGCCCCGTCAGCAAATCCAATGACGAAGAAAGGCAGGGTCTTTCCCAGAATGAACTCCCAGCGTCGTATAGGGGTGACCATCACCTGCTCGAGTGTCCCGATTTCTCGTTCTCGCACTACGGCGAATGCGGTCAGCATGAGTACCTGGATGAGCGCGAGGATGCCAATGACGCCCGGGATAAAGTTCCAACGGCTCTGCATGTCCTCGTTGAACATGGGACGTCGCTCCAGCACAACCGTGGGCATCTGCTTGAGCAGCAGCGGACTGGTCCGCTGCTGGAACTTGTTTTGGTAGTCTCGCGCAAAATCACTAGTAATCTGGTTCACGTACCCCAAGGCGACTAGCGCGATGTTGGAATTGGTGCCGTCCAGAATCACCTGCAGCGGCGCTGTCTCGCCTTTGCGCAGATGGCTGCCAAACCCGGCATTTATGTGGAGAGCAACAGTCGCATCGCCGCGAGTGATAAGCTCACTAATCTGCCGGCGGTCCGATACCCAGGCACGAATATCGAAGTAGCGACTGGCGCCGAAGCGGGCTATAAGGTCACGGCTTTCCGAGCTATTATCCAGGTCCAAAACCGCAGTCGAAACATGTCGCACTTCGAACGTAGTGGCATAGCCCAGAATTAGAAGTTGGATGATGGGAGTGGCCAACAGCAGAAACAGGCTACTTCTGTCGCGGAAGACCTGGATAAATTCCTTGATCACCATTTGCCGAATGCGAGCCAACATTGCGCGACCTCAGTCCAACGTCTTTTGCAAACTTCGGCTGGCGAGCGTCCCAACCACCATTGCAAAGCCGACCAGACCCAACAGATCTCCCCGAAGCAGGCCGATGGAGCTGCCTCTCAGGAACACACCTTTGAGTATGCTGACGTAATACCGCGCAGGGATGATGTGCGTGAAAGCGCGGAGGACCACTGGCATCTGGTCAATCGGGTAAATAAATCCGGAGAGCAAGAATGTCGGCAGAAACCCCGTGAGGAGAGAGATATGGCTGGCAGTCAATTGGGTTTTCGCGACTACGGAAATAAGGTATCCCATTGCCAGAACAACCACTAGGAACAATGCGGAACTGATCAGTAGGGTGCCCCAGTTCCCACGGAAAGGTACCCGAAATCCCCAGATCGCGATGGCCGCGCAAAGAGTGGAGTCGATAACGCTGATCAGGAAGTATGGCGCCACCTTGCCAATCATGATCTCCGACGGCTGCACCGGAGTTGAGATGAGCTGCTCCATGGTGCCCCGCTCCCATTCACGGGCAACCGTAAGGGAAGTTAAAAACGTGCCAATGACGGTCATTACCAAGGCAATGACGCCAGGTACAATGAACGCCCGACTCTGAAGCTCTTCGTTGAACCAAACGCGAGACTGCACATTTAGCGGGTACTGCAACCCGGCCAGGCCTTGTCGGTGCGCCCAATCAAGTTGCACGCCAGCGGAGAAGCCGCGTACCACGCTTTCGCTGTAGCTGAACGCCAGATTGGCGGTGTTATCGTCGATGGCATCGACCAGCGCTTGAACGCCAACCGGACCACCGGCATTCAGTTTTTTCGAAAAATCCGGAGGGATGACAATGGCAATCCTGCAGCGCCCTTCATCTATGGCCCGGAGCAGGGCGGGATAGTTGTCAACTGTGCCCACCAAGTCGAAATACCTGGAAGACTGGAAATGCTTCAGCAAGTCCTGGCTCTGCTGACTTCCTTCGCGATCGAACACGTACAGCGGGAGAGCGCTGGTGTCCAAGTTCACGCCGTATCCAAACAGCAGCATCAGGACGGGCGGCATAAGCACCACAATGGCCAAACTGCGAGCGTCACGAAGGATTTGAACAAATTCCTTGCGAGCCATGGCAACAACCCTGTACGCCCGCATGACTAGGATTCCTCCTTGGCTGCCTCGGCGTGCGTTCCGGCGAGCGAGACAAAAACATCCTCCAGTGTTGGCTGGATCTGCTCGATCCTTGTAACCGCGATGCCGCTTTGCAACAGAAGCTTGCGAAGCAAGGGAATGGCCTCCTTTGCCCTTGGTACATTCAAATGTAACACGCTGCCGAAGACTGCCGCGTCGAGCAATCCAGGGGTCGCACGCAACAATCCCAAGGCCGCCGCGAGTGGTTCACATTCCAAAAGCACAAGTTCCCCCGGCATGGATCCTCGCTTCAGTTCCGCAGGTGTACCCAAAGCTACGATCTTTCCCCGATTGATCAGCGCCAGGCGATGACAGTATTCGGCCTCGTCCATGTAGTGAGTGGTGACAAAGACGGTAGTCCCCCCCTCGGCGAGCTGGTGAATCAGATCCCAGAATTGACGGCGAGTGATCGGGTCAACCCCCGCGGTGGGCTCATCCAGGAACAAGATCGAAGGCCGATGCAGCAGCGCGCAGCCCAGCGACAGACGTTGTTTCCATCCGCCCGGCAAGATGCCGGTGATATCTCTCTGATGGTCGGAGAGGCCTGCCATCTCCAGCGCCCACTGGATGCGTTCAGAAAGCGAACGCGCCGACACGGAGTACATCCCGGCAAAAAATCGAAGATTTTCGATCACCCGTAGGTCGTTGTACAAGGAAAATTTCTGTGACATGTAGCCGATGGTCTGGCGCACTGCTTCTGGCTGGGTGGCAACATCAAACCCGGAAACCCGGGCCCCCCCCTCAGTAGGACTGAGCAGGCCGCAGAGGATGCGAATTGTGGTCGACTTCCCGGCGCCATTCGGCCCAAGAAAGCCGAAGATTTCACCACGGCGGGCTTCGAAGCTGACATGGTTCACGGCGACGAAGGTCCCAAAACGCTTCACCAGGTTCTCGACAACTACAGCTGGGCCACTATTATTCACGACTTTGCCTCGGTCATTCTGGCCTCGACAGCGGTAACCATCAGGTCCTCTACCGTAGGGATGGTCTTAACGATGTCATCAAAAGGCAGCTGCGCCGCTGTCAACCGTTTGCGCAATTCGGGTATACGCCGTTCCGCATCGTCCACCACCAGATGGAATCCGTCCCCCACGAGGACCAGGCTGGTGACTCCCTCCGCGCGCTGCAGTTCGCCCCGCAAACGGCGAGCATCGGAGGAAATCACCGCCACTACATCTCCGGGCAGGTTCTTCTTAAGCTGCGACGGCGTATCGCAGAACAGTAATTGGCCTTTGTGCATTAATGCCACACGATGACAACGCTCGGCCTCATCCAGATATGCTGTGGAAGTAATAATCGTGACACCTTCCGTGGACAGCGAATACAAGATGGTCCAGAAATCCCGGCGCGAAACCGGGTCAACCCCGTTCGTGGGCTCGTCCAGGAGAATGATTTTGGGAGTATGAATCAAGGCGCACACCAGGCCCAATTTTTGCTTCATACCGCCCGAGAGCCTGCCTGCCAGACGTCCGCGGAATGGGTCCAGGCCAGCCACAGCGAGCAGCCGTGACGCCTGTTCCTCCCTGCCACGGCTTCGAACACCGAAGATGTCGGCATAGAATCGGATGTTCTCGTCCACCGTAAGATCTTCATATAGTCCAAATCGTTGCGGCATGTAGCTAATGTAATTCTTGACTGCATCCGGCTGACGCACGACGTCCCAGCCAGCCACTGTGGCGGTCCCTTCATCAGGTGTCAATACTGCTGCCAGCATACGCAGAGTTGTAGTTTTGCCTGCGCCATCCGGGCCGACCAAGCCGAATATCTCGCTGACATTAACTGTGAAACTAAGGTGATCGACAGCGCAGACGTCGGGAAAACGCTTGACTAAGTCAGACACGACAACGGCAGCGCCGCCCGGTTCACGGTTTTGCATTGTGGAACTACCTTTGGCTAGGCTGACTCCGCTTCGCATCGGCTGTGGGTTGCGAGTTGTTTGCACTCGAAGGAAGCAGTTTCACTCGCACATGGTTCTCCAGAGCCATCAGTTTGTAATCCCGCGCTTTGGCCAGATCCACAACCAGGCGCGTCACTGGTGGATCAATCTGGCGCAGAGCTATGCGCACGGCGTTTACCTCGGCGGTTTTGACCGGGATCAGCCGCGGCGGGTGGTTCCAATTGGTGTAAGGCAGATCAATCACCGCGCGGTCTGGTTTTTTCAGCGTCATGGACGCGGGCCTAATCGGTCCGCTGGCATTGATCCAGATTTCAAGACCGTCCTGCCGTTCCTTCACGTCAATGCTGTGCACAGCCACAATCTGTTTCGTATCGGCCCGCGGTGGTGAAGCGGGCTGCAGCGTATCTTGAAAGACATTGTTCGGCGCATGGTTCGCGGCTCCCGGCGAAAACGATTCAAGCACAGCATCCGCGGGCATTCCTGGTTTCAATTCGTGGTTGGCGTTGGGGAGGTCGATCTTGATCTTGTAAACCAGCGTGACACGTTCACCTTGAGTTTGCACGCTCTTGGGCGTGAATTCGGCATTGGAAGCAATAAAGGACAACTTACCGATATAGGTCTTTCCCGGATAGGTATCGGTCGTGACCTTTACCTCTTGCCCCACGCGTATGCGACCTAGATCAGTTTCATTGACGTATGCTCGCAACCACACATGGTCCAAATCTTCCAGCGTTACGATGGGAGTTCCCGGACCCACGACCTCCCCCAATTCAGCCTCCCGGGTCTCAATCACTCCCGAGGTTGGGGCCCGCAGCACCGTATAGCCCAATTTGATTCGAGACTGCTGGAGATTTTCGAAGGCTTGCTTGGCCATTTGACGGTCAATTACGATTTGCTCTCTACGGCTACCCTCCTTCACTCCTTCGTAAAGCTGTTTGGAACGTTCGTATACAGCTTGGGCACGCTTGAGATTAGTAGCGGCGATGTCGCGTGTCTCTGCCGAGATGGCATCCTTCCTGTAGAGGTCTTGTTTGCGGTTGAGATCAATCTTCTTCAGTTCGAGGTCAGCCTGAGCATCCAGCATGGCCTGCTCAGCGGCATTTATATCCTGAGTCCGGGACCCGGCCTCGGTGAGGCTGAGCTGGGCCTTTCGCAAATTGAAACTGGCTTCATCGCTAACGACTTGCTGCCGGTAGTCATCATCATCCAGTTTTGCCAGCAGCGCATTAGCTTCCACCTGCTGTCCCTCCTGCACCGGCAGCTCCTTGACCCGACCCTGGACTTTGAAGCTGAGGTCGGCCTGGTGTGCCTCAATGTTTCCGGAGACTTTTAGCACATTTCCGACCCGCTGCTTGCGGAAATGGGTCGGCAAGTAGTTGAACGCTGCCAAAATCCCGCCCGCAACGATCACAAATAACATGATCTTCTTCATATAAACACCTGCAGAGCTTGTCCGCCTGGGTTACACGACTGGATCTGGGATCACTGTTCCAAATAGCGGTCGTAATTCTTCTCCGTTCCGCCCAAGGCTCTAGCCAGTGCAATCTTGGCATCGATGTACTTCGTTAGGGCTGCGACCTGATTCTGCTGCGCACGGGTAACAGAATCCTGAGCAGTAATCACTTCAACATTGTTTGCCGCGCCTGCTTGGAAACGGACACGTGCCAGATCCAGTTCCTGCCGGGCCAGCATCAGCTCCTCTTGCGCCACCTCGACCTGGTTGCCTGAGGACTCCAGGTTGAGGAGCCCTTCCCGAATATCTTCCTCAATTTGCAAACGCAGGTCCTCGAGCTGACTATTCACACGCTGTAGGCGGCGGTCGATTTCCAGCTGTTCTCCTTCGCGATCCCTGTCAAAGAGTGTGAGCGATAGTGATCCTTCCACTCTTCCTGTGCTGGTGATTCCGCTCAGGGTGCGACCGTTTCCGCCATAATTCCCGCTCAAACTGATTCGAGGCAAAAATCTGGCCCGCGAAGCTCGTTGCAGCTCCATTTGTTCATCGCGCTGGCGAAGCAGCGCAATGTAATCCGGACGGTCCGCTATGGCCGCAGCTACAGCCTCGGTTATTGCTGGAGGCTGAATAACCCGGAAACTCAATTTTTCAGCCAACTCCAGAGGTGTTGAGAGACTCAGGCCGATATTTCGTGCCAGGACCAGCAGTGCCTGCCTGGCCGCATTTCGGGCAGTTAGCACAGCTTGCTGATCATCGGCGAGCTGAACTCTTGCGCGTACCACGTCCAGACCCGTAGCGACGCCAGAATCATGTTGATCGTTCGCCAATTTCAAGAGCGCTTGTGAAGTGGTCACGCGTGACTCAGCTGAGTCGACGAGGGCCGCCGCTGATTCAGCATTCAGGTAAAGAGAGGCGACCGCGCGGATAACCAGGTCACGGCTATCCTGGTAGTCGCTTCGAGTTGCTCGTTCATGTTCCTCACTGGACTTCCAGTTGTGAAAGGCCTGTAAATCCAGCACCGACTGGTCTACATAGACGCGGAAGTCATATGTGCTAAACGGGCCAACTGCCGGAGGTGCGCCTGGGATGTTAATGCCCAGATAGCTTAAGTTGATTTTTTGAAGAGCGAGTGACGTCTCGACATGGGACCTGGGTAGAAGATTCGAAAATCGCCGTTCCCGTGTGCCCGCAGCCTCCTCAGCCTTGGCTTCCGACACGAGGACGCTCAGATTGGCTTTCAGGCCGAGTTGAATGGCGTCCTTTAGAGTCAGCTGGTAGGGTTGTTGTGCCTGTGGGAGCGGAACCAGCCCCGACAACACGTAAACCAGCAGCAGGGTCATCCGGAATCTCCCTTTTGACTTCAAATGCGGTGCCGATTCTACACCCATCCCGCGTGTTTGCGACATTGCAAAGGAATTTTCATCCGGAGCGCCCCCAACGGTCTGAGATCCGCACCAGCACCGACGAAATTGCCCGATATTCCGCCACCCTTACTCCTTTCCTTGCCGAGCCCGTTGTAGACAGATTCCGCTGCTTGAGCGGGCCACCGCCGATCTATCCCCTGGGCATCGGCAACATCTCGATCCGCCCAGCAGCATCGCCCCGAACCGTCGCCGCGTCAGATGTCGTTCCGCCAGCAGCAACCAGTAATTAGCGCGCATGGTTTCACTAGCCGTTCTCCGGTCTTGACCAGCCGTTGCTGCAGACTCGTCAGCGACCAGTTCTCGATTCGCTTCGGCAACTCCAGCCGCCGCCACAGGTTTCCAAGCTTGTACGCCAACAGGCTCAGCGCCAGCCGCTCTTGGCTCGGAGCGAAAACGATGACGAGAGGGGGGGCATCTTTTACTGCTTTTGGCCCACCATACGGTTTCTTCGCCGGTGCAACCGCGCGGAACGTGATGTATACATCTACCCTTATGCCGAGGACCGAAACGCCGGCTATATCCTGCTCGATCTCGAGCACGCGACGCGCCAAATCCTGGACATCATGCGGGCTCATGGACATGAGCCCTGCGTAATGCTTCAGACCAGCCCTGGCCATTCGCAAGCTATGGATTCGCGTTAGCAGCACGCCGCTGGAACCTGCCTCGGCTACTGCCGTCGGCAAGCAGTTGGCCCAACGCCTACGGAGGCGACTTGGCCAGTACCGACTGGCATCATTTGGGAAGACTGGCGGGGTTCACCGCTAAGGAAGC
>Ga0070706_100006074_pt1 | contig 11414 bp, 10 predicted proteins | sample KBSK5501metaG_FD_65476 | JGI IMG/M metagenome (GOLD analysis project Ga0070706, IMG submission 65476) | Corn, switchgrass and miscanthus rhizosphere microbial communities from Kellogg Biological Station, Michigan, USA - KBS K5-50-1 metaG | ecosystem: Host-associated > Plants > Roots >...
CCCGAGCAAACGATCGCGCTCGAAGCGATCAAGGCTGCGCTGGACGACGCCGGCATCTCACCGAAAGACGTCGACGGCACCGTGAAGTACTCACTGGAGAACACGTTCGAGCACGACATCGCGCGCAACCTCGGGATCCCGAACCTCCGTTTCTTCGGCGACGTCGCGTACGGGGGCGGCGCAGGGTGCGGAGCGGTTGGTCACGCGGCGATGGCGATCGCAACCGGAACGGCAGAGACCGTCGTGGTGTGGCGCGCGCGCAACCGTGGTTCCGGTGGGAGGCCGTGGGCGTCGAAGTCCAACCGAATCGGAGGCGAGCTTCAGTGGTACCTACCATGGGGCTTGTCGCGGCCGGTCGACCAGATCGCGATGCTCGCACGCCGTCACATGATCGAGTACGGATCGACCGAGGAGCATCTTGCCGCCGTCGCGATGGCGTTCCGTGAGCACGCGCTGAACAACCCGTCGGCGATGATGCGGAAACCGATGTCGCGCGAGGACTACTTCGATGCGCGCTTCGTGTCCGAGCCGCTCCGTCTCTTCGACTGCTGCCTTGAGTCCGACGGTGCTTTGGCTGTCGTATTAACGACGCCCGAGCGCGCGCGCGACCTCAAGCAGCCGTCGGTTCTGGTGCGCGGCTTCAGCCAGGGCATCGGGCCCGACCACATGGTGATGGCCAACTACTTCACGCCGGACCCACTGGACTCCCCCGGCGCGTACGCGGCGAAAGACCTCTGGAACGCGAGCGGCATCGGGCCCGAGGAGATCGACTGCGTGCAGCTCTACGACGCGTTCAGCCCGCTCGTGGTGATCTCGCTCGAAGCCTTCGGCTTCTGCAAACCCGGCGAGGGCGGGCCCTTCGCCTTGTCAGGCGCTTTGCGCGCGCAAGGCGGTGCGTTGCCGTGCAACACCAGCGGCGGCTCGCTGTCCGAGGCGTACGTGCACGGGATGAACCTGATCATCGAGGGTGTGCGCCAGCTTCGGGGCACATCGACGAACCAAGTCGCGGCCGAGACCGTGATGGTCACAAGCGGCAACGGCGTGCCCACCTCGTCGCTGGTCCTGAGGAAGGCCGCATGAGCTCGCCCCCGCGTCCCGTCCCCGATCCCGACGTCTCGGGTAAGCCTTTCTGGGAGGCAGCCGCACGCCACGAGCTCGTTCTGCAAACGTGCGCCTCGTGCGGAACCATCCGCCATCCCCCGCGGCCGATGTGCGCGGTCTGCAACTCGATGGAATACACGTTCGAGCAAGCCTCCGGCCGTGGCCGTATCTGGTCGTGGGTGATCGCCCACGCGCCCGTCCTGCCGTCCTTCGCGGAGAAGGTGCCGTACAACGTGGTCGTGGTCGAGCTCGATGAGGGCGTGCGGATGGTCGGCAACGTGTTCGACGTCGACAACGACGCCATCACCGAGGGGATGCCGGTGGCGGTCGATTTCGAAGACGTCGAAGAAGGCGTCAGCCTGCCCGTGTGGAGGCCCCAATGACGTCGAAGGCCCAATCATCGAGGGCGGAGACCGATCTCACGTTGTTCTTCCACCCGCGCACGGTCGCGGTGGTTGGCGCGACGGACAACAAGCAGCACGGCAATTACTTTCTGTTCAAGAAGGTGCTCGCGCGCGCCGGGGTCGAGAACGCGACCGTGTACGCCGTCAACCCTCGGAAGGGATTGACCGAGATTGAAGGCGCACCCGTCGTGCCCACGATCGCTGACGTGCCCGGTGACATCGACCTCGCCGTCTTGATGGTGAACAAGGAACGGATCGAACAGATCCTGACCGAGACGTGCGCGCGCCACCCGAAATTCGTGATCGTGTTCACCGCGGGGTTCCGCGAGACCGGCATCCCAGAGGATGCGGCCCTCGAAGACAGGCTCGCCGAGATCTGCCGCGAGGCGGGAGTGAGGCTCTTCGGCCCCAACACCAACGTGAACGCGCTCGAGATCTTCCCACAGCTGCCCGGACCGAAGATGGCGCTCGTAACGCAGTCGGGGCACCAAGGGCGGCCGGTCGCGCAAGGCGTGGAGCTCGGCGTCGGGATCACGACGTGGGTCCCCACCGGGAACGAAGCAGACCTCGAGGCGGAAGACTTCATCGACTTCTTCGTCGACGACGACGAAGTGGCGGTGATCGCGTGCTACATCGAAGGCTTCAAGGAGATCGCGAAGTTGCGCCGGGCGGCCGAGCGCGCGGCCGTCGCCGGAAAGCCGATCGTTCTGGTCAAGATCGGTCGTACCGAGGAAGGCGCGCGCATGGCCGCGTCACACACCGGCCACCTCACCGGCTCCGACGCCGTTCACGACGCGTTCTTCAGGCAGCTCGGCATGATCCGCGTCGACGACTTGGACGAGCTGCTGGACACCTCGGCGCTGTTCACGCGATTGCCACGCGCGCCCGGCGACGGGATCTGTGTGTACGCGATCAGCGGTGGTACGGGAACGCACATGGCCGACCTTGCGGCAGCAGGAGGCCTGCGTCTGCCGCGACTGAGTGACGACACGCAGAAGAAACTGCACGAGCTCGGCATCGCCGATTACCTCACCGTGTCGAACCCCGTGGACAACGGGGCGCAGCCGGTTCGGACGCCGGGCGTGAACCGCGCGCTGATCGAATCGTGCCTCGAAGACCCCGCGATCGACATCCTCGTCTGCCCGATCACCGGCATCTTGCCCTCGATGTCGAAGATCGTGGCCGGCGACATCGTCGACGCCTACCGAAGCGCGAAGAAGCCAGTCATCGTGATCTGGGGCTCTCCCGTAACCGACGACGAGGGTTATCGCATCCTCGTCGAAGGACGCGTGCCGATGTTCCGGTCGTTCAAAGCATGCGTAGCCGGTATCAAACGGTACGTGGACTACTGGCGCTTCCAGGAATCGTTCGCGCCCGCTGCGATCACGCCGCCGCATATCCCGAGCGGCCTCGAAACGATGCTTGCAAGCAACGGCGCCTTGAGCGAAGCCGATTCGGCGATGGTCGCGTCGCACTTCAGCGTGCCGTTCCCGCGGGGCGCCGTGTGCGTGACCGAGGAGCAGGCTGCGGAGGCAGTGAATCGCTTGGGCGCGCCGGTCGTCATGAAGGCGTGCGGTTCCGGGATCTTGCACAAGAGCGATGCTGGTCTCGTGAAGGTCGGCGTTGGCTTCGACGACGTGGTGCCGGTGTTCAGGCTGCTCGACAAGAAGGGGCGCGAGCACGGCGGCGAAGCGGGCTACGAAGGCGTGCTGATCCAAGAGCTGGCACCCGACGGCGAAGAGGTCATCGTCGGCGTGAAGAACGACCCGCAGTTCGGGCCGGTAGTTCTGTTCGGCCTCGGCGGGATCTTCGTCGAAGTGCTGAAGGACGTCGCGATGCGGGTGTGTCCGATATCACGACGAGACGCCGAGCAGATGGTCCGCGAAGTGCGCGCGTGGCCCCTGCTGGACGGCGCGCGCGGCCGCGAGCCGGCGGACGTGGACGCTTTGGTCGACCTCATCGTTAACGTTGGCCGCATGGGGATGGATCTTCGCGAGCAGCTTGCAGAGCTCGACCTCAATCCGGTTCGGGTGCGCGCGCGCGGGGACGGCGTGATCGCGTTGGACGCATTATTGGTCCGGAAATAGCGTGTGGAATCTCTAGCGGACGCGCTCGGGCTCGGTAACCCGTATCACATCGGCATCGCGGTTCGAGATCTAACCGATGCGATGCCTCGCTTTCGCGAGCTTCTTGGGATCGGGCCGTGGGGGCGGATCGATGCCGAAGTGCCGGCCGTCTTCCGTGGCAAAGAGACCGTGAGCGGCGTGCGAAGCGCGTTCGCGCGACTCGGGTCCATCTATGTCGAACTCGTCGAGCCGACGGTTGGCGAGTTCACGGCGAAGACGTTCTTGGACGAGCGAGGTGAAGGCATCTACCACTTCGGGTACTGGGTCGAGAACATCCCTGTCGCCATCGAGGCGGCCGGCGCGCGCGGGCTGGCGGTCGACTGGGCATTCCCCGCAGTTAAGCCGCAAGTTGTGTATCTCGATGCGCGCGCAACGTGGGGCTTTCATCTCGAGTTCGTGAGCCCGGCGATGCGCCCCGGGATCGAAGCCGCGATCGAGCAAGCCGAGCGCGACTCTTAAGCGGCGCCTTCCTCGTACCACACGGAGATGAGCCACTTCTTCGTTAGAAACCCAGTCACCGTTTGGTGGACGTAGAGAACCCGAGCCTGAGAGTTCTCCGACAGCCACTCGTTCATCTGCTGCTCCCACTTGCGCGCGCGACCTCCGGGCCGCACGAAACCGTCATGGATCTCAGTGGCAAAGAAAAGCTTGACCTTCACGGTTCCCCCCTTCCCCAACAGGCTGATCACCGAGTCATGTGCCGAAGGCTGAGGCTTTCCAGCGGTCGCGTCAAGGTGCTTCCACCGACCGGCAATCGCGTTATCGGATCTCGCTGGACGCGATCCTCGTCAGAAACTAGCTACAGGTTCTCGTTCCGCTCGTGGTCGCAACGACCTTCGAGTTGCCGTTCGACCACTGCCACGAAAGCGTTGCAGTCGCCGTTGCCACGAATGGTGGTGTTGTGGACGTCGGCTCGGATACCCAGTCGACGTGGTAGATGTCAGACTGCGATGAATTCGCGTAGCTGTCCGGCGAGATAAGCGTGTCCGGAGCCGTCGTCGTTGTCGTTCCGTCCGACCACTCGAGGTGAAGCACGTTCCACTTGCCTCCCCCGGGCGCAAGCAAAGAAACGCGGATGTCGACAGATGTCGACGGGTAACAGCCGAGCGACGTGATCGCAAGCGATCCGGGAGGCGCCGCCTGAGCGATCCCGATCGGACTCAGCCCGGAGAGGCAAACGAACATCATCGAGCCGGCTACAGCCGTGCGAAGGCGCGCTCGCCGAACTATGGCTCTGCGACGAGCCATGCGAGGGCCAACGGAGCCACTCATAAGGGACGCCATTCAAAGTACGGCAGATGCAAGCAAAAAGGGCGCAAGGTGGCAGACGCGGCGGTTTAGCCGAGGCTCATATGTCCAGGTCAGAGCCGATCCTGCGGCAGGGGCCGCAGGTTCTCGGGTCGTTTGCCCGAAAAGTTAGATTGCCGGTCAACCGAAGGCGTCCCCTCCGGCTGTGTCTGGTGTAGGGGGATCAATGCGACAGCGTGATGAAGCGTTCGAAGCGTTTTTCATGGCAGAGCACGGGGCCGTGCTTCGGACCGTCACGCTCATCCTCGGGGATCGCCAAGCGGCCGAGGACGTCACCCAAGAAGCGTTCTACCGGCTGCTCGTCCACTGGCGGAAGGTCTCTCAGTACGAGCGGCCCGGCGCGTGGCTTCGTCGCGTTGCGATCCGCGCCGCGATGCGGTCGCGCGCGCAATCACAACGGTCGCACCCTGACGTTGAGCGCGCGCCGGGCGAGGACATGGCCGGCCGGATCGACGTGCGTGAGGCGCTTCGCCATCTCACGCCCGCACAACGGTCCGCCGTCGTCCTCTTCTACTACGAGGATCACCCAGTGAATGAAGTTGCGTCGCTAATGAATTGCAGCGAGGGAACCGTGAAGACGCACCTGCATCGAGCGCGTGAGCGTCTGGCGCCGATGCTTGGAGAGGAGTTTGACGATGTCGCTCGATGACCGGCTGCGGCAAGGACTGCAAACGATTGACGAGCCCGCAAGTGATCCCGCGCGCGAGCTGGAGAAGTTTCGCTCGAGCGCCTACCCACGGCGCGCGCGGCGGCGGGTCCTTCTGACGGTTGCCGGAGCATTTGCCGCCGCCGCCCTCATCGCGGGCGTGACAACGGCGGCCTTGAACTCCACCAAGAAAGCCTCAAACTTCATCCATCCGATACCAGACAACGTTCCAGCGTGCCGCAGCGGCGACACACAAGGTCTGATGTCGACGGGTCCAGTGGTGGTGAAGAATGGGAAGGACACGGTTTTTTACGTCTCGTTCAGTGTCTATGCCAACAGTAAGTCCTGCCGTATCGACGAGACGATCGCACCAACGATCACTGCCGACAGCATCCAGTACCCGGCCCTCAACGGCGGCGCTCCCGCACCCGCTCTCATGATCCAGGGAAACGGGTCGAGCGGGCTGTTGGCCGGCATCGTGCCGATGATGTCCGCGAATCGTTCGCTCGTGACCTCGTCTGCGCTCTCGATCTCGTGGGCTTGGACGAATTGGTGCGGCACGGATCGATCCTTCTCGGTCAGCTTCAAGCGACTCTCCGGCACGACGAACACGCTCGACACGCTCGAGGGGTCAAGGGCAACGCTCCCGTTCGTCCCGGCATGCGCAGACCCCGCCGCTCCTTCGGTACTGAGGGGAACACCGGCCACCCTCGGACCGGAGCCCCATGCTCAGGGCTATCAGTTCGACCTCAACCCGCACGTGATTGCACCACAAGCGGGCCTGGAGAACCTGATGGCCGTGTACGTCGATCACGTGATCGTCAGCCCGGATGGAATGACGCTACTCGTCTCTTTTGTGCACGGAGACCAGTGCTCGCTGTTCGCTCGCATCGATGTGAAAGAGGGCGCGCACACGGTACGTATCACTCCCTACGTCGGAGACTTGCCCGGCGGGCCAACGTGCCCGCTAGCAGGACACGTCGGAGATGCGGCCAGGATCGTACTGAAAGACCCACTGGGGAATCGGCGGATCGTGGATGGGACAGACCCCAGCCTCACGGTGCAAGTTGCGCATCAGACGCGACGATGAATCAGTGCTCGATCGCGAAGCTCACACACGTGTCGCGCACGTTTGGCAATAGCTCGATGATGCGCCGCCGCGCCTCATCTCCCTTCCACCCCTCCGGCATGTCGTGACCCTTCGAGATCCGGAACGCTCGGAACGCGACGGTCACCATGTCGGCCACGTGTAAGCATCCTTCCGTGCGCGGCACGCGATCCTTGATCTGGTTGTGCGCGCCCGGCGTGGCGACGTTCGCACCGATCAGGTTACGCAGAGACTCGATCGCACGCGGGCACGTCTCGTAGGGGTGACGGAGCATGCGCCCGCCGGCTTCGGTGATGACACCAGAGGCGTCGAACCGCAGTGCAACCCGCATCGAGTGGAAGTCGTCGTCTAGTTCGGTCACCGAGATCCACCGATCGCCGACGACGTGAAGCCGAGTACGGAACTCTCGGGAGAATCGGAGGTCGCCTGACTCTCCGATAGCGAGCAGCCTGTCGTAATCGTCTCCCAGCGCGTCGGCCAGCGAAGAGGGGGTCGTCCACCGTGGCTCAACGCTCACGCCGATCCTCCAGCCTTGGCCCATCTGACGACACCGACGGCACCCCGACGACGTCCGCGCGCACACGCACAGCCGCGCGCACGGCGTCCGCGATCTTCTCACGCTCCGAATCGTCCAACGTCGAAGCGATCTCGACGGTGAGGACGTCCAGGCCGCGAGAATCAGACGACACCACCGCGCGCCACGGCGAGACAACCCCGAACCGCTCCAACGCTTCCCCGATCTGCTCGGGGTACACGAACATCCCCCGCACCTTCGCCGCCTCGTCGATCCGGCCTGCGAACCGCATCCGCAGAGACGTGCGTCCACAGCGGCACGCCTCCGGGATGATCACGCCTCGGTCACCATTGCTGAACCGAAGCAGCGGCCGATACGGGTTGAAGACGCTCGCGGTTACGGCGCCCGGCTCTCCCGGCGGAAGCGGATCGCCCGTCGCAGGGTCCGTGATCTCCAAGATCATGATCTCGGGGATGTGCATCCCGTCGGCGGCCCAGCACTCGAAGCACGGCATCAACCCGTCGGCCGAGCCGTACAACTGTCGCACCGTCATGCCGTACGTTTCCTGAAGCTCTGCGCGACGCTGCTCGGGCAAGGATTCTGCCGTCGAAAGAGCGACCTCGAGCGAGAAGTCTTTGCGCGGATCGAGACCCATCTCGCGCGCGCGCTCCGCGATGATCGTCAGGAAAGACGGCGTGCCGACGTAGCCCGTTACCGCAAGCTTCGAGAGCACCTCGACCTGGAGGTCGGTCTGGCCGGGACCGGCGGGGATCACTGCACAGCCGAAAGCCCCTAAGGACTCGTCGAAGTTAATGCCCGCCGGCGTGAAGTGATACGTGAACGTGTTGAGCACGATGTCGCCCGGCCGGAACCCGATCGCGTGGTACACCTTCAGCAACGGGTTCGCCTCTTGCGGGATCGGCCCGTACGCGTAGAACTGCGGGCCCGGCGAAACGAAGATGCGGCGCGCCTTGTTGTACGGCACCGTCATGACGCCTTCGAACTTCAGGTCTTGCGTTTCGTGCTTGCGCGTGACGGGGATCTTCGGCAAGTCCTCCAGCTTCACGACATCGGCGGGTTTGACCCCGGCCGAGTCCATCTTCTCGCGATAGTGCGAAGAGTTCTCGTAGCTGAATTGCACGAGCGGTCCGAGGAACGACTCTTGCAGCGCGCGCAACGCATCGGCCGACATCGTTTCGGCTTCAGCGTTGTAGAAACCTTCTTGGCGGTTCACGCAGGGGTGAAGGCTACCGGCACGCAGTTCGGCGAGCGGAACGCCCATCCATGAACGTGAGGATCCTTGTCTCCCGGCTCCAACCTGATGTCGGGCAGACGATCAAACAGCGCATTCATCGCAACGATTATCTCCAGGCGCGCAAGGTGCTCTCCGAGACAGCGGTGGGGTCCCTCACCAAACGCCAGATGCGGCACGCATTCGCGGAAGATGTCGAAGCGCTCGGGATCCTCGAAAACGGCCTCATCATGATTCCCTGATCCGATCACAACAGAGATATGCGACTCGGCCGGGATGTCGACGCCTCCGATGGTGACCTCGCGCACGTTCTCGCGCGAGGTGAACTGCACCGGCGCCTCCCAGCGCAACGCCTCCTCGATCGCGTCCGGCAAGAGAGAGCGGTCGGCTTTCACGGCCTCGAACTGATCGGGGTTCGCTAAGAGACCGTACAGAAGAGTGCCGAGCAGCCGTTGCGATGTCTCCGCGCCCGCGATCAAGAGCAACCTCAGGAAACCATAGATCTCTTCATCGGAGAGGGGACGCTGATATTTCACATGTTCGGGAACCGGCCCGCGCCGTGGGACGCTCATCTCTAGCTGGGCCTGCACCAAAGTGCTTATGAGGTCGTCCCGCGGCTCCACCCGGCGAGCGGCCACGATCGTCGAGAAGTAGTCACGCAGCGCCTGTGATGCCTTCATGCCGCGCTCGAAGTCAACCGAGATGCTGATGAGCTCGATCGACAGCTTGGAGAAGAGTTTGTAATCCTCGACCGGGATCCCCAGCATCTTTGCGATGACTTGGATCGGGTAATGGAAGGTCAGCTCGCGGACTAATTCTGCCTCGCCTCGCGCCGCGAATCGGTCGATCAAGGAATTCACGGTTGGAGCGATGAACGAGTTCTCCCAATCCGTAAGAGCCTGACGTCGGAACGCGCCTCCGATAACGCCACGGTGGGAACGATGCTCAGAGCTATCCATCTGGAGTATCGACGGCCCCATCACAACTCCCATGACGGGACCGAACAACCGAGACGAGAACGTCTCGCCATCACGCAACACCGCTTCTATGTCGTGATAGCGAAAGACCTGATAGACGGGGACCTCGCCTTGTTGCTGCAGGAAGACGGGGGACTCCGCGCGCATCCGTGCGTAATCCGGATAGGGGTCGCGTACGTCGCCGACCACCGTGACTGTGTACAGATCGTCTTCGAAGATATCCATGACTACGCCGCCTTGAATCGGATGGGAACTGCATTAGGAGATCGGAACGCATACCCCTGCACGTGCGGATCGAACCCGTCGGGATCCAGCTGGAGCGAATCGAACCGGTCCAAGATCATGTTGAGCGCGACGGTCGCTTCCAGACGAGCGAGGTGCTCGCCTAAGCAACGATGCACCCCGTCGCCGAAGGCCATGTGGGTCAGATGTTGTTTGTCCGTACGGTGGATGTCGTACCGGTCGGGATCGGGGAAACGCGCAGGATCGCGATTCGCAGCGCCGAGGCAGGCCGTCACGGCTGCGCCCTTCGGGATCTCGACATCGTCGATTGTCGTGTCGACCAAGGCCTCGCGCACCGCGAACTGAACTGGGGCCTCCCACCGCAACGCTTCCTCGATCGCTTCCGGCACCAGCGCGCGATCCGCGCGCACGGCATCAAGCTGCTCCGGGTCGCTCAACAATGCGAGCATCAGGTTCCCCATCAACCGGTACGTGGTGGCCGCGCCGGCCGGCACCAGCAAGCGCAAGAATCCGTGCACGACGTCGTCGGGAAGCCGCTCGCTTTCGATCTCAGCGGTGACGAGGTCGCTGATGAGATCATCGGAGGGGGCCTGCCGGCGGTCTGCGACGACGGCTTCGAAATACCGGCGGACCTCCTCTGAAGCGGCCTTCCCGCGCGGCCGGTCGATCGCCGCACGCTCGAGATCGATGGCCCACTGCTGCCAGCGCGCGTAGTCGACCGAGGGAACGCCCAGGATGGACGCGAAGATGCGTACAGGCATCTGCCACGTGAACTCGCGGACCATCTCCGCGCGCCCCTGGCCCGCGATCCGGTCGAGCAGCATGTCCACCGTCGGCCGGATCAGCCCTGCCTCCCACTGCCCCACGATGGACGGTCGGAAGGCGTGCCCGATCAAGCGGCGATGGACGAAGTGCTCGCGGTCGTCCATCTCGAGGATCGTGCGGCCGAGCAGCGCCCGCATCCACCGGCCGTTGATGCGCGCGCTGAAACGCTCCTGATCGCGGAGGACGACCGAGGCATGCTCGTGCGAGTAGACCATCACCACGTCGGCACCGAGATGATTCACGCGCTGTACCGGGGCGCCGCTGCGCGCGACCGCGTACTGGCTGTAGGGATCGCGATCCTCGCCGATATTCGCGGCGAGGAGGTCGGCGATGTCGAGTTCGTGCTCGGTCGAGGCCACGTTGCGCCCATACTACGCGGAAGGTGACGCGCGCGTCAGGTCGACCGAAGGGAGAGTTTCCGTGACGGCTCGCGGCAGATCCACTGGACGATGCGTCGCCATCCAAGTAGACAGGACCCATGATGGGGGAAGGATCGGGGGCCGTCTTCGTCGGCCGCGAACGCGAGCTCGGCGAGTTACTCCGAGGGCTGGAAGAGACGGTTGCGGGTCGCGGGCGCCTGTTCCTCATCGCAGGCGAGCCTGGGATCGGCAAGAGTCGCCTGGCCGACGAGATCGCCGCCCAGGCGCGCGCGTCGGGCAACGTCGTGCTTTCCGGCAGGTGTTGGGAAGCGGGTGGCGCACCACCGTATTGGCCCTGGGTTCAGTCGATCCGGTCCTACGTGCGTGGAACCGATCCTGAGCAGCTCCGGCATCAGCTCGGGTCCGGCGCACACGACCTCATCCAACTGCTTCCGGAGCTTCGCGACTTCGAGCCAGACACGAGCGATGCGCCGACGCTCGATCCGGACGCCGCGCGCTTCAGGCTGTTCGATTCGGTTGTGACGTTCCTA
>Ga0070706_100006076_pt1 | contig 11412 bp, 11 predicted proteins | sample KBSK5501metaG_FD_65476 | JGI IMG/M metagenome (GOLD analysis project Ga0070706, IMG submission 65476) | Corn, switchgrass and miscanthus rhizosphere microbial communities from Kellogg Biological Station, Michigan, USA - KBS K5-50-1 metaG | ecosystem: Host-associated > Plants > Roots >...
CCACGACCACCAGGGCCACCGCGCCGGTGAGGGCGCTGACCCAGTCGCGCGGCCGGGCCGGCGCGGGGTGCAGCGCGGGGCCTTCCTCCAGCTCTTCCTCGGACAGCGCCTGCGCCAGCCAGCGGCGCACCGCGGGCGGCAGCCGGACCCGGGTGCGGTGCGGCGCGCGCAGCGCGGACAGCCAGGCGTAGGGGAGCAGCACGAGCAGCACCAGCGCCAGCCCGGCCCGCGGGCCGATGACCCCGGCCAGCGCGCAGATGCTGACCGCGGCCATCCACAGGCCCACCGCGCCCTCCAGCACGACGACGCGGCGGTGCAGGGCGATCCGCCCGGCCACGACCGCGCCGAGCCCGAGCAGCGCGGCCAGGTTGAACACGTTGGAGCCGAGCACCACGCCCACCCCGACCGCCCGCTGCCCGTGCGCCAGCGCCGCGGCCGCGGTCGTGATCTCGGGCGCGTCCGCGGCCAGCGCGGCGACGAGCCCGAGCATCGCCTCGGTGAGCCCGAACCGCTCGCCGAGGCGCTCGATGCGGACGACCAGGACGGCGCTGGCGGCAAGGCTGAACGCCGCGCCGACGACGAGCGCCGCGAGCGCGCCCGTCACCAGCCCGGCATCACGCGTCGCGCCGGTTCAGCAGCACCCCCGCCGCGACGAGCAGCACCGCGGTCCACAGGCAGAACACCCCGAAGCCCTGCCAGGCCGACAGCACCTGGTCCGAGTGCTGCGAGGTCTGGATGATCAGGCGCCCTGCCGAGGTGGGCAGGTAGTCGTGGATGTGCCGGCCCCAGGTGCCGGGGATCAGCTGGGACAGCGGCTCGAGCACGACGACGAACGCGATGACCCCGGTGATCGCGCCGGCGGTGTGCCGGACGATCGTCCCGATCGCCATCGCGAACAGCCCCAGCACGGCCAGGTAGAGCCCGCCGCCGGTGACCGCGCGGGCGACGTTCGGGCCGCCGAGCGACACCGGGACGTGGCTGTGCAGGATCGCGGCGCCGATGAAGAACGACGCGTACATGACGACCTCGCCGAGCACCAGCACGACCGCGGCGAACACCGCACCCTTGGCGGCGAGCATCGGCAGCCGGCGGGGGACGGCCAACAGCGAGGCGCGGATCGCGCCGGTGGAGTACTCGCTGGAGATCACCAGCACGCCGAGCACGATGACCGTCAGCTGGCCGAACTGCAAGCCTGCGCTGAGGATCCCACTGACCGGGTCCACCAGTAGCTGCAACCGCGCCGCCGCGCCGATCTTGTTCCACTGCGCGGACGTGATCGCGGTGATCAGGATCGTGATCCCCAGCGTGAGCACGACGAGCAGGATCAGCGACCAGACGGTTGACCGGACCGAGCGGAGCTTCGTCCACTCGCTGAGCAGCAGGTTGCCGAAGCCGGGGCGGCGCGCGCCCGCCGTCGGCGCGGAGTCCGGCCTGGCCGGCGCCGCCGCGGTCACCGGCCCTGCCCCCCGGCCGCGGGGCCGGCCGGCTGCCCGCCGACGGCCGGCTGCCCGGCGACGGCCGGTCGCCCGCTGACGGCCGGCTGGCCGAACTCCAGGCTGTCCGCGGTCAGCGCCATGAACGCCTCCTCCAGGGTCCCGGCCTGCGGGGTGAGCTCGTGCAGCACCACGCCCGCCGCCGCGGCGAGCTCGCCGATCCGCGCGGCCGGCATCCCGGTGACGGTGAGCGCGGCCGTCTCGCCCGGCGGCTGCTGGCCCCCCGGCACGACGCGGCCCCCCTCGGCCGTGATCGCCTCGGCCAGCCGGCCCGGGTCCGGCGTGCCGACGAGCACGGACCGGCCCGAGCTCCTGGCGACGAACTCCTGCGTGCTGCAGTCAGCGATCAGCTTGCCGCGGCCGATCACGATCAGGTGGTCGGCGGTGACCGCCATCTCGTTCATCAGGTGGCTGGAGACGAACACGGTGCGGCCCTGCCCGGCCAGCGCCTTCATCAGGTTGCGGATCCACAGGATCCCCTCCGGGTCGAGCCCGTTCACCGGCTCGTCGAGCACGAGCACCTGCGGGTCGCCGAGCATGGCGGCGGCGATGCCGAGCCGCTGCGTCATGCCGAGCGAGAACCCGCCCGCCCGCTTGTGCGCGACGTCGGCCAGCCCGACCAGGTCGATGACCTCCTGCACGCGCCGCCGCGGCAGTCCCTGCGTCTGCGCCAGGAACAGCAGGTGGTTGTAGGCGGACCGGCCGGTGTGCACGGCCCGCGCCTCGAGCAGCGCGCCCACCGTGCGCAGCGGGATGGCCAGGTCGCGGTAGGGCTTGCCGCCGATCGTGGCGGTCCCGCTGTTGGGCCAGTCAAGACCGAGGATCAGCCGCATCGTGGTCGATTTGCCGGCGCCGTTGGGCCCGAGGAACCCGGTCACCCGGCCGGGCTCGACGGTGAACGACAGGTGGTCCACGGCGACCTTCGAGCCGTAGCGCTTGGCCAGATCGCGGGCCTCGATCATCCCATCCCCCAGTCGGAGGGTAAGTCTTTCCTCCCGGGCAGGCAGTGTAGAGCACCGCGTCCCGGCGACCCGGGATGGCCCGGCGTCACGTACGCTGCTGCGCAGGATGACACAGCCCGGCCAGCCTCCCGACGCGCCACGCCGTGGTCTCGAGCCCCTCGCCGTTCCGGGCCCGGACGGTGTCCCCGGTCCCGGGCGCGCACCGGCCAGGCTACGCTCCGCGTTCCTCGCGCTGATCGTCACCGCGGCGGCGAGCGCGCTGCTCGGCGTGCTCACCGGGTTCGTGTGGTCGGCCGTCGCGCCGCGGGCGCCGCTGGTCGTGGCCGGCCGCGGCGTCGCGTACGTGGCGAACGCCGAGACGAGCGCCTTCATCGTGGCCGACGCGTGGTTCTGCCTGCTGACCGCCGCCGCGGGGCTGGTCTGCGGGGTGGCCGGCTACCTGCTGGCGGTGCGCAGGCACGGCGCAGTCGCGCTGACCGGGCTGGTGCTCGGCGGCCTGGCCGCCTCCGCGCTGGCCATGTGGGTCGGCCAGCAGCAGGGCCTGGCCAGCTTCCGGTCCGCGCTGGCGGTCAGCGCGACCGGCGTCCGGCTGCGCGAGCCGCTGACGCTGGGCGGGCACGGCGCGCTCGCGTTCTGGCCGCTGCTCGTGGGCCTCGTCGTCGGGTCCATCGAGGTCATCGGCCAGTCGATCGAGCGCAGGCGGACCGAGGCCGCCGCGCTCGCCACGCCGGAGCCGGCCCGCCCGCAGTGACCGCGGCCGCCGCGCTCGCCCCGCCGCAGCCAGCCCGACAGCAGTGACCACAGTGACCGCGGCCGTCGCGGCTCAGCCGGCCAGCAGCGTGCGCAGGTACCGGACCGGCGGCGAGCCGTGCGCCAGCATCGCGTCGTGCCGCTGCCGGTCGGACTGCTCCGGCCGGGCCGCCCTGAGCTCGGCGGCGAGGTCGGCGACCTCGGTGTAGCCCACGTAGTACGTGGACAGCTGGGCCGAGGTGAGCAAGGCCCGCCGCCACTTGCCCGCCGCCTCGCCCTCCTCCTGATGCCCGCGCCCGGTCATCAGGCTCATCGCCTCCTGCTCGGTCATCCCGTCACCGTGCACCCGGGCGTCGAGTATGGCGTTGATGATCATGCGAAGCTGCATCTTCAGCTGCTGCATGCCCACCGCGCGGGGATCGCCCTCGCCCGGGTAGCCCCGCTCCGCCATCAGCTGTTCGGCGTAGACCGCCCAGCCCTCGACGAACGACCCGGACCGCAGCGCCGCGCGCAGCGCGGTCGCCGAGCCGCCGAACCGCCGGGAGTGCTGTAGCTGCAGGAAGTGACCCGGCATCGCCTCGTGCACCATGAGGTTGTGCACCATGTGCCGGTTGTACTCGCGGTAGAACGACGCGACCCGCTCCGCCGGCCAGTCCGCCGGGGTGGGGGAGACCGCCACGAAGGTCGGCATCGGCGCGGGCTCCAGCGGCCCCGGCGAGTCGCAGTAGGCGATCCCGACCCCGCGCGCGATCTCCGGCATCTCGATCACCTCGACGGGGTCGTCGTACGCTGACACCAGCTGGTGCTCGGCCACGAAGGTGCTCTGCTCCGCCAGCGCGCGCCGGCAGAAGCCCAGGATCGTCGCGTCGTCCGCCGCGTCGCGGGCCAGCTCGTCCAGCACCCGCCGGACCAGGGCCGCGCCCCGCGCCCCGGAGCCGGCGTCGCGGCCAAGCTGGCCGGCCCGGCCGGCCCGCCTCGGGCCGGCGATCTCCGCCGCGAGCCGGTAGATCTCGTCGCTCACCCGGTCGAGATCGGCCTGCGCCCGGGCCAGGATCACGCCGGCGTCGGCCTCGGCGTCCAGGGTGAGCGACAGCTTGCGGGCGAACCGCTCGGGCCCGATCCTCGGGTCGGCGAACGAGCCCTCGCCCCCCTCCAGCTGCGCCGACAGCCAGGCGCGGTGCCCGGCGAGCGCCTCGAGCGCCGCCGGGCGCACCGCGCCGATCTGGCCACCGCAGCCGGGCTCGGCCTCGAGCGCGCAGTCTATCTCGGCGCTGACCAGCCCGATCGTCCCGGAGAACTGGCCGATGGCCGTCTCCAGGTGCACCCTCGGCATGCTGCCGAGCCGCTCGCGGGCGGCGGCGAGGACCGCGGGCACCTCGGCGAGCCGGCCGGCCACCGAGGCGAGCCGGCCGGGCAGCGGGGCGAAGTCCCGGGCCAGCAGCAGGTGAATGGCCCGGCCGGGGTTGGCCACCAGCGGGTTCCACTCCGGCTCGCGTAGCTCGTCGATCTCGAAGATCCGGCGCGCCAGCCCGTTGGCCAGCATCGCGGCGTCCACCTGGTGCTCGGCCGACAGCGCGCCGGCGTCGAGCGCCGCGAGCCGGGCGGCGAAGCCGTCCACCGCCCGCCGCTCGGCCGCGCTCGCGGCGGCGGAAGGGTCGGGCAGCCGCGCGTCGTGCCGGTGGTCGCCGAGCTCGGTGGCCAGCTGCGGATGGCGCTCGGCCCGGTCGTCGAGGTAGTCGCTGGCCAGGGCCGCGAAGGCGAGATCCGCCTGGCTCCAGGGATCGCCCTGCATAACGTCACCTCCTCCCCGGCCGGCCCCGACCGGTCCGGCACCGCGTCCCCCAGCCTGCCACGTCCCGCCGGATAAGCTGAGCGAATGCTTCGGAGGATCGACCTGCGGGGCCGGGCGCCGCAGGCGCTGACCCGCGCCAGCCTGCGGGACGTGCTGCCCCGGGCCGCGCTCGACGTGGCGGCCGCGGCCGAGCAGGTCCGGCCGGTGTGCGAGGACGTGCGGCGGCGCGGCGCCGCCGCCGTGCGCGAGCACACCCGCCGGTTCGACGGGGTGGAGCTGGCCTCGACCCGGGTGCCGGCTCACGCGCTCGGCGACGCGCTCGGCAAGCTCGACCCCGACGTGCGGGAGGCCCTGGCGGAGGCGGCCCGCCGCACCACCGCGGTGCACCGCGCGCAGCTGCCCCCCGGCACCGCGACCGCCGTCGCCGCCGGGCTGACCGTCACCGGCCGGTACGTCCCCGTACAACGGGCCGGCGTCTACGTCCCGGGCGGGCTGACCGCCTACCCGTCCTCGGTGGTCATGAACGTCGTGCCCGCGCAGGTGGCCGGCGTGGCGGAGATCGCCGTCGCGTCGCCGCCGCAGGCGGCGCACGGCGGGCTGCCGCACCCGGCCGTGCTCGCCGCCTGCGCGCTGCTCGGGGTCACCGAGGTGCACGCGGCCGGCGGCGCCCAGGCGCTGGCCATGCTCGCCTACGGCACGGACGAGTGCGCGCCGGTCGACGTCGTGACCGGACCGGGCAACGTGTACGTCGCGGCCGCCAAACGCGTGCTGCGCGGGGTGGTCGGCACCGACGGCGAGAACGGGCCCACCGAGATCGCGATCGTCGCCGACGCGACCGCCGACCCCGCGCACCTGGCCGCCGACCTCGTCGCGCAGGCCGAGCACGACCCGCTCGCCGCCTGCCTGCTGATCACTCCCGACACCGGCCTGGCCGGCCGGGTCGCCGCCGAGCTCACGCAGGCGGCCGCCCGGGCCGAGCACCGGGACCGGATCGAGCGCGCGCTGGCCGGCCAGTCCGCGCTCGTCATCACCGACAGCACCGACGCCGCGCTCGCGGTCGCGGACGCCTGGGCGCCCGAGCACCTGGAGATCCACGCCGAGCACGCGGGCGAGCTGGCCCGCCGGGTGCGCAACGCGGGCGCCGTGTTCGCCGGCGCTTACGCGCCGGTGTCGCTCGGCGACTACCTGGCCGGCTCGAACCACGTGCTGCCCACCGGGGGATCGGCGCGGCACACCGCGGGGCTGTCCGTGCTGCCGTTCCTGCGGCTGATCAACGTGGTGGAGTGCAGCCGGGACGCGCTCGCCGCCGCGCTGCCGCACGTGGCCGCGCTCGGCGCCGCCGAGGACCTGCCCGCGCACGTCGCCGCCGTGCGCGCCCGGTTCGGGGCCGGCGCGCCGTGACCGCGCCGCAGACGCTGCCGGGGGCGCTGCCAGGGGCGCTGCCGCTGCGCGCGGATCTCGCCGGACTCGAGCCGTACGGCGCACCACAGCTGGACGTGGCCGTTCGGCTGAATACCAACGAGAACCCGTACCCGCCCTCGCCGGCGCTCGTGGCGGCCATCGGGACGGCGGTGGCCGAAGCGGCGGCGAGCCTCAACCGCTACCCGGACCGCGACGCGACCGAGCTACGGGCCGGCCTGGCGGGCTACCTCGGCCACGGGCTGACCGCGCGCCAGGTGTGGGCCGCCAACGGGTCCAACGAGATCCTGCAGCAGCTCATGCAGGCGTTCGGCGGGCCCGGCCGGACCGCGCTCGGCTTCGAGCCGTCGTACTCCATGCACCCGATCATCGCGCGGATCACGGGCACGACCTGGCTGGACGGGGGCCGCGAGGAGGACTTCGGGCTCGACGCCGGGCGCGCGGTGGCGCGGATCCGGGAGGCAGAGCCCGACCTGGTGTTCCTCACCTCGCCCAACAACCCGACCGGGACCGCGCTGCCGGCCGGGGTGATCGAGGCGATCTGCGCGGCGGCGTCGGGGATGGTCGTCGTCGATGAGGCCTACGCCGAGTTCGGGAGGGACGGCGCCGGCAGCGCGCTCGCGCTGCTGCCCGCGTTCGGCCGGCTGGTGGTCACCCGGACCATGTCCAAGGCGTTCGCGCTGGCCGGCGCCAGGGTGGGCTACCTCGCCGCGGACCCGGCGGTGATCGACGCGCTGCTGCTCGTCCGGCTGCCTTACCACCTGTCCGCGCTGACGCAGGCGACGGCGCTGGCCGCGCTCGCGCACGCCGGCGAGCTGCTGAGCCGGGTCGCCGAGCTGCGCGCCGAGCGGGACGCCACCGCGGCCTGGCTGCGCGGCCGCGGCCTGCGGGTGGCGGACTCCGACGCCAACTTCGTGCTGTTCGGCGGGCTACGCGACCGGCACGCGGTCTGGCAGGGCCTGCTCGACGCCGGCGTGCTCGTGCGCGAGACCGGGCCGCCGGGCTGGCTGCGGGTGACGATCGGGACGCCGGCCGAGATGGCCGCGTTCCGGGCCGCGCTGGCCGGCCTGCTCGCCGCGGGGGCCGCCCGGTGAGCCGGGCCGCGCGGCGGGAGCGCCTCACCGGCGAGACCCAGGTCCTGGTGGAACTCGACCTGGACGGGGTGGGCGTGGTGGACGTGGCCACCAGGGTGCCGTTCTTCGACCACATGCTGGCCCAGCTGGGCAAGCACGCCAGCATCGACCTGAGCGTGCACGCCAGCGGCGACATCGAGGTCGACGCGCACCACACGGTGGAGGACACCGCGATCGTGCTGGGCGAGGCGCTGCGCCAGGCACTGGGCGACAAGAAGGGGATCTGCCGGTTCGGCGACGCGCTCGTGCCGCTGGACGAGGCGCTGGTGCAGGCGGTGGTGGACCTGTCCGGGCGGCCGTACGTGGTGCACCGCGAGCCGGACCGGATGCCGCCGCTGATCGGGACGTACGACACGACGCTGACCGGCCACTTCTTCCAGACGCTGGCCAGCAACGCCGGGATCTGCCTGCACGTCCTCGTGCTGTCCGGCCGCAACCCGCACCACATCGTGGAGGCGCAGTTCAAGGCCGTGGCCCGCGCGCTGCGCGCCGCGGCCGCCCCGGACCCGCGGTCAGGCGGCGTCCCGAGCACCAAGGGCGTCCTGTGAGCGACGCACGCGCCGCGGGCGGAGAAGCGAACCGGGAAGCGCCGTGACCCTCACCGGGCCGAGGGTTGTGGTCCTGGACTACGGCTCGGGAAACCTCAGATCCGCCGAACGCGCGCTCGCCAGGGTCGGTGCCCAGGCGGAGGTCACCGCCGATTTCGCCGCCGCGATGAACGCCGACGGGCTGGTCGTGCCCGGCGTCGGCGCGTTCGCGGCCTGCATGGCCGGGCTGCTCGCGGTCCGCGGTGACGTGATCATCGACCGCCGGCTGGCCGGCGGGCGGCCGGTGCTCGGCATCTGCGTGGGCATGCAGGTGATGTTCGAGGCCGGCGACGAGCACGGCGTGCGGACCGAGGGGTGCGGCCAGTGGCCGGGCACCGTGGACCGGCTGGCCGCGCCGGTGCTGCCGCACATGGGCTGGAACACCATCCGCCCCGGCCAGGGCTCGCAGCTGTTCAAGGGAATCGACCCGGAGACGAGGTTCTACTTCGTGCACTCCTACGCGGCGACGTCGTGCCCGTGGCGGCCCGGCGGGCGGCTGGCGGGGCCGCTGCTGAGCTGGGCCGAGCACGGCGAGCTGTTCATCGCCGCGGCCGAGCACGGGCCGCTGTCGGCGACCCAGTTCCACCCGGAGAAGTCCGGCGACGCCGGCGCGGCGCTGCTGGCGAACTGGCTGGAAACGCTCCGGTGAGCCAGGCCGCCGGCGACCCCGCGCCGCGCGCCGCCTTCACGCTGCTGCCCGCGGTGGACGTGGCGGCCGGCCAGGCGGTGCGCCTGGTCCGCGGCGAGGCCGGCACCGAGACCGGCTACGGCGACCCGGTCCAGGCCGCGCTGGCCTGGCAGCGCGCGGGCGCGGGCTGGGTGCACCTGGTGGATCTGGACGCCGCGTTCGGCCGCGGCTCCAACGCCGGCCTGCTCGCCAACGTGGTGCGGCGGCTCGACATCGCGGTCGAGCTGTCCGGCGGCATCCGCGACGACGACTCGCTCGCGGCCGCGCTGGCCACCGGCTGCGCGCGGGTGAACATCGGCACCGCGGCGCTGGAGCGGCCGGACTGGGTGCGGTCGGTCATCGCCGCGCACGGGGAGCGGGTCGCGGTCGGGCTGGACGTGCGCGGGAAGCGGCTGGCCGCCCGCGGCTGGACCGCCGAGGGCGGCGAGTGGACCGAGGTGCTGGACCGGCTCGACGCCGAGGGCTGCGCCCGCTACGTCGTCACGGACGTGACGAAGGACGGCACGCTGACCGGCTGCAACCTCGACCTGCTGCGCCAGGTGTGCGCGCGGACCAGCCGGCCGGTGATCGCCAGCGGCGGCGTGTCCAGCTTGGCCGACCTGCGGGACGTCGCCGGGCTCGCCCCGCTGGGCGTGGAGGGCGCGATCGTCGGCAAGGCGCTGTACGCGGGGAAGTTCACGCTCGAGCAGGCCCTCGCGGCGGTGGCGGCGTGATTTCTTCCGAACGGCTGCCGCCCCACGCCGCGGCGGTCAGGCGATGACCGTCGCGGTGCGGGTCATCCCGTGCCTGGACGTGGACGGCGGCCGCGTGGTCAAGGGCGTGAACTTCCGGGACCTGCGGGACGCCGGTGACCCGGTGGAGCTCGCCGCCGCCTACGACGCCGAGGGCGCGGACGAGCTCACCTTCCTCGACATCACCGCGTCCAGCGGCGAGCGGGAGACCAGGTACGAGGTGGTCCGGCGGACGGCGGAGCAGGTGTTCATCCCGCTGACCGTGGGCGGCGGGGTGCGCAGCACCGGCGACGTGAACCGGCTGCTGCGCGCCGGTGCGGACAAGGTGTCGCTGAACACGGCGGCGATAGCCCGACCGGACCTGCTGGCCGAGGCGGCCCGCGAGTTCGGCTCGCAGTGCATCGTGCTGTCGGTGGACGCCCGCCGCACGGCCGCCGCCGGCTGCGCGTCCGGGTTCGAGGTGACCACGCACGGCGGCCAGCGCGGCACCGGCCTCGACGCGGTGGAGTGGGCCCGCCGCGGCGTGCGGCTCGGCGCCGGCGAGATCCTGCTGAACTCCATGGACGCCGACGGCACCACGGCCGGATTCGACCTCGAGCTCATCGGCGCGGTGCGCGCGGCGGTGGACGTGCCGCTGATCGCCAGCGGCGGCGCCGGGAGCGCCGCGGACTTCCCGCCCGCCGTCGCGGCCGGCGCGGACGCGGTGCTGGCCGCGACCGTGTTCCACTTCGGCACGCTGCGGATCGGCGAGGTCAAGGACGCGCTGCGCGCCGCCGGCCACACCGTCCGCTGACCGGCATCGCGGTCAGCCGCCGTGCCGTCAGCCGCCGTGCCGTCAGCCGCCGGCCGCCGGGCCGGGCGCGTACATGGCCGCGCCCACGATCCCCGCGTCGTTGTGCAGAGCCGCCGGCACGATGCGGGCGCGGATCCCGGTCAGCAGCGGCAGGAACTTGTCGGCTCGCCGGCTGACACCGCCGCCGATGATGAACAGGTCGGGAGACAGCAGCGCCTCCAGGTGCCGGAGGTACTCATCGACCCGCTCGGCCCACTTGTCCCAGGTCAGGCCCTGCAGTTCCCTGGCGACCTCCGACGCGCGCTTCTCCGCGTCCTTCCCCCGGATCTCGATGTGGCCGAACTCGGTGTTCGGCACCAGCGTGCCGTTGATGAACAGCGCGCTGCCGATCCCGGTGCCGAACGTCAGCATCACCACGGTACCGGCCTGCCCCTTGCCCGCGCCGAACGTCACCTCGGCCGTGCCGGCCGCGTCGGCGTCGTTGATCAGGCCGACGCGGAGGCCGGTCGCCTCGGCCAGCAGCGCGCGCGCGTCCAGCCCGATCCAGGACGCGTCCATGTTGGCGGCGGTCCTGGTGACGCCGTGCATCACCACCCCGGGGAACGTGATACCCGCCGGGCCGGACCAGCCGAACGACCTCGTCAGCTGCACCACGACGTCGGCCACCGCCTTCGGCGTCGCGGGCCGCGGAGTCTCGACCTTGACGCGCTCGGCGATCAGCTTGCCCGCGGCCACGTCCACCGGCGCGCACTTGATCCCGCTGCCGCCGATGTCAACGCCGAGTGCCTGCATGAGAACCCCTCTCCGCTGATGGGTATCGTATCGGCGATGATCCCTCGCGTACTGGCCGCCGGCCTCGCCAGCCGCCGCGGCGAGCAGGTGCGGATCGCTGGCTAGCCAGGTCGCCGGCCAGCCTGCGGCACCCGCCGTTGCGGGCGCCGCTCGAGATCTCCACGCCCGCCGTCGCCGCGTCCCGCGCCCCCCGCCCGCACCCCCCCGCCTGCCCCGTCGATGGCACCTTGCTGGGGCTATAGCACCAGCGATGGCACATCGACGGTCCTGGC
>Ga0070706_100006077_pt1 | contig 11411 bp, 9 predicted proteins | sample KBSK5501metaG_FD_65476 | JGI IMG/M metagenome (GOLD analysis project Ga0070706, IMG submission 65476) | Corn, switchgrass and miscanthus rhizosphere microbial communities from Kellogg Biological Station, Michigan, USA - KBS K5-50-1 metaG | ecosystem: Host-associated > Plants > Roots >...
AGCAAACTATGGTTGGCCTATGGCGGCGCTTCGGCCTCTCTCCCCCGACGAGGAGGCACTGTGGCGGGCAACCATGCGCATCATCAGGGCGTTGCCCCGGCACCTCGACACCGATCTGATACGGGGCGCGGGCCTGACGGCGAGTGAGTACATCACGCTCATGAGCCTGTCAGAGGCTCCCAAGCGCGAGCTGCGGATGAGCGACCTGGCGAACGCCACCGGGTTGTCGGCGAGCAGGACGACCCGGCTTGTGGACGACCTCCAGTCGCGCGGTTTCGTGGCGAAGGTAGCCAGTTCCGCCGACGCGCGCGGCAACGTGGCGAGGCTTACCCCCCGGGGCATGACCAAGCTGAAGTCCGCCTGGCCGGTGCACCTGGCCAGCGTGCGCAGCCTGTTCTTCGATCCCATCGATGACGCGGCCATCGGGCGCGTCGCGGGCGCGCTGTCCGCCGTGGCCGCCCACCTTGAGGACGGCCCATCCGCAGATGCGGGGAAAGATAGGTTCCGGGCCCTCGGATAAGCGCTCCGCCGTCGCGCGGGCCGGCTCCGGAGGCGTCCGGCACCGGGCCGCGGAACTCGCGCGGAGCCACATCCGAGGCGCTGCAGGTCACGCCCGCCAACCGGTCAGCGAAGGTATTCGTCCTGATAGGAGCCGTCAGCGGGATACCTGCGCCGCGTCACGACCTCCTCGTCAGGCGGCAGGTCGCGCCGGTAAGCCGTGCGGCGGTTGCGGGCCCAAGGAGCCCAAACAACGAGCCACAGCAGCACGCCAAGTGCACCCACTGCCATCAGGGTGTCACCGATCGTATGTACAGCGATGCCATGCGTGGACACCGTCGAGATCCCGAACCTGAGGATGGCTCCCACCGCGATCAGGAAAAGGCCAGCGCCGATTGTCATGGCTCACCTCCCATGAGCTTCTGTCGAAGCGCCTTGCTCTCCCCGGGGCGCGCGGCCCCAAACATGCCCGTACGTGCCGGCCATGGACGCGGTTCGGCGCCGGTCGTCCGTACGCACCCAGGACTTACTCCGCCCGCGGCTGGTTCCTGGTCAGCCCGGAAGACCGGTCGGCTGGCGGCTACAGCGTCGGGGTGACGGCCGTGGCGCAGGGGTTACGCCCGGATCGCTAGGTGACCGTGACGGTGGCTCCTGCCTCCCGCGTCATGTTTCCCATCGTGGCGGTGGCGTGCACGACGGCGCTGACGTTGGGTTCGTAGCTGGGCGCGGTTACCTGGAAGGTCGCGACCGGGGCCGTGCCCGGTGCGACCGAGGTGAATTCGGTCTGGCTCGTCGGCACCACGGTCCAGCCTTGCGGCAACTGCAGCGCCAATTGGACGTCAGGCAGAGTCTCGTCGCCGGATGCGGTCAGCTGCACCTGTACCGTTGCCGCCTGGCCCGGCTGCACCGTCGACGGCGCGGTGATCGCAACCTGGCGCGCGGCCGGGGTGTCCGCCACGGTGAACGTCCCCTGCAGCGGCAGGCTCGCCAGGTCCGACGAGTCGCCCACGTAGACGTTGTAGCTGCCTGCGCTCTGGTTCCAGCCGTTGGCGGAGTCGTCCCACCAGGACTCCTGCTGCGGCGTGACGGTGAAGGACACCGTGGCCGACGCACCCGGAGCGAGACTGACCCGCTGAAATCCGGCAAGCTTGCGCGGCGGCTCGCCGGCGGCGGACGGGTCGCCCAGGTAGAGCTGGGCGACGTCGCTGCCGGCCCGCTGCCCGGTGTTGGTGACCGTGGCGGATACCTGCACATCCTGCGTTCCGTCCGCGGTCCCCGGGCTGATCTGGAGGTTGCTGAAGGAGAACTGCGTGTACGACAGCCCGAACCCGAACGGGAACAGCGGCGCGACGTTGTTCGCGTCGTACCAGCGGTAGCCGACGTCGACGCCCTCCGAGTACTGCACCTGGCTGCCGTTGCCCGGGAACTGCGCGGTGCTGCTCGTCGGCATCTGGCTCAGACTGGCCGGGAAGGTCACCGGCAGGTGCCCGCCCGGGTCGGTCTGGCCGAACAGCACGCTGGCCAGCGACGTCCCGCTGCTCTGGCCCGGGTACCAGGCGTCCAGCACCGCGGCGACCTGCGACAGCCACGGCATCGCGACCGGCGCGCCGGCGTTGATCACCACGATGGTGTGCGGGTTCGCCGCCGCCACCGCCTGGATGAGCTCGTCCTGCGCCGACGGCAGGCTGAGGGAGGGCCGGTCGGCGGCCTCGGACTCGGTGTCGTCGGACACGACGACCACCGCGGTGGACGCGGACTGGGCCGCGCTGACCGCGGCGCTGATACTGGGCGCGAGCGCCGACGGCGTGCCCCACAGCAACTGCGACGACTGGCCGCTGATCGACAGCGTGTACTGCTGCCCGGCGGTCAGGCTGACCGCGGCCGAGTAGGTGTGCACCGGCGGGGTGCTCGGGTCGTCGATGATCTCCTGGCCGTTGAGCGACAGGGTGGCCGGGGTGTAGCAGCCGCACGGGTTGGTGAGGGCCAGCACGTACGTGCCGGTCTCGGGCGCGGTCAGCGTGCCGGTGTAGCTGCCGCCGGACGGGGTCGAGGAGTACGCCGGGGACAAGTTGGCCGGCGGGATGGACGGCAGCGATGTGTCCGCGGGCAGGCCCTGGGAGTAGACGACGTTCGTGCCGGGCCCGGCCGCGGCCTGGATGCCGGCGAGCGGCGTCACCGTCGAGGACGGGATCACGTAGGCGCTGCCACCGCCCGCATAGGCCGGCGCGGCGGACGCGCCCGGCCCGATGACGGCGATCGTGCCAGCGTTGGACGCCGGCAGCGGCAGGACAGGGCCGGAGTTCTTCAGCAGCGTGGTGCCCTCCTCGGCGACCGCGGTGCCCACCGCCTGGTTCGCTGGCGTGGTGACCGTGGCCGAGGTGGAGCCCGTCCGCGGCTGGCTGAACAGGTTGTAGCCGAACATCTCGGTCAGGACCCGCTGCACCATGGTGTTCAGCGCGCTGAGCGGTATGCTCCCCCTCCGGATCGCGGAGGACAGTGCGGTCCCGTAGTAGGTGTTCTCCGGCTGCTCCATGTCGGTCCCCTCCAGCGCCCCCTGCGTCGAGTGCAGCGCGCCGTAGTCCGAGGTCACGAAGCCGGGGAAGTTCCACTCATCGCGCAGGACGCTGGTCTCCAGGTAGGAGTTGTTGCAGCTGAAGTTGCCGTTCACCACGGAGTACGCGCACATGACCGACGCGGCGCTGGCCTGCTTCACCGCCGCCTCGAAGGACGGCATGTAGATCTCGTGCAGCGCCCGGTTGTCGACGATGACGTTGTCGGCTGGCGTGTTGCGATAGGTCTCCTGGTTGTACGCGTCGAAGTGCTTGACCTGCGCCATCACGTCCCGGCTCTGCACGCCGCCGATCTCGGCGACGTCCAGGGCCGAATTGAGCGCTGGGTCCTCCGACAGCGCCTCGAACGACCGGCCCCAGCGGGGATCCCGGTCGATGTTCACGGTCGGGCCGAGGTTGGCGCTGGCTCCCTTGCCGAACTCCTCGGTGCCGATCACCTGGCCGTACTGTTGCGCCAGCGACGGGTCCCACGTCGCGGCCAGCGCGACGCCCGCGGGCAGCTGGGTGACGCCGGTCAGCCCGTCGGCCACCCCGGCCGGGCCGTCCTCGAGCCCCACCGCCGGTATGCACAGGGAGGAGATCGCCGGCGTGTAGAACACGTACGGGTTGGACGTGCCGTGGCCTTCCACCATGCTGATCTTTTGGCTCAGCGACATCTGGCCCATCAGCTGCGCGACCCGCTGGGAAATGGGGGCGGTGGACGTCACCCACGGGCACGAACCGCCCCCCGCCGCCTGCCCGCCAGCCACACCGGTCCCGCCGGTCCTTCCGGCCTGGGCGGAGGCTGGCACGGCCATCAGCCCCCCGAGCGCCGCCGCGACGACAACCGCGAACAACCGCGGCACATGGTATCTCCGACCACTCGATAGAACGCGCCTAACACCGGTACCTGCCATCACACCGTCCCCAATGCGCCCGCTATCGCCAAATGCACATATGGCTCAGCCCATTCTTTGCACGAATGTGATGGCCCGCCAAGACCGGCCGGCACGTTCATGGGTTTTGCGCGCGGTCCGCCCAGGCCGCCGGTGGACGTCCGCGCATCGTGGAACTGGCCACCGCCGGAGTCCTGACGGTGCCGCAGGCCCGCACCTTCGCCTTCGAGGACGCCCGGGGACGCCGTGGCCATGCTTGCCGGACCGCACCCGAGCGGGAAGCTGGCGCTAGAGCTCGGCGCGTGATGCCTCGGCCGCCTCGCTGTGGGGCTGGGCTTCCGGCCCCGGGCTGGACGGCGCGGCCGAGGGGGCGAACTGCCTGTCGTCGGCGTAGTCGCAGGTGCCTTCGGCCTGGAACTGGCGGGCGGCGCGCACCACCTCAGCGCCGAGGGCGCGCAGTTGCCCGGCGACGGCCTCGTCGGCCAGCTGCCCGTCCGGGTCAAACGTTCGCCACGCCTGGGGCACGGGCATCACCAGCGGAACGCTCCAGCCGCGCAGCGCCCGGGCGATGAAGTCCATCGAGTTGACCGCCTGCAGCCCCTGCACCCCGCCAGCGGTGGAAACCAGCCCGACCGGCTTGTTCGACAGGTAGGGCGGATCACGTTCCGCCAGGAGGATCAGCCAGTCCAGGGCGTTTTTGAACGACCCACTGACCGAGCCGTGGTAGGTCGGGCTGGACCAGATCATCGCGTCAGACCGGTACACGGCGTCGGCGAACTCGTGCGCGCCCGCAGGGATCGCGTGTTCGGCGGTGTACAGCGGCAGGCCCAGGTCGCGGACCCAGATCAGCTGAACCTCGGCCCCGGCCGCGGCCGCCCCCGCCAGCGCGGCCTTCAGCGCGGTGAGGCTGGTGGAGGCTGCTCGCAGCGAACCGCCCAGGCCTACCACTCGCACCGGTCTGTCCACAGCGCCTCCCTCCCTTACAGCCGGCCACCCGAGCGTACGCTGCGCGGCGGCCGCCGTGCCCGGCTGCCCCGTTCGGGCGAGGCCGTCCATCGTGGGCATGCGGATGTCCATCAGGACAATGTCGGGACCGGCCGCGGCGACGGCGTCCATGACCTCGCTGCCGTCCTTGGCCTCGCCGACGACGGCGATGTCCTCGGCGCCGGCGAGCAGCATGGTTAGCGCGGCGCTGACGAGCGCGTCGTCATCGACGATGAGCACGCGGATGGGCTCGTTCATCACGGCCACGGCAGCCAGGCGCGGAGCCGGAAGCCGCCGTGCCCGTCGAGTCCGTGCTCAAGGTGCCCGCCGGAGAGCGTCGCGCGTTCGGTCAGCCCGACGAGCCCGGTTCCTGACCCGGGAATCTGTGTGGTGCCGGTGGTGAGAACCTGCGCCGGGTTGCGCACCTCGATCGTCAGTCCTTGGCCGGGCGCTCCCTCGATGCGCAGATCGACCGGGGCCGGTCCCGCGTGCTTGCGGGCGTTGGTCAGCGCCTCCTGAACTATCCGCAGAGCGTGGCGGCCCACCACGTCCGGGACGGCAGCGGGGTCGGCCAGCCGCACGTCGGCGTTCAGCCGCATCCCCGCGGCCCGCGATTCCTCAAGCAGGTCAGGCAGCGCGGCGAGCGTCGGCTGGGGCGGCTGGGGCACCGCGCTGCACCTTCCCCGGCGGCAGCCGGCCGCCAGGCTCGCGACACAAAGCGCGTAACGCTCAAGACGAAACGGCCCGTCGGCAGGCACGAACCCCGGTTGATCAACCGGGGGTTCGTGCGCCGCAACGGCCGCACTGCGCATCTGACCCAGATCCCGGAGGTTCCCATCGGCTGGTGGGCCTCCTGTCTGCTTTGGTTATCGTTGGCGATATCTGTGGGCGGCTTGGGGGGGTCGGGTGACCGCACTGACGTCGTATTGGCCGGCCGACACCTCGGCGCCTGTGCGGGAGACGACGGTCGGGGGGGTCTTGCGTGCGGCGGCTGCCGCTGGGCCTGAGAGGCTGGCCATGGGTGGGGGGTCTTCCTGACCCGGGCATGCGCACGCGGTGGACCTACGCCGCGTTGCTGGCGGATGCGGAACGGGCGGCGCGCGCCCTGACCACCCGGTTTGCCCCGGGCGAGCGGGTGGCGGTGTGGGCGCCTAATTTGCCCGAATGGGTCATCCTGGAATACGCCGCCGGGCTGGCCGGGCTGGTCCTGGCCACGGTCAACCCGGCTTTCCGCCCGGCTGAACTGGCGTATGTGCTGAACCAATCCGGGGCGGCCGGGATTTTCCTCGTCTCGGAGTTCCGCAGCCCGATGGCAGCGTTCCTGGCCGAAGTGCGGCCGGATGTCCCCTCCTTGTGGGAGGTGGTCTTGTTCACCGACTGGGATGACTTCCTCGGCAGCGGCCCGCCCGAGGCGGTACTGCCCGAGGTCCGCCCCGGCGACGTTGCCCAGATCCAGTACACCTCCGGCACCACCGGCTTCCCCAAGGGCGCAGAACTCCACCATCGTGGCCTGACCAACAATGCCCGGTTCTACGCCGAGCGGATCGGTCTTCAGCCGGGCGAGGTGTATGTGAACCCGATGCCGCTGTTCCACACCGCCGGGTGCGCGATGGTGGTGCTAGGCACAGCCCAGCGCCGGGGGGTGCATGTGCCGGTGCTGGCGTTCGACCCAGACCTGGTGCTGGAGTTGTGCGGGCCGGGCATTACCGCGCCTCGGCGCTGGCCTGGAAGTCCGGCGCCGGCATGACCGGCGCGCCGCGCGCGTACACGGCGCGGAGCCGGCGGATGGCGGCGAGCTCCTGGAGCGGGTTGCCGTCGACGGCCAGGATGTCGGCGTCGAAGCCGGCGGCGATGCGGCCCTTGCGGTGCCCGAGCCCGCAGGCCCGTGCGGCACGGGAGGTTATCGCTTGCAGGACTTCGGCTCGGCTCATGCCAGCGGCGATGAGGTCATCGGGGGCGAAGCGCAGGACGTCGTGTGGCTTGGCGCGTGAGAGGCCGGCGTCGCTGCCGGGCACAAGCAGCGCTCCGGACCGGTACAGCCGCCGCCGGGTGGCGGCCAGGCCGGCCATCCGGCTGGCGATCGGTGCCGGGGGGGCGTGCGGGCCTGGCTCGAGCCCGACCGTGCAGCCGATGGCGGTCCGCCGCTTGACCAGGGCCCGGATTACGTTCTCGGGGGCGTCGACTCCGTCGGCGGTCATGAAGGTCGCGTGCTCAATCCCGTCGACGCCGGCGGTCACCGCGTCAGCGATCGACCGCGAGCTATGCGCGTGCGCCGTGACCGGCAGGCCATGCCGGTGGGCCTCCTCGACGATCTGCCGGAGTGCCCCGGCATCGAACTGCGGCTCGTGTGGCACGGAGCCAGGGGTGAGGGTCCCCCCGCTCGCCATGACCTTGATCACGTTCACGCCGCGCTCGGCCCGTTCGCGCACCGCGGCGTGAACGCCGCGGATCCCGCTGACCGCTCCGCCCAGGAAGTGGCAGTGCCCGCCGGGGGTGGTGACCGGAGGGCCAGCGGCGACGATCGTCGGCAGGCGATCGGCTTCGCTCACCCGGTCGCGGAGGTCCAGGGCCAGGTAGCCGCGGTCCCCGAGGTCGCGCACCGTCGTCACGCCCGCGCCAAGCGCCCGCCGGGCGGCACCGGCCATCCGCTGAAGCAGCACGCTGTCGTCCAGGCCGGCGAGGTGGCCAACCGGGTCGTCGCTGGCGTCGAAGCACAGGTGCACGTGGGCGTCGACCAGGCCCGGCATCAACGTCAAACCGGGCAGGTCGACGATCTCGGCGCCGGCCGGGAAGGACTCCCCCGGACCGTGGACAGCAGCGATCCGGCCATCGGCGATCACCACCGACGGCTCGGTCATCAGTGCGGAGCTCACGCCGTCGAACAGAGCCGCCGCGCGAAGCACCGTAAGCCGGCGGCTGCTGAGGGTCTGTAGCGCCATCGCCTGGAATGTGCGCGAGATGGGACCTGGCCGGTATCGCGGGAAGTCCTCAGATCCGGTACTCACGTCTGCGGCAGCCCTGGCTGACGGCGGGAAACAGCGCTGCGACGAGCCAGGTGCGGTCCCGGCGCTCACCCGTGGCGGCACGTTATTTCGTGATAGTCTTACTCTCTCCATAAGAGTAGTACTATCAGCAATATGCGTGAACCTGTCAAGAGGCACTACAACAACTCCCGCCGCCAGGCCCAGGTATGCGCCACCCGGCTGAAGGTGATCGAGGCCGCCAACCGCTTGTTCACCGAGCACGGCTACCCGGCCACGACCATCGAAGCGATCGCCGAAGCGGCCGACACGTCGCTGCCCACCCTCTACCGGCTGTTTGGCTCGAAGCGGGCGCTGCTGGCCGCGGTCCTCGACACCGCCTTCGGCGGTGACGACCAGCCCATCGCGTTCGGCGACCGGCCCGCCGTCCGCGCCGCACGGGCCGAACAGGACCCGGCCACGATGATAACCGCGTTCGCCCGCATCGCCCGGGAACTCATGGAACGGTCATCCGCCATCCAGCACGTCCTGGCCACGGCCGCCCAAGTCGACGCCGAAGCGGCTGGGCTGCTGGCCGAAATCCGCCGGCAACGCCACACCGGGCAGTCCAGGATCGTCACCGCCCTCGACGCCACCGGCGCACTCGACCCCGACCTCGACAAGACCGAGGCCGCCGACATCGTCTACGCCCTGCTGTCCCCAGACGTGCACAGGATCCTCACCGTCGAGCGGGGCTGGGACGCCGACCGCTACGAGCGCTGGGTCGCCCGTTCCCTCGGGACGCTCCTGCGCAACTCGTCAGCGCCCGCCTGCCGTCAGCCCGGGTGATATCCGGGCCTTGGCGAAAACAGCACGGCCTGGCGGGTAGTAAGCGCGGCCGCATCCAGCCAGCGTGGTCGAGCAGTACCAGGCCGCGGGCCACGGACGCGGACGCAATCGCCGCGCCGAAGGCAGGTCAGCGCCAGCGCAGTCACCGATCCGAACGATCGGGCTTGCGGGCCATTACCACCTCGGTGTCGCCCGGCCAGTCCCAGAAGATCCCTTCGGCGGAACAGCTCGCGAGCAGCGCCCGCACCTCCCCGGCAAAGTCGTCAAGGCGATCACCAAACAGGTGCGGCGCCGAAGAGGAGAGGGACAAGTAGCCGGACAGAACGCTGTCGCTGTCGCGCAGCAGGCCGGGGATGCCTGGGAGGAAGAACTGCCGCGGAATCCCGAAACGGGTCCGGGCCAGCACATCCTCGAAGCGGTGAGTTCGTTCCGGGGCGGTGCCCTGGCCGGCGCGCCGGACAGATCCGAGATACTTCTCCACCAGCGCCTTGATCTCGTCGTGCGGAATCGGAGGCACCCCTGGGCCTGGTGGCCGGGGCCGCCCTGTCACGGTGTGGACGATGAGTGCCAGCCCACCGCCGGGCTCCAGCATGTCGTAGACGGCCTCGGCCACTGGCTGCTCGTCGGTCCAGTGGAACGACTGACCGAACGTCACCAGCCGGTACGGCCCTGGCGCCACCGCAGGCAGGTCCTCAGCCAGGCCCTGGATCCATCGAATGTTTATGACTGCTTTTTTCTCGGCGGCGCGATGGCCCTCCGCAAGCATGTCGGCGTCAGGGTCCAGACCGACCGCCTGCTCGAACAAATGGGCAAGGCGGACGGTGAGCACGCCTGGGCCGCAGCCGGCATCCAGAAGCCGGCCGTGTCCATCCAGGCCCGTCTCCTGTGTCAAGAGGGCTTCGAGCTCCGGGGAATACGCGGGGCGACCGGAGCGATAGTGGGCGGCAGCGCCGAGGTAGACGGTCGGGTCATACGGCACCGCACCAGTGTGCCTCTGACGGTACAAAATGGCTGGACCACCTCGCCGTTCGGCACTCCGCCGCGGTGCGCACCATTTCAGGCGTCGTCCACCTCAAGGGCGCAGTCGCTGCGACCGGCACCAACCCGGTCCCGTTCACCCGGCCGGCCGGGTTCCGCGTGCGGGCGCGGCTGCGGGCGCCGGTTCGGGGTGCTCCGCACCCCGGGTGTGCTGCCTGTGCCACGAACCCGGGATCCCCTTGCGCGGCGGATCGAATTGAACCACGATTCAGTTGGAGTGGTGGCCAGCGACGAGCACCGTGCCGGGGTTCGTGGGCTTTTCCGGCGCACGCACCCCGGTGGAAGGAAGGTGGGGCTGCGTGAGCGGTGAGGTGAGGACAATCCCAGAGGTGACCTCGAGCACCTTGTACTTCGGCCCGTGGTACCGGAAGTCGCCATTTTTCGAGGCGACGCTGCGGTGGGGCTGCACGGCGTACGACGTTTACAACCACATGTATCTGCCCGCGTATTACGACGACCTGGTGACCGAGTACTGGGCGCTGGTGAACGACGTCACGCTCTGGGACGTCGGCGTGGAGCGAGTCGTGGAGATCAGCGGGCCCGACGGCTTCGCGCTCACCAACGCGCTCACGTGCCGCGACCTGACCAAGTGCGCGGCCGGGCAGGGCAAGTACGCGCCGATCATCGCCCCTGACGGCGGGATCATCAACGATCCGGTCCTGCTGCGGCGGGACGAGAACACCTTCTGGCTGTGCCTGGCCGACAGCGACGCCTACCTGTATGCGATGGGCCTGGCGCATGGCCTGGGGCTGAATGCCAGCGTGTCATTGCCGGAGGCCTACCCGGTCCAGGTACAGGGGCCGAAAGCCAAAGCGGTGATGGCCGAACTGGCCGGGGACGCCGTCCTCGATGTGAAGTACTACTGGAGCCTAGACACCGCAATCGCCGGCATCCCGGTGGTCATCAGCCGCACCGGGTGGACCGGTGAGATCGGGTATGAGGTATTTCTCACCGACTCATCCCGCGGCGGCGAGCTCTGGGAAACGATCATGGAGGCGGGAGCGCCGCACGGCATCCGGCCGATCGCCCCGTGCGAGGCACGCCGCATCGAGGCCGGCATCTTCAACTACAACTCCGACTTCACGGTGGCGAACAACCCGTTTGAGGTCACGGGGCTGGAGCGACTGGTCGAGACACAACAGGCTGAGTACGTCGGCAAGACCGCGCTGGAGCGCATCCGCGACCTGGGGGTTACCCGCAAGCTCGTGGGTATCGAGGCACCCGGAGACCCCTCCTTCTTCGAGATCACTGAGGCGCAGCCGGCCCTGGCCGGCGGGCAGCGCGTCGGACGGGTCACCGACCTGGTCTGGTCGCCACGCCTAGAGCGCAATATCGGTTACGTCTGGGTGCCAGCCGAGCTCGCAGACCCCGGCAACGACCTGGAGATCGAGTGGAAAAACGGAGAACGAACCCCCGCAAAGACCGCGGCGATCCCCTTCCTCGACCCACACAAGGAAGTGCCAATCGCCTAGCCGGCCTTATCTTTGATCAGCTGTGATGATGCGGACTGCCACCCCGGCCATGGCCAAGCCGTTCTAGTAGCTCGTCAGTCGTGACTTGTGCGATGTGAGGTTTGGTCTCATGCTCGCGGTCGAGGGATACCGCCGCTGCAGGGAGGCCGAGGTGCGCAAGCGACA
>Ga0070706_100006082_pt1 | contig 11409 bp, 9 predicted proteins | sample KBSK5501metaG_FD_65476 | JGI IMG/M metagenome (GOLD analysis project Ga0070706, IMG submission 65476) | Corn, switchgrass and miscanthus rhizosphere microbial communities from Kellogg Biological Station, Michigan, USA - KBS K5-50-1 metaG | ecosystem: Host-associated > Plants > Roots >...
GAGCCGCCCTTGAGCGAGATGCCAGCCCGGGAAGATGCGTCCCCCTCGATCACGATCAGGCCGCCTCGGGCCGACGCGCCGACGCACTCCGACGCGTTGCCCTGCACCCTGACTGTCCCGGATCCGAGGTTCTCGCCGACTGACCAGCCGACGAAGCCGGCGACCGTGATTGCGGGGCCGTCGCAGAGGCCGCCGATAAAGTATCCGGCGTTGCCCGCGATGGTGACATCTAGCCGGCTCGAGATGCCCACCACCAGGTTGTGGCGGCCACGCGGCTCGCTGATCCGGACGGCCGTTCCGTCCGGCAGGCCGCGCAGAACGGTGTTTATCTCCCGCACGGACATCTCAGCGCAGCTCAGCTCCACCGCCGTCAGGCCTGCCACGTGTAGATCTCCTCGGGCATCGGCTCGAACACCTCGGCCTTCTCAATGTCCGGCAGCTCGGCGAGCGCCACGTACTCCGAGGCGACCGCCACATAGTCGGGTGTCTCGGCGACGACCATGGGCTTGCAGGCAAATGAGTCGCGCACGATGGCCATGGAATGCTCTGTCGCCAGCAGCAGCGTGAAGAACCCGTCGAAGACCTTCGATGTATCGCGCAGCGCCTCACCAGCATCCGCCCCCGCAGCCATGAGACGCGCGATGTACCTCGCGGCTACCTCGGAGTCGTTGTCGGTGTCGAAGCGGATGCCGTCGTCGACTAGCCGGCGGCGGATGCTCGCGTAGTTCGAGAAGGACCCGTTGTGCACGAGCGCCAGATCGGCGGCGACGGCAAACGGGTGCGAGTGCTCGATCGTGACAGCCGACTCGGTCGCCATCCGGGTATGACCGATCGCCTGGTAACCCGCCATTTGCCGGATCCCGTAGCGCTCGCATACCTCGGCAGCCGGTCCGACGTCCTTATAGACTTCGATCGCCGCGCCGAAGCCGAACAGCCTGACCGCGGGGTCGATCTCCGTGAGCAGCCGGGGACCATCACCGGCCCCCAGTGGCGTCGCGATAACCGCGTCTCTTCCCCTGGGCCGGAACTCGACCGGCAGCACCCCGGCGCTGGCCTCAAGCGCAGCCACGTAGCCAGACCAGTCATAGTCCGGGCCTGGCGCACACAGCGAGAATTTCATGGCACCAGCGGGGGCGTCGTGACGGTAGATGGCCACGCCAGTGGAATCCGGGCCGCGTGAGGCGAGGACATCCAGCATCGGCGCGACGAGTTCGCCAAGAACGCTATGCAGACCTGGATTCTTCAGGCGGATGCCAACAATGCCGCACATTCCTAACTTCCTGTTCATGCCGCATCGGCGCGAAGCAGCCGACTGGGAGTGAGGCTAACACGGTCATGAAATTTCGCGTCTACCCTGGCTGACGGCGGGATGCACCGGAACCACCGGATGCCGCGGGCTCAGGACGGGGGCGGATGCCAGCAATTGCCACCGATCTAGCTCGAAGTGTGGCCGAGGCAGCAGGTCGCGTCGGCCATGCGCACCTGCAGTCCGGAGTCCTCGGTGACCTCTGGCGGCACGCCGCTGGCGTGTGGCATCACGCTCTGGCCGCTCAGCCCCTGCCTCCCCAGTGGCTGGTAGTGGGCAGCAGCGTGCTGGCGCTCGCAGCCGTAGCCTCGGCCCGGGTCTGGCCGATAACGCGGACCGTAGTGACGATTGTGCACGAGGCCGGTCACGCGATCGTGGCTCTCGCCACGGGCCAGCGCAAGGTCCGGGTCAGGTTGTACCGCGATACGGCTGGCGAGACCGTCTCGGCCAGCGCGGCGGCCAGGCCCGGCATCGCGCTCACCGCGGCGGCCGGCTACCCAGCGCCGTCGCTGGCCGGCCTCGGCTCGGCGGCCATGCTCGCTACCGGGCATGTGACCGGATTGCTGCTGCTCGGCCTCGTGCTTCTCGCCGGGCTGGCCGCCGCGATCCGCAATCCATACGGCGTGGTGGCAGTGCTGGCCACCGGAGCCACGCTCGCCGCGATCTGCCTCTACGGCTCGGCGCTGATTCAATCCGGATTCGCTTACGCGCTGACCTGGTTTCTGCTCTTCGGCGGCGTCCGGCCGGTCGTCGAACTGCAACGGCAGCGGCGTACCGGCCGGACTCGGCGATCGGACGCCGACCACCTCGCACGCCTCACACCACTGCCCGGCGGAGCCTGGGTCATGATCTTCGCCATCCTCGCCCTGGCAGCGCTCACCATTAGCGGCATCTGGCTGGTCCGCTGACCACCATTCCTGGCTACAAGCCCAGGTGCACGCGGAGTGCCTGGTCAAGCTCGCGCATGACAGCTGCTGGCAGCCTGCCCACGCGGGTGCCGAACGCGTCTTCATAGGCGTCACCGAGTTCGCTCGTCCGAAGAAGCACGACGGCCTTGTGTACTGCGGCCGAGCGGGACTCTATGCCCTGGGACTTCACGTAAGAGTACCCCGACCGACTCCGCCGGCGCTACCAGGCCCGATGCCGGCTCTTTGGCCGGACCGACCGGTTGGCGCCGTTGCGCAGCTTCCGCCGAATCGATGCCGGATAGTCGTGCGCGCAGGTCCGTGACCAGCGAGGCAATCTGCGCGGCTTCCGGCGATTCGGCCAGGGATCGGAGCGCTGGCGCAATCGAGCGGCCAAGCCGCGGGAGCAGGAGCGATCCGGCGGTCGCAGTCATCGAACTGCTGACTGCGATGCCCCACCCAACTGGGCCCAAGGGGGTGCAATCGAAGAACTGACTGAGACCTGGCGTCTGCACCACGGTGATGAGCACTCCGGTGCTAGCAAGGCAGGCCGCGACGACAGCTGGGCTGCGTCCGCCGACCAGCAGGGTTTGCCCGAGTTCGGCCCCGACTACAGCGGCCAGCCCGACCGTGCGCGCACGGGCAGGCCGACCTGTCACTCTCGCGGCCAACCATGCTGATGACGCGGCTGCACCGGTCGCGACGGCGCGGACTGCGACCTCCTCGGTCAGCGCGGATCCGAGCGATGCGTCCGGCCCCTCGGCGAGCAAGGGACCGGCTGCCCCTCCGGGAGGCGCTCTGAGCGCGATGGCCACGGCAGGCGCGAGATCGGTGAGCAGGTTCACGAGCAGCAATTGGCGCGCCGATAGCGGCGATGTTCCGGTCAGCAAGGCGCCGAAGAGTGTGAAGCCGATCTCGCCAATGTTCCCGCCGACCAATACTCCGATGGCCTGACGGACGGAGCGCCACATCGCCCTGCCCTCGACGACGGCCGACAAGATGGTCTCCAAGCGGTCGTCGCTGACCACCAGGTCCGCAGCGGCTGAGGCTGCCGGGGTGCCCCGGCGGCCGAGCGCGATACCGACGTCCGCGAGGCGGATCGCGGCCGCGTCGTTCGCGCCGTCGCCGGTCATCGCGACGATTCGGCCCGCTGCCTGGAAAGCCTGGACCACGCGGACCTTGTGCGCTGGCGTGCAGCGGGCAATCACCGACGCATCCGCCAGCGCTACGGTGAGCGCCCTGTCGTCGAGCCGGTCTAGTTCGGCACCGGTGACGATCCTGCCTCCGTTGAGCACGTCGAGTTCAGTTGCGATCGCCTCTGCTGTGGCCGGATGATCGCCCGTGATCATGACCACGTGAACCCCGGCGTCGCGTAGCTCGCGGACCGACGCTCCGGCGGTTACCCGGACCGGGTCGCCGAAGGCTACGAATCCGGTGAAGGACAGTTCCCCGATTTCGCCGGACAGCTGGTAGCCAGCTTCGACCGGGTTCTCGGCCACGGCGAGCACGCGATAGCCGCTTTTCGTCAGCTGGCCTAGCTGGCGAGTCAGCTGCTGCCTAGCGCGCAGGCCGAGGGTCCGGCCCCGCCACCGCGCGCACCGCGGCAGGATGACTTCGGGTGCACCCTTGACTGACAGCAGCAGCCCGTTCGCCGTGGCGCCGAGGGTGGCGTGGTAGCTGCGGCTCGGCTCGAAGGGCAGTGCGTCGACTGGGTGCCAGCTTGAGTGACCCTCCGACCGGGTTACCCGCTCGGCAGCTGCCCCGCTGGTGACAGCTTCATCAGTCATGTGCTCGGCCTTGCGCCCGGCACGTGCCCGTGGGGTCGCGCGGAGCGCGGCGGCGAGGACGTCACGATGCGAGCCGCCGAGAGTGCCGGGACGGCGGTTCTCCGCGCCGTCCGACAACGCCGACACGGCCATTCTTCCCTCGGTCAGAGTGCCCGTCTTGTCGAAGCACAGCACGTTCACCCGGCCCAGTGCCTCAATGGTCCGAGGATTACGGACCAGGGCGCCACGCGCCGCCAGGCGCCGGGCCGCTGCGAGCTGTGCGGCGGTCACCAGGAATGGCAGCCCTTCGGGTACTGATGCGACAGCCAGTCCGACGGCAGCGCCGATGCTGTCCCTGGCCGGCCGTCCTCGCAGCAGCCCGGCCGCAACCACCGCGCCCGCTGATCCGAGCGCCATCGGCAGTGTGGTGCGCGTGATCTGGGCTAGCCTGGCCTCCACTCCGGTCACCGGGGCAGCTCCAGACAAAGCTGCCAGCGCTCTACCGGCCTCGGTAGCGCTGCCGGTCTCGACGACAACCGCGGTGGCGCGGCCGGCCGCGACCGTGCTGCCCTCATACAGCATCGAGCTACGGCCAGCGATCGCCTCGGCGGCAACTGGCGCAGTCGCCTTGTCGACCGGGAGCGACTCACCGGTCAGCGACGACTCATCTATCTGCAGGGCCCTGGCGTCCAGCAGCCGGCAGTCCGCCGGTACCACGTCACCCGCCGCGAGCAGGACGATGTCGCCGACGACCAACCCGGCTGCAGGAACTGTGCACTCGCGCCCATCCCGCAGGATGCGCGCGGTCACTGCCGACGCTCGCAACAGCCGTGCCATCGAGCGCTCCGTGTACACCCGCTGAGCACCACCCATCAGGGCCGATACGCCGCCGACTCCCGCCACGATCATGGCGTCCGCCACCGCGCCGATCGACGCCGACAGCGCGGCGCCGCCCGCGAGGATCGGTGTCAGCGGGCTGGCCAGTTCGGAGAGGAACGCGCGGGGCAGCGAAAGCCGGGGAGCCTGATGTTCGTCGGGACGCCAGCGAGCCTGAGCGTCGCTGCTGCTGAGCCCGGCCGGATGGCTCCCGAGCCGATCGAGCACTGCCTTGGCGGGCATCGCGTGCCAGGCGAGCCGAGGCGCTGGCAGGGCGGGTGGGCGGCGGCCTAGCTCAGTCCCTGACCACGCCCCGCATGCCAGCGCGATCGCAGCGGTTCCGTTCACCGCCCGCAGGCTCCGCCCCGCCGCAGCTGAAGGTTGACCGGTGAACGCCAGCACTCCTCCGAGTGCACTCCCGGCCTGCGACAACGTGACCCCGCGGCGCGACGCCGCATGGGCGACCCGCACGGCGTCGATGACCAGCGCTGCCACGGCGAGATCGTCGCCGATCAGGATGTGAGCTCCCCACGGCGGCCGGCCTTCGGGCGACGCGACACCCACGCCGCAATCAGCCGCTGCTAGCGCGCGGGCCTGCCTGGACACCAGCAGCACTCCAGCTCCATCGGCCTGCAGTCCCCTGACCGATGCCACTAGCCGCCGCCCATCGGGCAGCGCTCGGACAGCGCCATGCGCGGCGGGACCGGCCACCATGAACGCCGCGTCGGCCCGGCGGGCGGCCTCGAGGACGATCTCCGCCCCCGCGGCCTGCTCCGGCACGACGCCGACGACCGCCCGGAGCCTGCCGTCTTGCGCCAAGCCGAGCACGCGCGAGGCGCCGCCGGCCGTCAGCCTGGCGGCAGTCCGGACGCCCACCCGACCGGGGCGGCCGAGGCCGTCCAGCGGGCCGAGCGTGAACATCCCGTCCGACCTGGTCTCGCCCGGGTGGTCGGCGGAGAACAGCGCGTGCGCGATGCCGGCGACCGTCGCGGCATCGTTGTCGCCGACCGGAGCAACGTCCCCGACGACCAAGGCGCTTGTAGTGAGAACATCTGCGTCGACGACGATCGTGTCTATGCGGTCGAGCCGTCGCAGGACCCGGTGGTCTATGACGACCGCTGCGCGTTCGGCCAGCACGCACCCCAGGGCCATGGCGAAGCCCTCTCTGCCGAGCAGCGCCGCCTTCGGCAGCCCGGCCAGCGCAACGCCCGCCGCCCGCCGCGGGCTTCTCGACGTTGCCAGCACGCCGCCAAACGCACCGGCAGCACCCATGCCAATGCGCTCGCTGTACTGGTCCACGTCCCCCTGGGGCACCGGCCGCGGCCGCTCCGGCGTGACGGGCTTCGCAGCGGCACGGCGCCGATCGCCGCACAACTGCGGCTCGGACCGAGCCCACGCATCGCGCTGCATGATGGCCTCAGCAAGCTTTCCCGCGCGCAGGACCACATCCAGCGCCAGCCCGCTCAGACCCTGGGCCGCGGACTGACCAAGCGCACTCGCCGCAGCGAGCAGGAGGTCGGCCTTATCAGGGCCCGCCGCCCGCTCGACAGCGGCACGAAGCCTTGGCTGCGTGTCGACGAATTGCACCAGCGAACCAAGCTCAGTCGGCAGCCGAACCGCGCGAAGCACCCGGCCAGCACCGGCGAACGACAGCCCGGCCACACTGAAGGCCAGCGCAGCCACTGCAGCCGGCACCCGGTCGGCCGTGCCGGGCCGGTCTGCTGCCGGTTCCGGCACCACAGGATGCTCTTGCTCGGCCTGCTCGATGATGCCAACCAGCTCAGCGACGCCGATGTCGCCGTTGCACGCGACGACAACAACGCCGAGCGGCGCATTGACCGCGGCCCAGCTGACCTTGGCATGGTGCGCCAGCCGGGCTTCAACCGCCCGAGCGAGAGACGCTCCCCGTTCCCCCGTGATCCCGCGCACGGCGATGTGCAGACGGCCATCACCGCTCCACACCACCCGAGGCGCCTGTCGCCGCCCGATAACGGCACGCCCAACGGCTCCCGCCAGCCCAGCCGAGCGCGATATCAGCGAACTAGCCGCAGTACTCACCGCGTTATGGTTAGCGCCCGTCGGCGACAGCACATCATCCTGACTGGGTGATGCGCAGCCATGACGCGGCCGCGCACGCTGTAATGATGAATGAGAAAGCTGGCACCGCCACCCGGCGAAGGCCACCCGCTGAGCGCGCGGTCCACGACGGTGAGCATCGTGAGGCCCAGGATCAGCATGATCACCAGCCTGCCGGGGTGGACCTGCCCATGGTTGGTCACGTCCCTTACCAGAGCCTTGGCTTCTGGGCCGGCCTCGGCGTCGCTGGAGTCGCAGGGGTGATCGACTGGCCGGTGGTCGCCGCGGTCGGTATCGGCTACGCGCTGGCGCGCCGGTGATTGGAAGATGACCGTCGGGGCGCGGCGGGCCGTCGAACAAGCACTCCACAAGGAGACCATCAGCGTCGATCTGCCCGAGCCCATCGGCACGGTCTCGCTGCCGTCGCCCCAGCGACTGGCCTTCTATGGCGGAATCGCGGCGCTGGGAGTGTTCGGCATCATTGACTGGCCGGTGGCGCTCGTCATCGGCATCGGGCACCTGCTGGCCGAAGACCGTCACCACGAGCTGCTCGCCACGGTCGGTGAAGCGCTCGCCGAAGCCTGAGATATGGCACAATCCGGCCGCGCTGGGTCTGCGGACCGGCACTCTCACCTGCGAGCCGCGCGCACAATATCATGCCTCAGACATATCCGGTCCCAGCCCTGCAGCGTTCTCCAGGGGGCACGGTACACCGCCGCACCCATCGAAGAAGTCTTCACCGGCCCGGCAACTGCGCCGGGTCCACGTGTGCAATGGGTGGTCGCGGCGCACTCCGTCGAGCTCGTCGCTTGCACGTCTGGAGGGCCGACTGGAATTGCGCGTGACTCTGCAGCGCCCCCGTGACCAGGACCGGGCGGTAAGGTCACGCGGTTGCCTCGCGCTTGAGTACTCGGGCGCTGTCGCGGATGTTGCGGTCGCGGTCAATGAGGCCGAACTGGACGTCGTAGCCGTGTAGCCACTCGTAGTTGTCAACACCAGTCCAGTGGAACAGCCCGCGCACGTTGATCCCGCGCGCGATGGCATCGCCAATCACTTGCAGGCCGCGTTCAAGGTACGCAGCACGCTGGCTGTCATCGCTTGTGCCGATCCCGTACTCGGCTACCAGCAGGGGTGTGCCAGGCAGCATCTGGTGCAGGCGGTCGAGGACGACGCCCAACCCGTCGGCCCAGATGCCATAGCCCAGCGGGGACACTGGAGCATCGGGCGGATAGGGGACCATGCGGCCGTCGCGTATCCCGGTGGTCGAATAGTAGGAAAAACCGATCAGGTCAAACGAGCCCGCCAGGTCCGGCCGCTGCACCGGGTCGCGGCCTGGGACGCGCAGCACGCCGTCTCGGAACAGTTCCAGGCCCGCCCGCCAGTTCACCTCATCCAGCAGGCTGGCCAGGCTGGCCGTCTGCGGCGTCTCGTCCAGCGCCCGGATGCCGGACAGGCCGAAGATCGACGCAACCGGCGCGCCGGTCTGCTTCAGCCGCAGCGCGGCCTCGGCAGTGGCCAGCTGCATGGCCTCCGAAACTGTTGCCCACTCCGCGCGGTCATTATGACCGGGAGGCCAACCGCGGCCGAGGTAGGCAGCCGCCGCGTAATAGTTCGTTTCATTGACGGGCTGCCACCCGCGGGCTAGGTCGCCGAACGTCTCGGCGATGAACTCGACATGCCGCGCCCACGTGCTGGTCCGGTTCCGCTCGACCAGGAATCCGCCCGAGTCAGTGAACCACCGAGGCAGCGTGAAATGGTGCAGGCAGACCCACGGCTGGAGGCCGCCCGCTAGCGCCGCGCCGAGCACATCACGGTAATGGGCGATGGCAGCCGCGTCGGGGCGGCCAGGCTCGGGTTCCACGCGCGCCCAGTCGATCGTGAGCCGGTGGTGACGCAGCCCGAGCCCAGCCAGCAACTGGAAGTCTTCGGCGTACCGGAAGGCGAACCCGTTCCCGTCGCCGGACGCCGGCGCATGACCCGCCCGCTCCCAGTCCCACCAATCTGACGCTGGCGCCGCGCCCTCGCACTGGGTAGCCGAGGCGCCCGTTCCCCACATGAATCCCTCGGGCCACCGCATGTTCTCTGCTCCTGCCGTCCAGGTCACCTGGCGCTACCACATCCCCGTCTCCGATCAGACTGACCGATCCGCTTCCGGGCTGGATTCGAGGCTGGCGTCTTCGGCATAGTTGCTGGCGATGTCGGCAGCCACGGTCTGCGGCTGGAACTCCGGATCGAGCCTAACCAGGTCCCATTCGTTGATCCAGGCCCGAACGTACTGCCGCATCCGGGTTGCGCCCAGTCGTTCCAGACCCTGGACATCGGGCGGGTCCCACCCGAACGCATCGCCGTGCAGTCGCTTGAGCGCGGCGTAGGCGTGGTTGAGGTCATCATCGTCGGGCGGCTCGAGCAACAGCATGTCCTGCTCGATGTGCCGCATGCCCGCCTCTGCCAGCGTCGCGGTTTCGTCCCATTCCGGTGTGTCCTTGGCGCGCAGCTTGCCCGGAATGACCTCCACGTCGTTTTTCCCGGTGAGCACGGCGGTCTCGAAATCGTCGGTCATCGCCAAGACAGGGATGAGGGGCAGGCCAGGGTCGGCATGTTGCATGCTGAGCCACCTGGCCAGCTCGGCGTAAGAGCGGCCGCGTTGCAGCAGGAGTAGCGGCCAATGAGCTCAACCTCGTCGAAAAGGATCACCCAGCCGGAATGACCGGCCGCTCGAAGCAACCGGGCCACAAACCTGAAGCGCTGCCGGGCCAGATCTCGCGCCAGGACAGGTGAGAAGCTGAATAGCCCAGCCGCCCCGACCGACTTGAGCGTCCTGCGCAGGTCGGAGATCCGCAGCGGTTCGCCGCCCCAGAACCTGACGAGCGCGTCGGCAGTCTCGTCGCTGCCGGGAACCTCGCCGCCGCGCAGCCGCTCATGACACAGCAGCGTGGCCGCGAACCGCTCGTCCAGGCCGCTGCCGGGCGAGTTCACCCAACGGCTGAACTCGAGGTACCGGGGAGTGTCGGGGTCGAGCATCGCTGCTGCGTCGGCGAGCACGCCATGCGCGCGGCTCGGATCGACTGCCGCCGCTATGGCCGCGCGGAACGTCTTAGCCGGGTCGTGCAGCGGCGTCTCCTTGCTTATAACGACCGTGCTCACGACGAACTGTGCGGACATCGCCAGGTGGCCGAAGTGAGTGAGCAGGTGGCTCTTCCCGCCGCCGAAGCCGCCGCCCAGCAGCATGCCGCTGGGGTCGCGCCTGGCGCCGCCAGGCGCCATGACGCGGTCACACAGCGCGGTGAAACGGTCCTCCGCATCTGGCTGGCCCGAGCCGAGCACCGACACCGCGTCCCAGCTTGGCACGCCGGAACGCAGCGCCTCGACGGCACGGCGCCGGGCCACCAGCTCCTGCGTCATCACTTGTGCTGAAGCAGCGGGCCTGCTCACGCTACTGCCTCCAACCTCACCTCAAGCCGGACCAGTGCCGCGAACGGGTTGGCCCTGCGCCGGTCCCGGACTTCGTCGGCCACGCGCAGCTGCAACGCGGTGTATGCGGCCAGTCCTCTGGTCTCGTCGGTCATGAGGTCGGGTGGCACGACAGCGACAATGAGGACGCCGCGCAGATCGTCGGTGGCGTCGATGAACTGGCGGAGCACTTCGTAGGCGTCCAAGACCGTGACCTTGGAGTAGTAGACGCCGGACCTGGCGTCCGCAGGCGGCCTGCGCGCCTCCGCCAGCCGGTCGAGGTTCAGTTGTACAACCAGTCCGCGGCAACCAGACGCCAGCAGCAGCGCCGCCGTGGACGCGAACATTGCCCTCGCGTTGTGCCTGCTGATGCGGCTATAAATCAGGGCCGACCTGAGCGCGCTGATCGACCGCAGCTCGCCGTGCAGCCAACCGAGCACCGCCGCGTGCTCGGCAGCGTCGATGTCGCCAGCGCCGAGCTGGGCCTGGGCCAGCCGCAGAATTGCTCGCCCCATCTCGGTAGCGACCGCCGAGTTGGCGAGCAGGCTGCGCTCCAGTATCCGGCGCACGCTGCGGTACAGCTCACGGCTGTCGATCTGGTGATGGCGTGCGACTTCAGTGACGGAGAGGCTAGCTCCCTCGGGGGCGGGAAACGCCGCCTCCGCATAGGCGGCCCGGACGTGCGCGGCGGCGATGGTTTCCCAGTCCACGGCGCGTGATACGGCGAAGAAGATCTGGTCCACCATGTGCACTCGGACCGACTCCGCGGAGATGACGACATGGAGGCCGCCATGCTCGGTAGCGGCCGCCGATAGCGCCGATTCGAATCGGTCCGCCGCCCCGCCGTCGCCCATCACCGCTACCTTGACCGCTGCGCCGCCGCCGGGAAGGTAGGCCGCTATGTACTCGCGGGAGAGGAACCTCGCGTAGTCGTCTGCCTTGAGCACGCCTCCGCCGAGCACGCCGCTGAGCGGAGCGGGCTGGCTATCGCCGATCACTGCGGCCTACCTACCTTCCTGTCCTGCCTTGC
>Ga0070706_100006083_pt1 | contig 11407 bp, 8 predicted proteins | sample KBSK5501metaG_FD_65476 | JGI IMG/M metagenome (GOLD analysis project Ga0070706, IMG submission 65476) | Corn, switchgrass and miscanthus rhizosphere microbial communities from Kellogg Biological Station, Michigan, USA - KBS K5-50-1 metaG | ecosystem: Host-associated > Plants > Roots >...
GCGACGCGGCTCAGCATGTGCGTTGTTGTTGTTGTTGTTGTTGTTGTTGTTGCTGCTGCTGCTGCTGCTGCTGCTGCTGGTTGGGCACGTCGAGCTGCGGGCCGGGATCCGCTGCGGCGGCTGCCGTGCCCAGCGTTTCCGGGACGAGGGTGTATATGGTGGCCGTCGGCTCCGGAACGCTTGACCCATCGGCGACCACCCAGGTGTCCTTCGACCCACCGCCCTGGCTGGAGTTGACCACCAGGCCGCCCTCGGGCAGCGCGACGCGCGTCAGGCCACCGGGCAGGACCCATACCGATTCGCCGTTGTGCACCGCGAACGGCCGCAGATCGACGTGCCGCGGGACCAGTTCGCCGTCAAGCCAGGTGGGCACCGTCGACAGGCCGACCACCGGCTGGGCGATCCAGGCCCGGGGCTCGGCGGACACGTCCGCGCACAGCCGGTCCAACTCCGCGGCGCTGGCGCCGGAACCGAAGACCAGGCCCTTGCCGCCCGACCCGTCCACCCGCTTGAAGACGTGATGCCGTGGATCACTCAGCACCTGCGTGCGGGTGCCGGTGTCGGTGAGGCGGATGGTCGGCACGTTCGGCAGCACCGGATCCTCATCGAGGTAATAGGTGATCAGGTCGGGGACGTAGCTGTAGACGAGCTTGTCGTCCGCGACGCCGTTGCCCACCGCGTTCGCGATGGCCACGCCGCCCGCGCGAGCGGCGTTAATCAGGCCAGGGCAGCCGACCAGCGAGTCCGGCCGGAAATGCAGCGGGTCCAGGAAGTCGTCGTCAATCCGGCGGTAGATGACGTGCACGGGTGCTTCGCCTTCGGTGGTCCTGACGAACACCCTGGTCCCGCGGACCAGCAGGTCACGCCCTTCGACAAGCTCGACGCCCATCAGCCTGGCCAGCAGCGCGTGCTCGTAGAAAGCGGAGTTGTAGACGCCCGGGGTGAGCACGACCACGGTGGGATCGTCCACGTCCTCTGGAGCCGCGGCCCGCAGCGCGGCGAGCAGGCGCACCGGGTACTCCGTGACTGGCTCCACCTGCTGGCCGCTGAAGAGCTCCGGGAGCATCCGCGCCATGGCCGACCGGTTGGCCAGGACGTAGCTGACTCCGGACGGGCACCGCAAATTGTCCTCAAGCACACACAGCTGGCCCTCTTCGTCGCGGACGATGTCGATCCCCGAGACGTGCACGCGCACTCCGTTGGGCGGCACGAGCCCGTGCACCGCCCGCGCGAACTGCGGTGAGCTCGTGATGACAGCGGCGGGGACGATGCCGTCGCGCACAACGCGCCCCTCGCCGTAGACATCGGCGAGGAACGCCTCCAGGGCACGCACCCGCTGCGCGACTCCCGTCTGGACGAGCCGCCAGTCCGGCTCGTCCAGGATTCGCGGAACCAGGTCGAGCGGGAAGATTCGTTCCTCGCCCTCCAGGTCAAAGGTGATGCCTTTGGACCGGTGGGTGCCGGTCAAGGCCTCGGCCCGCTGGGCCAGCTCATCGACCGACAACTTATGCAGGATCTCGAGGACATCCGCGTAATGGGCGCGGACCCCGCCGTCGGAGTCGGCGGCCTCGTCGTAGACAGAGCGCGGCAGGCGCTGCCGCGCAGCGCTGTACCCGATCAGAGGCACGCTTTCTGCGCGGCCAGGACGATCCAGGGCCGGGCTCGTCATTCATCACCTCCCCCCAAGAGTCTCAGCTGACGCTGTTTCTGTCATGTATCGCGGGCATATCAGCACCATGAACGGCGCAGCTCAGCGAGGGTGCTGGCCGGTGTCGGCGGCAGGCTCTCGGGCCTCGTGGACGCCGCCGTGCACCCCGGCCGGATCGCCCCGCTTCCCGGGCCGGGCCTGGTCGCCCGGCCGCAGTGCGCTGGGACCGGAACATCCGGGCAGCCTGCGCGCGCAGGATTATCTCCTAGAGTATCGGCGCAGCTAAACGTGGTGTTGTAACCGCGGGGAAACAACAACGATGCACTATGGAGGGTTATGGGAGCCACGCGGCTGATCCGGGTCGGGTGCGAGTTCCTGTACACGGCTGAGATCGAGACTCCCACCGTGCTCCAAGTCCAGCCGAGAACGCCGGAAAACGCCGTGCTGCGGCAGGACTGGCAGCTGGTCCCGGCGGCCGGCCTGCACGGCTACGCCGACCTTTACGGTAACGATTGCCAGCGGCTGGTCTTGCCCGTCGGTGACAGCGAGCTGAGGTATGACGCCCTGGTGACGGTGCCAGATGCGACGGAAGACGTGGATCCAGACGCGCGGGAGACGCCGCCGGCCCAGCTGCCGGATGACGTGCTGATCTACACGCTGCCCAGCCGGTATTGCCTGCCCGAGACGGTCGCCGATGAGGCCTGGCGGGTGTTCGGGGGGATGGCGCCGGGTTACCGGCGGGTGCAGGCGATTTGCGACCATGTGCATGGAAAGCTGGAATTCGGTTACGGCACCACCGGCGCGTCGACTTCGGCGGCGGAGGCTTACGCGGGAGGCTTGGGGGTGTGCCGTGATTTCGCCCACCTAGCCATCACATTCTGCCGTGCGCTATCGGTTCCGGCTCGTTATGCATTCGGTTATCTTCCCGACATGGATGTCCCGCCGGCGCCTGAGCCGATGGACTTCGCGGCCTGGATGGAGGTGTACCTCGATGGCAAATGGTGGACCTTCGATCCCCGCAACAACTCGGCGCGCAAGGGCCGGGTAGTGATCGGCCGGGGCCGTGACGCCGTGGACGTCGCGATGGTCACCACGTTTGGCGGCCCGTTGCTGCGCGGCATGACGGTCTGGGCGGAAGAAACCACATGAGCAAGCCGGAGGGACGCGGCGCCGCCTGGACTGAGGAGCAGATCATGAGCGAGCCGCCGCGGCACGCCAAAGCGCCCCGGCGGGCGAGCGGGGAGCAGAGCGCGGGGGACCAGACATGACCCAAACAGCCGGCGCGCTGCTCCGCGCACCCGTCCAGTACCCGTCGGGCCGCGACCTGGCGCGTGCGGACCGGGTCATTTATGTGTTGCACCAGCGGTTCAGGTACGCCTACGACGCACCGGTCCGTGACCTCGACCACCGGCTGGTCGTGATCCCGCCGCAGCACCATGGGGACCAGCGCCGGCGGTTGCAGTCGGTGACCGTCTCGGCCGCGGGCGCCCTGATCACCAACCGCCGGGACGGCGCGGGCAACACGGTCACCCGGATTCGGGTGCCACTGGTGCCGGGCTACGTGGAGTTCCTGCTTGATGCGGTCGTGGAGCGGGCCGGGCCAGCGTCGGGCGCGGTTCTGCCGGCCGCCGCTCTCACCGACCCGCGGCTGCTGCGGCCCACCCGGCTGACTGCCGCCGACCCAGCCATCCGGGACCTTGCGGCCGCGATGACGAGCCGGGACGGGCTGGAAACGGCCGAGCGTTTCTGCGCCTACGTGCATGGCGCACTCGCCTATGCGCACGGCGCGACCTCCGTCACGACCACCGCCGCCGAGGCGCTCGCCGGTGGCAGCGGGGTCTGCCAGGATTCCGCCCACCTGATGATCGCACTGTGCCGGGCCGCCGGGCTGCCGGCCCGTTACGTCTCCGGGCACCTGCTCGGCGAGGGGGGAACCCACGCCTGGGTGGAGGTCGTCGTGGCCGACCCCGCGGGTGCCCGCGCCGTGGCATTGGATCCGTGCAACGGCAGACGGGCCGGGAAGGACTACGTGACCGTGGCCACCGGGCGGGACTACGCCGACGTGCCCCCGACTTCGGGCACGTACGCGGGGATGGCGCGAGGAACGCTGAACGCCGTCAAGCGGGTCGGCGTTGCGCTGATCGCTTGAGCACGCCGCCGAAACAGGCTCGCCACCGCTGCCGCCCGACCGGGCCAGGATGAGACCACGGGTAACAGCAGCCGGGTATCCCGGGTGCGATTTCAACTGCTTTCATTGGCACGCGAGCGAAGAATACAGGTCCGGGGCACGTGCCGATGTGAGCGCTATCCGGGTCCGGGCCCTTTCCGTACGCTGAAACGGCGGGCCTTTAGGTTATTGGCCGCGGGTCCTGGCCGCCGGGAACGACGGCGTTCCCGGCTCCCGGAAAGGAACATCCCTATGTTCAGGCGCATGCTCCGGGCCACGTTCGTGGCGATCATCGCGGCCAGCGGCGTACTTTCGGTCTCGGCGCCGGCTGCTCACGCCGCGGCAGACACGCAGCCGCCGACGACCCCGGGGACGCCGACCGCGAACAACATCACCACCACGCTGGCGACTCTCGTGTGGAACCCCTCCACCGACAACGTGGGTGTCACGGGCTACACCGTGCAGGAACTGCAGGGCGGCGCGTGGATCGACTACACAACCGCCCCGTACAACGTGGTCACGGTTTCCCATCTGTCCGCGGCCACCTCGTACACCTTCGCGGTCATCGCTCATGACGCCGCGGGCAACAACTCGGCCCGCTCCAACCCGGTGACGTTCAGCACCTTGCCCTATGGAACCGGCCTGACGTGCTCCATCTTCATCCAGCCCTTCAACAACGGCTACACCGTGTCGGGAAGCATCCTCAACATGGCCCCGACCGTCAGCAACGGCTGGAAGCTCACATTCACCCTGCCGACCAACCTGGTCGTGGACGCCGTCTGGAACGGCACCATGACTCGCACGGCCGACCAGGCGACCATCGTCAATTTCCCCTTTACCGGCACCATCTACCCCGGATACTCCCTCTCCATCGGGTTCTCTGGCACCTCCACCGGGACATTCGTACCGCCGTCCGGTTTCGTGCTCAACGGCTCACCCTGCCCGGTGACGATCAACCACTAGGCGTGTCCCGTGGATCGCGGACGCGCAGCAGGCTGAAGATCTGCGGGACGCGCCCTAAAGTCCCGGGCCGCCTGGACCAGCCGGGCGGCGGCGTGTGGCTGGCCCGCCCAGTGCAGGTGCAGGTAGGACGCGAGCAAGCTGGGACCGGCCCAGCCGCGCCGGGTGCTATCGGACAGCTGCCACGCTGGCTCGTCCCCGTGGGCTGGCTCGCTGACCGTGTGATGGAATTCGTGTGCTCGCACGCGGGTGCCGGCCGCCAGGAGCGGGCTGTCACGAAGCGCGGTGGCCTCGCGGTAGCCGAGGGTCAGCGTCCCGGTCATCCGGGCGTGAGCGGGCACCACCCCGCATTGCGCATGCGTGTCCAGGGCAGCGCCAAGCCAGAGCAGCCCGGCGCACTCGGCCACGATGGGCATCCCCCCCGCGGCCCGCTGGCTGACCTCATCGCGCAGGGCCACGTTGGCGGCCAGCCGGTCGACATGAACCTCGGGAAAGCCACCCCCCACCACCAGGGCGTCGGTGGCCTCCGGCAGCCGCTCTGTGGCCAGCGGGTCGAAAGTCACCACATCCGCCCCGGCCGCGGCCAGCAGCTCGTCGTGTTCGGCGTAGCCGAAGGTGAAGGCCGGCCCTGCGGCGACGGCGACCCGCGGCCGGGCGGCCGGCGGACGCCGGGATTTCCCGGGAGCCTCGCCGGGCGGCGACCAGGGATCGGCGATCAGCTCGGGCGCGCTGCGGGCGATGCCCATCAGCAGGTCCAGGTCGAGGTGGCGGCCAACCAGTTCCCGCAGGGCTGGGAGCCAGGCATGGACGGACGCGGTCCGCTCCCCGGCGGGGACCAGCCCGAGGTGCCGCGACGGCGTGTGCAGCGCCGCCTCCCGTGGCAGTGCGCCGAGCACCGGGATGCCGGATGGCGCGAGTGCCTCCCGGAGCAGGGCCTCGTGACGATCGGAGGAGACCTGATTGAGCACCACTCCCGCGAGCCGGACGCGCGGGTCCCACCTGGCGAATCCGTGCACGGTCGCGGCAATGGACCGGGATGTCCCCGCGGCCCCGACGACCAGCACGATGGGAGCATCGGCCAGCCGTGCGACATGCGCGGTGCTGGCGTGGTCGCCGCGCCCCGCGGCCCCGTCGAAGAGCCCCATGACCCCTTCGATGACAGCGACGTCGGCGCCGTTCGCGCCGTGCCGGAGAAGTGGCGCCACTCGCTCCTCGCCGACCAGCCAGGGGTCCAGGTTGCGGCCGGGCACTCCGCACGCGGCCGCGTGGTAGCTCGGATCGATGTAGTCAGGCCCGACCTTGTGCGGCGACACCCGCAGTCCCCGGGCGCGCAGGGCCGCCATGATGCCTGTGGCCACGGTGGTCTTGCCGTCCCCCGACCTGGTGGCGGCGATGACCACGCGCGGCAGGTTCACCATTCGATGCCACGCTGGCCCTTGCGCCCAGCGTCCATCGGGTGCTTGACCTTGGTCATGTCGGTGACCAGGTCGGCCGCCTCGGCCAAGGCAGGGCTGGCCCGGCGGCCGGTGATGACGACATGCTGGACGCCCGGGCGCGCGGCCAGGACGGTGAGGACCTCGTCGATGTCGAGGGTGCCGTTCGCGAGCGGATAGGTGAACTCGTCCAGGACGAGCAGCCGGTAGGTCTCTGCCGCCAGGTCGCGCTTGACCTGCTGCCACCCCTCTCGGGCGGCGCGTGCGTGGTCTTCTGGCGGGGTTCGCAGCCAGGACCAGCCCGCGCCCATTCTGTGCCAGGTCACGGGCGCTCCCTGGCCGGTGGCTGCGTGCACCTCGCCGAGCGCCAGCAGCGCGCCCTCCTCGCCCACGCGCCATTTCGGGCTCTTGGTGAATTGGAACACGCCGATGGGCCACCCCGCGGACCAGGCCCGCAACGCCAGACCGAAGGCTGCCGTGGACTTTCCCTTGCCATCCCCCGTGTGCACTACGAGCAGTGGCTGCACGCGCCGTTCGCGGGTGCTGAGCCCGTCGTCGGGGGTGGCGGTGACCTGGCCCTGCGGCATTAGGATGCCTCCTTCGCTCGGATGATGCTGGCCAGCGCGTGGCCGGCCTGCTCCCGCAGCGGCCCGGCCCTGGCGGCGAGACCGGGGACGGTCACCAGTTCCGCCGCCAGGTGCCGGGCCACCACGCCGGCTAGCCCGAGGCGCACAGGCCCTTCCTCCGCGTCCACGACAATGCTGGTGGCGGCGGTCCGGGCGAGCGCGGCGGCAGCGCGCTTCGCCTGTGCCACGGCATCGCCGTCCCCGGTCGCACGGCCATCGGTGATCAGGACGAGGATCGGGCGGCGGTCCGGGTCTCGCCAGCCTTCACGGCGTACCAGCTGGTGGACCGCGTCAAGCCCCGCCGCGAGGGGAGTGCGGCCGCCGACCGGGAGATCACGCAGACGCCGGGCCGCGAGTTCGACCGATCCCGTGGGAGGGACGACGGTGGTTGCCTCAGTGCCGCGGAAAGTCAGCAGCGCCACCCGGTCCCGGCGCCGGTAGGCGTCACTGAGCAACGAGAGGGCGGCGGTGGCCACCGTGGCGCTGCGCCGCCGGGCGGCCATCGAGCCGGAGGTGTCGAGCAGTAGCACAACGAGGTTGGACTCGCGGCCCCGGCGCAGGCTGGCGCGCAGGTCGCCGCCCGTCACGGTGAATGCGGCGCCGGGCCTGGCCAGCACGGCAGCCCGCATGGTGGGCAGCAGCTCAGGGCGCGACGATGAGAGGACAGCGGCTATCGGTCGGCCATGCGGACCGCAGGAACCCGACCGGCGTCCCTCGAATCCAGATCCCAGCCCGGTGGCCTGGATGTGCCGAACCCGGAACGTGGCCCCCGGGGGGGCCGAGATCCCCGTGGGCGCCGGAGCTGATGCGGGCGCGGCCGACCCCCCGCCGCCGGCGGCATGGGGTGATTCAGGACGCTGCCCGCCACCTCCGCCGTTCGGCGAGCCTCCGTCGTCCGGCGAGCCTCCGCCGTCCGGCGAGCCTCCGCCGTCCGGCGAGCCGCCATCGTCGGATGGGGCGGCGGCGCTGTCGGGCGCGCCGCTCTCGTCGTGGGGCTGGCTGCCGTCGGACGAGCTGTCGTCGTCCGGGGGCAGGTCGTCGTCTTCCTCGTCCGGGCCGAGGGCCTTCTCAAGCTGGTCGGCGTCCGCGCCCGGGTCATCGAACGGCCCGCGCCGCTGCCGGTGCAGCAGTGCGAGCCGGGCCGCCACCCGGATGTCCGCGCCGGCGACCGCATCCCGCTGGTGCCACGCGGCGTGGGCGACTGCCGCCCGGCAGGTGATGAGATCTCCGCGCATGCCGTCCACGCCGAGGGTCGCACATGCCGTGGTAACCCTCAGCAGTTCCGGGTCACGGAGCTCGACACCGGCCAGCTGGGCCCTGGCCGCGCTGATCCGGCTGGTGAGCTCGCGTTCGGCCGCTCTATGAGCCTCAGTGCTCGCCGCCGGTGACCGGTCGTGGTCGAGCCGGGCCCGGACCACGTCGGCCCGGCGGGATGGGTCATTGCTGGCCATGACGGGGACGCAGAGGCCAAAGCGATCCAGCAGTTGCGGCCGCAGCTCGCCCTCCTCGGGGTTCATGGTCCCGACGAGCAGGAACTGCGAAGCGTGGCGCAGCGAGATCCCCTCGCGCTCCACGCTCGCGGCGCCGGTGGCCGCCGCGTCGAGAAGGACATCCACGATGTGGTCGGGCAGCAGGTTGATCTCGTCGACGTAGAGCACTCCCCGGTTGGCCAGTGCGAGCAGGCCCGGCGCGAATGCCTCATCGGTCCCCGCCCCAGCCAGGACGCGGGGAACATCGAGGCTGCCGGTAACGCGGTCGTCGGTGGCGCCGAGCGGCAGTTCGACCAGCCGGGCGGCCCGGTGCCCGGCAAGGGCGCCCGGCGGGTGCGGGCCGTCGGGGCATCCCGGGTCCGGATCAGCCGGGTCGCAGGAGAAGCGGCACTTGGCTACGACGTTGATACCGGGCAGGATCCCGGCCAGCGCCCGGACGAGGGTTGTCTTCGCGGTGCCTTTCTCACCAGTGAGCAGCACGCCGCCGATGCCGGGGTCGACCGCCCCCAGCAGCAGGGCGAGCCGCGCGTCCTCCTGGCCGACAACCGCGGAAAACGGCAGGCCGCTCATGCCCTGCTTCCTTTGCGCCTCCGGGGCCCCGCCCGCCTCCCCATTTCCCCTTCACTGCGCTCCTTTGGCGCGCTCATGTTTGGGCCTCCTCAAGCTGCCCTTCGACCTGCAGATATATCTCACGCAGGGCCTCCAGGGTCGGCGCCGCGGGTGCCGCCCAGAGGCCGCGGTCGGCCGCCTCAAGCAGCCGCTCGGTGATCCCGCGCAGCGCCCACGGGTTGCTGGCCTCAAGGAACTGCCGGGTCTGCGGGTCGAGCACGTACGACGCGGCCAGCTGCTCATACATCCAGTCGGCGACCAAGCCGGTGGTGGCGTCCCAGCCGAATAGGTAGTCCACCGTCGCGGCGAGCTCGAAGGCCCCCTTGTAGCCGTGCCGGCGCATCGCCTGGATCCAGCGCGGGTTCACCACCCGGGATCGGAACACGCGCGCCGACTCCTGCGCCAGGGACCGGGTCCGGACGTTATCGGGTCGCGTGCTGTCACCGACGTAGGCCAGGGGGGCCTTCCCGGTGAGCGACCGGACGGTGGCGATCATGCCGCCGTGATACTGGTAGTAGTCGTCTGAGTCAGCGATGTCATGCTCGCGGCTGTCGGTGTTCTTCACGGCCAGAGCGATCCGCCGGTAGGCGGACTCCATGTCCTCCCGGGCGGCGCGCCCGTCAAGCTCGCGCCCGTAGGCATGCCCGCCCCAGGCCGCGTAGACCTCGGCCAGGTCGGCATCATCCCGCCACGAGCCGCTTTCCATCAGCGGCAGTAGCCCCGCGCCGTAGGCTCCGGGTGGCGAGCCGAAGATGCGCGTGGTGGCGCGGCGCAGGTCGGCGTGCCGCTCCAGGTCCGCAAGAGCGTGGGCGCGGACAAAGTTGCGGGCCGGGTCCTCGTCCAGGTCGGCGACGAGCCGCACGGCGTCGTCGAGCAACGTCACCACATGCGGGAACGCGTCACGGAAGAAGCCGCTGATCCGCACGACCACGTCGATGCGCGGCCGCCCCAGCTCGCTAGCCGCGATGACGTCCAGGCCGGTGACCCGGCGGCTGGCGTCGTCCCATACCGGACGCACCCCGAGCAGCGCGAGCACCTCCGCGATGTCGTCGCCCGAGGTGCGCATGGCGGCCGTTCCCCACACGGACAGCCCCACCGTGGACGGCCATTCCCCCGTGTCCTCGCGGAAGCGGGCCAGCAGCGAGTCCGCGAGCTGCTGGCCGGTGTCCCAGGCGAGCCGGGACGGCACCGCCTTGGGATCCACGGCATAGAAGTTCCGGCCCGTCGGCAAGGTGTTGATGAGCCCCCGCAACGGAGATCCGCTCGGCCCCGCGGGCACGTGCCCGCCGTCGAGAGCGTGCAGCACCGCGTCGATTTCGCCGACGGTCGCCGCGAGTCGTGGAATCAATTCTTCAGCGGCAAAACGCAACAACCGCTCGACCGTCTCATTCCGGCTGCCGAGCACTTCGCTGGTAATCTCCGGCGCCGCGGCGGCCTGCCAGCCAGCGAGTTCCATCCCCTCGACCAGCGCCCTGGCTAGTTCTTCCGCCCGGTCGACCGTGGCCCGTGACGACTGGCCGTCCTCGACGAGGCCTAGTGCCTCGCGCAGGCCGGGCAGCGCGCCGGCACCGCCCGCCCAGATCTGGCGTGCCTGGAGCATGGCGAGCACGAGGCCGACCCGCTGCGGGCCTTCGGGTGCCACCCCGAGGATGTGCAGGCCGTCGCGGATCTGCGCGTCCTTGACCTCGCACAGCCAGCCGTCCACGTGCAGCAGGAAGTCGTCGAACGCTTCTGTCTGGGGCCGGGAGTCCAGGCCAAGGTCGTGGTCGAGCTTGGCCGCCTGGATCAGCGTCCAGATCTGGGCCCGGATCGCCGGGAGCTTACCTGGGTCCAGCGCGGCCACCGCGGCGTGCTCGTCGAGCATCTGCTCAAGCCGGGCCAGGTCACCGTACGTCTCAGCGCGGGTCATCGGCGGCACCAGGTGATCTACGATCGTCGCGTGCGCCCGCCGTTTGGCCTGCGTACCTTCGCCGGGGTCGTTCACCAGGAACGGGTAGATGAGCGGCAGGTTCCCCAGCGCCGCGTCGGGGCCGCAGGCTGCCGACATCCCGAGGTTCTTGCCCGGCAGCCATTCCAGGTTGCCGTGTTTGCCCATGTGCACGATGGCGTGCGCGCCGAAGCCCTCCTCCAGCCACCGGTACGCGGCCAGGTAGTGGTGGCTCGGCGGCAGGTCCGGGTCGTGGTAGATGGCCACCGGGTTCTCCCCGAACCCCCGTGGCGGCTGCACAAGCAGCACCACGTGGCCGGCCCGGAGGGCGGCGAGCACGATGTCCCCGTCCGGGCTGGTACTCCGGTCGACATACAGCTCGCCCGGCGGCGGCCCCCAGGCCTTCGCCATCGAGGCGCGGAGTTCATCCGGCAGCCGGTCAAACCACTCGCGGTACTGCGCCGCCGGGATGCGCACCGCCGCGCTGGCCATCTGCTGGTCGGTCAGCCATTCCGGGTCCTGGCCGCCGGCCGCGATGACCGCATGG
>Ga0070706_100006084_pt1 | contig 11407 bp, 7 predicted proteins | sample KBSK5501metaG_FD_65476 | JGI IMG/M metagenome (GOLD analysis project Ga0070706, IMG submission 65476) | Corn, switchgrass and miscanthus rhizosphere microbial communities from Kellogg Biological Station, Michigan, USA - KBS K5-50-1 metaG | ecosystem: Host-associated > Plants > Roots >...
GTCTCGGCGCCCAGCAGGAGCCCCTCGCGCAGAGGCGCTTGGCTCGTTGGCGAGGGCGCGAAGAAGAGCGCGCTCGCGCCGGCGATGAAGACGGTGCAGAGTCCGGCCGCGATCCACGCCAGCGCGGGCCCGCCGGGCAGCCGATAGGGACGCGGCTGCTCCGGCCGCCTCCGGCGCAGCACCAGAAACGCGGGAAAGACCAGGAGATAGCAGAGCAACTGGCAGACGCCGGAGAGCTTGAACGTCATCCAGAAAACGTTGGATTGACTGCTCGAGAGCAGGGCGTTTCCGACGAGCAGCGCCGTCGCCACCACTCCCATCGTGATGAACGCGAGGTGCGGCGTCTTGAACCGCGGATGGAGGCGCCCCAGAGCGGGCGGCAGCATTCCCTCGTGAGCCGCCACCGCGGCGACCCGGTTCGCGCCGAGACTCCACGTCACGATGTTCGCGACGCATGCGTAGAGAAAGCCGAGCCCGAGAAGAAGGACGCCGGTGTCGCCCACCCTGCCGAACTGGCGGCCCAGAATGGCGAGAGCGTCCCAGGTTCCGGTGACGATCGAGAGCTTCGCGAGCGGCACGGCGAGCAGGATCCCGGCCGCGCCGAGCGCGTAGACGGCGGCGATGACGATTCCGGAGAGCAGGATGACTTTCGGAACGTCCCGGCGGGGATTGCGCATCTCCTCGCCGGCCGAGCTCATCAGCTCGAAGCCGAACGTGTTGTAGAGCAGGACGGGCAGGTACGCCAGCGAGTCGTTCCAGCGCGGCAGAAAGTTCGAAAGCGAGAAGTCGTTGGCGGGACGCCGGCCGCGGAGTACCCAGTCGATCCCGAGACCGCCCAGCGCCACGAAGATGACGACCTTCACGAGCGCGCCGAGATTGGGAACCCACTTGGACACCTCCAGCCGGACGATCCCGAGCCCGACGGTCAGCCAGGTCAACAGGATCGCGATCCCGGCCTCCTGCCAGGTCGAGCGGCTTCGCAGGAAGATCGTCTCGAAGGTTCCGGCAAAGATCAGGTAGACCGCGGGAATCCAATACGCGTTGGTGATCCAGTAGAGCCACGCCACCATCGATCCCCAACGCGGCCCGAACGCCTCCCGCACCCAGACGTAGACTCCCCCCTCCCCCGGCCAAGCCGAGCCGAGCTCGGCGGTGATCAGCCCGTACGGCACGAAGAAGAGGACCATCGTGATAGCCCACCAGGAGAACCAGGCCACGCCCATGGAGGCCGCCGACGCCAGGGTGTCGATCGTCAGGATCGCGCAGACCGAGAAGAGGACGAGGTCGACGCGGCCGAGAACCCGATCTAGCGCCGGGGATGCCGGGCGCGCCGGCCGGCCAGCCTCAGAGACGGTCGCCTCGAGCATCCTCAATCTCCTGTCTCGGCGGGGTCGACGAGCCGGATCCTACCACTGCAAGATACGCTGGCACAGTGACTTCCGGAAGGGCGGCCCCTCTGTCGCGGGGGGCCGCGCCGCGGCGTGATAGGCTCCTGGGCCTTCGCCGGATCCGCCTAGGACGTTCAGCATGCCTCCCTCGATTCGCTTGAAGACCGCCCTTCCGGGGCCGCGCTCGCTGGAGCTGGCGGCCCGCCGTCGGGCGGCCGTCCCGCAGGGTGTCGGTCACGCCACCCCCATCTACGTCGCGAGCGCTCGGGGCGCGGTCATCACCGACGTCGATGGCAATGCGCTGATCGACTTCGCCGGGGGGATCGGGACGGCCAACGTCGGGCATGGAAACGCCGAGGTCCTTCGTGCCGCCGCCGCCCAGCTCGAGAGGTTCACCCACACCTGCTTCTCGGTGGCGCCCTACGAGGGCTACGTCGCGCTGGCGGAACGGCTCAATCGGATCACGCCGGGGGGATTTTCCAAGAAGACGATGCTCGCCAACAGCGGCGCCGAGGCCCTGGAGAACGCCGTGAAGATCGCCCGGCGCGCCACGGGCCGCGAAGCCGTCGTCGTGTTCGAGCATGCCTTCCATGGTCGGACCCTCTTCACCCTGAGCATGACGAGCAAGGTGCGCCCCTACAAGCTCGGCTTCGGCCCCTTCGCTTCGGAGGTCTACCGGCTCCCCTTCCCCTACGCCTACCGCGGCCACTACGCCGGCCCGGAGGCCGCCTCCCGCGCGCTCAACGACTTCTTCCGGACGCAGGTCGCCGCCGAGAGGGTCGCCTGCGTGGTTCTTGAGCTGGTCCTGGGCGAGGGAGGCTTCGTCGTCGCGCCCCAGGAGTATGTCCGCACGCTGGAGCGGGTCTGCCGCGAGAACGGCATCCTGATCGTGGCCGACGAGGTGCAGACGGGCTTCGGCCGCACCGGGCGGATGTTCGCGTGCGAGCACTACGGCCTGGAGCCGGACCTGATCACGATGGCGAAGTCTCTCGGCGGCGGCCTGCCGATCAGCGCCGTGACCGGACGCGCCGAAATCATGGACAGCGCACAGGTGGGCGGCCTCGGCGGGACCTACGGCGGAAATCCGGTCGCGTGCGCGGCCGCGCTCGCCTCGATCGACTTCCTCGAGAGCCGCCGCATCCCGCAGCGAGCGGCCGAGATCGGCCGGCGCGTCGAGGAGCGCTTCCGCGCGTTCGCGGAACGGTTCGCCTTCATCGGCGAGAGCCGCGGGCTCGGCGCGATGCGCGCCCTGGAGCTGGTCGTGGACCGGAACACGAAGGAGCCCGACAAGGACCGAACCGACCGGGTGATCCGCAACGCCTACGAACGGGGGCTGATCCTGATCTCGGCCGGGACCTACGGAAACGTCATTCGCACCCTGATGCCTCTCGTCATCGCCGACGAGGAGCTCCAGGAAGGACTGAATGTTCTCGAAGACGCGCTCGCCCGGGCGTAGCCGCCGCCCCTCTCTCCTTCCCCCGCCCTCTCGCGGGAAAGGGAGAAGCCGGCCCAAGCACCGGTTCGGCGTCGCCGACTCTTAGCCGTCCTCCCCAGCGGCTCAGGAGACGTTTTCGCAATGGATGGGGACGCACATGAACATTCAGGAGCTGATTCGGGAATCGCAACGCTGGCTGGACATCATCTCCGCCCGCGACCTGAGCGACGAGCAGAAGGAGAAGATCTCGACCGACACGGTCGACAACTTCTCCTTCTACTACAACCGGGGCTACCTCGAGTACCGCAAGTCCATCATCGAAATGCGCGACAACCCCGCGCTCGAGTGGGAGGGGGAAGGCTCGACGTTTCGGGACATCTTCGGCAGGACCTTCGTCGATTGCCTCGGGGGGTACGGCATCTACAGTGCCGGAATCCGCCATCCCAAGGTCGTCAAGGCGGTCGCGGACCAACTCTGCCGCATGCCTCTCTCCAGTCAGGAGCTTCTCGATCCGCTCCGGGGGGCCCTGGCGGAGCTCCTGGGCGAGATCACGCCGGGTGACCTCCAGTACTCCTTCTTCATCAACAACGGAACGGACGCGGTGGAGGGCGCGATCAAGCTCGCGCGGCTCTACACGGGCAAGACCAACTTCATCAGCTCGTTGCGCGGTTTCCACGGCAAGAGCTGCGGCTCGCTTTCGCTGCTCGGCAAGTGGGAATACCGGGAGCCCTTCCTGCCGCTCTTGCCGGGGATCCACTTCGTGGAGTTCGGCGACGCCGACGCGGTGGCCGACGAGCTCTACAAGGCCGACCAGACCGGAAAGGGCATCGCGGGCGTCATCATGGAGCCGATCCAGGGGGAGGCGGGAGCCGTCGTGCCGCCCGACGACTTCTGGCCTCGAATCCGCAAGGCCTGCGACGAGTACGGCGCGCTGCTCATCGCCGACGAGGTCCAGACGGGACTCGGACGCACGGGCAAGCTTTTCGGGGTGGACCACTGGGGCGTCGTACCCGACATCATGTGTCTCGGCAAGGCCCTCGGCGGCGGCGTGATGCCGCTCTCGGCGTTCATCTCGACGCCGAAGATCTGGAGCGTGCTCGAGACCAACCCCTTCATCCACTCCTCGACGTTCGGCGGAAACCCTCTGGCCTGCGCGGCGGGGATCGCCGCCATCAACGTCACCCTGGAGGAGGACCTCCCGGGACAAGCGGCGAAGAAGGGGAAGCATCTGCTGGCGCAGCTCATTCGTTTGAAGCTGCGATTCGACCGGCTCATCCGGAGAGCGAGCGGGAGGGGACTGCTGCTCGGGTTGGAGTTCGCGAACACGGAGATCGGCTACAAGGTCGTCTCGGGGCTTTTCCGGCGGGGGGTGCTCGTGGCGGGCACGCTGACCAACTCCAAGGTCGTGCGGCTCGAACCCGCCTTGAACATTCCGGACAAGCTGATCGCGCAGATCCTCGGCGCGCTCGAGGAAACGCTGACCGAGGTCGACGAGGCGACGCCGGAGATCCAGAAGGACGAGGAATGACGAAAATGCCGATTGCCGATTGCCGATTTCCGACTCGGAGCCCGGGCGTTTTTCGCCTCACTGGCTCTTCGCTCACGTCCGCGCGTCGAGCGCGGCTTCAAACGACATGAAGATCGCAATCTTGGGCGCGGGCGGCGCGATGGCGCAGGTCGTCCTCCGGGACCTTCTGGAATCGGTGCCGGAAGTCGCGATCACCGCGGCCGACGTGCGCCCGTTCACCGTGAGCGACCCCCGCGTCCAACCGGCCTCCCTGGACGTCCGGGACGAGGAGGCCACCGCGCGTTTGCTGGAGGGCCACGACGCGGTCGCCAACTGCGTCAACTACTACTTCAACGAAACGATCATGCGGGCGGCGCTTCGTGCCCACGTCCCCTACGCGGATCTCGGAGGTCTCTACCACGGCACGCTGCGGCAGTTTGCGCTGCACGAGGCGTTCGAGCGCGCGGGCGTCACCGCTCTTCTCGGCATGGGCTCGACGCCGGGGATCACCAACGTGATGGCCGGGTCCCTGGTGCGCGGTCTCGACGCGGTCGAGGCGATCCACGTCCGAGTCGGCTGTCTGGACCGCTCGGCGCGCGGCCCGCTCCCGATCCCCTATGCGCTCGATACCGTTCTCGACGAGTTCTCTCTGGAGCCGATGGTCTTCCGGGACGGGAAGGCCGCGCCGGTTCCGCCGATGAGCGGCCGGGAGGAGATCGAGTTTCCGCCTCCCGTCGGTCGGATGGAGGCGCTCTGGACTCTGCACTCGGAGGTCGCAATGTTCCCGCGCTCCTTCCCCGAGCTGCGTGAAGCCAGCTTCAAGGTCGCTTTCGATCCCGAGTTCACGTCTAAGGTCCGATTTCTGGTGGAGCTCGGCTTCGCGTCGCGCGAGAAGATCGACGCATGCTCGCCGCGAGAGATCCTCCTCGCGCTCGCCGCGCGGCAGGAGGCGGCCGTCGGGGAGCCCGACGACGCCGACGCGCTGCGCGTGGAAGTGCGCGGGCTCGAGCGCGGAAAACCGGTCGAGCGGCGAGCGGAGATGGTCGTGCTCCCCCACCCCGCATGGCGAGTCGCCGCCGGCGCGCTCGACACCGGCGTGCCGCTCTCGATCGCGTGCCAGATGCTGGCCGGAGGCGTCGTTCGAACGCCCGGAGTGCTCTGCCCCGAGCGGGCGGTGCCGGCCGATGCCTTCTTCGAGATGCTGGAGCGGCGCGGCATGCGGGTCCGCTGGAGCTAGGTCGGTCTTTCGGGAATCGCGCTATTTTCCGGCTCCGGTAGAAAGGAAGTCGCCGTGCCGATCACATCAAGAAACCCCGCAACCGAAGAGTTGCTCCGGGAGTTCTCCCCCCTCAAACCCGCGGAGGTCGAGGAAAGATCGTCGCGGGCGGCCTCCGCCTTTCTCGGCTGGAGCGCCGTCTCTTTCACCGAGCGCGCGAGGCTCATGAACCGTGCGGCCGACCTGCTCGACGGCGAGAAGGATCGCTGGGCGCGCCTGATGACGCAGGAGATGGGAAAGCCGATCAAGGCGGCCGTCGCGGAGGCCGAAAAGTGCGCGTGGGTCTGCCGTTACTACGCGGAGCACGCCGAGGCTTTCCTCGCTGACGAGCCCGTCTCGACCGACGCCGCCTCGAGCTTCGTCCGGTACCAGCCGCTGGGCCCGGTGCTCGCGGTAATGCCCTGGAACTTCCCGTTCTGGCAGGTCTTCCGGTTCGCCGCTCCGGGGCTGATGGCGGGCAACGTCGCTCTCCTGAAGCACGCCTCGAACGTCCCGCAGTGCGCACTGGCGATCGAGGAGATCTTCCGGCGAGCCGGGTTTCCCGCGGGGGTGTTCCAGACGCTCCTCATCGGCTCCGACGCCGTCTCCTCCGTCATTTCCGACCCGAGGATCGCGGCGGTGACGCTGACGGGCAGCGAAGGCGCCGGGATCAGCGTGGGCCGGACGGCCGGCGCGGAGCTCAAGAAGACGGTCCTGGAGTTGGGCGGCAGCGATCCCTTCGTGGTCCTGCCGAGCGCGGACCTGGAGTCCGCGGTCGCGACCGCGGTCAAGGCCCGAACGATCAACAACGGGCAGTCGTGTATCGCGGCCAAGCGGTTCGTCGTCCACAGAGACGTCGCGCCGGAGTTCGAGCGCAGATTCGCGGAGCAGATGGCCGCCCTGAAGATCGGCGACCCGTCGGATCCGTCCGTGGATGTGGGCCCGCTCGCCACGGCCGAGATTCTCTCGGGGGTCGAGGATCAGGTCCGCCGAACCCTCAAGGCCGGCGCCCGGCTGGTCTGCGGAGGCGGCCGCCCGCAGCGGCGCGGCCACTTCTACGAGCCGACGGTCCTCGCCGACGTGCCGCCCGGCAGCCCCGCCGCCGACGAGGAGATCTTCGGCCCCGTCGCGGCGCTCTTCCAGGCCTCGTCGCTGGACGAGGCGATCGCGATCGCGAACCGCAGCCGCTACGGTCTGGGCGCGTCGGTCTGGACGCGCGACGAGCGCGAGCGGGAGCGGCTCGTTTCCGAGATCGAGGCCGGCGCCGTCTTCGTCAATGGAATGGTCAAGAGCGATCCTCGCCTGCCGTTCGGCGGGATCAAGAAGTCGGGGCACGGGCGGGAGCTGGGGATGCAGGGCATCAGGGAGTTCGTGAACGCGAAGACGGTGTGGATCGCGTAACGAATTTAAGATTGGTGATTTGTGATTTGTGATTAAGGTGAGGAAGCGACTGTTTCGCCTTAATCACAAATCACCCGATCACAAATCATAAATCGTCAAGCCGAGTGCCTATCTTGCTATGCCGGCAAAAAACTGGCGCCCACGCTCGATGCGATTCGCGCCATCACGTGCTTGATCTGCGTGTAGTCCTCGAGCGCGTAGATCGACATGTCCTTTCCGTAGCCCGACTTCTTGTACCCGCCGTGCGGCATCTCCGACACCAGCGGCAGGTGGTCGTTGATCCAGACCGTCCCGAACCGCAGCCGTCGTGCCGCGTTGAACGCCCGGTTGACGTTGCTCGTCCAGACGGAAGCGGACAGGCCGTACTCCACGTCGTTGGCCCAACGGAGGGCCTCCTCGTCGTCGCGGAACCGCGTGACCGTGACGACGGGGCCGAACACTTCCTTCTTGACGATCTCGTCTTCCTGCCTCGCGTCCGCGACGATCGTCGGCTCGAGCCAGAAGCCTTTTCCCGACGATTTCGAGGAGCCGCCGCCCGTCAGGATCCGGACGTGCCCCCCGCTCGAGGCGCGGTCGAGGAACCCCGTCACGCGCCGCCGGTGCTCCGCCGAGATCACGGGCCCCATGTTGGTGCTCTCCTCCCGGATGTCGCCGACCCTCAGCGACTCGACGGCGGGCACGAGCTCCGACAACAGCCGGTCGTAGACGCGATCGCTGGCGTAGAGGCGGCAAGCGGCGGTGCAGTCCTGGCCGCTGTTGGCGTAGCCCGCCATCCGGATCCCCGGGATGACCAGCTCCATGTCGGCGTCGTCGAAGATGACGACGGGAGCCTTGCCGCCGAGCTCCAGGTGCACCTTCTTGAGCGTCGAGGCCGCGGCGCTCGCCACTTCCACGCCGGTGGCGACGTCGCCCGTCAGCGACACCATCGCGACCTTCGGGTGCCGGACGAGCCCCGCGCCGACGGGCTCCCCGTGGCCCGTGATCACGTTGAGCACTCCCGGGGGAAAGATGTCGGCCGCGAGCTCGGCGAGACGAAGAGACGTCAGGGGCGTCTGCTCCGAGGGTTTCAGCACGACTGTGTTGCCCGACGCGAGCGCCGGGCCGATCTTCCAGATCGCCATCATGAGCGGGTAGTTCCAGGGGGCGATCGACCCGACGACCCCGACGGGCTCGCGGCGGATCATGCTGGTGTAGCCGGCCAGGTACTCGCCGGCGGCGCGCCCTTCCAGACAGCGGCACGCGCCGGCGAAGAACCGAAGGTTGTCGACCAGAAACGGGATCTCCGAGCGGGCCAGCGCGATCGGCTTGCCCACGTTCTCCGATTCCAGCGACGCGAGCTCGTCCGCGTTCTGCTCGATCCGGTCGGCGAGCTTCAGCAGCATCAGGCTGCGGTCGCCGGGTGTGGAGTCCTGCCACTTTTCGAACGCGCCAGCGGCCGACTCGACCGCGCGATCCACGTCTCTCTCGCTCCCTTTCGGCACGCTGGCCAGCGTCTGCTCGGTGGCCGGCGCGAGGATGGGCTCGGTCTGGCCGTCGACCGCGTCGACCATTTTCCCGTTGACGAAGTTTTTGTAGCTCTTCATGAGACTCCTTCCGCTCGCGAAGATTCGGTAGGCTGTAGGGGCGGGGCTTGTCCCCGTCCGCGGGCGGCCGCAAGGGCCGCCCCTACGGAACCGAATCGTAACGCGATTTCCATTGGGCTCTCCGGCCCCCTACTGCGCTTTCACTTCGGTCCAATACTCGTCGAGGATCGACGTCGCCTCGCCGATGTCCTCCAGGAACTCACAGCGCGCCAGCGCGGCTTCGGAGGGATAGATCGCCGGGTCGTTCAGGATCTCCGGGCGTATGAACTTTCGCGCCGGAATGTTAGCGCTCGCATAGCTGATCCCGTTGACGATCGAGGCGTTGACCTCCGGCTCGAGGATGTAGTCGAGGAAGGCGTAGATCGACTCCACGTTGCGCGCACGGGCGGGGACACAGACGCTGTCCATCCAGATCGTCGCGCCCTCCCTGGGCAGGACGTACCCGAACCGCCGGGGATCCCGGGCGACGACCTTCGCGAGCTGGCCGTTGTAACCGTGGGAGTAGTCGACGTCTCCCGACGCCAGGATGTTCTCGTAGTCGCTGCTGTTGTACGTCTTGACCAGCGGCTTCTGTCTCTTCAGCAGGTCGGCGGCCTGTCTGAGGATCGCGGGATCCGTGGTGTTGAGCGAGTGGCCGAGGAACTTCAGGGCCACGGCGAAACACTCGCGCATGTCGTCGAGCATGAGGATCCGGCCTCGATTCTTCGGATCGAAGAGCGGCGCCCAGCTGTCGGTCGAGCCCTGCGCACGCGTCCGGTTGTACCCGAATCCGGTCGTGCCCCAGACGTACGGTAGTGAATAGGCGTTCTTCGGGTCGAAGCTCTTATCGAGGAAGGCCGGGTCGAGGTTTCCGAGGTTCTTGAGACGCGTCTTCTCCAGGGGGCGCAGCAGCTTCAGCTGGATGAGGATGCGAACCATGTAGTCCGACGGGACCACGATGTCGTAATCCGCCACCCCCGACTGGAGCTTCTCGAGGACCGCCTCGTTCGAGTCGTAGAGGTCGTAACGCAGCGAGATCCCGGTGCGCTTCGTGAAGCCGTCGATGACCTCGCGCGGGAGGTACTCGGACCAGACGTAGACGTTGAGCCTCTTCTCGCCGGGACCCGGCGACGGCGGCTCGACGCCGCGGCGGCATCCTGCGGCGAGAAGCGAGGCGGCCAGCGCCGCGGCCACGACGCTGCGCCTGCCCGTCAAGATCCGGCTCCCCTATCGGCGGGTCTCCGCTCCAGACGCTGCGCCGTCAGGACGAGCGCGACGGTGACGGCGAGGAGCAGCGTCGAGACCGCGTTGATCTCCGGCGTCACGCCCACCTTCAGCATCGAATAGATCTGCAGCGGCAGAGTCGTCGCGCCGACGCCCGCGACGAACGAGGTGATCACGTAATCGTCGATCGAGATCGTGAAGGACAGAAGGGCGCCCGCGACGATTCCCGGCGCGATCAGGGGCAAGGTGACGCGCCGGAACGTCGAGAGAGGTCTGGCCCCGAGATCGAGCGCCGCCTCCTCGAGCGACCGGTCGAAGCTCGAGAGCCGCGCGCGGACGACGATCGCCACGTACGAGACGCAGAAGACGATGTGGGCGATCACAACCGTCCAGAGCGACAGCCGGAGCGCGAGCGCGCCGAAGAATGTCACGAGCGCCGCCCCCAGGACGATCTCCGGAATGATGATCGGGAGGTAGAGCAGGTTGCGGGTGAACCCCTCGCCCACAAAGGCGTGCCGGCCGAGCGCGAGCGCGACGAGCGTGCCGATCACCGTCGCGGCGATCGTGCTCGAGACACCCACGATCAGGCTGTTCTTGACGGCCGTCAGGATGAGCTCGTTGGCGGCGAGGCTTCGGTACCACTCGAGGGTCGCGCCCTCCCAGATGGCCGTCTGCCGTGCCCGGTTGAAGGAGAAGACCACCAGGATCGCGATCGGCGCATAGAGAAACAGGTAGACGAGCGCCGCGTGCGCCGCGAGCAGGCGTCTCCGCCTCACAGCAGCACGTCCTGACGCCTGCGCTTCGTGTAGAGGGCGTAGGCGGCGAGCAGGGCGAGCACGGCCGCCGTCAGCTCGAAGGCGACGGCGGACCCGAAGGGCTTGTTGCGCGCGATCGCGAACTGGTTCTGGATGAGGTTGCCCGCGAGCATGGTCTTCGCGCCCCCGAGCAGATCGGAGACGATGAACTGACCCAGGCTCGGCACGAAGACGAGGATGATTCCTGCGACCATGCCCGGCATCGTCATGGGGACGGTCACGCGCCAGAACGTCGCGCGCGCCGGCGCTCCGAGGTCCGCCGAGGCCTCCAGCAGCGACCGATCGAGGCTCTCGAGAGAAGCGTACAGGGGCAGGATCATGAACGGCAGCTCGCCGTAGACGAGACCGACGAGCACGGCGAAGGGGTTGTACAGGAGCTCGAGGGGCTGCGTCGTCAGGTGGGCGCGGATCAGAAGCTGGTTGAGCAATCCCTCGCTCCGCAGGATGAACATCCAGGCGTACGTTCGAACGAGAAAGCTCGTCCAGAACGGGAGCACGACCAGCCCCAGGAGCAGGTTGCGGCGCCTCTGCGGAGCCACCAGGGCGATGTGATACGCCACCGGATAGCTGACGAGGAGGCAGAGACCGGTCGTCAGGACCGCCAGCCACACCGAGCGCCACAGGATTTGGAGGTAGATGGGATGGAGCGATCGCGCATAGTTGGCGAGGAATTTTCCGGAGAGGACGTACGCGCCGAGGTCGTCGATCGGTTTCAGGCCTCCGTACGTAGCGCGCTGACCGAAGCTGATGACGAAGAGGGTTCCGAGCGGAAGAAGGAAGAAGACCCCGAGCAGGAGCCAGGTGGGCAGGACGAGCGGGT
>Ga0070706_100006086_pt1 | contig 11404 bp, 8 predicted proteins | sample KBSK5501metaG_FD_65476 | JGI IMG/M metagenome (GOLD analysis project Ga0070706, IMG submission 65476) | Corn, switchgrass and miscanthus rhizosphere microbial communities from Kellogg Biological Station, Michigan, USA - KBS K5-50-1 metaG | ecosystem: Host-associated > Plants > Roots >...
GCCCGGCTCGATGCCGTCGTCGCCAACTTCACCGCCATGATCCTCGACACCGAAGCGCAACAGCGAACAATGCTGCGCCTGTCCCTCGAGGCCGACGCCGCCGAACGAGAAGCGCTCCCCCTCCGTCAGGGACGTGCGATCGCCTGGATCGCCGAGGCGCTCGACGGCGTCCGTGGTGACCTCTCCGACCAGCAGTTCCGCCAGCTCGTGCTCAGCATCCGCGCCACCATCGGCATTGAAGCGATCGTCTGGCTCGTCGACGTCGCCGGCCTGTCGAGGAACGACGCCGCCGCGCTCACCCGCTGGTCCGCGCAGGCGCTCCTTCACCGGGCGACCACGGTTCCGCCCCCAGCGCCCGCCCACGCCACCAGCGTCGGGGTTGAGCAGCTCTGAGCCTCGCGACCGGTGGTTCCGCCTCGACGCGCGGCGGGCGCATACTCGAAACCGGTGGACACGATCAGCTTCCGACCCGATCGGCCGCCGCGCCGCTGGCCGCCGGGCCCCCGGTGGCCGGGCCCGCGGTGGCCGGTCTGGCGCCGCGTCGCGGCGCGGCTGAGCGGCCGTGCCTGGCTGCTGATCCTCGCCGCCACGACGGTGGTCGCGGGCGGCTTGTTTGTCCTGACCACTCACGCGGGCGGACACCGCCGGGCTGGCGTCCCAGTAGCCGACGCGACGCCGCCGGTGCTGACGGGGGTGCCTGCCCGCAGCGTCCGCACCAACCTGGTCATCGGCGGCGACTACTTGTGGCGGGTCGGCGGAGGCCGGCCGCGCGCCGTGTTCGGCGGATTGCTGTTCAACGGGCTGAGCCCGCTGCTGCGGGGCACTGACGGCGCCGGGGTCAGCCAGATCGCCCCGGTCCCGGGCGGGGTGATCGCGCTGCTGAGCGGGAACTCGTCGAACGGAACAGAGGGCAACCACGGGGTCGTCCTGTTCATCCCCGCGGGGGCCGGGCGGGTCCGGCTCATCGCCCGGGCGAGCGCGATCGCGATAGCGCCGGGCGGGCGGGGCGTGTGGCTGCAGACCGCCGTCCAGCACTCATCCGGTCCGCCCACGGCCAAGAGCAAGGCTGTCATCAGCCCGACGTTCGCGGTCAGCCTGGCCGGCCGCCGGGTCAGCCCAGTGCTGCGCCTGCCGCTCGGTCTCGTGGCCGCCACGAGCGCCGGGCTGCTGACCGACTCGGTCGTCACCGGGCAGCTCCAGCGGTGGAACACCGCGACCGGACGGCAGGAACGGGTGAGCCTGCCGGGCGGTGGGCGAGTCGTCGGCGACGGCGGCGGTGTGGTGATCTGGCAGCCGCCGTCCTGCCCGGTGCACTGCCGCATGCGCCTCACCGACCTGCGGACCCGCGGCGGCATCACGATGCGGCTGCCGGAAGGCTGGTGGCCGGTGCAGTATCAGGAACCGGTCGCCTTCGACCCCTCCGGCCGGCGATTCGCAATTCCGCTCGCGCAGGTCGACCCCTCGGGCAATCCCACCGAAGAAGACCTGTACGTCATCGACACGGCGGCGAGGACGGTGCGGCAGATCCCGGGCGGCCCGTCCGCCCCTGATCAGCCGCTCGGCCTCGGCGACCCGGAGGTCGAGCTGGCCGGGGTCTGGGACCAGAACGGACGGCTGTGGGCGCTGGCCACGTCCGGGTACGGCTACTTCCAGCTCGGTTACTGGCCCGGCGCGGGCCCTCTGCACGTCTACCCGCCCGCGCCAGGGAACCCGGCGGCGATATCGGCGCCCGGCCCGGGTTAGGGCGCGGCGCGCCGTGGGCGGCCTTTGGCCGCCATAAGCGAAGGTTCCTCACGTCCGGGTCCAGGGTGGCCCGGTAGCGGGCGGGTGGCGTCCGGGGCGGGGCCGGGGCGAAGCCGTTCGGGAAAATGATCACTACGACGGCGGGCGATCGATCATGCCGCCGCGGGGCCTCACCCCGCGGAGGTCATCTCGGCCAGCGTCCGGACGCAGCACTGCCCGGTGATCTCTTGCGCGCCGACCGCGAACACGATCCCGGGGGCCGGGCTGGCGACGCTGGACAGGACGTTGTCGGGGATGTCGGCCAGCTGGCCGGGGTCGAGCGCGGGCATGATCGACCAGGTGCTGCCGTTGAAGTGCTCGGTGAGGGCCAGCTGCCCGCCGTCGGTCTGGCCGCTGATCCCGACCGCCCACACGTCGGTGGCTGACAGCGCGTGGGTGGCGCGCAGCGTGCTGCCTTCGGTGCCGGCGTTGGGCAGCGTCACCAGGTGCCACGACGAGCCGGTCCAGTGCAGCATGTAGGGCTGGGAGAACAGGTTGCCGTTGACGTTGCCCTCGTAGCCGCTGGCCCAGACGTTGTTGCTGGCCGTCGCCGTCACGCCGGAGAGGAAGTTCACCGAGTTCTTGCTGACCAGGAACGGCGTCGTCACCAGCCTCCAGGACGTGCCGTCCCAGTGGGCCGACAGCGTCGACTGCCCGCCGGTGTCGCCGACCACCCAGACGTCGTTCGGCGCGATCGCGGTGACGGCCTGGCCGAACTGGGTTCCGCCCTCCACCGGAGGCGCGACGAACGACCAGGCGGTGCCGTTCCAGTGCTCGAACAGCAGCGCCACGAAGGTCTGCGCGGTGTTCTGGAACCAGCCGACCGCCCACAGGTCTTTCGGGCCGGTGCCGCCGATCGCCGCGAGCACGTTGTCGCCGCCGGGGTCGGGGCTGGGGACCACCGTCCAGGCGGTGCCGTTCCAGTGCTCGATCAGCGTCTGAGAGGTGCCGCCGGGCCCGCTGGTCCCGACCGCCCACGCGTTGCCCGAGCTCAGGTCGTCAACGGCGCTGAGGGTGCCCGCGGTCGCGCCCGCGGGCAGCGGCACCGCCACCTTCTTCCATGTCGTGCCGTTCCACTGCTCGGCCAGCGGGAGCTGGGCGCCCAGCGTCCCGCCGGCGCCCACCGCCCAGGCCTGGCTGGCGGTGGCGGCGGACACGCTGCCGAGGCTCTCGTCGCTGATCACCCCGGCGCGCGGTTGCGGCGTGGCGGTCACCTGCCAGATGCTCGGCGCCGGGCTCGGCGGGGCCGGGGCGGCGGCCGCCACCTTCGCGGCGCTGCTCACCCCGCCGGCGGAGACCGCCCGCACGGTGACGCCGGTCAGGCCGCTGACCGCGGTGGGGGTCATCAGCGTGGTCGTGCCGCCGTTGCCGAGCTGCCCGAACGCGCCGTCCCCCCACGCGTCGACGGCCCCGGTGGCCAGCACCGCGAGGTTGAACAGGCCGCCGGCCGAGATCGCCGTGGTCTTGCCGAGGTTGGGCACCTGCAGCGGCACGTTGCTGCTGCCGACGCCGCCGGGGAAGCCGTTGGGCCGGCCGAGCTGGAAGAAGCCGTTGTCCCCCCAGGCCATGACGGTCCCGTTGGACAGCAGCGCGAGGCTGTGCGAGCTGCCGGCCGAGACCGCGACGGCGCCGGCCAGGCCCTTGACCGTCACCGGCACGTTGCTGCTCCCCTCCTGGCCGCCGTCGCCCAGCTGGCCGCCGTCGTTCGCGCCCCACGCGCGGGCGGTGCCGTCGCTCTCCAGGGCGAGCGCGTGCTGCCCGCCGGCGGCGACCGCGCTGACCCCGGTCAGCCCTTTGACCGCCACCGGCACGTGGCTGTCGGCGAACTTGCCGTCGCCCAGCTGCCCGTTGCCGCCGTTGCCCCACGCCACGACGGTGCCGTTGGTGAGCACGGCCAGGCTGTAGCCCTCGCCCGCGGCCACGGACTTCACGCCGGACAGCCCCGTGACGGCCACCGGCACGGCGCTGGTCGTGGTCGTGCCGTTGCCCAGCTCGCCGTGGCTGTTGTCGCCCCAGGCCATCACGGTGCCGTTCGACAGCAGCGCCAGGCTGTGCTCGGACCCGGCCGACACCTGCACCACGCCGGTCAGGCCCTTGACCGTGACCGGGTTCTCGGCGCTGGCGTTGGCCGTGGCGGCGCCGTTGCCCAGCTGGCCGGAGGTGTCATCACCCCACGCCAGGACCGTGCCGTTGGTGCGCAGAGCCAGCACGTGGCGGCCACCGACGGAGATGGCCTTGATCCCGCCCGAGCCGCCGACCCCAACCGGGGTCGTGCTGGCGGTCAGCCTGCCGTTGCCCAGCTCGCCGGCGCTGTTGTCGCCCCAGGCCAGCGCGCTGGTCGTGGCGGCCACGGTCAGCGAATGGCGCGTAACGTGCGCGACGGCCGCGGCCGCCACGGGGGCGACACCCCCGGCGACGGCCAGCGCGACGGCGACCGGGACGGCGAGGCTCGGGATGATCCTGGACACGCGCATGCTGCTCTCCCCGCGGCGTCGGCAATCTGTAGCTGACCACGGGCCGCGCCCCGGATAGGTTCACCGGCTGCCGTCGGTCGCGATCCGGCGGGATCGTCGGAGCCCCTGCCTACCATCGGGCTCCATGACGCACCGACTGCGCGGTCGCGCGGGATGGCGGGCCGGGTGATGTGGGACCGGCTGCGCGCCGCGGCCGCCCGCCACGCACCCGGCGGGCTGTGGTCGCCGCTTCCCCCCGGGCCCGGCTGCTGCGGGGTCTGCCGCGGCCAGGCCGGGCCCGGCTTCCGCCGCTGCTTCCAGTGCTCGCTGCACCAGCAGCACGCGCCCGGCCTGCTCGCCGACCTCGTCGTGCCCATCTCGTACGCCGTCGCCGGCACCGACTACGCGCGCCTCCTCTGGCAGTACAAGTCCGACGTCCCGCAGCGGGACGCGGCCCGCGCGCTGCTCCGCGCCCTGCTGCTCGCGTTCCTGCACGATCACGGTCCGTGCGTGCGGGCGCGCGCGGAGATCGCGGGCTGCCCGCACGTCGCCGTGGTGCCGACCGGCCGCGGCCGCCCCGGCAGCCATCCGCTCCGCACGCTGGTCGAGCCGTACCTCGCGCTGCCCTGGGCGGAGCTGGCCATCGACCCCGCCGAGCCGGTGCAGCCCCGGGATCTGCGCCCCGGGCGGTTCCGGCCGGCGGCGCGGCTGGTCGGCGCGGCCGTCCTGCTGCTCGACGACACGTGGACGTCGGGCGCCAGCGCCCAGTCGGCCGCGATCGCGCTGCGGCTGGCCGGCGCCAGCCGCGTGGCGGTCATCACGCTCGGGCGGCACGTGAATCCCCGGGACCGCGCCGCGGATTCGCTCACGGCCGCGGCCGGCGCGCGTTCGTTCCGGCCCGATGTCTGTGCGGTCCACGACCCGGCGGGGTAGATTCTGCCGGCGATTCGCCCGGGGACAACCGGCGATTCGCCAGGGGATCGCGGCGTCCGGCCGGGCTTATTCGGCAGCGTCCGGGCAACTGCTGACCAACTGCGCTGATCTGGCCAAAACCGGCCGCCGCAGGCCGCAAACCTGGTTAAAACGGTCCGGCGATAAGGAATACAGCGGGCATTTCGCGGGAATCATGCACCTTGCGCAATTAGCGGGGCGTCACGGGCGCGTTCGGCGGAATCGGTGGAGGAATACTCGCGAATACCTCTACGTTTCTCGCCATGAAAGCCCCCCTGATCGTTGATGCGCTGCGCGCGCGTGATCCGGGCGCCCCGGCGGCGCTCTATGACACGCACGGGGAGAGCCTGTTCCGGTATTGCTGGTTCATCCTCCGCAACCGCGATGCCGCACAGGTGGCGCTGCGCGACGCGCTCGTCGTCGCCGAGGCGCACATCGGCCAGCTGCACTCGCCCGGCATGCTGCGCCCCTGGCTGTACGCGATCGCCCGGGCGGAGTGCCGCCGGCGGCAGCAGTCCCACGGCTCCTCGCACGACACGGTGATCGCCCGCCCCGACCAGCCCGACGCCGACCGCCGGCTGCTCGCCTGGCACGCGGTGATGAGCCTGCGCCCGGACGAGCGGGAGGCGCTCGAGCTGACCATCAGGCACGACATGGACACCCCGGCGGCCGCGCTCGTGATGGGCCTGCAGCCCGCCGAGGTGGAGGGGATCCTCGGCCAGGCCCGGGTGCACCTGGAGCAGGCCCTGGCCGGGGAGATCCTCGCCCGGCACGGCGTGCACGGCTGCCCCGAGCGGGCCGAGGCGCTGCGGGGCTGGGCCGGGGAGCTGACCGTTCCGCTGCGCGAGCGGCTGGTGCGGCACGCCGGCTCGTGCGAGGTCTGCGGGCGCTACCTGCCGCGCAACGTCGTGGCCGCGAAGGTGTTCAGCCTGCTGCCCGCGCCGGTCCCCCCGCAGCAGATGCGGCTGCGCGTGATGACCTGCTTCTCCGATCCCGAGCTCGTCGGCTACCGGATGTTCGTGGCGGCGAGGGTCACGGACTTCAACCAGCTCGGCTTCCCCGCCGACGAGGCCGCCGCACCCCCTCCGCAGCCGCGCGTCAGCGCCCGGTCGGTGTGGTCCGGCCCGGCCGCGGCCGCCGTGGCCGTCGCCGTGCTCGTCGCGGCGGTCTTCGGCATCAGCCGGACGGGCGGCTTCACCACCACGGTGCGCGGCGTGTCGTCATCGGCCAACAGCGGGGCGGTGCAGCCCGCGCCCACCGTGACCCGGCAGCCGGGCAGCTCCGGGCCGGCCGCCCGGCGCGAGCCGCGGCCGCCGGCCGGCTCGGACAGGCCCGCCGTCGCCGGCCTGACCGCCGGGCCCCGCCATCCCACCCGGCTGTTCCTCCGCGACGGCACCCCCCGCGCCCGGCCCACGTCCCGCGGCCACTCGGACCCGGAGCCCAGCAGCCCGTCCCCTGGCCAGCTGCAGGTCTCGCCCGGCGGCCTTGACCTCGGCCCGGCCTCCACCGGCCAGCTCACGCTCACCGCCAGCGGCGGCCCGGTCACCTGGTCGGCGGTCACCTCGACGCCGGACATCGCGCTGAGCAGCAGCGGCGGGACCATCGGCGCCGGACAGCAGGTGACGGTGACGGTCGACATCAACCGCGTGCAGCACGCGGCGGGGGAGGGCACCATCACGTTCGGGTCCGGCGGGTCCGGCGGGTCCGGCGGGTCCAGCGGCGAGACCGTCACGGTCAGCTGGTCCGCCCCGTCGACCTCGCCGCCGCCGTCGCCCTCGGGCTCCCCGACGCCGACAGTGGTCCCCTCCTCCCCCTCGCCGCCTTCCGGGCCGGGGCCGAGCCCGACGCCGACGCAGAGCCCCGGCCCGTCGCAGAGCCCGCCGGTGACGTCGCCCGGCGGCTCGGTGCCGCCGTCGCGGAGCTGAGAGCGGCGCCGCGGGTCACCACAGGTCGATCAGCGGAATCAGGTCGGCGAGCCGCTCGATGACCGCGTCGGGCACCGCCTCGTCGAAGGACGGCACGTCGCTGTGCGGGATGAGCACGGTGCGCATGCCCGCGGCGTGCGCGCCGTGCACGTCGTCGAACGGCCGGTCACCCACGTAGACGCAGTCCTGCGCGCGGCGGGCGCCGACCGCCGCCATCGCCGCGCGGAACGCCTCGGGGTGCGGCTTGGTCCACGGGATCTCGCTGCTGTACACCGCGCCGTCGATGAGGTCGAGCAGCCCGTCCCTGGCGAAGATCTGCTCGTGCCGGGCGCGCGGCCACAGGGTGTTCGACAGGACGCCGACCTTGATCCCGCGGCGGCGCAGCTCGCGCATGACCCCGGCCGCGTCCGGATCGGTGAGCGTGTGCGGCTCCCAGGCCCGGAAGTACCCGTCCAGCAGGGCCGGCGTCGCCGCCACGCCGGCTCGGGAGAAGACCTCCGCGAGGGTCGCGCTGCGTTGTTCGGTTTCCGAGATCCCCCACAGATCATTTTCCGCCGAACGGAGCCCGGCGACCGTATCGGCCAGCGCGGCCCCGTCGTAGTGGGGCGCGCAGACCGCGCGCCACAGCTCGTCGTGGTCGATGGTGTGCCAGGGCGTGAGCGTCCCGCCCCAGTCGAATATCACGGCCGATACGGTCACGGCTGCTCATCGTACGGTGCCAGTCCCGCGAAGGCCCTACGCTGGCGGGATGGCGACGGATCTGGCCCCTCCGGCCCCGGCGGCGCGGGTCCGGGCGCCGCGGGTCCCGGCGACTCAGCGCGCGGCGACGCAGCCTCCGGCGGCGCGGACCCCGGTGGCCCGGCCTCCGGTAGCCCGGCCCCCGGCGTCGCGGGCCCGCAAGCGGAAGCCCGAGACCAGGCTGGCGCTGGTGCGGCGGGCCCGGCAGATGAACCGGATCCTGGCCGAGACGTACCCAGAAGCGCACACCGAGCTGAACTTCGCCAGCCCGTTCCAGCTGCTGGTCGCCACCGTGCTGTCCGCGCAGACCACCGACGTGCGGGTGAACCTGACGACCCCGGAGCTGTTCGCCAGGTACCCCACCGCCGAGGACCTGGCCGCGGCCAGCCCAGACGACGTGGAGCGGATCCTGAAGCCCACGGGGTTCTTCCGGGCCAAGACCAGGGCGGTGATAGGCCTGTCGGCCGCGCTGCGGGACCGGTTCGGCGGCGAGGTCCCCCGTCGGCTGAAAGACCTGGTCACGCTGCCCGGCGTCGGCCGCAAGACGGCGAACGTCGTGCTGGGCAACGCGTTCGGCGTGCCCGGCATCACCGTGGACACGCACTTCGGGCGGCTGTCCCGCCGGTTCGGCTGGACCACCCAGACCGAGCCCGACAAGGTCGAGGCGGAGGTCGGTTCGCTGTTCCCGCGCTCGGAGTGGACCATGCTGTCGCACCGGCTGATCTGGCACGGCCGCCGGATCTGCCACGCCCGCAAGCCGGCCTGCGGGGTGTGCGAGGTGGCGAGGCTGTGCCCGTCGTTCGGCATCGGTCCCACCGACCCGGTGGAGGCCGCCAGGCTGGTCAAGCGGGGACCGTTCTCGTGACCGGCGACCTGGCCGGCGGGCCGCCCCTCTGGCTGGCCGATCTCGCCGCGGCCGCGGCGCGCATGCCGGTGCCGCCGCTGCTGCGGCCGCCGCCGGGTGAGGGCAGGCGGTCGGCCATCCTGGTGCTGTTCGGCCCCGCCGCGCCCCGGCCGGCCGGAACCGACGTCCTGGCCGGCCCCGGCGCGCCCGGCGAGGACGGCGGCCCGGAACGGCCCGCGGCGGGTGCCGGTGACGACGTCGATCTGCTGCTCATCCAGCGCCGGGCAGGGCTGCGCAGGCACGGCGGGCAGCCCGCCTTCCCGGGCGGCGCGATCGACCCCGGGGACGTCGGCCCGGTCGAGGCGGCGCTGCGCGAAGCGGCCGAAGAGGTGGGCCTTGATCCGTCGGGGGTAGACGTGATCGGGACGGCGCCGGAGCTGTTCATCTCCCGCAGCGAGTTCCGGGTCGTGCCGGTGCTCGGCTGGTGGCGGCGGCCGGTCGCGGTCGGGCCCGCCGACCCCGCCGAGGTCGCCGCCACGGCCCGGATCCGCATCTCCGAGTTCGCCGACCGCGCGAACCGGCTCAGCGTCCGGCACCCCTCGGGCGTCACCGGGCCGGCGTTCCGGGTCGGCGGGATGCTGGTCTGGGGCTTCACCGCGGGGGTGATCGACATGCTGCTCATCCTCGGCGGCTGGGAGCGCCCGTGGGACGCCAGCCGGGTGGAGGATCTGCCCGCCGAGGCGCTCGCCGCCGCGATCCCCGACGAGCTCCCGAACAGCGCGGCGCACGGAGCCTAGGCAGATACGGTTGACGTCGTGTCGGGTGACCTGCTTGACCTGATCTTGCTCGTGCTGATCGCCGCGTTCGCCGTCTCCGGTTACCGGCAGGGCTTCATCATCGGCGCGCTCAGCTTCGCCGGGTTCGTCGTGGGGGCGATCATCGGCACGATGTTCGCCCCCGCCCTCGCCCGGGCGCTGACCAGCCAGCCGGCCCAGCAGGCTCTGGTCGCGGTCGTGGCGGTGTTCCTCGCGGCGATGGTCGGCCAGCTGCTGGCCTCGGCCGTCGGGGCGGCGATGCGGTCGCGGCTCACCTGGCGCCCGGTCACCTACCTGGACGCGGCCGGCGGAGCCGTCGTGAGCATCGTGTCGGTCCTGCTCATCGCTTGGCTGATCGGCTCGGCGGTGGTCAACTCAGGGCTGACGACGATCACCGGCCAGGTGCGTAACTCGGCGGTGCTGCGCACCGTGGACGCGGTCATGCCGCAGGCCGCGCTCACCATGTTCTCCGACTTCCGCCGGCTGCTGGCGAGCGGCCCGTACCCGCAGGTGTTCGGCGGGCTCGGCGCCGCGGCGCCGCTGCAGGTGGGCGCGCCGCAGACGAAGTACCTGCGGTACCCCGCGGTCCGCCGCGACGCGGCCAGCATCGTCAAGGTCATAGGCACGGCGTCGAGCTGCCTGCGCCGGATCGAGGGCTCGGGGTTCGTCATCTCACCGGGTCACGTGCTGACGAACGCGCACGTGGTGGCCGGCGTGAACCAGGGACAGCAGGCGGTCGCGCCGGACGGGACGCGCTTCCCCGCTCGCGTGGTGTTCTTCGACCCCAAGGCGGACATCGCGATCCTCGACGTCCCGGGGCTGACCGCGCGGCCGCTGAAGTTCGACGGGCAGGCGGGCACCGGCGCCAACGCTGTCGTCGCCGGATACCCGCTCAATCACGCGTTCACCACCGTGGCCGCCAGGGTCGGCGGGGTGCAGACCGCGACCGCGCCGGACATCTACCAGAACGGCGAGGTGACCCGACAGATCTACGCGCTGCGCGCGCTGATCCAGCCCGGCAACTCGGGCGGCCCGCTGATCGACCCGCTGACCGGCCGGGTGTACGGGGTCGTGTTCGCGGCCGCCGTCAACGTGAGCAACGTCGGCTACGCGCTGACGTCGGACGAGGTCGCCGGCGACGTCCGCGTGGGCGAGAACGCCACCGCCACCGTCTCCACCCGCGGTTGCGCCTAGCCGGCCGCCCGTCCCCGCCGTCGACCAGTGGCTGCGTCTAGCGGCCACCCTCCCGTCGCCGCCGTCTCCCCCGGCTGCGCCTAGTCGGCCGTCCGTCGCCACCTGCACAACACCAGCCCCACCCGTCACACTGCGTCGCCAGGCGAGGCGGGCCGGTGCCAGCCGTTCGCAGCAGAGTCGCTCGTCTCACATGATGAGACGTTTCGGACTGCTCGGGAAGCCGGGGCGAGGCCTCTCCGTGAATGTGAACCCTCAGTATCGCCAGGGCAATACCATCTCTTCACGTCGCCGGGAAATCTTCCGAGTCCGTCTCACATACTGAGATTCGAGACCTTCTCGCGTCGTCATGCGGTCGGCTGGCCGGCGGCTGGTAACGATTGAGTCGCGCTGGGTCGGTGTCACCGCCTTCGGCAAAGACCACGCCCAGGGTGCTCAAGTTTTCACGCAGAGGGACGACAGCTGCATCAGCCGTCGATCGTGCGCAGCCGGAACTGCAGGTCGGCGGGCGCCACGAGGTCCAGTCCGTCCCGCTCGATCCGGGTGGCCAGCTCGTCGGCCGCCCGGATGACAGCGGGCACGTCGATCCCGTGCAGGCCACCGGCGGCTTCACTCCCGCTCCCGCGGCCGCCCGTCCTGCCGCCCCCGCGGCCGCCGCCCCCGCCGCGCGCCTCGCGGCCGCCGCCCCCGCCGCGCGCCTCGCTG
>Ga0070706_100006093_pt1 | contig 11399 bp, 12 predicted proteins | sample KBSK5501metaG_FD_65476 | JGI IMG/M metagenome (GOLD analysis project Ga0070706, IMG submission 65476) | Corn, switchgrass and miscanthus rhizosphere microbial communities from Kellogg Biological Station, Michigan, USA - KBS K5-50-1 metaG | ecosystem: Host-associated > Plants > Roots >...
TAGCCAGGGCCCGCATGAGGATCACCCTGCCGACCTCGGCCGACGGCTCCGCCTTGCTTAGAAGCCTCTCGCACCTGGCGATCCAGCCTCCGGCGACCGCACGGTTGCCCTTCAACCTGAGGTACTGACCTCCTATCCAGAGGGCTGCCCAGGCCGCTCGGCCGTATTCGCCTCTTCGTCGGAAGAGGAGGTAGGCGTCCTCCATCGCGCGCACGGCCGGCTCCAGCTTGTTCTGCCACAGCAGGGCGACAGCCAGCTGCTGATGGGCCTCAGCGCCCGCGCCGGCCGCGATGTCCGCCTCGTACGAAGCCTGCGCAGCAGCCCAGTCCTGAGCTTCCGGTCCCGGTGCTCGGCCAGTCCCCCCACCTCGGTGCTCCACCAGCTCAGTCTGGCGCCACTTGAATAGCTCGGGCCGCATTTGTCAACATGCTCGGCCCGGACGTCTACGGTCCTTCGTGCGCGCTTGAGCTCACGCCGGTAGGAGCTCGGTCTGGGCCTGGCGCACCGGGTAGCCGAGGGTCGCCGGCGCTGAGGCCTGGCCGGCCAGGGCGTAGGGCCCGTACCAGGTGCCGTCGGCCAGCACCGACCAGCTGACCGACCAGCTCACGGTGGCGCTCACCGGGTAGCCGGCGGCGCTGTGCCGCTCGTAGACGTGGCTGACCGGTGAGCGCACGGGGTAGGCCAGCCCCAGGCCTTCGGGCGCGGGCAGCGTCTGCCCGGAGCCGTCGCCGAACGCCCAATGGACGCTGGCCGGGGTTCGGGTCACCCGGTACTGATATCCGTTCAGGGTCAGGTCGGTCGTGACGGGCGCCGGCGCGGGCGCCAGCCAGTACCAAGTGTCGAGGCCGGTCAACCCGGGCGCCGCCGGGCTGACGCCGATGGTGGGCGCCGGTGGCGGCGCGGAGACCGGAGGCGGCGCCAGCACCCGGGCGCAAGCCTGCTGCTCGGGCGTGGCGTTCTGTAGCCGGTCGTAGGCGAGCACGTGCAGGCAGGCGTCCTGGCCGGCCGCCAGCCCCGACGCCGTGAGCCGGCGCGGTTCCGGGCTGTCGGCGAGCTGCTGCGGGGGGCCCCCGGCGATCGTGAGCCAGGAGCGGTAGTGGTCCATGCCCGACTCGAAGTAGTCGGCGCCGGCGCCATCCCCGCGGTCGCTGACCGGGTCCCAGCCGAAGGTGACCGAGCTCGGCGTCAGCGTGACCGCCCGTGGCGCGGGCGGGTTGGGGGGCACCGAGTCGACGTAGATGTCGACCACCGGGTTGCCGTAGACGTCGGCCATCTTCGGGAGTTGGAGCCCGCACTGGCCGGCGAAGTACCAGTTGTAGTAGGCGATGTACTGCTTGGCGTGGCCGTGCACCTGCCAACCCCAGCTGGTGAAGTTCCAGTGCGCGACGTCTCCGAACCAGCTGGTCGTGATGTAGCGCCACCCCGAGTCGTCTCCGGGCCGCCCTTCGAAGTCGCCGTAGAAGTAGCCGTACCAATCGTCGTAGCCGGGATAGGGGTGGATGCCCCAGAAGGTGTCGCGCTCGGGGTTGGCCGCCACGGTGGGGTCGTTGGTGACCAGCGCCGTGTAGGTGGAGGGCAGCAAGGACTGCGCCGGGCAGAAGCCGGGCGGGTCGCCGTAGGCCGAACCCCATTGCGAGGCCTCGGCCTGAACCGGGATCAGGGCCCGGCCCAGGACCACCAAGAGCGCCGGCCAGAGCAGCCACTGCGCGCGCACGCGAGCACCCTGCGGCACGCGCCGACTCGGCGGCAACGCCGCTTGTTAAGGCAGCCTTATCCTTCGGCGGTGCCGAGCAACGCTCGGGTTACCAGCCGGCGCCTGGTGCTCGCCGGGGCCCTGGCTGGGATCCTGACCGGAGCGGCTTGGCTGGGTGTGCAGGCTTTCCTCCCCGCCCGCCCGACCGCGGGGCTGGTTTCCTTCCTCGGCTCGCTCGAGGTTCGGCGCGAGGGCAGCGGAGCCTTCGGCGGCGCCCACAGCGGTGACCGTGTCCTCAACGGAGACCAGGTGCGGACCGGCGCGCTCTCGCGCGCGGCCATCGACTACCCGTCCGGGTCGGTGACACGCCTCAACCAGTTGACCACGGTCCAGATCTCCGGCCTGGCACAGCAGGGTCCGTCCGCAAGCGAGAAGTTGACCCAGCTCAGCGGCCAGTCCTGGACGCGAGTCAGGAACCTGACGGGAGGTGCCCGATTCGTGATCAGTGCGCCCAATGGCACCTCGATCGAGGTGCGCGGAACCCAGCTCTCGATCTACGTGGAGCCAGCCTCGGTGCGGGTCGACGGCTGGTCGGGAACCGTGTCCGTGGCCGCCCGGGGGGCAAGCGTCCAGGTGCCTGCCGGCAAAAGCACGACCGTGGGCGCCGGCCAGCCGCCCACTCCTCCGGCGGACATTCCGCAGGCCGACCGCACCGACCCCTTCACCCTGTTCAACCTGGCGGCCGACGCCGTGGGCGGAACCGTCCTCCTGTTCAAGGATGGCGTGCTGCCCGGCGGCAGCTTCGGGCCGACACCGGGCGCCCCTGGAGACGGCAGCAGCGACCTGGCGTTCACGCTGACCTGGCCGGCCGGAGCGACCTTCCAGCTGAGCGTCCTGCGGCCGGATGGCGCCGTGGCCAAAGAGACGGAGTCCGAGTCCGGCCTGATCACGATCGTCGTCCCGAAGGCAGCAAAGGGCGTCTGGTCCTACTACGTCGTGCATGTCGAGCCGAGCCCGTCCGTTGCCTGGTCGGTGGTGGTCTCGCGCCTTCCCGGAGGCGCGTCGAGCTAGATCGTCGGTGGAATCTGCGCGGAAGGGATCTTCACCACCTCGCCCGACTCGGCCTGCGTGTCAAGCGAACCCTGAAGATTTTCTGAAATTGGTTGACACTCCGGCGCTTGGCGAGCAAAATGACCGGCCTCAAGCATCGGCATTGAGGAGACGACTCCTCTCGGGGGATGGGAAATGCGACCGAAGACCCTGATTCCACGGGCCCTTTCGCTGCCCCTGGTGGCGCTTCTCCAGGTCTATCTGGGCTTCTCCAGCGCGACCGTGGCGCACGCCAACGGGGCCGACCCGGTGACCATCACCAAGCACGCCAACCTCGGCTTCACCGCTGCCATCCCGGTCAGCGTCGACACCGGTGTGGCCAGCCCACCCTGCCTGTTTTCGATCGGCTTCTGCGTGTTCCACGGAGCCGTCAAGTTCGTGGGCACCGTCAACGTGGCCGCCACCTTGGCCGAAGACATCGCGCTGACCTACAACCCGGCCGACCTCAACGCGTCCAGCAGCCCCCTCCCGGTGAGCGTGAAGTACACGCCGACCCCGGGCGCTTCCAGCGTCAGCTACGGGCTCAGCGGTAGCCTCACGCTCAATTTCGACGGCTGCTCGGGGTGCTCGACGCCGCTGTCGGTATCGGCGGGCTCCACGCCCGTGAGCTTCACCGCGCCTATGGACGGGGATGCTCCCATCACGATCCCGGGCATGAGCACGCCGCTCACCCTCCTGGTGGCCGGGGTCCCGATCATCACGGCCACGGTCACCAGCAGCCTGGTGCTTTCCCCGGCCGCTCCAGGAACGCTGCCGGGTCTCGGCGGCGCCGCCGCCGTGGTGCACGTCTCAGGCGCCAGCGGGGCTCCGCTGCTGCCCATCGAGTGGGACAGCTCGGGCGCGGTCCAGAACCTCAGCCTGACCACGCCGGCCAGCCCCACGGCGGTCGGAGTCTCACTCGACCCGCTGCTGCACTGGGTCTCGACCGCGGGCAGCGCCGAGATCGACCTGCACTGGACCAGCCAGTTCCAGAGCATCGTCTCGGCGCTCATCGACGTCCTCGGTGACTGCCTCTTCCCGCTCTGCATCCCGGCCTGCGTGTTCCTCAACTGCACGATCTCCGACCCCTCGCCGATCGGCCTCTTTTCGGGCGGGCTGGGGCCGGTCTACACGGCGGCCGGGCTCGACACCCTGATCGGAACCGCGGTCGGCCCGCCGGCGGGCGCGCTGGTCGCCGCCCGGGTGGCGGCGGGGTTCGTCCCCATCCCACTGACCTCACCACCGCTGGCGGCGATTCCGCCGCTGAGCGTCGGCTCCCTCGACTTCGCCCTGCCCGCAGTGTCGATCTCGGGTGTGCCGGCGGGGGTGGTGCTGAGCGGTGACGCGGTCCACCTCAGCGCGGTCCCCAGCGGCGGCACCGCGCCGTTCACCTTCGCCTGGACGAAGAACGGCGCGCCCTTCGCGACCACGCAGGCCATCACGGACACCCCGGCTCTCGGTGACACCACCTACGCGGTGACGGTCACCGACTCCCTGGGCGCGGTTTCGAACACGGCCTCCACCGTGGTGCACGTCTATGACTTCGCGGTCAGCGGCAGCCCCGCGAGCTTGCAGGTGCTGACCACGGGCTCGAACACCTACGCGATCACGGAAACGCTGGTGCCTGGATCGGTCACCTCGGGCCTGCCCACGATCGGTCTCTCGGTGTCCGGCCTGCCCGCCGGCGCCACGCCCAGCTTCAGCCCGCCCAGCGGCAGCGCGGGAGGCTTCACCTCGACGCTGACCATCACGACCGCCGGCGCCCCGGCAGGCAACTTCGTGCTGACGCTCACCGGAACCGATGCGCGACCGGCCATCGGCGGCAGCCGGAGCTCGACGCTCAACCTCCAGGTCCTGACGCCGGCGGGGGCCATCCCCAACGTGATCAACACGATCCAGGGCTTGCAGGCGGCCGGAGTGCTGAACAAAGGCCAGGCCAACTCGCTGATCGTGAAGCTGCAGCACGCCATCGACAGCCTGAACACCAAGACCGACAAGACCGCCTGCAACCAGCTGCAGGCCTTCGTCAATGAGGTCAACGCCTACCTCCAGTCCGGCAAGCTGACGCCGGCGGAGGCCGACTCCATCCTGGGCGGGCCTCTGGGAATCCTGGCCATCATGGCCGCCATACCCTGCTGACCTCTCTCACCGGTCCCGAGCGCCCGCCGTGGGCGCTCGGGACGCCGTAGGGTTGGCGCATGACCAGGCTGCTCATCACCACCAGCACCGGGCCGGCCGACCCCACCCGCGCCAGCCTCGCCTTCCACATCGCGGCCAACGGGGCCGCCGCCTCGGGCGTCGAGTGCGCGATCGCCCTCGCCGGTGACGCCACCGGCCTGCTGGCACCCGGCGCGGCCGCCGAAGTGCGCGGGATCGGCATCCCACCTCTCGCTGACCTGCTGGCCAAGTGCCTGGCTTCCGGGGTCACGATCCACGTTTGAAAGGGCTGCGCCGAGGCCCGTGGGGTCTCGCAGCTGCCTGAGGGGATGGCCTGGATCGCGCCACCCGACCTCGTCCGGCTGACACTGGACGCCGACCGGGCTCTCAGCTTCTAGCTCAGCGCCACCAGGCCACCGGCGGCAGGTCGCCCTCCTCCATCACCAGCCAGCTCCCGCCCTGGCGGCCGAGCTGCGCCCGCCATTGCCGGAGCACGGTCGACCAGGCGCTTCCGGCCTGCTGCCGGGCCCGGATCTCGAGGACGACCTCGGGCAGGCCCGGGGCCCCGCCTTGGTGCACGACCCGGCGCGAGTCGAGGACCTCGATGCGGTGGACGCCGTGGCCCGCCAGCCGGGCCACCTGCAGGCGCAGGCGCAGCAGGGCCCGGCCGCCGAAATAGGGCTCCAGAGGCTTGGGGTCGGCGGAGGCGAAGGCCGTCCGCCGGGCGTCGTCGGCGTGCACCGCCACCGCGGCGAGCAGCACCGGCGACGGTCCGACCTCGGCCTCCGCGGTCCGCACCGCCGCCGCCAGCGGCGGCTGGCAGCCGGACAGCGCGACCACGGCAGCGAGCCAGAGAAGGGCTTTCATTCCGGCAGCTCCAGGTAGGCGCGCGTAAGGCTGACGGCCAGCGCCAACAGCCGCCGGCCGCCCCGCCGGCGGGCCATCGCGGGCTCAGTGCCGCGGCCCAGGGCGGCGAGGTCGGCGCGACCCAGCAGCGGCAGACGGACCAGCCGCCCCGGACCCAGGCCGGCGGCCGCCTCCGGCACTCCCAGGGCAACGTCCAGGCGAGGCAGGTCACCGTGCAGGACCAGCCAGCCCCGACCCGCCGGCGCCGCCCGCAGCAGGCGGCCGGCCGCCGCCAGGCTCCCGGGTTCCAGCTCGGCGGCGACCACCAGGGCGTGCGCCTGGGCGGGCACCCGCTCGAGCGCCGGCCCGCCCACGCCCAGGCCGTCGTTCCAGGCCAGCACCCGCACGCCCGATTCGGCGCCGGCCGCCGCGTACAGGCCGGCCAGGCCCCGGAGCAGGCGCGCGCCGAAGGGCGGCGCCGCCGCGCCGGCCAGGTCGACCCGCAGCGGCTCGCGGGCGCTGAAGACCGGCAGCAGCCGCGGCAGCCAGCGGGGGCGCGCCGCCGGGATCACCGAGGCAGCCTCGGGCGGCGCCTCGCCGGGCTCCGAGTCGAGGACCTGCAGCCGGTGGGGCTCGATCCCCACCGCCAGGTCGGCGAAGCTGAAGTTGAACTTGCCGATCGGCTGCACGGCCATGTCGGAGCGCAGCCTAGGGTCGGCCCGGGCGCCGGCGGAACCCCGCCCGTTAAGGATTGATACTTGACTAGACGAGACGTCTCGTCTAGTCTTGCCCGCGATGGCCACCCGAGCCCGCATCCTGAGCGCCGCCCGCCGGCTCTCGAGGACGGGCGCGCGGCCCACGCTGGGCGAGGTGGCGCACGCCGCCGGGGTCTCACGCGCGACCGTGCACCGGGTGGTCGGATCCCGGGCCGAGCTGCTGAGCGCGATCGCCGCCGACCCCGACCCGGCGACTCGGGACCGGATCCTGGACGTGGCCCTGGAGATGGTCGGCGGGCTGGGGCTGACAGCGCTTTCGATGGACGAGCTGGCCGCCCGGGCGGGCACCTCGCGCGCCAACCTCTACCGGCTCTTTCCTGGCAAGGCGGTCCTCTTTCGCGAGCTGGTGGCGGCCTACTCGCCCCTGCGGCCGGTCATGCAGGTGCTGGAGGAGATGGGCGACCAGCCGCCGCAGGTCGTGATGCCGGAGCTGGCCCGCCGCGCCGCGGGCCACCTGGACGGCCATATCGGCCTGGTGCGCGCGCTCTTCCTGGAGCTGACCGGGTCGGAGCCGGCCGCCGAGGCGGGCCGCCAGCTGGCGCTGGGCGAGGGCTTCGGCGCGGTGGCCGGCTACCTGCTGAGGCAGATGCAGGCCGGACGCCTGCGGGCAATGCACCCGGCGCTGGCCGTCCAGATGTTCGTCGGGCCGGTGATGGTCCATCTCCTGACCCGGCCGGCGCTGGCCCGCTTGCTGGGCGCGGCGCCCCCGCTCGAGGAATCGGTGACACAGCTGGCCGAGGGCTGGCTGCGGGCGATGAGCCCAGAGGAGGCGTGAAGATGGCGGTCGATTACGCGATCGAGGTCGAGAGCGTGGTCAAGCGCTTCGGCCAGCTCCGAGCCCTGGACGGTGTCTCGCTGCGCGTGCGCGCCGGCGAGATCTACGGCCTGCTGGGCCCCAACGGGTCCGGCAAGACCACCCTGATCCGCGCCCTGGTGGGGCTTGTGCGGCCCGACGAGGGGCACGTGACCGTGCTCGGCACCAAGATGCCTGACGTCGCGATCCTGCGCCGGATCGGCTACATGACGCAGGCCGCGGCCCTCTATCCGGACCTCTCGGTGGAGCAGAACGTGCGCTTCTTCGCGGCCGTCAATGGCACCGAGGACAACGTCGACGCGGCGCTGAAGTTCGTCGAGATGAGCGACCGCCGGCGCTCGGTGGTGGCGGAGCTGAGCGGGGGCATGCGCACGCGCACCTCTCTGGCCTGCGCGCTCGTCAACCGGCCCCGGCTGCTGCTGCTCGACGAGCCCACGGTCGGCGTCGACCCGCAGCTCCGGCGCCAGCTGTGGGACGGGTTCCGCGTGATGGCGGACGGGGGGACCACGATCCTGGTCTCCAGCCACGTGATGGACGAGGCCGAGCGCGCCGAGCGCCTGGGCCTGATCCTTTTCGGGCGCCTGCTGGCGGAGGGCACGGCGCGCGAGCTGACCGAGCAGGCCGGCGTGCAGCGGCTCGAGGACGCGTTCCTGAAGCTGTCGGAGGTGAGGTCATGAACATGCGACGCGTGGTCGCCATCTGGTTTCGGATCCTGGCCCAGTTCCGCCGCGACCGGCGGACGCTGGCCCTGCTTTTCGTGATCCCCCTGGTGATCCTCAGCCTGCTCTACTTCCTGCTGCGCGGCGGCGGTAGCAAGCCCAACGTCGACATCGTCAACGAGGACACCGGGCCCGTCGGTTCCGTGATCGTGCAGGCGCTGGAGCACGGCGACAAGCTGAATCTCCACCACACCAGCCTGGCCACGGCCGACGCGGACGTGAACAACGGGCGCGTCGACGCCTACATCCACTTCGGCCCCGACTTCACGACCGGCGCGATCTCCAGCCACCGCATCCAGATCGATCTGCGCCTCGAGGGCAGCCAGCCCGGTGCTTCAAGCGCGGTGCTGGGCGCGCTGGCGCAGGCGCTGCAGTCCGCCGTGAGCGCCGTGCCCGGCGGAGCTGCGCCTTTCACGGTCAGCGTGAATCCGACCTACGTGCACGGGGGAGCCGGCTTCGACACCCTCGACTACTTCGGGGCCGCGTTCATCGGACTGGTGGTCTTCTTCCTGGTCTTCGTGGTGACCTCGGTGTCGTTCCTGCGCGAGCGCTCGCAGGGAACGCTGGAGCGCCTGATGGCCAGCCCGCTGCGGCGGGGCGAGATCGTGCTCGGCTACATGCTCGGCTTCGCGACCGTGGCTTTCATCCAGAGCGTGGAGGTCATCCTCTTCGCGCTGTACGTGCTCAAGATTCACAACTCCGGCAGCGTGCCGCTCATCTTCCTGATCTCACTGCTGATGGCGATGAGCGCGGTCAATCTCGGCATCTTCCTGAGCATGTTCGCTCGCACGGAGTTCCAGGCGGTGCAGTTCATCCCCTTGGTGATCGTGCCCCAGGTGCTGCTCAGCGGGGTCGTCTTCCCGATCGAGACCGAGCCCGGATGGCTGCAGGCGGTGTCGAACGTGCTGCCACTGACCTATGCCGTGGGCGGGCTGCGGGACGTGATGATCAAGGGCGCCGACCTGTCCTGGGCCTCGGTGCAGCTGGACATCGGCGTGGTGCTGGCCTTCACGGTGGTGCTGGTGGCCGCGGCCGCGGCGACGCTGAGGCGGCGGGTGGCGTAGCGGGGTCCTGGGCCAGGACCAGGAAGGTCACGCCCAGGACCACCGCGATGCCGACCTGGCCCCATTCGGCGAGCGTGCTGCCCGGCCAGAGCAGGCGCGTCAGGGTCGAGGTCGCGAGATAGATCCCGGCCAGGACCAGAGCCAGCTTGAAGCGGCGGCGCAGGTAGCGCAGCTGCTGGCGCAGCCCGCCCGGCCTGATCGAGAGGATGGCGATGACGAGGAGCGGGAGCAGGAAGAGTCCGACGACGAGGCCGCGCACGGGCTGAGTCTGGCACGACGCTAAGCTCGGGCTGTGTGGCTGGTCTGCTCGAACCGGTGCGGCTCCCAGCTCTTCCGCGCGCTCTTCGCCGAGGTCGAGATCGATGCCGAGGGCGAATACCAGTCGCACCGGATCGTGCAGCCGGGGTACCTGTGCTTGAACTGCGGGGCGCCCGCCTTCGACCTGCGCGAGGTGCCGGCGGAGCGGGAGGCCGAGCTGGCCGAGGACCACGCGGCCGCGCCGGTCGACGTGCTCTGCCCGGTCTGCGAGACGCCGGTCAGCGTCCTGCCCGGCGAGGAGTGCCCGCACTGCGGGGCGCCACTCGAGGTGGCGCCCGGCAGCTAGGTTCGCGGGCTCCGCGTCAGGCCGTCAGGCCGTTGCGGGCTGCTTGATGTTGGTCACCGCCGCTTCGAAGAGCTCGACGGTGACGTCCTTGGCGCCGGCCGCGTCGGCGGCGTCGCGGCGCAGGCCGCTCACGCTTGATTCGCTGGCCTCGAGGTCTGCCCTGGTCGCCCAGACCGTGGACACGGTGCTGCGGCCGGTGATGCGGTCGACGTTCATGATCATCGCCTGGAAGCCCTTCTGGCTCTTGAGCACCGGCAGCACCTGGTTCTTGACGAACTTGATCGCGTTATCGGTCTTGGCCGGGTCGCCGGCGATTGTGTTGAGACGCACGGAGGTTCCGGGTTGAGTGGGAGCGACCCGCTCGTTGATCACCTGCTCCATGCGCTCGACGTTGACGATCTGGCCGCCGGTGACGGCTATCGACCCGGTGCGCGAGGTCATGCCCATCTGCTCGGAGGCGCCGAGGGCCTGGGGGCTGTCCCACATCGTGATGCCGACGCCCTTGCCGGATTCGCGGTCGACCAGCAGGACCTGGCCCATGTTGCCGGGCGTGGAGTTGGCCATGGGCACGACCGTCTCTTTGAAGAAAGTGATGCCCTTCTCCATCGAGTCGGGCGCCATCTGTACTCGCGTGGCGCGTATGTACAAGGTTCGACCTCCTTTGATGCTTTACGGGTTGGTCGGAACCCGCTGAGCCTACTCCGGGGCGCCCTGCGCGTGCATCCGCCGGCGGATGCACCGGATCTGAGGCCTGGCTCCCAGCATCCGCCGGCGGATGACGGCTAGAGCGCCGCCGTGCCGGCCACCACCCCCAGCATCCAGGTCGCGGCGGCGGCGTCTCGCTCGCGCACGGCCTGACGGAGAACGCGCAAGGCGGTGAGCGTGTCGAGATCGTGGTCCATGGCCTCGGTGAACCGCCGCACCAGCTCGCTTCCCCCGGCCGCGGGGCCCGCCCCCGCCCCCCGCCTGACCCCAACCAGGTTTCGGATGCGCGCGGCCAGCGCGGCCGCGCGGTCCAGCCCTTCCCAGCGGAAGGTCCAGTCGCGCCGGTAGTGATGCGAGGCCAGGTAGAGCCGCACCGCGGCCGCGGGCGCGCGCTCGAGGCACTGGCGCACAGTGACCAGGTTGCCCAGCGACTTGCTCATCTTCCGGCCCTCGTACCGGACCATGCCAGTGTGCATCCAGGCCCGCGCAAAGACAGCCTCGCCTGTTAAGGACTGCGACTGGGCACGCTCCGACTCGTGGTGTGAGAAGGCCAGGTCGCGCCCTCCGCCGTGCAGGTCGACGACCGGCCCCAGGTAGCGCATCGCCATGGCCGAGCACTCGATGTGCCACCCCGGCCGCCCGGGCCCGAACTCCGCCGACTCCCAGGCCGGCTCGTCGGGCGCCGACCGCCGCCAGAGTGGAAAGTCCAGGTAGTCCCGCTTCGCCCCCGGACCCACCGCGCCCAGCAGCTCCTCGTCGCGCAGCTTGCGCAGCATGGATCGCCGCGAGCGGTGCGACAGCGCGCCGTAGGACGGGAAGCGCGAAACGTCGAAGTAGACCCCGTCGGTCTGGTAGGCGAAGCCGCGCTCGTCCAGCTCTTGTACTGCGCCCAGGATGCCCGGGATCTCCTTCGACACCAGTGGCATCACGTC
>Ga0070706_100006095_pt1 | contig 11398 bp, 7 predicted proteins | sample KBSK5501metaG_FD_65476 | JGI IMG/M metagenome (GOLD analysis project Ga0070706, IMG submission 65476) | Corn, switchgrass and miscanthus rhizosphere microbial communities from Kellogg Biological Station, Michigan, USA - KBS K5-50-1 metaG | ecosystem: Host-associated > Plants > Roots >...
GTGATTGCCGGCTGCCTCCTGGCATGACGAGCTCGTACAGCTTGATGGCATGTTCGCTGGCCACCAGAGCCGATAGAGTCACGAGATCTGCTGGGCCCCGCCGAGACTTGAGAGCTTCCGATGCCGTTGCTGGCGACGTGGCGAGGGCCTCTTCGAGAAGCACTCGGACAAGGCCTACGGTGGATAGACCCGAGCGCTCAGCGCACGCTTCAAGGGTTCGGTGAAGCTGGACCGGAACCCGAACCTGCAGACGAACCACCCTGTCACCCCCGAGCGTCGAGCCAGCAGTCATAGCCCCTCCTGCCGTCCGGCGGTCGAGGCGCCGCCGACGCCAGGGCGCAAAAGCCCTCTACATATCTAATGGCCACTCAGCGCCGACTTTCTGTCATGGTGCAGTGGTGCAAAACATGCGAAAAGAGCCTCTGCAAGCGCTGACGCTGAGGCTCCCCGAGAGTGAATATCGCCTCCTCAGAGCGCTCGCTTTCGCAACCGACGAGAGCATCAACGATGTAGTCGGGATGGCCGTACGTCGATTGCTTGAAGATCCGGACGTCCGCCCTACCCTTAACGCGATCATCGACGACGCGCGCGCCCTGCGCCCACACCGCCGCCTCCCGCGCAACCCCTACGGAAAGGGTCGCCGCAAGCCAACGCATTAGTCGCATACCCACTCTAAGCGCCAAGTCCATCTACTTACTAATCTGCTGTCCGCGATGGCAAAATGGCCGGCTTGCAGCGACTTATCTGCGACTACTGAGCGACTTATCTGCGACTACTGATCTCAGGGCAGCGGTCCGCTGAACATGGTTGGCGGCCGTTGCGCGTCAAGAAGAAGGCTGACCAGCACGCAAATCGATAAGGTTCGCGGGGCGCACGTGCCTACTCACTTTGGCCCTTCTCATCCGTCTCATGGTCACCCTACTGCGGAGTCAGGACGGCTCCAACCGGAGTCAATCTGCCCTCTTTCAGAGGGAGCAAGATAAGCCGCGTCGCGGCGCGACCAAGGCGTGTAATCCTTGCGCAATGCGAATTAGAAACAGATTCGTAGCCGCGATCCTCGAGCGGGCCAATCTGCATTCTGCTTACGTCTCGACGGAGCTGACACACTTTGCTGGCCGCGGTCTGCCGGAGGGCGATCAATACGCCGTCCTTCTGTCAATTCTGCGGACGGGCCACCTTCGCGGCCCCGGGTACCAGCAAGGCGTCCATGTAATGCATCCGTACGCGAGCATGTGCGGGAATGACATGTACGTGCCGACCGTCGTTTGCTTCTGCGACATTCCAAGCGGATCGCTGGGCATTCATATGGCGAAGTACAGCCAGTTTGGTCTGAGTCTCAGAAAGGACTTTCTTGTTCAGCAGGGGGCGAATCCGGTCTTCTATGTTGTGAGAGATTCGTTTGTAGAGCCGAACGCCTGGCCACAATCGCTGCCAGTACCAAGGCCAGCGCAGGTGCTCGATCCTTACGACCAAGCTATCGCCCAACCCGCTCTTGTAACGAAGTGCGCCTACTTTGATGTGATGCTTCAGATGCTGCACTCGGCCCTGACCATCGAGATGGCTGTAATGGCGCACGGCGGCCAACAGGGAACCAACGCTTATCGAAGATTGAGCGACCTCAATTCGTTTCTGTCGCTCCAGTTGATGGCGTTCGTCAAGTTCTTCGATCATTCGCTTCCAGCCGAGGACGCCGCTAACTACTACATGGAGCGGGAATGGAGAGTCCTTGGCGACGTGCATTTCACGCTGAGGGATATCGCGCGCGTGATTGTGCCAAAGGCCTATCGAGCGCGGCTCGTGTACGACATGCCCTCGCTAAAGCAGCGCCTACTAGCCGTGTAGGCGCCAGTTCGGCTCCCCGCGCACGGGAGCATTCCGCTACGTCTTGGGTTGCTGTGACACGATCGCCTCAGCGATGTACTCAGCGGGAGTAACCACTGCAAGCCCACTGCTTGTTGCGGCGACGCTCGAGACTCCGGGTCTGCTCGAGTCTGTCTTAATCACGACAGTCCAGTGGCCGGAGACCAATCCGATGAGTCGAGCCGAAACAGGGAAGAACGTCGACCGGGGCTTTGTAGAGTGACATGCGAACACCGGTGACCCGCTGTGACCTGTTGTGGAGACGATCTCAGCCAGGTAGGCGTCAACCAGTTGTTGTTTCTCACTCGTAATCGAAACAGGGACGCGTTCATCACGCATTTGCGTGAGCCGCCCGAAATGAAATATCGGTAGCCGAGGCCACCATTTGGGCGTGTGGTCATCGCCAGGATCGACAAACAGGCCTACAGAAACAATCTCACACCCGACGTCGATGTGGTTTTGCTTTGCCCACTTAAGATCAGCACAGTCGAGCAGTGATATGGCCTGGAAGAGCTTTCGGCAACGTTGAACCTTGCAACGGAGACGTCCGAACCGTCAAGGTGAAACCAATGCTTTTGCTCGGTGGGTACGTCTACATCACCTTTGTCGTCGCGGAGCCGTATGAACAACTTCGAAGCTGCGGGTACATTCCTGATGACATGTTGTGCGGTAACTGCGTAGATCAACGGCGGCGACGACCCTGAGTCTCTTACGAAGAACACCGTTGCCGCCGCATATTGGCGGCCCGAACCCGAAGTCACGATTAGAAATCCCACAGCTCGGCGGATTTCGCCGTCCAAATTCATGGCAGCATCATCCGCCGCCGTTCTAGGAACCATCTCGGCGCTAGCTGAAGTCGCCTACTTCGGCCGCGAAACCACCAGAACCGCGCCGTGGATGCAGATATTTGGACCGGAGCGTGCAGCGCTGGTCGACGGTGAAGCATTACACGCGCTCACAGAATGGCGTGAAGGTCACGTATGTGATCTTCGTCACGCTGAAGCCGAGCACTTTTCCGGTTGTTGAAACCGGTAGATCCTTTACATGCTCTTTGACGCGCTTCAGATCAATCCGCACCATCGGCCCGTTCGGCCGTTCCAGGTAGGTGCCGGGAACGCTTAGCCAGGATACAGATGTCTTGGGCCGACCTTCGTTATCAAACAGCGGGTATTCGACGTGGACTCCGACGCGCTCTGAGGAACGGGGTGGCCGAGGAAGATAAAACGCGTATGAGGATGAACTGCGGATCTCCCTTAAGGCGAGAGTGGTCTCCACACCCCACACATGGTCTGCTTCCGGGATTGGCTCTCTGTCTGAGGCCGCGATCTCAACATCTTTCGATATAACGATGGCCAAGGGCTCTTGTTCGGATATTCCTCGGATGCATACCTGGTCATCACTGAAGTGTCTTGCCAGCTCCGTGTCCATCAACTGTTTCGCATGCTGATCTGCGAAGACCACTCCGGCCGGCCGCGCCTTGTCCATCAAACGGGCCGCGAGGTTCAGACACCTACCTGTGTAATCGAGGACGCCGGAGTCTGACATCAGGCGGGTGACGGACCCTCGCGCGACGCCGACACCGAGCTTTTGGGGTACTGGGAAGTTGATCATGTAGTTATTGGCGGTTAACTGTCCGAACGCTGCGACTAGGGATAGTGAGCGAGAGAGGATCGAGCTAACAACTTCGGGCACCCGTTGAGGAACCGACGATAGCTCATGGATCAGAAGGAGGCCATCACCCGTCGACTTGAAGAACGTAGCGTCAGGGAAATACTCGGAGAGAATGGTTGAAAATACTGACCTCAGATACAGGGCGGTGTCGAACGATTCGCCGTGAGCGGTGAACGTTGAAAATCCTCTAATGTCGACAACGGTCGCGACGGCCTGACACGTCTCCGCATGCGCCGAACCGAGCAGTTCGTGGAACCGCTCGTGAAGCGGCTTCCCTGGCTCTTCTGAACCAGTCATGATCGAGGGGACCGCCGACGCCGAACGGTTCGGCGGGCGCTCGTACCCTGGGGGATCAACTCTTGGCGCTCCAATTGCAGGTCAGCAAGCTTTCGGCGGCCGACTTCGGCGCGCGCTTCAGATGAAACCGGAACGGTCCCATTGAAATACTGGCTCGCGGCCAGATTTCGCTGTCGAACCAGTCGTTCCAATACTTCTCGCTCATCGGGCCGAAGATCCCCACTCGGATCGCTAAGTGCACGCTGTTCAGCGCCTAGGTCGAGATCCAGAAGTCCGAAATCCATCCACAGACGCCATTCGCTCGTCTGCAGATCGGCCAGCCGATGAAGCGAGTCGATCCAAGGCGACCCACTTGGTGGGCCGTGGCCTTCATGCCGCTCGGGATCCAGAGCGGCAAGGACCTTGGCGGCAGTCTGCGGTGGCCACCCTTTGGGCCAGTTGGAACGATGTGCCCACAGCCTCAACACCAGGTCAGTCGCTTCAGCCGCCGCCTCGGACCTTGCCTTTGCACTGCCCGCCTTGTTTGCCCGGTCGATGAGCTCCGCGACTCGATGTGCCATCCACCTGCCGAGGGTGTCCGTTGAGTTATCGAGTGCCAGCTCGCGGACGATTCGATCTCCCAAGGCGACGACGTCGCTCCAGGCCTTCGAGGGTGCCGCTTTCGCGGAGGACGTAGATGGTCGTTGGGGGTGGCTCATATCTCTCGGTACCTTGATTGTCGCGGTAGTGAATCTTGCGGTCGATCTGCACCTCTGCGATCAGGACCGCCTTCAGGTGACGCAACGCGTCTAGAACGACGTCGAGAGGGATGGTCGTTCGCACGCCTTCTGTGTGTCGCTCCACGATTCGGTCTCTTTCGTCGCCGATCTCGTCGTGCCAGAGCAGCGTCTTCGAGACGACCTTTCCATCCCGGGTCGAGAGTATGCGGCCGCTACGGTCGGGCGCCGATCCCGTTGCTGCTTGAAACGCAAGTCCTGGCCGGTCGAATGCGTACTGGATGCGCGCTAGCGGATCATGCTTATCGAGGCCTTCACGTTCTTGGCGGATCTCAGCGAGCAGCCCTTTGAGCCGCAGTTTGCCTTCGTCGATCTCAAAGCGGCCGCCGTCCGACATGCCTGAATGTTCCTCGCTGGGTAGCCGCCAATCGTGAGGGTTCGTTGCCGTTTGCAGGGCACGGAGCAAGCTAGTCGCCGTGTGCGGCTCGACAAGCGCTGAATGAATACGAACACTCGCGTGTCGATCCTGGGTCCATATCTGTAGATCGCAGTACACGACCACCTCGTCTCCGTCGGAACGTTTATGAATTAGTTGTTCATCGAAATCCGGGGCACCAACTATTAGCCACCTGTCCTCTGGCGGGAGGGTTGCGAACACAAAAGGCTCAAGGGGAGCGGCTGCACGCAGGTCCGAAAGCCAGAACTCGGAAAAGGTCTCAACATGTTGCGATAGCCACTCCTGCCACGGGCTTGGGTTGCTAATCCACTCGTCGAAGGCGATCGGTGCACCGCTATCGACGATCTCGCCAGCCGCGAGGAGCATGGCGTGATACTCGAGATAGCTATGAAGCGTTTCCAGGACGGGGATGCTGCCGTGGTCGTTGCGCATCTCCTGCCATTGCGCTTCACGGCTAAGTTCCCGTTGATCTGTCCACCAGTCTTTGTCCGTAAAACCAAGACGATCCACGATCCATCCTTCGGCGCGATCAGCGACTTCATGGGCCCCACGGTCAAATACCCGGCCCAAGGGCTCGAACCAGTAGGGCATCGTGTCCATGGAGTCGAACCCGAAGCGTCGACCTTCTCGATCTTGTCGAGCGTCTCCATGGCCGTATCGGAACTTCCGCTCCACAAGGCACGCCGCCGGCTCATTAGCCATCTGCAGCTCCACCTCTTGCGAGCTGGCCAGGGTGATGCGGCGTTTCTCGATGATCGAGAATGCCGCCCGCTTGGCCATATGGCGGATCGCCGCATGAGGAAAATCTCGGGTCGTCGCCGCCTGAATAAGCGTCTCCAGGTGAGGCTCCATGAGGGCCGGCTGCTCATCAGCAATTCGCGCCAGCGTCAGGAACAGCCATTGACGAGCGGACATCCAGTAGAAGGGAATCTTCTCGCTCATGAATGACTGCGCGTCTTGCTTCGTCGATCGGCGCACTAACGCGTCTAGGAAATCTGAATGCGATGCCGCGATTGCGCGGGCCGCGTGGGCAGCACGCCATCGCTTTCTGCGGTCCATGCTCCCGAATACCGCAAAGACGAAATCGGCGACGGTCTCATGCTCGGTATCCGATAGACCGCCCGTTGGCCGAGGCTCGTCCTCCCCGTCCAAGCGGCTCATTGACCAGGTCAGTGCATCCTCAAGGTCCTCTTGTGAAAGCGACGACGATACCGCGGACGCGATGGCGTACAACTGGCCCGCCCTGAGGTCGTTCAGATTGCTAGCAAGGCCCCGCAGCAGAAGCGACGCGGGCTGAGCGACAAACGGCAAACGTAAGACCGCTTCGAGCGATGCTTCTGCCGACTCCTCGAACGCAACGAAGCCCGTGAAGTGCTCCTCTACTAGTCGAGGGATACCCTTCAATGCCCACGTCGCGATGCGAGTTGAGTTTCGCCATCGCGCTAACAGGCGATCCAGAGCCGAGACCATTGCGGCCGTGTGCCATCGCATGGCTCGGTGCGTGCTCGGCACCCCGACCAGAGCCTCCAAGAAGGCCACGCGGGAACCTGGGCCAACCGCCAGTCCCGACTTGACCACGTACTCCTCGAACTCCGAGTTGCCGCCGTAGCGGTTGCTCAGTTCGTCCAACCGATCCACTAGATCTACCGGAGTTGCCAACGGGATAGGCTCCTTGGGAGAGGCGCGCGAACGCCACTCGAACGAATCGTCGTCGCGAGGGTGATCCCCGCCAACGGAGGCCGCATAGTCGGCGAGTTCGCGGAGCCGGCGCGGCCCGGATGCTTCAGCGAAGCCTGCGACCTGGGCCCAATCCGCGATCCGACGTGCTGCCGCTGCTCGCGCGGGAAACGGTTGATCCCGCTCAATCCATCGGGCCACCTCATTGAGCATCCAGACAATCTCCCGCCGAGTTGACGAGTTCTGCCGGCGGAGCGTGTCCATGAGGTGGAGACTTGACGCCGAAATGTCGTGCCTCTCGCCGGCAAGGCGGAGCAGCCAAAACCCATCTCGCACTCGGAGGTAACCCTGAGCCGTCGCTCCACGAACAAGTGGCCACACTGACTTCGGAAAGCCGAGTCTGCGTTCATCGTCCCACCGACTGCAGGCCGCAAAGGCCGTTGGGCCATGGAGTTCAGCAGCCGCCTCGAGTGTCTCGACGTAGGGAATTCGATCCTCGTCTGACACTCTTAGCTTGAAGCTCTCAACCAGCCGGACGGCGCGGTTGGCGATCGCCGCAGCCGAGGATCGGTTCGAACCTGCCAGTCGCACCATCATCCGCGCGTGTAGTCGAAGAAGCTTCGTCGAGTCGTCGTCAACTCCGGCTGCCGCCACCACGGCTCGGTTGTAGTAGTCCTGTGCCGTCCTTGGGTCTATCCGATCGACGGCGGCACAGGCGCCCAGGAGAAGCGTGGTTCGCTCTGTGGCGGGCATTTCGTGGTTGTCGGCGTAGTCGGCTGCCCGATCGGCCAGTTCGGTAGCCAAAGCCTCCAACGATGGCTTACGTGCCAGGCGTCGCGCCATCGCCAGCCAAATGTCGGGTGCTCGCCCTTTAACGCAGGGCTCGGCGGCATCCGCGATCTCCCGAAGCAACGGCTCTGCTTTGCCTTGTGCTCGCAGCAGGGCGTCGGTGATGGTCGACGACCAAATCGGAAACCTAACGTTCGATGTAGCCCACCGATGTTCCGCGTCGCGTCGGCGCAAGGCCAACTGCCTTCTGACGTCAGGAGCAATGCTTGCCACCCGGGTCCGTTTGGCAACGACACGAGCTCGGACCTTGTAAGCCGGGAGTACCTCACCGAATCGATCACGAAACTGGCGCCTCGTCGATTCGTCGCGGTCATAGCCGGTCGACGACGTCTCCTGTCTTGGTCGTAGGCGGTCGGGGAGCAAGTCGTCGACAGTTAGGTCTCGACCTTCCAGGGCGGCCTGGAGTGCCAGACGACGTAGAGAAAGGTCATGGCGCGCTAGGTCGTCCCAATCCGCCGGCGCGTGCTCGGTTAACGGCGGAGCCACCAGTTGTAGCAGAGCACTGACGACGGTTGAGTCCGCCCCAGACGCAGCTAGGAGTTCGGCAAAGTGCATACCCCACTGGTGAGTCTGGTCGGGTCCCTGATACCCCGGTTCGAATTCGATCGGTGCCCGGCGAAGTGCCTGCGTCACCCTGGGCGCGAGTGCCCGGACGCGGGTAGGTGACGGTCGCGTACCTTGATTCCAGAGCGCCGCAAAGAAGGCCGCCTCCGCCTTCGGCTGAAGCGTGTTGGAGCGTAGTTCGCGCAGCAGTTGCACTGCCGAACACGTCATAGCCACGGCGTTTGCCAATAACACAAGCGCAGAAAATCGGGCGTCCAGGGGGCCCCACTGGCCGAGCCATCGCAGCGCCGCGGACAGCCCTCCGGAGTTCCAGAAGTGGGCCTCGGCGCCGTTCGCGATGTCTGCCGCAGAGAGTCGCCAAACCGACCCTCTCTCCTTAGCGTGATGGCGAGATTCGATGAACCAGGCTCGCGCTCTTTCGAGGTGATCGATGGACAACTCGTGGTTGCGCTCTCGGGCGTACATCGCCGCAACGCGGAAATGGAGCGGACCTCGCCACGGCTCGTTGCTTTGCCGCATATAGATCTCAGCAACTCCTTGCGGATCACCATGGCGCATTGCCAGGTCGGCGCGATCTCTGATGACCGTCTCAACTGCAGACCCGGAGCGTGCGGCCTCGCCGGCGAGGACTGTCAAACGGAACGCGTCAGCCCGCGCGTCGAGGCCGAGCGCCGCACGGATCGCGAATGCCAGCCGTCGGCGATAAGCGTGAAGCCGAACGATCGGATCGGCGATCGCCGCCGGTTCGCCCCGCGTGATTGCTAGCTGCACCAACTGCACATGGTCGCCGCCCCGAAACAGGTGCTCCGCGACGACTTCCGCAGCTTCCGCCTGACTCTGTTCGCGGGCGAGGAAGTACCGCCCGAGGCGTTGATGAGCGTTCCGCTCGCCTTCGGCGCCCACAATCGCGCGAAGGTGTTGCTCGAAGTCTTCGTCTCGAAAGGCAATTCTGTGGCCGATGATTCGAATGCCTGGAGCCAACCCATGGCAGAAGCGCTGTGCTTCGGACATTGAAATCCCGGATGCTTCCGCGAACGTCGCCAGCGCGGCTGGCCGTGCCATTGCCACAAGATTGGCGATCAACTCGGTCGATCGGCTCGGATCACTCGTCTGCCTCACCCCGGCGCTAACGAGGTCGTCGAGAATCGCCCGTGGTGTGCGATTCGCCTCCGTTAGGACATCAGTAAGGGTACTGTCGGCGGCACGCGTCGGATCGAGCACGTAGAATTCGACGCGCGGATTGCCGCCGCTGGACTCGTGGAACGACTGGCACTCCTCATTGCTAGCATCTGGAAAACGCCGCCGGAGAAAGGTGGCGGACGCGATTGGATCGAACCCTTTGAGGCTCAGCGTGGGGATGTCGTCCGGTGCTGCCAAGCTCGGCACGCGGTGCGTCCGCGCGGTGACGACCAACCGTACGTTCTGGGGCACATTTAGATGCCAGATCTGCGGCATAAAGCTCTGCTCTCCGAACTCGGCAGCTGCCAGCGCCGCGTTATCCGCCGCATCGATTGCGATCACGAGAACGGCTTCGCCTGAAGGCATGCCATTTGCTGCCGCCTCGATTCTGTCCCGCAGAACGCGCCACAGCGATGCGCCGGGGGTCATGCGCTCGAGCAGCAGCGGCGTCCCACATCGAGTCGAGAGTTCATTGACCAGTTGAGTCGCGACCTGCTCGGGAAGATGTCGAGCATCGGCGGGGTCAAGGTAGGACCCAGCGCCAAAGCAATCGTACGGAATGACAATCGACCCGCTTGGCAGTGCAGACTCCAGCAGGGTCAGCGTCGTCGTCTTGCCGACGCCCGCATCGCCATGGACGACCAGTTGCCTGGTTGAGGAGCCCAGAACCGCCCGAGCCAGCTCGGCCACGTCTTCCGTAGGGATTGGGTTCATTAGGCCCTCGAACCGAGTCGGAACGGGGAGGAGACTCTGTGGGCTGTCGAGCCCGAAGAGCGCGAGGACGGAGTTGGCCGTGAGGCCCTGCGATCCTTCGGCCTCGGGCAACCCTTCTTTCTGAATTCGTCGATAAAGCTTGTTCGTGGCGGATTCTGGATCCCCGGGGAAATGCTTCCTCACGTTCAATGCCAGTTGCACCTGCTGAATGAGTCTCGAACCGGCGCCGCACCCGCTCAAATCAAGAAGTCCGATAAAGTCGGCAAACCCCGCGTCGTCGAGACCAGCTGCAATCCGTAGCCGCTCGATCTCGCGCGCTGATCTGTTGTCCAGCGATACAGTCCATGCGCCACGTCGCCGGCTGCGCGTCCCTGCAGCACGCTGCGCGGCTGCCAGGGCATTCAGCAGCCTGTCGGATGCCGATTGGTTGCTGACGAGCCGCAGCTTGACCTTCTTCATAGCCCCCGCATGTCCAGACGCCCGTCTAAGAGCCGAGTACAGCTGACTGAGCCGAACGATTACGCTCGCGCCGCCCCGGCGGCTGGCCTTACACAGCCTGGCAGCTGTCCACTGACGGTCCGGGTGCCGCGTCGAATACTTGAGCTGCGATACAACAACTTGCTCGGCTGTAGCAAGCTCGCGTCCTCCGTAGTACTCAACGACGTCTGCTCCCAAAAGCAGGTCTGCAGATTCAGAGACAGGTTCGCTCGGCGAGAACCCCTCTATCCGCACCAGCTGAAGGCGTGACGATTCGTCGAGTAGCGCCAAAGCGCGCTGGGTGGCCCACAGGTAATGGAACTCATCGCCAGCCGACGACTCGCGTGCACCAGACTGCGAATCAGGCGAACCTCGCCTTCGCCGCCGGTTCTCGTGCGAACTGGCGGCTAGGGGATCGTGTCGGACCTGGTTCCGTGACTCTTTATTTGAACGTGGTGCTGCCAATGGTGCTGCCTACAGAGTGGATTTCGGCGGTACGTCTCGGATCACCGTGGATACCTAGTGTCGACAATCGTATTCACGGCACACCTCGGCGGTCTTCGGTGACACACAATGGACGTCGCGAAAGTCAACTTTTGAACCGATGATCCTCGCTCATCAGGTAACGTGCCCTCACTATGGACGCCGCCTACGAGGCGTATCGAAACGAACTCACTACGGCACTAGCCCGGTACCAAGTACAACTCGTGCCGTTCGGGTCCGACGGCGCTGACGGAGGGGTGCGGTTTGATTTCGAACTCGGCCCGGTGCTGGTCCGTGGGTCACTCTGGAGGAATCTGACCCTCGATATCGCGGCTGAAGATGTCCGAACCGGACCACTGGTGCAGGCGATCCATCGGCTTATCGATCTTGCGGGGATGCAGGAGGTCCTCGCCTCGGCTCTGCACCAGTTTGAAATCTACGCCGAGGGCGATAC
>Ga0070706_100006097_pt1 | contig 11398 bp, 6 predicted proteins | sample KBSK5501metaG_FD_65476 | JGI IMG/M metagenome (GOLD analysis project Ga0070706, IMG submission 65476) | Corn, switchgrass and miscanthus rhizosphere microbial communities from Kellogg Biological Station, Michigan, USA - KBS K5-50-1 metaG | ecosystem: Host-associated > Plants > Roots >...
AGCGCCGCACGGCTTCAGGTATGACGGGTGGTCTGCTGCTCGTCTTCATCGTGCTGGACATGCTCCATCGGGTCATCCCTGGCACCGAGTGGCTGTCGCGCCTCTCGCCCGTCTACTACTACAATCTGAGCAAACCGCTCATTCCGTCCTATGGCACCAATCCGGGCGCGCTGCTGGTGCTGCTGGCCTTGAGTATCCTCTTGAGCGGAGCGGCGGTGTGGCTCTTCGTGCGGCGCGATATCGGCAGGACAGTGGCGCTGCCAGGCTTCCTGCGCCTGCCCGAGCGTGCCGTGCGGCCTGAGCGTGCGCTGCCGGCGAACGCCTGGTCGCTGCGCTCGATCTACGCGCGCAGCCTGGCGACGATTGCGGTCCCCACCTTCTGGTGGACGGTCGCCATCGCCGGATTTGCCGCCTGGTTTGTCGTCATCGTCGTGCAGACGGAGAAACAACTCAAGGACCTCTACCAGGGCTCGCCGTTCCTCAAAGACCTGATTACCAAGGTCGGCGGCGGCGATATCACCACCAACGCCTCGCTCCTGAGCTTCCTCTTCGTCTTCTTGCCACTGCTGTTGATGGCCTTTGCCGTCACCCAGGCAAGCCGCTGGGCCGCCGATGAAGAAGACGGCCTGCAGGAGCTGGTGCTCTCCACGCCCCAGCCGCGCCTGACGGTCTTGCTGGCGCGCTTTGGCGCGCTCGCCACCGCGACGGTTATCATTTGCGTGATGACACTGGCGCTAACGGGACTGACCGCGGCAGTCACCGGCCTGGCGCTCGACGGGGGCAATCTGGCCGCGGCCTCGCTGTCCATGATCCCTCTGGGGCTGCTGATGGCGGCGCTGGGCTACCTGTTCTCCGGCTGGCTGCGCACGGCGATAGACACCGGTCTCTTGAGCTTCCTGCTGGTGATCTGGTTCTTCATCACCTTTGTGGGACCAGAGCTGAGCTTACCGAGTGCGACGCTGCGGCTCTCCGCCTTCTACTACTATGGCACGCCGCTGGTGCATGGCCTGCCGATAGGGGATACCCTGCTCGTCGTGGCGGTCGCGGTAGTGGCCTTGGTGCTGGCGGCAGCGCGCTTCGTCCGCAAGGACATTGGGCGCTAGCCCACGTCATCGTCGCGTACATCGTCGCGGAGGTCTCCCCCTCCGGCGTGTCTTTGCCGGTCAGGAGGCGACCTCTGCGCGCCGAGGGCAGCGAGGCGAAGTCCATCCCACATTCCGCAAGGCGACATGCTGGTCCTCGAATAGGTTCGAGAGCACTGGATGCCCACCTTCGCTAGGCGCTTGCCTCCAGCCCTGGAGCTGCCAGCGCGTGAGTACATGACCACCTTTCGGAGCGGGTTGCCAGGCCTCCGCGCTTTCCGGCGGGAGACCGCACCCGTGCACCTCGCCTGCCATGCTGCGTCGGACGGTGGCACGCGGGATCCCATATCAATCCAGGCCTCGTGCGAAAATACCCAAATCTACGGCAAGCGCATGTGCGGAATGCGGGCGATTGACGTAGGAATTGGCGCCGTGACTTCGCGGTGCGTACAATTCTAGGCCTGCGGTTTACGAACTCACTTCGGTTGGTTCATGTCAGTACATATCTGTCCAAAGACCCTTTGATTTCGGACTTTGTAACCCCGCATCGTTCAGTCTCGTCCAAATCGGACCAGTCGTGTTGGCGTAGTGGTTGGCGTAACGTTCAGCCCTGGTGAGCCGAGCAACGTGCGGTTTACAAAGTCGGTTCCTGTGGTTCGTCTTCGTTCGCTGAGGTCTGCGAACGCCCAATAACAGCGGCGATCGACCATGCGCTTGTTCGTCCTTGGTCGTCACTGGCCGCGAGCGCTGGGGTCAGAATCGGGGTCAGCTGATGATGCTTTACCAGCGATTTTGGAGACTGCCTGGACCCGTTCGCCGGCATTCAGCCACGTTCGCGAGCCTGCTGCAATCCTGGGTTTGTGGCTCTATACTAGTCGAGTCTGCTCGCCTGTGTTCGCGCAAATTGGCATCATATTTGGCATCATCTGGCAGCGATGCCAGACCAGGCACCGCCGATGGTCAGAACTATCGCTGGGTCATGATACACATCCAGTGCATGTCGGGCCAGCGCCACCGGAGATACGCCGACTAATGGCGCTGGACAGCGCACCAGGCGGACGAGCGGCTGCTACAGCTCAGCCGCGCGGCGATCTGCTCGTAGGTCCAGCCGCCAGCATACAGCTTGAATGCTTCCGCCGCGCGGAGCACCGCCTACATCATGCGCGTTACAAGAGACGTGCCACCTGAGCCGCCGAGGCCCAAGATGCCATGGAGACGACCTTGTTCGTACAGATCGAGCACGATAGCAGTAGCACCCACTGCCATAGTTGCCATTGCACGTCCACGGTCTCCTGCCTGCGCCAGCTCGTTGAGGTCCGCACCCACTGCCTGTGCCACCGTGTTCCGCGTGATGCTGGGTCGTGCAAGCAGCCTGCCTAACACGCCAGCATTGATGAAGATCACACGACAGCCCCTCGCCTGAACACGCTGACGTACCTAATAGGGAGTTGTGCTAGTGCTCAGTTCAGAGCAGGCTTGAATCCGATTGCATGCTTGTGGGCACAGAGAAGGCTCGAACGCCTGAGCTCTCCTCCTCCGGTCCTCCCCCAACACCACCCTGAACAACACTCTCGACAACACTTTAGTGTCTCGACGGGCCTCGCCTCCTGAAGCTTTACTGCTGGTACAGCGAGCTCTTGATGACCCACTGCGACGCAGATCACCTGTCCGATTAGGCCGAGCAGGTGGTGAGCACGTCAGCCACGACCGGACGGTGGTCTCGCGGAAGAGCACAAACGTTCGGCCAGAAGAGAGGACTGCGCATGAGCACCACGGTGACGACGGAACGGATGGCGCAAACCTCGCCGCGTTTGCAGGCCAGGATGGCTGGCCTGGTTGCCTGGATCACGACTTCGGCAGGCTTCTCGCTGATTGTCCTCGGCAACCTCGTTGTCAACGACAACGCCGCGGCGACGGCACACAACATCCTGGCGAACGAGCTCTTGTACCGGTTGGCGGTCGTCGGAGATGTCATCTCGCAACTGTATATCGTGTACACGTTCCTCCTCTACAAGCTGTTCAGGCCGGTGAACCGGAACCTCGCTGTGGTTGGGGCGCTCTTCAGCATGGTCGGCATCGCCGTCGGGGCGCTGATCCCCCTCTTCGAGCTCGCCGCCCTGGTGGTCCTGAAGGAGGCGCACTCGCTCAGCGGATTCGGCCCGGAGCAGGTGCAGGCGACCGCGCTCGTGTTGCTCAAGGTGCGCGCTCAGGCCTACGCCGTCAGCCTGGTGCTATTCGGCACCTATAACGTGCTGACCGGCTACCTGATTGTCCGGTCGACCTTCCTGCCGCGCATCCTCGGGGCGCTGCTGGCCATCGCCGGCGTTGGCTACCTGATCAACACGTTCACGACCTTCCTGGCGCCTGACTTCGCGGCCCATCTGTCCCCCTGGATTATGATCCCCGGCGGGTCTGAACTCCTGCTTGCCGCGTGGCTCGTGGTGGTTGGTGTGAACGAGCAGCGTTGGAAGGAGCAGGCCAGCGCTGCAGGGGTGTCCGTCCGCGCATGACCGCCACCCGCCGCCTTCGTCAGAGACAGGCCCCTGTGGTCCACCTGATATGCTTCAACCGTGTTCAGCACGCCGACTACTCAGTTCAACAGGAACAGGACAACGGACGGGTGCGCGAGAGCCGCACCCCATGCCGACGCTAAGAGGCTTGCCCCACCTGTCAAGTTCGAAGTGGACTGAGTATGAGTCCTAGTGGCTCGGAAAGGCCAGTGACTTGCGGTGCAGCAGATCCGGTATGCCCAGCAAGCGATTGAGCCAGACGCAGAGCGTATGCGCGGTCAGTTTGGTGTAGAGGCGCGCTGCCAAACCCCAGAAGGTATGGGCATGATTGGTCTCGACATGGAACTGCAAGGCCAATTGACTGTTGACCACTTCGATCACTTGGCGCAGATGCGCGTGCAGATGGCAATAGGCCGCCGAGGGCTGGGGCGTCTGATTGCGACGCGGCACGGTGAGCAAGCGGATGTCGTGCTGACGGTGCAGCTCCTGGGCGAGCGGTCGGCTGATGTAGCCCTTGTCGGCCAGTACAAGCAGGTGGGGCCCCATCTGTGCCGCCAGCAGCTCGGCCCCGACCTCGCGGTCGGTCAGGTTGGCCGGCGCCAACTCGAAATCGCGGATGAGCCCGACCTGCGTGATGAGCAGGTGCAGCTTGAAGCCGAAGATCGCCTGCTTCTTCGAGCAGCAGTGCCCGAAGCTGGCCCCGGCGGCCTTCCAATCGGTGGTGGCTTGCGGCACGTAGTAGAACTGCACGACCGGGATGGGCAGGCTGTCGATGACGCACTGCGGGTCCTGGGCGACGTCGAGCACGTCGACAACGGCTTGGCGCAGCAGGTTGATCGTTGGCGCCAGGGCGCGCCGGCGGCGGTTGAAGCGCGTGCGCTCGGGCTGACGCGGGAACAGGTCGCGGTGCTCGCGCCAGCGACTGAGCAAGACCGTTTCCTGGTCCCAGCCGCAGCATTCGCCGACGATGGCCATCGTAATCAACTCGGCGTCCGTACAGACCGGGGACGGGCCTGGGCGCACCAGCACCGGGTCGAGCGCCGCGCACAGCTCGCTGATCAGCACGTACATCCAGGTGCACAAGTCCTCGAAATCACGTATCATCGCAAGCACCTCAGTTGGCATAGGGGATGGAGAGATTGTTCCGTTGTAACCAACCGGGGGCTTCTTGTCAATGCATCGAACTAGCACAACTCCCGAGAATAGTACTCAATATCCTTCATATCCATAGCACCAAGCAGCACAAAACTTGCCATGGGGCGCTTCTCAAGTGGCGGTCGCTTATATTGGCTGCGCTCTCCCCGATGATCGTGTACTCTGCAACTACCTCGGATGGTGGCGCTGGAGGCACGGAACCGATAGGTCGAGCCTCCTGTCACACCGGTCGGAGAATCTCCCTGATTTACTCTGCTTGCTAGGTCAGGTATACACCCGCTGGCCAATGGTCATGGTTGCGCTGACGCAGTGTAAAGTGTCTCCTCGTTCGAGTGCTAGAGATGCTGATCGCGATGAGCTTCATCGCCACGTTCACCCAGCGGTTCCCTGGCGTGAGGCGCAGCAGCCGCAGAGGAGGGCATTCTGATGGCAACAGAACCGCAAGAGGAGCACAGAACTTGGAGGCAGCAAGTCTAGCACTGCTGGGCCGGTCCGAGCTGCCATGACGATTCACCTCTGCCTCAGGCTAGGACAATGTAACCCGCTGCTTGCAGTGTGCTGGCGTGCCTGCTACACTATGGTTACTGCTGTCTTGCCCGAAGGAACGCGCCCTCTCTGTTACCACGTATCACAGCGCGCTTGGCACCGGCCACGTTGTACATGCCCGCAAATTCTTACCTGCGACGCGAGAGAGTATCGAAGAAGCCTCAAGTTAGGCGCGTCAAGCAGTAGAGGCGGTTCCGAAACACTATACCCATAGAGGGCGTTGCGTAACTCCCCAGCGTATGGAAACCGCTCACCAACATAGCCCCGGCAGGCAGGTCTCCGACGACAGCATGACCGGACCTGGTAAACTAGCGAGGGCGGAAGTGGTCGAGAGCGCAGGCGCAGGAGGTGTGCCCATGTCGGCAGTGACGCAGGCCCAACTCGCCTTGTTGGATGCACGGCTTGCCGACTATCTCAAGTGGCAGCCCGAGTTTGCCACCCTCGTGGATCGCCTGCTGGCCATCGCTGGCGTGCATGTCGTGCCGCCTGGCATGCCCGATCCACACCTGGAGCAGCTGCTAGGACAGGGACAGTTGTGGGAGGGCTCCGCCAAGCTCGTCCCCGGCACCCGCGGTCGGTGTCACGAAAATACCGCGCGTCTCTGCCAGCGCAACCCCGCACGGTTCTGCGTGGTGACGGGCTACGCGCTCTCTGCGGACAGCCTGTGGCGCCAGCACTCGTGGGGGTACGACACGGCTCCCCGCAGCCGGCGGCGCACCGTGGAAACGACGGAGCGGCGCCTGCGATACTACGGCGTCCTGCTGAGCGCGGCCGAGGCGGAAGCATTCGCCTGGTGCAACGCCTAAGGGGGACACTGCCCCATCTTCTGGGTTATGCAATGCCCTCCCATAGCAAATGGAGTATGAGCGAACAGGTGACGAGGAAACCAAGCGGACAGCGTACGCTTATGCACCGCACCACGACGCGCTTGCGGCCACAAATCCCTCCGCGCCACAGCGAGAGCCGCTGAGGATCACGTGCGTCGATCACGTCGGCAATAGATTGCGCTTCAGAGCGGCCATGTCCTCCCGCGGCGGAGTGCGATAGTCTCCCAGCCCCGGCAGGCCGCCCCAGCGGCAGCACAGGCGCAGGTAGCTGACGAACGTGGTCGTGTGCGGCTCGTCTGCCAGCGGCGCGTCGGCGGCCCGACACGGGACAATGATCTGGTACGGCGCACCGCCGCTGATGCCATATTTGTGGAGGGGGTCAGCGCTCATGAGGAGACTCGGTGGATACTCCGGCGCCTCGCCGTACATCGCCTCCCACTCCTCTTGGCGCTTCGTCAAGTCTTCATTCGTCAATTGGAGCTCTACCGAATACACCTGCAGGGGTTCCAGCCAGGTCCCGAGCGAACACATCTGGCGCAGGAATCCTGGATGGGCCTGCGCAAAGCGCCACAGCTCCTCCTGTGTGTGCGCGGGGTAGCGTGGATGGGTCGCGATGAACTCCTGGCATGCCGCCTCGAAGCCTGACCAACTCACCTCACTCTCGCGCCACTGCTGCTCGACGATCGCATCGGAGTACCCCGGGTGCGCCTCCCAGAACTGCCTGAGCCCGTCACGCCAAGGTGGGAGCGGCCAATGCAGCGGCGGGACGCCCACGAAATCGACTGCACCGATCGTCTCATACCAGGCGCGGATGGAGAGCGGAATCCCGTCCGCCAGCCGCTCAAGCTCGGCGAGCTGCTCCTGCACGTCTGGCCCCGGCGCAGTGAAGGGCGGCGGAGGAGGGTTCTTCACGGACGTTTGCTCATCTGGTTTGAGCCAGTCGAGGCCGAACTTGTAGCCCAGTCGTTGCAGGCGTGGAATCAGCGCTTCGAGGTTGGCACGGACGCGCCGCATGGTCTCGCGGGCCACGGCCAGCGCGTCAGCATGCAGCGGCTCCTCGCGCACCTGCTCACCGAGTGCCATCAGGTCGGCCCACACCTGCTCGTACTCGCCGGCCAGGTAGCGCGCCAAATAGGTCGTCCTCTCCGCCATCGCCCGGTCCCTTTCCTGTGTCCCACAGCGGTCACGCCGCTGTGGACGCCGAGTCTTCACTGCCCATCCGCATGGGCAAAGGGCAGACCCGGCGGAGGCAGATCAGCAGCACGGCCATCGTGAAGAAACCATGGTAGACCCTGCTGAGGTGTTCCCAGCGAATGAGGAGGCGCCGGAAGTTGCCCAGCCACGCGAAGCTGCGCTCAACTTTGTAGCGTTGCCGATACTCGTCCTTGTGCGCCACTACCGGACGCCCCCGCCTGGCCTTCCACTTCGCCGGGCGGCGCTTGGGTGGAATGCACATGCGGATGCCGCGGCGCCGTAGGGCACGACGAAACCCGCCACTATCATATCCGCGATCCGCCACCAGCTGCTCGGGCCGCTGTCTGGGACGCCCCCGTGGACGAGCAACCGAGACCGTATCCAGAGTCCGCTCAGCCAGTCTGACTTCGGCGATCTGCGCGCTGTCCAAGTGAAAGCCCAGCGGGAGACCATGCCCGTCGATCACGAGCATCCACTTGGTGCCCTTCCCCTTCTTGGTGAGCCCGACCTTGTCGCCGCCTTTCTTGGCAGGCGCGAACGAGCCGTCCAAGAAGGCCATGGTCCAATCGAGCTTGCCCTGCACGTCAAGGGCAGCGAGCGCTGCCCGCCAGATGCGCTCCCAGATGCCGGCCTCTCCCCACCACTTCAGCCGTCGCCAGACCGTTGTCGGCGCACCATACTCGCGCGGCAGGTCCTGCCAGCGGCAGCCAGTGATGAGCACATACAGGATACCCTCGATAGTGCGGCGGTCGTCCGCGCGTGGACGACCCGTGCGGGCGGGGGATGGTAACAGCGGCTGGATAAACGCCCATTGCATGTCAGTGAGATGAATCCTGTCCATGCGGGCATGCTATGTCATCCCGCTAGAGTTTCGGAACCGCCTCTACTTCACTCCGTGCGCAACGCCAAACACGCTCTCAATAGTGAGGGGCTATACCATGTCCGATTCCGCTACTTAATTTGTGCCTCGGAATCGGTTCCACGAGAGGTGCCGTCAAGTTCAGAGAAGTTCATTGTCAACACCTCCGACTGTCGAACTGCCACACGCGTTGGGGTCAAAATAGGGGTCAAATTGGCGTCAGGGGATCGCGAGGTGCGAGTCGCCCTGGCGTCGACAGCGCTGTGAGAGCCGAAAATATCAGTTCTTGTGTGGTGGGGCGGGCGGGACTCGAACCCGCACTCGGGGATCCCCGAAGCGGATTTTAAGTCCGCTGCGTCTGCCATTTCGCCACCGCCCCCAAATCGCGTGTCGCCCTCACGATAGCACACACGCGGGCAGTGGGCCAGCCACTCGCCGCACACGCTCGCCGCCTCCGCACACCCCCTCGGCTCGTCGGATTATGAGTGGACGGTTCGCCTTGCGCCCTCACCACAATAAGAAAGCCTGGAGGCAGCATCCCCTCGCCTGCCTGTTTGTCCACGTTCATGCTCGTGCATCGATGCCGATTTCTAGGCGCTTTAGATCGTCGTGTGCCCGTCTTTGTGTGTTTGCAGTCGCTTGGGTTGGCGTAGTGGTTGGCGTAATTGGTAGCACCACTATGCATGGGTAGTCTCATGGCCGACACGTACTAGCCGCCTTGCTCCTCAACGCGGGCCTGGACGGCATCAGCTTCGACGTCGCGGCCAAGGGCACGGAGCGAGCGAGCCTTTGCCCGCCACACATCGGCATCATTGGGGTTGACGGCGAGGGACTGGTCGAAGGCGGTGAGGGCGTCATCGTGGCGATCAAGGCCAGCAAGGGCGCGCCCGCAGGAGAACCAGTCGAGGGAGTCGGTAGGTTCGATAGCGAGGGCACGCTCGTACGCGGCGTGCGCCTCGTCAAGGTTGCCGAGGACACGTTGTACGTCGCCCAGGATAGTCGTCCATCCACGAATGGAAGTCTCGTCGAGCGAAGTGGCACGCTGGATGGCCGCGAGGGCGTCGTCATAGCGGTGAAGGTTCTCGTAGAGCACATCGGCCTTGTTACGCCAGATGACAGGATTATTCGGGTCTCGGGTCGCGGCCTGATCGTAGGCAGTCAATACCTCGTCGTAGCGATGCAGCGCAGTCAGAGAGTTACCCTTGCCGTTCCAGTCCCGTGCATCCGTCGCGTCGAAGTTGAGTTCAAAGGCGGCCAGCGCCTCAGCGGATTTGCCGAGGGCGAGCAAGAGGCTGGCTTTACTGAAAGAGGCTGCGTTGGAGTGTGGATCGGCGCGCAGCGCCACGCCCGCGGCCAGCGCCTCCTCCAAGCGCCCCAGCCGGAGGAGGGCGAGGCCGCGGTTGTAAAGCATGTCGGCATCGTTGGGACGCAGGGCGAGCGCACGGTCGTAGGCGGCCAGCGCCTCGCTGTAGGCGACCTCGTCGTAGAACACACTGCCAAGGTCGAAGAGGGCGGGGGCGTCGCCGAGGGTCGAGAGGGTGCGCAGGAGGGCACGGCGCTCCTCGGAAAGCTGGAGGGCGGCGGAGGAGCCCGCAGGTGGCCGGGGATCAGCGTAGCAGGTGACGATAGCGTCGAAGTAGGCATCCTTACGCATGACGAGCGCCAAGCCATCGGCGTCGGAGGCGGACTCGGAGGCGGAGGCCAGCCGGACGAACTCGGTGTCCACGAGCACCTGGCGGGCCGAGCGCCAAGCGCGCCCATCGTCGCGCAGGGATATCTCATGAAAGACGCCCGCGCAGACGGCCCGGACACGTTGCTCGGTGTGTTCGGCGATGCCGGAGCGCACGAGGAGCTTCATCGCGCAGAGGATGGAGACGGCGGCGGGGAGGTCGCGCTGCAGAGTGCCGTACTGCTCCCGCTTCTCACGGAAGCCGAGCACGAGCGAGCCGAGTGTGCCATTCCAGTCTCCCGTGTGGGCAGAGCCGGCGCTGGCGAACTCGGCGATGATGTGGGCGGCGGTGGGGTCGTCAGCGCGGTCGGGGAAGGTCGGGAGGCGGATCGGCAACAAAATCCCTTCGAGCCAGGGCAGAGTGGTATGGAAGCGGCGCTCACTGTCGGGGTCGGTGCGGCAGGTGGCGACGATGGCGAGGTGGCGCGCGTGCTGCTTGGCGCGGCGGTAGAGGGCCTGGAGCGTGGAGGCGACGGGGTTAGCAATGGGGGCCAGCGTCCGTCCGGCGACATCGACGGAGGGGCTAGTGGAGGCGAACTTGGGGAGATCGTCGAGGAAGAGGATGAGGTCGCGGTCGCGGAAGGCGGCGACGGGCGGGATGGCATTGGGGTCGGTGTTGGCCTCCGACCAGACCAGCACCGACCAGTTGGGCAGCGCGCGCCTGAGGGCCTCGAAGGCGAGCCGGGTCTTGCCGGCGTTGGGCGCGCCGAGGATGAGGACGCCGAGCTGTGGGAAGTCGGGATCGGCTGCGCGGGCATGCAGGGTGTTCATCGCGCGGACGAGCGCATCGGCGACGGGGTCCTCGATGTAGCGGAAGGTGGCAGCGGCGGTGTCGCCCATGTTGAGCGTGACAGGATCGAGCTCGCCGGCGAAGATGAAGTCGGCAGAGATGGCGGTGATGGCCCCGATGACGCGCTCAGTGCCGGTATCAACCACCTCGATCACGCGCTCAGTGCCGCTCTTCACGGCCCGGCCGAGCGCCGTATCCCGCTCCTCGGCGGCTTGGGCATGCTCCTGTGCCTCCAAGCGGCCAGCTTCGACGGAACGTGTGGTCTCGCCGGTCTGAGCTAGCCCCTGGGCAGTGTCCGCCTTTACACCGGCGAGGATTTCAGTTGTCGGAGCGAGGGCTTGCTTGAATCCTTCGCGCGCAGTGGCGACCTTCTCGACCGCAGCCTCGGCTTGGGCGGCTTTCTTGATGTGCCAGGCCTTGAAGGTGAGCCAGAGGGAGAGGGCGACGAGATAGAGGACGAGGGCGCCGAGGCACACCTGGACAAGCAGTGGCTGTCGGCGGACCCACTCGAGGACGCCTGGTAGTGCGTCCAACAGGGGCGGGGCAGCATTCTGGCCGAGGTGCTGGGCCACTCCAAGGGCCAGATAGCCTAGGAAGGCAAGCCACAGAGCAGAAAGCGTCCGGGCCAGGGCCAGGGCGAGCGAGGATCGTCGGCGACGCTGAGCCGGCGGAGCCGCGGGCAGGGGTGGAGCTTGCGTTTGCACGT
>Ga0070706_100006099_pt1 | contig 11397 bp, 15 predicted proteins | sample KBSK5501metaG_FD_65476 | JGI IMG/M metagenome (GOLD analysis project Ga0070706, IMG submission 65476) | Corn, switchgrass and miscanthus rhizosphere microbial communities from Kellogg Biological Station, Michigan, USA - KBS K5-50-1 metaG | ecosystem: Host-associated > Plants > Roots >...
GCTCTGGTCGGGCTCCGTGGACATGGGGCCCGTCGGGGGAGTCGGTTTCGGCGGCATGGATTGTTCGCACACGACGAGCGCCGCCGCGACATCATCGGCGGTCTTCCCTTTCTGTACCCATCGCTCCGTCGCGCATCCGGCCATCAGGATCGTGGCACACATGATTGTGTACCGTGCCATCACCATTTCCATGGCCATGCCTTGATGGGGGCTGAAACCGGTTTAAGGGAGCAGGTCAGTAGTTGGAAGGAGCGTCCTGTCCTAAGAGTCTTTTTCATACCCGAGCTTGATCGTCCTGTAACACTCACATGCACTGGTTTCCAGTCCATCCCTGCTGACGACGCTGATTATCCCCCGCGTGTAGCGAATGAACCCCTTCTGCTTGAGCGATGACGCTGCCCCATTGACCCCTGCCCGGCGAATCCCCAGCATCTTGGCGAGAAACTCTTGCGTGAGAATAAATTCTGTCCCGTCCACGCGATCCTGCGTCATCAGCAGCCAGCGTGCGCATCGCTGCTCAATCGTATGGAGATGATTACAGGCACCCGCCACCGCCATTTGAATCAGCAACCCCTCAAAAAAGCGCTTCAACGCAGTAGCCAGTGCTCCTCCTCGATCCACCTCTTTTTGAAACGCGTTGACCTTCATTCTCACGCCATCTCCTGGGACCTGGCAGATGATGTGAAAGAGCGTTGTGGGGCTTCCCAGATAGGAAGAGATTCCCACCATACCCTCACTGCCAACGAGCGCCACTTCGACGGATTCCCTGCCCGACAGCCGCACGAGCATGGACATAACGCCGCAAAAGGGGAAATAGACATATTGGGCCGCCCCGCCAGGTACAGCGAACTCGTACTTGAAGGGAAGCTTGACAGGCTCCAGGTCATGCCTCAGCCGGTCGAAGTCTTTCGCTGAGAGCGCAGCGAGCAGCCGGTTGGCGATCGGAACGGAAGCAGTCTGTGATGCAGCCATAGGCACACCTCACCAGTGGCGGCAACGGGCCGATCTCGATCAGCACCGGAACCGCGAACTACCACGTTATCCGTGTAAGCCAATTGGCCTGTTGGTAGGAGGAATGCGACTTGGCCGCCCACCCAAGAGGGGTCCGGGGGGGAAAGTGGCGAGGACCCGCCAGCGAGTCAACAAAGCCATGATACACGCAATGGACCCAGTTAGCAAGGAAAACCTTAAAAAATAACCACTTAACGATATGTACGATAACGGACTCAGAGACAGATCGCCGTGTCGGCGGCAGATGACATGAGAAAAATAATCCTTGCATAAGAGTCGCAACCTTACCAAAAATAGCCCTCAAAGAGCCGAGCTGTGTGGTCCAATTGGGTGGATTGTGATGCACGCTCTATGACGGCTGGCAGTTCTCAATCACGAAACATCGCATTACATTCAGAAGCATCCTTGGGAGAGAGGAGGGGCTTATGAAGAAAGCTCAGCGGACATCTCTATTCATACCGATGGTCATCTGGACGCTGGTAGTGACCACCCTCCCGATAGCGTGGGTCCCGCAAGAAGGCATGGCCATGCTGGCTCCCGCAACACCGGCGGAAGCGGGCTCTGGTTCGGATCGGGCTCAAGATCTGCAGAGCGTCCAGCGGGTGCTGGAGAATAAGCTCGTCCAGCAGCGGTTGGCGGACCTCGGGCTCACGCCGGAGGAGGTCAACGCCAAGCTGGATCGCCTCTCGGACGCCCAATTGCATCAAATGGCCGCCCAGCTGGATGCCTTGATGCCCGGAGGGCAAATGAGTCTACTCTTGACCCTCCTGCTCGTGCTTGTCATCATCCTCCTCATCGTGATTCTAATTTGAAGGGTGGCAAACATACGGAGGAAAGACCATGAAGATGATGCTGCGAACTGCGGTGTTCACACCAGTGATGATTTGGACGTTGGTGGTCACGACCTTCGTGATAGGGTGGTTCCCGCCTGAGGGAAGCGCGATGCTGGCCCCTGCGACTTCTGCGACCGTCTCCGATCCGGGTCGCGCTGAAGATCTTCAGAGCATCCAGCGCGTGCTGGAGAACAAGCTCGTCCAGCAGCGGTTGGAGGATCTCGGACTCACGCCTGAGGAGGTCACCGCCAAGCTGGACCGCCTCTCGGACGCCCAATTGCATCAAATGGCTTCCCAGTTGGATGCCCTGATGCCAGGAGGTGAGCTAGGTATCATCATTGCGCTGTTGGTGATTGCCATCCTCGTCGTCGTTTTCATCTACCTGTTGAATCACCGCATCGAAATCAAGAAGAATGAGTAGAACAGCCTCGATGCGTAAACTCGGCCGGATACGAAGACAATTAGCGGTGGTGGCATGCGCCCTGGGGTTCGGCTGGCTCCTGTTCGGCTGTGCCGTGCATCTTGATGCTCCCGCTCAGGGGAGTTTGGGCAAAGCCCAAGCGCACCGTCTGGCCTCGGTCCCCTTTTTCCCGGATGATACGGATCAATGTGGTCCGGCGACCCTGGCCAGCGTCCTGACCTACTGGGGAGTCCCGAGTGACCCGATGACTCTGAAAAAGCAAATCTATTCGGCCCGACTCAGCGGAACCCTGCCGATTGACCTGCTCTTAGCCGCTCAGGCGCATGGTCTGAGGGCCGAGAGCTACAAGGGCAGTCTCGACAATGTGCGATCCGAGCTGGAAGCCGGCCATCCGCTGGTGGCGTTCCTGAACTTGGGTTATGAGTTCTTTCCGCAAGGCCATTACGTGGTCATCACAGGGTACGATGATCAGCGGCAGGGAGTGTATGTCCATTCCGGCTTGGAGCGAGACGAATTTCTGTCGTACCAGAGTTTCCTGCGGAGTTGGGAGAAAACCGGGCGATGGACCTTGCGAGTTTTGCCACAGGAGAGCCAGGGAAAAGCTCACACATGATCAGACAGTGGCGGTCTCTGAGGAAGGAGGCAATGCTGCTGGTGCTCCTGCTGGGAACGCTGCAGGCCTGTTCGGGCTTCCCTCGCATCGTGGTGCTGCATGATCCCTTGACGCCGCAGGAGCACGTCACGCTGGGGGAATCCTATCAGGCCCAGAACAATACGGAGCTCGCGGTGCGAGAGTTTCAAGCCGCGCTGCGCCAACAGAGTGACTACGGCCCGGCTCTTATCGCCCTGGGCAATCTCTCGTTCGAGGCTGGGGCCCTGCAGGAGGCGGAGGATTATTACCGCCGGGCTTTAGACGCTGTCCCCCGCCAGCCAGCAGCCAGCAACAATCTTGCCATGGTCTATCTGACACGAGGTGATCGGCTCGACGAGGCCGAGCGGCTGGCCAAAGACGCCTTAGCGCAGGGAGACGCCCTCAGGCCCTACGTGCTGGATACCCTGGCCAAGATCTACATGCGACAGGAACGCTACCAGGAGGCAAGGACCGCCCTCGAAGAAGCGGTGACGGCGGCCCCATCGGAGAACAAGCTCCTCCATGAACGGCTGGCCCAATCGCAACGAGAGCTGGCGGTGGCGTTCCCGGCCTCTACCAAACCATAGCCCCCACTACCCTGTCTCCAAAGCCACATATCCCACTCTATCCTCTAGCGCAGACTCTGGACCGGGTTTCGGCAGTGGCAGGTCACACCTTACTCTCCCCTAGACTAGCCTCTGATTACAGGCAGGCATATATTCTCGAAGTAGTTGCTGCTCGCGTTTAATGGAATCGTCGGTTACTTCAGCTCGAAAGTGAGTCGGAGAGTTCGTGCTAATGGAAGGGATATCGCCGTCAAGATGATCGAGTAAACGCTGTCGAATATCCCCGCGTCCGATATAAATCCACTTCCGAGCATTGTAGATTGCATACACACCTGTCTGGCCGATATTGAAGGATTCAATGGCTTCTCGATTGAACGACCACGCCTTATCATTATCAAAAGACATCGCATGCCCCCTTTCTGCTAGAGACTCGCACTTCCAATGCCGCCTTTTGCCGTCTTATTCTGCTCCACCTTGAGCCTCGACAACTCGCCGACCTTCTGGATAGACAATTGGCCGACACGCTGACGATAGGCATACAGCGCATGGAGTATGTTGCAAATAGTTTCCTCGTCCTTTCCCGATAACGCGGCCACCTTCTCCACATACGCACGAACAGCCGGGATCGGCTGCGTCGTCTCCCCCCCGGTCAGCGTGGCCTTGTAGGCAGCAAGCTGCGCCGTTTTCTCTTGTGTGTCCATGTCGAGCAACGGCTGCAGTGCGGCAAGATATGTGAACACACTGACGCCGGCCTCGGCAGCTTCATGACTTAAGTCCAGGTCAGGCGGCCACAGCCCCCATGGCCGACCGAGCAGGTAGATCCGCTTGACTTCCTCAGGGTCCAGCTTCGCCTGTTGGGCCAGAAACCGGAAGAAGCCGGGTGCGGTCAGTAGCTCGCTCAATTCAGTCTCGTTCATGGTAGAGCCTCATTAAATGAGAGCAGTGCTTCAGCACCCTTCTGTCGCGATGTTCTTTGAGCCGCCTCCAGGTAGAGGTACATCACGTGGTGTTTTGCGTCACACAACCTCTTGAAGTTCGTCTCCGCCTTTGTGGCCAGGTCGATCAGGACCCACCCCCTGCGCTTCTTATAGAGCCCTCCGCTATAAACCGGATTAATGCAGAAGCACTTGGCGAAGGTCGCGAAGCCAGGTGAGCTCGAGACCGATTGGATGGGTTGTGGAGGCATCACGCTCTCGTCTCCTTGCGCTTGAGACCACGAGACTTCGTCAGCACGTTGCCATAGGGTAGACGGGGCCGGCTAGACCTCGGTTCCTCGTGACTTTTCCGATTGGTTGCAATGACGGAATCGATCACCTCACCACACAGCAGGCATTTCCATCCGGAGATGGATTCACCACTTGATGCGCCTGCCGCTTCCTCCAACCTGGTAGGCACCATCAAGCCATGACAACGTAGACAGTTCATCGGTTGTACACCTCTGGGCTCAACACAGTTACAAGTGTCATCATACCCTGAGACTCTGGCGCGAGAGCGGCGGAGACCGGGGAATCGAACGCGTTAGGAGGGATCAGGAAACGCGAGGGATAGGATAGCCTGCGGGGCTCAAAACGTCACGCCTCTATACTACGCGTGAAGAGGCACTCTGGTCAATCCGTATTTATTGGGTCTGTGAGCGGTGGTTGCTGGGAAGGATTATCGGGTCATTTTTACACCAGTAATTCGCATTCTTCTAAAGTGAGCAAACCGAACATATTAGGGAGGACATCGCGACCGGATAGCCTAGATTCTCAACGCAACCAGCCCCAGCGCGTAACAGTCCATAGACCCTGCCCCCCTTTTTGTTGCCTAGGCTAACTAGGCGCTGGACGGGTTAAAGGGGGCAGATCATGACCATAAAACCCAGATCGGTTCAGGGAGGATCGGTCACGGTAGAGACAAGGCGCAGGGGGTATTCAGCGTACGCGCAAATCGTTCTCCAGTGAAACCGCCGCCAGCTCCTGGAGTTAATTTGATCAGTTCAAGAAAGGTTTGTCGCATGACAGGACCGCCACAATATCCCGCATCCGTCAAACGAGCGATTGCTGCGTCGTCGGCATCGAACTCAGTGGTTCTCAGTTGCGATGCTGTCGGTGTGGTACGGTGTCCTAGTTCTATGTGTCCGAGTTCATGAGCTAAGAGACCGGTTAAGGCCACATCGGATAGCTCCTTAAGGACCGTGTCTTTGATGAGAATACACCCATAAGGCTTTGGTGGCTCTCCTGGTCCACATCGGTACGATATAGCGATTTGTTCCTTCGTGGGTAGCTTGTGAAATCTTGTCGAGTATACCTGTATGAGTGTCACAGGGACTGGTCGGTTTTTGACGAGCTTTCTGATTATTGGGGCAGCCCGACGTGTAAGACCATCAAACTCTTCAATAAGGACCGGAACTTCAGTTTGCGGTTTAGGAAGATTCTCCCAACGAAGCGGAGAACACCCAATTATTAATTGACTCACAACCGCCATGGCCATCATGATAATCACCGGTTTCATGGCCGCTCCACTCCGGATGCCCTTTCCAGTCCCGCAAGGCTAGGCCGCCCCTGGGGACGTGTCAAGCGTGTGCGACACACAAACAAAAACGGCGGCCCCATTGCTGGAACCGCCGTCTGTCTCGACTCTATGTATGCGCTTACGCCGCCTTCTTTCTCCGCCACGCCGTCAAGCCCGCGAGCCCTGCCAGACCGCTTTCGAGTAAGAGCAGTGTGGACGGCTCCGGGACCGCTGTACCATCCAGGGAAAAGGCGGCGTTGAACGGGCCCTGATGGGTGATATCCGTCCCAATGCGCAGCCAATCCGGCGCAAGATTGTCATTCCGTATCCAGCTTTGTAGATCCCCGGTGAAAAGTCCCTGGGGCGGCCTCGGCGCTGAGAGCCACAGAAAATTCTGGGAAAACAACAGCACCTCCGGGCGGAAGAAATAGTGGTCCGCTGGCAGAACAACAGGGGTTGTAAATGTCACGTCGATGAGGACTTCTTCGCCGGTTGCGGGGCCCTCACCACCGGTGAATATATTGGGAAGCGGAATAATGCCGTTCACCACCGTGTTAAGGACAGTGAAGCTTGGGTTCAAGAGAGTTGGGGTGAACGTCAGGGAACCACCCAGGCCAGAAACTCTGGTGGCGGAAACAATTTCGAAATCGCCGGGCGAGTTGACCCGTGTGGGCACCTGCGAAGAGCTGAAGGTCGGAGGGCCGCTTGTTCGGGCGACATTAGAGTCATTGGGAAACACGTGATAGAACTCGATTTCGACCTGTTGGATATTTGTAAGTGGCGTTCCCACCGGGAGCAAGCCGGTAAAGGTCGCATGATTAATGATCGTAGTCGAGGCACTCAGAATAAAGTCATCCGCAGTCTCGGTTTGAATCGCGACAACGCTGGCAGGACGCGAAAGCGTGCCGATTTTTCCGTCGGGGGCACCCGTGCTGAAGCTGAATGGTTCGGCAGCCGCCGGACCTGTCAGGAAGACCGCAAGACCTAGCAACGCTAGGGGACCAGCGAGAACGCGAGATTCACGTAGACCCGCTCTTTTAGTCAAGATAGATAATTCCAAACTCAAGCATTGGCGTATCGCCGCCGCCAGATAACGAAGCCTGCCAATCCAGAACCGAGCAGCAGCCAGGTGGAGGGTTCCGGCACGGCAGGTGTTGTTGGAGCATTGAAGATCAGGAACGTTGGGCCACCCACTCCTCCAACGCCAGATGCTGGAGCAAAAACATCAATAAAAGCTCCTGTCGTTCCGTTATAGATGCCATTTCTAGCAAGAGCCGTCGGGCCCAGGGTAACGCCAACCCCCTAAGTTCGGTCAAGTCCAAAATGTTTTAAAGAGAAAAACCCCCATCAGGACGAGGTTGATGAAGAACAATGTCACCGACGCAATGAACGTGGTAAGCAACCAATTGCGTCCCGGAAAGTAGAAATAGATGGTGGCGTGAGGGTTGAAGTCGTCGAAGTCCGTAAGAGACGGAGAAACCCTCATGTATTGCGGTGTTCGTACCATGGTTAGCTTCCTTCTCATAGCTACACGCACATGCACACAGCTATACCTGCTAATACAATTAGCAAACTCCAGGCCAAGGTTCTAACGGCTTGATTAACCGATAGGTCATAGGTATACGAAAAGATTCAGAATCAATTTTTCTTACATGGGCATGCCAACTGAAATGCGGTGAAGATCAGTCGCAACATCTTGAAATCGCATAGGTTGGAGGGTGGTCAGCCATGCAACAGTAACGGAAACGCTATCCCAAAGGTGGTAAATTTTCTGCCACCTGAAAAACACGTAAGCTATATATAGGGAATGGATCGCTTGGAAACGCTACACTGACCTTCCGCTGGTTGTTGTACCACCACAGACAAGTTGGCCAAGGCTAGGCCACCCATCTGGACGTGTCAAGAGTGCGAGACGTGAGGAAGCGGAGGAGAAATGGAGTCTGACCCCATGAGGGGGTTCTGGCGGCTGAGATGGCTGGGCGCTACGCTGGCATGCTCAAACTGGCCGTCGGTGCCAAGTTAAATAATGTGGTTGTGGGGAAGGGATTATCGGGTTATTTAACCCCCGTAATTCGCATCCTTTTAAAGTAAGCAAAACCGAACATATTAGGGAGGACATCGCGACAGGATAGCCTAGATTCTCAACGCAACCAGCCCCAGCGCGTAACAGTCCATAAGACCCTGCCCCCCCCCAGCCTAACACAGACTCTGGACCGGTTTAAGGGGGCAGGTCAGTGTCATCCTTACCATCTTGCAGCACCTTGATCGTGAACCCGGAACCCTCAGAAAATCGAAATAGACCCCTAATTGCTCACCTTCAGTCGGTCCTTGCAACGCACGAAGCTTCGCTTGGAAAGAGGACGGGCTATCGCGGAACGCTGGAGGCCATATCGGCAACTTTCATGTCTGTCCTTCGCCCACTTGTATCTTTTCTTGGCGTCGTTTAATCCGGCGGCGATCTAGAAACCATGCGAGAGGAGGGAATAGAAAAAAAGAGCCGGGCAGCCTCAGGACAAGAAAATATGGGCTGACACGCGCCAGGCCCCGTATGTGCGCCCGGAGACGCGTGCGGTCTTCAGGTGTCCATCGTTGGCCATTACGAGGCTTCATCAACAGTGGCATGAGCTCCTTCACGGGCAGCAGGTCCATGCGTATGCGTTCTTGTTCCCGAATGGTTGCGCCTTGGAGTTGAATGAACAGACCTTCTTGCAAGCGTTCAATATAGCGGCGAACCTGGGGAACTACGCGTGGGAACATCATAGGTCGCCGTTACAGGATCAGCGACTTTCTGAAGAGACTCGAATTTATAGCATTCTGAAAACGCATTGAAAAGAATGCTCCCCGAACTGTACGATTTACGCACCTTGAGATTCGAGTCCCAAGAACCACAGCCTAGAACGGGATCAGCTTTCGGATATTCAAAACAATAAAAACAAATAGTCCGCCGATGAGCGCGCTATTTACTTGTCTCATCCACCTTCAGAGAAGTGCCTTTCTGGACAGACACTATCCCAGCATCATTCACGCTGATCTCCATCTGGTAGTGGTTATCCTCACCGAGAGCGCCAACGTATCCTTCAATCACCGCACTGCCGTACCGGAACCGTAAGACTACGTCGGAGATTTTGCTCCGCCGATTAACTTTCAATTCCTGAGTCATACCTTGATTGATCGTTCCGAGTTGATGCGGTTGAGACCAGACCCGGACAGAGACATCCTTTAAATCCTTCTCAGAAATGTTCTGGACCTTGATCCAAGCGTGCTTATCTTTCCAGAATTGGTACTCGGTAGGCAACCTGTCCCGACTCAACCACCCAAAGAGCAACAGCAAAATGATCAACAAATAGTTCTTACTCATCTATATCATTTTTCTAGGACACCTTTGCAACCGGCAGGTCTCGCCAGTTGGTCGTGTAGGCTGGTGAGCGCCGTTCATTTGCATACCCATAGCTTCACCCTCTGATGAGCAAAGGGAGTGCCGGAGGAACAGCACGGCAGGTGAGAACAGTATCTTCTAGTAATATTAATTGTTTATAATTTGAGACAGGCAAGCAGCATGAGCATAAAACGACAGGACTTTCAATCTCCTGGGTAGTTCGCTTCCGCTCTTGGGGAAGCCGGCTATAGGATTTCCACGCCTGATCAGAACCCCTCAACTACCCCACTCCCGCCCGGTTCCCGGCACCGGAAACACCATGGGCAGCTCCCGCCTCTGGGCTTGAAATCCAATGGAGGGGAAAGATTTTGTTAAAAATGTTCATGCGATACCATTACTAAATTCCCCTTGCACTTTACTCTTGCCAAGGCTAGGCCACCCTTCGTGACCTATCAAGCGCGGGGCCAGTCACAGATTGGGTATGCGGGTCTCTAGTAATGGCTCGACACACCTCGCACAGAGGGGCAAAACGCAATCCCAGCGCAACCGGCAAGGGAGCCGCAAAAGCAGCCCCTCACCAGTTCCCGTTAAATGCTCGATGGAAATGGGGGAAGTTGGTTGCGGGGAAGGGATTCGAACCCTTGACCTTCGGGTTATGAGCCCGACGAGCTACCGGACTGCTCCACCCCGCGACGCATGCTAACAACTTGCCCCGCGAAGTGTCAAGGCAACGGGAAATACGGTATGATGGCGCCTGTCGCCGTCGATGAAGAATCCAACACGCATCATTTTCATGGGGACCCCGGAGTTTGCGGTCCCGTCCCTGCAAGCATTGCTGGATGCCGATCCAGCCACCGTAGGCCAAGTGGTCGGCGTGGTCACTCAACCCGATCGTCCCAAAGGCCGCGGGCGCCAACTGGCTTCTCCGCCGATCAAAGTGCTCGCCCAGCGAACAGGACTCCCACTCGTTCAACCGTTGAAGATGAAGGACCCCGCGTTCCTGGACACCTTGCGAAGCTGGACCCCTGACCTGATCGCCGTCACGGCCTTCGGCCGGATCCTGCCGCCGGTTGTGCTGGACCTCCCCCCGATGGGCTGTATCAACGTGCACGGCTCGCTCCTCCCCAAGTACCGTGGCGCCGCCCCGATCCAATGGGCGATCATCAACGGCGAGACCGAGACCGGCATCACCACGATGCTTATGGATCCTGGCCTGGACACGGGCCCCATGTTGTTGCTGGAAACAGTCCCGATCCTCCCAACAGACACGGCCGGCGATCTGGCGGCGCGCTTGGCTCCCATTGGCGGCAAATTGTTGGTGCAGACCATCATCGGATTAAAAAACGGCACGGTCACCCCGATTCCCCAGAACCATGCCCACGCGACCCTGGCGCCGCTGCTCAAGAAAGAAGACGGAATGATCAACTGGAAAGACGAGGCGAGCGCGCTCGCCGACCGCATCAGAGGCCTGACGCCCCGGCCGGGAGCCCATACCTCTTGCGGAGAGGAACGCTGGCAGATCTGGCGGGCGCAGCCGGCGCCCGTCGGTTGCGCGGAGGCTGAGCCGGGAACCATCCTGGAGGTGACGAAGGACGCGATCCGCGTGGCTACCGGCAAGGGCTCGCTCTTAATTCAAGAAATCCAGCCCGCCTCCGGCAAACGCTTGGCAGTCCAGCACTACCTCGCGGGCCATCCAATCGCGGTCGGAGCCAAGCTCTCGTCCCCGTCGCCTTCCGCGCCCTCTTGAACCGCATAAGGCGATGCTCTATAGTGGCGCTTTATTGGAGAATCCCATGCCGAGAGTGCGCATCGCCCCCTCCATTCTCTCTGCCGACTTCGCTCACTTGGCCGACGAGGTCGCCGCCGTTGAGCAGGCTGGCGCGGACATGGTGCACGTGGACGTCATGGACGGGCACTTCGTGCCGAACCTGACGATCGGACCGCCCATCGTCGAAGCACTCCGCAAGGTCACGACACTCCCGCTCGACGTGCACCTGATGATGACGAACCCCGATGATTTTATCGGGGAATTCGCTGAAGCGGGTGCGTCCTACCTGACCGTACAC
>Ga0070706_100006100_pt1 | contig 11396 bp, 8 predicted proteins | sample KBSK5501metaG_FD_65476 | JGI IMG/M metagenome (GOLD analysis project Ga0070706, IMG submission 65476) | Corn, switchgrass and miscanthus rhizosphere microbial communities from Kellogg Biological Station, Michigan, USA - KBS K5-50-1 metaG | ecosystem: Host-associated > Plants > Roots >...
GCGCCTCGGCGTGAACATCTTCCACACATCGCCGACGGCGATCCGCATGCTCAGGAAGGCGGGACCCGACGAACCGGCGAAGTACGACTACCGCTTCAAGCACATGACGACGGTCGGCGAACCGATCGAGCCCGAAGTGTGGCGCTGGTACTTCAACACGGTCGGCAAGGGCAAGGCCGTCATCGTGGACACCTGGTGGCAGACGGAGAACGGTGGATTCCTGTGCAGCACGAAGCCGGCCATCGATCGTATGAAGCCGGGGAGTGCCGGACCGGGGGTGCCGGGCATCTACCCGATCATCTACGACGAGCAGGGTGAGGAAGTGAAGGCCGGCTCCGGAAGGGCGGGGAACATCTGCATTCGAAACCCCTGGCCAGGGATCTTCCAGACCATCTGGGGAGATCGGGAGCGGTTCGTCCGTCAGTACTACTCGAAATACTCCAGGAACCCGCAGAGCAAGGACTGGCACGACTGGCCCTACTTCGCCGCGGATGGAGCGGTGCTCGCCGCGGACGGGTATTTCCGCATCCTCGGCCGGGTCGACGACGTCATCAACGTGGCGGGACACCGCCTGGGAACGAAGGAGCTCGAATCGGCATGCCTGACCGTGCCCGAGGTCGCGGAAGCGGCGGTGGTGCCGGTCGTCGACGAGATCAAGGGGCGCGTTCCGGAGATCTACATCTCGCTGAAGCCGGGCATCACCCCCAGCCCGGAAATCGCCAAGAAGGTGACCGCGACGGTCGAGACGATGATCGGCAAGATCGCGCGCCCGAAGTCCGTCCGGATCGTTCCCGACATGCCAAAGACGCGCTCCGGCAAGATCATGCGCCGAGTCCTGGCGGCGATCTCGAACACCCTGGACACGGGCGACATCACGACGCTGGCCAATCCCGACGTGGTGGAGCAAATCCGACAGGCCGTGCAGGGCAAGGAGAGAGTCGCGACCCGAGAGGGGCCGGAAGACCTGCAGCAGTTCGGCAAGGAAGAGTAGGCGACGACGTCCCCTCGGCGAGGACCCCCGGGCCGCCCGCCGCCGTCTCGCGGAGGTTCGCTTCGGACCGCGCCCGGCCAGACCCTTCGAGCGCGATCACCCGAAGATTGTCTTGACATCGCCTCGGCGTTCCAAAAAACTGCGAGCGTTTTCGAGGTCCGGAACCATGCGGGTTTCCGTCGGGCCGTCGGCGCGCACGTGACCCATGGGCGTGGAGAAAACGGAGCCACCCGGCAACCCGCTCCTCGCGCGGAACCTGCGACTTCGCCGTCTCCATCCTCTCGTCACGCGAGTCTGCTCCCGTTCGGGAGGGGCGCGTGAGGCGTTTCGACGACCGCTGAAGACCCCGACCCAGACTCGCGATTCGAATTTGGGCTGAAAAGGAGGTCACATGGCGACGGTTAGACCCGTGGAACCCCCGGCCGGAACGATCGGCACCGAGGAAAAGCGTGTCATCTTCGCGTCCTCGCTCGGCACCGTTTTCGAGTGGTATGACTTCTACCTCTACGCGACCCTGGCGCCCTTCTTCGCGGCCCTGTTTTTCCCGCCGGGAAACGCGACGGCCGCACTTCTCTCCGCCTTCGTCACCTACGCCGCCGGTTTCCTGGTGCGGCCCTTCGGCGCCCTGTTCTTCGGCCGGATCGGCGACCTCGTCGGCCGCAAGTACACCTTCCTGATCACGATCGTCGTGATGGGCGCCTCGACGACGGGGGTCGGCCTGCTGCCGACGTACGCAAAAATCGGCTTCGTCGCGCCCATCCTGCTCGTGCTCCTGCGCCTGCTCCAGGGACTGGCCCTCGGAGGAGAGTACGGCGGCGCCGCGACCTATGTCGCGGAGCACGCTCCACACAGCAAGCGCGGCTACGACACCTCCTGGATTCAGACCACCGCGACGCTCGGCCTCTTCATGGCGCTGATCGTCATCGGCCTCTGTCGCTGGAAGATGGGCGCCGACACCTTCAAGGACTGGGGCTGGCGAATCCCCTTCCTCTTCTCGGTCGTTCTGCTTGCCTTTTCCATCTACATCCGTCTGAAACTGCAGGAGTCGCCGATCTTCAAGGCGATGAAGGCTCAGGGGAAGGGCTCCAGGGCTCCCCTGACCGACAGCTTCGCCAACTGGTCGAACGCCCGGATCGTCCTGCTCGCTCTCTTCGGCGCGACCGCGGGTCAGGGCGTCGTCTGGTACGCGGGACAGTTCTACGCTCTGTTCTTCCTGACGCTCTACCTCAAGGTGGATTATCTGACGGCGTACATCCTGATCGGCGCATCTCTGCTCATCGGAACCCCCTTCTTCATCGTCTTCGGCGCGCTCTCCGACCGGATCGGCCGCAAGTGGATCATCATGGCGGGCTGCCTGATCGCGGCGGTCACGTATTTCCCGCTCTTCAAGGCGCTCACCCACAACGTGAATCCCGCGCTCGAGTCCTACGCGGCGAAGACGCCCATCTCGGTCGCCGCCTCGGACTGCAGGATGCACATCTTCCCGACCCCGGGGACCCGATATTCCGACTGCGACAAGGCGAAGGACTTCCTGACCAAGGCGGGCCTGTCGTTCGAGTCGCTGCCGGCCGTTGCCGGCGAGACGGTCGTGACGAAGATCGGCCCGGTCGAGCTCCACGGTTACAGCGAGGACGGCTACAAGGCCGCCCTGAAGACGACGGGCTATCCCGCGACGTTCGACAAGACCGCGCTGAACTGGCCGGTGACGATCCTGATTCTGTTCATCCTCGTGATCTACGTGACCATGGTCTACGGCCCGATCGCCGCGTTCCTGGTGGAGCTCTTCCCGACACGGATCCGATACACGTCGATGTCTCTCCCCTACCACATCGGCAACGGCTGGTTCGGAGGCATGCTGCCGCTGCTCGCCACCGCGATCGTCGCCTCCCGAGGCAACATCTACGCGGGGCTCTGGTATCCGATCATCGTCGCCCTCATGAGCTTCGTGATCGGCAGCCTCTTCATCCGCGAGACCAAGGACGTCGATATCCGGCACTTCTGAGCGATTCGGTGTAGTCCCGAGCCCGCGAGGTACTCCGGACGGGCCGGTCGGAAAAGAGGAGGTTCGTATGACTCGTCGGTTCCCCCGCCTCGTGGCGCTCTCTCTGTCTCTGGCGCTCGCACCGGCCCTGGCGTTCTCTCAGGCGATCATCAAAGTCAACGACACGGTCAGCCTCCGGTTCGGGGCCCTCATCCAGCCGACCTATGAGGCGTTCCAGGATCCAGTCAGCGAGGGATACTCGCAGAACTGGTATCTGCGTCGCGTGCGGTTCCTCATGACCGGCACGCTGGCCCCCAACGTCAGCATCTTCTTCCAGACCGACGATCCGCGCGTCGGCAACTCCGGCGTCACCGGTGACAAGAACGTCAACACCGGATTTCTCGTTCAGGACGCCTGGGCGCAGTGGGGCTTCCTCGGCGAGAAAATGCAGCTGCAAGCCGGAGAATTCCTCGTCCCGACCGTCCGCCAGCCGCTGACGAGCGTCGCGACCTTCCTGGCGCTCGACCTGCCGACCTGGACCTTCAACCAGAACACGCTCCTGAAGGGCAACGGCGGCCGCGACTACGGCGTCGGCCTCAACGGCTATCTGCTGGACGATCATCTCTCGTACCGCACGGGAATCTTCGACGGAGCTCGCAATGCCAGCACGACGGTGAATGGCGCGACGGTCGCCGGATCGCGCAACCCCCCGCGCATTGCCGGCCGCATCCAGTACGACGTCTTCGACCCCGAGAAGGGCTATACCTACCAGGGGACCTACCTCGGGAAGAAGAAGGTGCTGGCGGTGGCGTTCACGGCGGAGGGGCAGGGCGACTACAAGGGAATCGGCGGAGATGCGTTCTTCGACTGGCCGATCGGCAAGGACTGCGTGACCGTCGAAGGCGACTACTTGCATTTCGACGGCCACCACGCCTTCTCGGCGCTGCCGAGACAGGAGACCTTCTACGGTAACGCCGGCTATTACTTCGACGCATTCAAGATTCAGCCCTTCATGCGCTACGAACGGCTCAACTTCGGCGCGACCGAGAACGAGCCCAAGGAGCAGGAGCGAGTCGGCGGAGGCCTGAACTACTACGTCGCCGGCCAGAACTTCAAAATCACCGGCTACTACGAGAGGATCATTCCGAAGGTCCAGGCCGCCACCGCGGCGATCAAGAACACCAATCGCTTCGTGGTGCAGATCCAGGGCTTCTACTACTGATCGGAGACTCAGGAGGCGCACACATGGCGAGCCATCGCAAGCGCGGGATCACGCGCCGGAAGTTCGCGAAGCTGACGGGAGCGGGCGCGGTCGCATCCGGTCTCGGCGCGCAGTTTCTGTTTCCGGGGCGGGCGGCCGCGCAACAGAAGACGCTGAAGATCATCCAGTGGAGTCACTTCGTGCCCGGCTACGACAAGTGGTTCGACGGCACGTACACGAAGGAGTGGGGGGGCAAGAACAACACGAACGTGATCGTCGATCACATCGCGATCGGCGAGATCAACGCCCGCGCGGCCGCCGAGGTCGCGGCGAAGAAGGGGCACGACCTCTTCATGTTCCTCTCGCCGCCGGCCGCGTACGAGAAGCAGGTCATCGATCACGCCGAGGTCTATCAGCAGGTCGAGAAGAAGCACGGCAAGAAGATCGAGCTCGCACACAAGTCGACCTACAACCCCAAGACCAAGAAGTATTTTGCCTTCTCGGACTCCTACGTCCCGGACCCCGGCAACTACCGCAAGGACCTCTGGGAGAAGGTCGGATACGCCAACGGGCCCGACACGTGGGAGGACCTGCGGGCCGGCGGCAAGAAGATCAAGGACCAGTTCGGAAACCCGGTCGGTATCGGGCTCTCGCAGGAGCTCGACACGAACATGGCCATGCGGGCGCTGCTCTGGTCCTACGGCGGCGCCGAGCAGGACGAGGCGGGCAATTGCACGATCAACTCGAAGAACACGCTCGACGCGATCAAGTACATGCGCGCGATGTTCAAGGACTGCGAGACGCCCGAGGTCTTCACCTGGGACCCCTCCTCGAACAACCGCGGGATCCTGGCCGGCAAGCTCTCCTTCGTCTGCAACGCGATCTCCGTCACCCGCGCCGCGGAGAAGGACAATCCCGACATGTCCAAGGCGATCATGGTCTCGCCGGCCCTGAAGGGTCCCGTCCGCCGCATCGCCGCCGAGCACGTGATGGACTGCTACGCGATCTGGGACTTCGCGGAGAACAAGGAGGGCGCCAAACAGTTCCTGGCGGACTACATCGACAACTTCGGGGCGGCGTTCAAGGCCAGCGAGTTCTACAACTTCCCCTGTTTCCCTTCGACGGTCCCCGACATCAAGACGCAGCTCGGCAACGATCCGAAGGCGGTGCCTCCCGACAAGTACAAGGTCCTCGGCAACGTCCTGGAGTGGGCCACGAACGTCGGCTATCCGGGCTACGCGACCGCCGGGATCGACGAGGTGTTCAACACGTTCGTGCTTCCGACGATGTTCGCGCGCGCGGCGCGAGACGAGACGACCCCGGAGGACGCGATGAAGACGGCCGAAACGGAGATCAAGCGCATCTTCGCGAAGTGGAAGTGAGGTTTTAGCTTTTCGGGTTGGCGACTCACCTCGCCCTGAAAACTTTACCCTTCTCTTTCGCGGCGGGACGGCCGGACGCCCACGGTGCAGGAGAGACACTTGTCCCGCCGCGCTACAGAGATAAGCTCCCCCGCGCGATGGCGGTCGTCCAGACGCGGGCGCTCACCAAACTCTTCAACAAGGGAGAGGTGGGCGCGGTCGTCGGCGTCGATCTCGAGAGCCGCGAGGGCGAGTTCCTCGTCCTGCTCGGGCCCTCCGGCTCCGGCAAGACGACGCTGCTCCGGATGATCGCGGGGCTCGAGGAGCCGACCTCCGGCGAGATCCTGATCGGCGGCCGCGTTGTCAACGACCTGACCCCGCGCGAGCGCCGCATTGCGATGGTCTTCCAGAGCTACGCCCTCTACCCGCATCTGACGGTTCTCGGCAACATCACCTTCCCGCTGAAGGCCCAGCGCATGTCGCGGATCGAGCGGGAGAAGAAGGCGGATTGGGCCGCCAGCCTTCTGGGGATCGGTCATCTCCTCGCTCGGAAGCCGCGCGAGCTCTCCGGAGGCGAGCGCCAGCGGGTGGCGCTCGCGCGAGCGATCGTTCGGGAGCCCGCTCTGTTTCTCCTCGACGAGCCGCTCTCGAACCTGGACGCCAAGCTGCGCGCCTCGGCCCGGACCGAGCTCGAGCAGTTCCAGAAGCGCGTCGCGACGACCACGATCTACGTCACGCACGACCAGGTCGAGGCGATGGCGATGGGCGACCGGGTGGTCGTGATGAACAAGGGCTCGGTCCGCCAGATCGGGACGCCGGCCGAGGTCTACGACGACCCCTCGGACACCTTCGTGGCGACGTTCCTGGGCTCGCCGCCCATGAACCTGCTCGAGCACGACAACGTCATCGTCGGCTTCCGCCCCGAACACTTCTTCCCGACTACCCATCTCGCCGGCAAGGCGGCGGTGCCCGCCGACATCCGCGCCGCGGACCGGGAGGGCCCCTACGTGCCGTTGAGGTTCCGCGTCGGACACGAGGAGTATCTCGGCGCCGAGCGGATCCTCTACGGGCGTCTCGACGGCGGAGCTTTCGACGGCAAGACGGCCATCTCCCGGATGTCGTCGACCCACGGCGCTTCTTTTCCCGCTGAGTCGTTGCACGCGTTCGCCGTCCGGGAAGGGGACTTGAAGTTCTTCGACCGCGAGACGGGGACGAGGACGAAGCGCGTTCCCCTCGAATGAGCGCACTGGGCCGACAGCGCTGGCTCGGGCCCGCGATGTTCCTTCCGGCGATTCTCTACGTTGTCGCGCTCGTCGGCGTGCCGTTCGTGCTGGCCTTCCTCTACAGCGTGGGCGACGTCAAGGTCGGCAGCGTCGGCTACCACTTCGTGGGACTCTCGAACTTCGCCTCGGTGCTCCAGAATCCGACGTTTCGCCGGGCGCTCTCCAACTCGTTCGTCTTCACCGTCAGCTCCCAGGTCTTGGTCCTCGTCGGCGCGAACATCCTCGCACTGGCCCTCAAGAACGCGTTCCCGGGACGCCGCTTCGTGCGGTTCCTGATCCTGCTCCCGTGGGTGGCGCCGGTCTCGATCGGCTCGATCGGCTGGAAGTGGATCCTCGACTCGCTCTACAGCGTCGTGAACTGGGTGCTGATCCGGCTCCACCTCGTCAACGCCTTCTCTCCGCCGATGTACCTCGGCGAGCCGCGGCTCGCCATGATCTCCGTGATCCTGGTGCACACCTGGCACATGCTCCCCTTCGCCACTGTGATCATCCTCGCCGGCTGGACGGCGATTCCCAGGGACATTCCGGAGGCAGCGGCCGTCGACGGTGCCCGCTTCTTCCGCCGCCTCTTCCAGATCGAGCTGCCGATGATGCTACCGATCATCAACGTCGCGGTCCTGTTCGGCGTGATTTTCACGTTCACGGACATGACCGTGGTCTACATCCTGACGCGCGGAGGGCCCTACGACACGACGCAGGTGCTGCCGTCGCTGGCTTTCTTCACCGGCATCCTGGGGAGCGACCTCGCGGAGGGTGCGGCGATCTCGCTCTTCCTCGTACCGCTGCTCGTCATCGTGGCCTGGCTGATGCTGCGCTCGGCGCACCGCGCGGAGGTCACGTAGGTGGCGGCCGGCCTCCGGGCGAGAGAAAGGCTGGGCCGCGCCGTCCATGTCGCCACCCTCCTCTTCTTTTCGGTCGCGCTGGGCTTTCCCTTCTACTGGATGGTCATCACGAGCTTCAAGCGCAATCCGGATCTCTACAACCTCAAGAACAATCCGTTCGTCTTCAACCAGAAGCCGACGCTGGAGCACCTGAGGCTGCTCTTCGGCGAGACGCTCTTCGTCCGGTGGCTCGGCAACACGCTCTTCGCGGGCGTGTGCGTCGTCGCCATCACGCTGCTGCTGGCGGTCCCTGCCGCGTATGCGCTGACGCGGCTGACGGGGCGATGGGGAGGGCGCCTGGGGATCGCGATCTTCCTGACGTACCTGGTCCCCCCGACGCTCCTCTTCATCCCGCTGTCGCGGATCGTTGCGCTGCTCGGGCTTCAGGATTCCCTCTGGGCGATCATCGTGGTCTACCCGAGCTTCACGATCCCATTCTCGGTCTGGCTCCTCATGGGCTTCTTCAAGTCCATCCCGCGCGAGCTCGAGGACGCGGCGATGGTCGACGGACTGACCCGCTTCCAGGCGTTCTTGAAGCTCGTCATTCCGATATCGTTGTCCGGGATCCTGACGGTCGTGATCTTCACCTTCACGCTCGTGACCCAGGAGTTCGTCTACGCGCTGACGTTCATCTCCTCGGCTGCGCACCAGACGGTTGGAGTCGGGGTCCCGATCTTCCTGGTCCGCGGCGACGTCTACTACTGGGGATCGTTGATGGCGGCGTGCCTGATCGCGGCGCTGCCGACCGGGATCCTCTACAACCTCTTTCTCGACCGCTTCATCGCCGGTTTCACGGTGGGCTCCGTCAAGTAGAGCGGTGCCTCTCACTCTCGATCCGACCGAAGGGGTTCGAGTTCCCGACCGGGCGCTCCGAAGCTGGACCGGGCGGCTCGTCGAGCGCGTCGGCACGCCCGCCGACGTCGCGGCGGACGTCGCGGAGGTGCTGGTCGCCTCCGACCTGCGCGGCATCGCCTCGCACGGCACGGCGCGCCTGCCCCAATACCTGAAGCTGATCGAGGCGCGGGTCGTCGACCCGGCGGCCCGTCCGGTCCGAGAAAGGGGCCGCCTCGCGTTCGTTCGCTTCGACGCGAAAAACGGCTGGGGGCACCACGCCGCCCGAGTCGCCACGGACGACGCAATCGCGAGGGCACGTGAGGCGGGCGCCGCGATCTCCGTCGTCCGCAACACGAACCACTACGGGATCGCCGGCTGGTACGCGCTGCGCGCGGCCTCGAAAGGCCTGATCGGCGTATCGCTGACGAACACCTCGCCGCTCGTCGCGCCCACGCGCGGACGCCTGCCGATGCTCGGAACCAATCCGATCGCCGTCGCGGCTCCCGCCGGCCGGTTCGGGACCGTCACGCTCGACATGGCGACTTCGGCGATTCCCCGCGGCCGGGTGGAGGTGGCCGCCCGCCGTTCCGAGACCCTTCCCGTGGGATGGGCGGTCGGGCCGGACGGCTCGCCTGCGACGACTCCCGAGGCCGCGCTCGCCGGGGCGCTGCTGCCGCTCGGCGGCCTGGAGGAGACCGCTGGTTACAAGGGCTACGGCCTGGCTCTGATCGTGGAAGTCCTGACCGGGATCCTCGGCGACGCCGCCTTCGGGCCCAACATCGTCGGGCTCTTCTCGACCGAGGCGCCGTCGAACCTGGGACAGTTCTTCATGGCGATCGACCCCGCGGCGGTCGACGAGACGGCCGCGTTCGGCGCCCGGCTAGAGCGGCTCGTCGGCCAGCTCACGGAGGCGCCGCGCGCTCCCGACGCGCCCGGGCCGGTCCTCTACCCGGGCCAGCCCGAGGCCGAGCGATCGGAGCGAAACTCCCGCGACGGCATCGCCATCGACCGGGAGCACCACGAAGCGCTGCTGGCGCTCGCGGCGCGGTATGGTCTGCCCTTTCCGGCGGCGCGGTCCCTGTCGTGAAGCGTTTCAAGTTTCATCTTGGGCTCAGCGCCGCCACCACGGCATCGTGAGTGGGAGTCGGGACGCCGGACAGCTCCCCGAATCGGGAAACGGCGCCGCTCAAGACGTCGAGCTCGTTGGGACCGCCTCGCTCGAGATCCAACAGGAAGCTGGGCTTGAGCGCTCCCGGGAGGGCCCCGATCTGCTGCAGCACCCTCTCCTCGTCTCCGTCCGGCAGAGAGACGCCCCGCGCGCGGGCGACGGCGCCGATCTCGCGCGCGGCACGCTCGAGCAGCCGGCCGCCGAGGGGAGCGGAACGCACCGCGCCGATCGACGATCGAGCCAGGCCGCAGCCGGCCGCGATCGTGGCGATGAAGAGCAACTTCCGCCAGAGCTCCACGGCGATCTCGCCCGAGACGCGCGCATCGGTGCCGGTCTCCCGAAACGCGGCCGCGATTCTCTCGGCGCGAGCCGACGAGCCGCCCCCGCGCTCGCCCAGGACGACGCTGCGAAACGGGCTCTTTCGTTCGACGACTCCCGGCGCGATGCGTGCGACGCTGATCGTCGTCAGCCCGCACAGCATCGCCTTCTCCGGTACGCCCCGAGCGGCCAGGGCCTCGAACGCCTCGACGCCGTTTAGCAGCGGCAGCACGTCCGCCCCGCCCGCGGCGAGCTGCCGGACCGCGGGAGCCACCTCCGCGAGGGAGTAGCTCTTGACGGCCACCAGGACCAGCTCCGCGGGGCCGACCTCCTCGACCCGGTCGGAGGCGAAGACCGCGGCCGTGAAGCCGCCGTCCGGCTCCTTCAACTCCAGGCCGCGCGAGCGAATCGCCGCACGGTGCTCGCCGCGCGCGAGGAAGCGGACGTCGTGGCCCGCCCGCGCCAGGACGCCGCCGTAGTAGCCGCCGACGCCTTCCGCGCCGACGACCGCGATCCTCACGATCGACCGCGCGCGTCGGGCCGCTCGCCCCGGATCGACGCGTCCAGGATCTCCACGGGATGGGCGAACGGAACTTCGACGCTTCTCTCGCGCAGGAAACGGGCGATCTGGAGAGTGCAGCCCGGGTTACCGCTCGCCACCAGATCCGGACGCGTCCCGAGCACGGCCTCCGCCTTGCGCCGGCCGATCTCCTCGGCGCTCTCCGGCTCGACGAGGTTGTAGATCCCGGCGCTGCCGCAGCACTGGTCGCCGTCCGGCACCTCGACGAGCTCCAGCCCCGGGATGGAACGCAGCAACGCGCGGGGCTCCTGCCGCACGCGCTGCGCGTGGGCGAGGTGACAGGCGTCGTGATACGCGACGCGCAGCGGGATCGGATGGCGCGGGGCGATCGGAGGAAGCCCCGCCAGGAACTCGTGGACGTCGCGAACCTTCGCCGCGAAGGCCGCCGCGCGGCCCGCCCACGCCTGCTCTTTCGCGAGCAGACGGCCGTAGTCCTTCAGCACGGAGCCGCAGCCGGCGGCATTCACCAGGACGGCGTCGGCGTCCTCCCCGCCGCCGAAACGCGTGATCAGGTCCTTCGCGAATTCCCGCGCTTCGGCCTCTCGCCCGGCGTGGACCGAGAGCGCGCCGCAACACCCCTGAGCGCGCGGCACGACGACCTCACACCCCTCCGCTGCGAGAACGCGGATCGTCGCGGCGTTGACGCGGGGAAAGAAGACGCGCTGCACGCACCCGGCGACGAGGGCGACCCGCGCGCGGGCAACGCCGGCGGCCGGAGTTCGCTCGGGCGGATCGGCTTCCGCGGGCTCGAGCCGAGAAGCCGGCGCCAGCGCGTCGAGCCCCCGGAGGCGGGCCGGC